>Ga0208463_1000007_pt1 | contig 62322 bp, 63 predicted proteins | sample LakMenEpi09Jul08_FD_150752 | JGI IMG/M metagenome (GOLD analysis project Ga0208463, IMG submission 150752) | Freshwater microbial communities from Lake Mendota, WI - 9JUL2008 deep hole epilimnion (SPAdes) | ecosystem: Environmental > Aquatic > Freshwater > Lake > Epilimnion/Euphotic zone ... | reverse complement strand
CGACATGGCATTGAATCCCGCAGCAGTTGGTTCGGTTGGCGAGCCATATGAAATCTCATGGACATCGAAAGATTCGTTGCTCTATGCAGTGACTCTCAATGTGAGTTCTGATCAGTTGCAGTACGTGACTGAGAACTCAACCGGTGTCACGCAAAAGGCATTGCCAACAATGCCAGTGGTACTCGGCTACGGACAAGGCACCGCTGAGTCAAACCCAATGCGCAATGTTGGTGAATTCAACTTTGCAAACTTGGTGCACGCATCTCAAGCAATCACATTGCATCAGCCACTTCCTGTTGAAGGAAGTGCAACGGTGCAGAGCAAGCTTGTGGCGATGTACGACAAGGTGAAAGCCGCTGTCATCGTGACCGAGGCAGAAGCCACGGACGCTGCTGGCAAGCCGTTGTACTCAACCCGTTCATCTGTCTTCATTCGCGAAGCAGGCGGATTCGGTGGCGAACGCGGCCCAAGTGGTGCAGTGAATGAGCCACCAGCAAAGGCTCCTGATCATGAAGAGACATTCCAGACGTCTCCTGACCAGGCATTGTTGTATCGCTTGAACGGCGACCGCAACCCATTGCACTCAGACCCGAACCACCCCGCTGTTGCAGCAGGCGTGTTCCCACGACCCATCTTGCATGGACTCTGCACATACGGTTTCACTGGTCGCGGCTTGTTGAACTCGTTGTGTGGCGGCGATGCTGATCGCTTCAAGCACATCGAAGGTCGATTCGCATCACCAGTGTTCCCAGGTGAAGCTCTGACGGTGAAGATCTGGAAGACCGCTCCGGGTGAAGCAGTGTTCGAAACCTATGTTGGTGACCGCAAGGTCATCGACCAAGGACTCGTCCGCTACTCATAAGCACTTTCAGTCCATAGACTAAGAATTGTGAAATCCCGTGGGTGCTTCTAGCCCGCGGGATTTCCATTTATCTGGTCCCATATTTCGCTCATACGATGGTCGTGTGAACAAGCAGACCGTCTGGGTGATGGGTGATCAACTCAATCGTCAGATTGGTGCGTTGAAAGAAGCGCATCCGGAGACTCACCAGATATTAATTGTTGAGTCGCGTGGAAAGATTTCCTCGCAACGCTGGCACGTTCAACGTGCACATTTCCTTGTTGCATCCATGCGGCGATTTGTACAAGAGCTTCGAGATGAAGGCTTCGACGTCGATTATCGCGTCGCCGACACCATGCGGTTAGGTGTGGCCGCACATGTCGCCGAGATGGCGCCATCACGAGTTGTTGTAACCGAGCCAAACAGCGTGACTGCTCGCACTCTTGTTGCGTCGCTAGACGTAGAGGTTGTTCGCTCGAATCAGTTTCTGTGCCATCCCGATGAGTACGTCGAATTCATGGGAACACGAAAGTCCTTCAAGATGGAAGATTTCTATCGATGGCAACGCCGTCGTTTGCACGTGCTCATGGACGGTGACGAACCGGTCGAAGGTAGGTGGAACTTCGACGAAGAGAATCGTTTACCGCCACCAAAGACAGGACATGATCGTTGGGCGGCACCGATGACGTACGAACTCGACGAGTTAGATCGGCAAGTCATTGCTGACGTGACGGGCAATACGTGGGGTGAAGCACCGACTGGTGTGTGGGCAACTACTCGCAATGAAGCCTTGGAGCGCCTGCAGTTCTTCGTCTCTGAAGTTCTACCGATGTTTGGTGAGCACGAAGATGCGATGCTGAAATCAAATTGGCACCTTGCACATTCCTTATTGTCTCCCTATCTGAACAACGGATTGTTGTTGCCAGGCGAGGTTGTTGCGGCCGCAGAAGCCGCATATCGCAGCGGGGCAGTACCCATCAACAGTGCGGAAGGGTTCATTCGACAGATCATTGGATGGCGTGAATACATCTGGAATTGCTACTGGCGTTGGATGCCGGAGTATGCCGAAATGAATTCACTTGATGCGCAGGTGGATATTCCGCCGATGTTTACGGATTCCACAGCAACACAAATGAGTTGCATGAAATCTGTCATTGGTCACGTAGAAGAGCGCTCGTACGCGCATCACATTGAACGACTCATGGTGTTGGGGAACTTTGCGCTCATCGCCGGCATTAATCCACAACAACTCACGCGGTGGATGTGGAACAGTTTCATTGATGCTGCGGAATGGGTCATGGTTCCTAATGTCATCGGAATGTCTCAATACGCAGATGGCGGGATGTTGGCCACAAAGCCGTATGCGAGCGGTGGTGCGTACATCGACCGAATGAGCGATCACTGCAAGGGCTGTGCGTACGACCGCAAGAAGCGCGTGGGAGAAGATGCGTGTCCGTTCACTGTTCTCTATTGGGATTTCTTTCTGCGACACCAAGACCGATTTGTGAAGAACCCCCGTGTGGCTCGACAAGTTCGTGCTGCACAACAGCTTGCAGACAAAGATGAGCTGCAGATCACGGCCATCTCAATTCTCAAACGCCTTCACTCGGGCGATCTCTAGCTAAAGAGTGTCCACTCGTCGGACTTCTTGCCGCGTAGTTCGTCGTAATTGACTTCGACGCACACAATGCCACGAGACTCTGCCAGCGTTCGTGCTTGAGGCTTAATGCTTTGTGCAACAAACATTCCGCGCAAGGTGCCGAGAGACAAATCACCTGCGAGGTCTGCGAGATACCGCGTGAGTTGTTCCACGCCGTCGATCTCGCCGCGACGTTTCACCTCAATCACCACAGTGTTGCCCTCGGTGTCTTTACACAGAAGATCAACGGGTCCTAAAGCGGTGTAGTGCTCGCGACGAATCAAGACGAGACCTGGTTCCATGACCTCAGGCGATGCTGCAAGCAACTCTTGTAGTTGCTTCTCGACGCCATCCTTTTCAAGTCCTGGATCTTCGCCGAGTTCATGGGCGCTGTCATGAAAGATTTCGTGAAAGGTAATGGTCATTGCTTCACCCTTGGGGTTGCGCACAATCCAATGGTCCTCGTTGTCCTCAATCACGTTGGGCGAGTTCATCCAGTTGAGTGGTTTGTAGGCGCCGCCATCAGAATGAATGGCCACACAGCCATCGGCCTTCACCATCACAAGGCGCAAAGCTTCTGGGAGACGGGTCTCTAACCGACCGGCATATTCCACTGTGCAGCGCGCTACGAGAAGTCTCACGTCTCTATTCTCGCCGATGAGATGCTCGGCAACGAAAGCGTCAGTTGACGATGTGGTCTTTCATGCGCTTTTGAATCAATTCACGACGTTCCTGCAACTGGCGATATGTCATGGATTCTGTGCTCTCGTCCACGCCCAGGCCAGCCTTGAGACTTCCCATGTCAATTTCAATAGTGCTGGTGTCAACACCGAGTTCTTGGGACAGACGAGCACCATGACGTTGCATGAAGGTCATCGAGATGTTGGTGAGTTCACCAATGATGTCGAGATCAGGTGCAAGGCGCGCAATGGCGCCGTCGAGGAACACCATGTTCTTCACGTACAACATGAGTTCCTTCGGCAACTTGGCCCCGTAGGCAAGGAGAGCCTTCACGATGCGCTGCACTTCGGCTACGAGTTCTTCACCGTTGAGCGAGGTGGGGTCAATGGTGGGCTGGTCGAGGCCGAGATCGCGAATGACAGCGTCAATGTCCGTGTCCATGGGGAGAGCACCAAGGTCACGCAGTGCAGCAACTTGACCCTTGAGGTCGTTCGTGGTTGCGCCCAGCATCAACCGCATGAATGCGAGGCGACGCTTGTTGCTGAGGCGGCCAACAATGCCAAAGTCAAGAAGGGCAGTGCGTCCATCGGCCAAGACAAAGAGGTTTCCGCCGTGCAGGTCGCCGTGGAAGATGCCATGGATGAGGGCGCCTTCCATAAAGGAGATCATTCCGGTCTTGATCACTGCTTCTGTATCGATGCCGGCAGCTTGCATGCCAACGACATCATCAAAATTGAAACCCTGTAAGCGTTCCATCACAAGAATGCGACGAGTAGCCAGCGACGGATGTGGTCGAGGAACGAGGTACGACTCTTGATTGAGATCATGCAACATGACCGAGACGTCAATCATGTTGGAGGCTTCCATGCGGAAGTCGAGTTCTTCCACAATTGTTTCGGCGAAGAGTTCAACGAGTGCCGGCGGGTTGGCGAGTGCTGCAACTTTGATGCGACCAATCATGAACGGCGCAATCCATGACATGACCTGGAGGTCTTTCTTGACCATCTCGGAAACATTGGGGCGTTGCACTTTGACAACCACGTCTTCACCCGTGAGCAATGTTGCACGGTGCACTTGCGCAATCGAAGCCGCAGCAAGTGCTGTTTTGTCGAAAGATGCGAAGACATCTTCAATACGTGCGCCGAGATCTTGCTCCACTGTTGTCTTCACGCTGTCCCATGGTTCGGCGGGAACTTGGTCGCGACAGCGCTTGAACTCATCAACAAGTTCAGAAGGAAACAAACCCTCGCCACTAGAGATGATTTGAGCCAACTTGATATACGTAGCACCGAGCTTTTCAATGGCATGACGAAGACGTAACGAAACGTATGCGCGCGACTCTTCGGGAGAGCTGAACTTGTTGCGCTTCTTTTTGTAGAACCAGGGGAGGAGAGCCCATGCCATGTGGGCGACGACTGTGATGAGTCGACCAAGTGGCGGAATGCGACGCGAGCGAATGAGTGACGGCACTTCCTTTTGTGCGGCAGCACGCAAGACGATTGCAATCTGAGCCCATGAAATGGTGTCCCGATCAAGAACCCATGGGCCTTTGGCTGAAAAGTTTCCCCACTCAAGGTCAGGCGATGTCATGGTCACCCTCACAGTCTGTCGTGGGTAGTTCCTTGCACACGCTGTGACGGAAGGAAATAGGACACAATGGGCGAGGGAATAAATGCGGGAGGTCGCTATGTCTGGTCCATTGCAGGGCGTGAAGGTGATTGAGATGGGCGTGTGGGTCGCGGGTCCTGCCGCCACGGGCCTCATGGCGGACTGGGGCGCCGATGTCATCAAGGTGGAGCCTCCAGCAGGAGATCCGCAACGGTTTGTCTTCGGTGCACTCGGTGTTGCTGACCAAAAGGGTGTCCCGCCTTTCGAGATTGACAATCGAGGCAAGCGTTCGGTGGTACTGGACCTACGTAATGACGACGACTTGCAAAAGATGTTCGTCTTACTGGAGGAAGCAGATGTCTTTGTATCGAATGTTCGTCCCGCTGGCTTGGCTCGAATGGGTCTTGATCCCGAGTCGCTGACGAAACGATTCCCTCGACTGATTTATGGCCAACTCACTGGATACGGGGCGACGGGACCAGATGTTGACAAAGCCGGGTACGACATCGGCGCATTCTGGTCACGCTCTGGTTTGGCCCACACCACTGTGGCGCCCGATGAATTGCCACCCGCGATTCGCAGTGGACAAGGTGATCACACAACGGGGCTCTCGATGGCCGCGGGCGTGTTGGCCGCACTGTTCGATAGGGAACGCACAGGTGCGGGTCGAGTTGTTTCGACCAGCTTGTTGCGCACTGGTATCTACACACTGGGTTGGGACGTCGGCGTGTACCTACGTTTTGGCAAGCGTCAGAGCACGAAGTCCTCGCGCAAAAATCCTGCACCACAGATGAACTGCTATCGCTGTGCTGATGGTCGTGCGTTTTGGTTGCTGGGAATGGAAGCAGACAGACACTTCCCAGGGTTGTTGAAGGCGATCGGACGAGAAGAACTTGCGGGTGTAGAGAACTTCAAGAATGCTCGTGCGCGCTCGATTAATGCAGGTGAGTTCACAGCTGTGTTAGATGAGCATTTCGCAACCCAGGACTATGCGTACTGGACTGCACGCTTCGATGAGAACGATGTGTGGTGGGCGCCGCTGAATTCAATTGCAGATGCAGTTGCGGATCCGCAAGTCATTGCATCTGGTGCATTCGTAGAGATGACTCCACAGCCCGATGAAGATCCGTATCGAGCAGTGAATTCGCCCGTTGACTTCAGTGGTTATTCACCAAAGTACGGCCCTGTGCCCAACCTCGGTGAACACGAACCGAAGTGGTGACTTACTCTTCCCAGCTGTCGTAATCATCTTCGGTGTCCCATTCGCCATCGGGTCCGTAATCGCAGTAATCGGCGAGGTCGTCGTTGTTGCCGGCGTCGTACAACTCTTCTGCTTCATCGCAGTCAATGTCGTCAATAGCGGATGGTGTTGCCGAAGGTTTTCTCGTTACGGGAGTTGTACTGCTCGGCGGAGTAGTAGATGAAACAGGAAGCGTGTCGTTCGTAGCGATACTTGTAACAACAGCGCTTGTAACGACAGCAGGGATAGACGAGTCGGTTTCATCGACGGGTGTGGCGAAAGCTTCAACGCAGGCAGCGCAGAGGACGATGAGCACTGACGAGTAAATGAGGAACTTTTTCATCTGCAACTGGTTTATCTGAGACCTGTGTCAGGTGGAGGGATCTAGAACTGGGGTGGGCGCTTTTCGCGAAGTGCCGCAATGCCCTCACGGTATTCAGCGGTCTTTGTCGCGGCATCAATTAAGGCAATCGATTCGTCAATTGATGCACCGAGTTGATGGCGAATGTAATCGCGATAAATCTGTGCCTTCGTGGTGGTGACAGCAAGTGGTCCAGCATTCGCTGCAAGATTGTGGGCCCATTCGTGTGCCATCTGCAATGCGCCCGCACCGTCATCAGCGACACCATTCCATAGTCCCCAATCACGCGTCTCTTCGCCTGTGAACACTCGACCAGAAAGCAGCAGGTCATTTGCACGAGTCATACCGATGAGGCGAGGCAAGGTCCAACTCATTCCGTATTCAGCAGGTAATCCCAACTTTGGTGCAGCCGTCGTGCATTTTGCTGTTGCAGATATAAAGCGAAGATCGCAGAACAACGGAAGCGCCAAGCCAATTCCTGCACACGCTCCGTTGACCGCAGCGATGACGGGCACGCGAAGACCAAAGTGCCATGCAAGGTCATGGTCAAATTCTGATGGAAGGTTTGTGCCGGGGTTTGCAACAGTTGCACTTTCGCCTGGGTCATAACCACCACGCTCTGCATGTCCAGCCAGTGCTTCGGAGTCACCACCTACACAGAATGTCTTTCCTTCACCCGTGACAACAATGGCGCGAATGTTCATATCTGCGTCAAGAGCAGACATCGCAGTTTTGTATTCGGCGTGCATCCGTCCTGTCCATGCATTCGCACGGTGGGGACGATTCAGAGAGACGGTTGCAACGTGACCATCAATGGAAACGAGAACTGTGTCGCTCATCGTGGATCGCGGCCCCAGATGGCATGAAGAATTGCGTCGGTGTACTCGGGGCGGCAGACAAAGAAGTCAGGTAGCCATGTGTCGGCTTCGTTGTAGACAAGAGGGGAGCCATCGAGACGACTTGCATGCAATCCAGCGGCAAGTGCAACAGCTGCGGGTGCTGCAGAGTCCCATTGGTGCATGCCGCCATCGTGCACGTAAATGTCGGCCTCACCCATGATGATGCTCATCGCTTTGGCGCCTGCGCTACCGAGGCGATAGGCATCGCAATCGAGTCCTTCGCCCACCAAGATCGCTGCGTATGGTGCACGGTTGCGCGATGTCACGAGTCGTGGCTTTGCGCCTTCCTTTGGCGGAACAACGGGTGCAGGATTCGTGGAATACACAGCGTCGATGCTGGGCAGCGACACTGCACCAGCCGTCAGTGTTGTTTCTTCCCACAGCGCAATGTGCACGGCCCAGTCGGCGCGACCTTCGCCATATTCATTAGTGCCATCAAGTGGATCCACAATCCACACACGAGGTGCACCGACACGCTGTCGATTGTCGTATCCCTCTTCAGACAACACCGCATCATCTGGTCGCAATGCGCCGAATGCTTCCATCAAGAAACGATGCGCCAACATGTCGCCCGAATCTTTGAGTTGCCACACGGTCGTGCCGCGTTCAATCTCATCTTCTCTGTGTTTCTCAAGCAGTACGCCTGTGTGGCGCGCTAACTCTGTTGAGAGTTCGGAATCGGACAAGCCCTCCCAGGATGCGAAGAGCTTGTCGTTGCTCATTCTTGACCGCGTACCAAGCTCATTGATTCGCGCACCAGGTTCCGAACATCGGATTCATTTGCACCGGCTTCCACCAGCATGCGGATGCGTTGCTCCACTCGTTCAGCGACAACATCATCAAAGGCATCGAGGCGCTTCGTCGATGTTGCGGCGGAAACAGCCATGAGAATGATTGCGGCTACAGCAGAAATCATTCCAAAGGTGAGTACCCAGCCTTCGTTGTTGCCACGAATGGAAGAGACGATCAGCGCAGGGATGCCCGAAAGCATCAATGTCAAGCATGTGATACGGATGAGGCGAAGTGATGTATGCATTATCGAGCGAGTGGCTTGTATTTGATGCGATGTGGTTGTTCTGCGGCAGAACCAAGTTCCTTGCGGCGCCAGGATTCATACTCAGAGAAGTTGCCTTCAAACCAACGCACCTGACTGTCGCCTTCGAACGCAAGAACGTGTGTTGCAATGCGGTCAAGGAACCAGCGGTCGTGGCTGATTACTACTGCACAACCAGGAAACTGCTCGAGAGCATCTTCCAAGGCGCGCAAGGTGTCTACGTCGAGGTCGTTTGTTGGTTCGTCCAACAACAAAACGTTTCCACCGCGCTTGAGAACTTTTGCGAGGTGAACACGGTTGCGTTCTCCACCGGATAGATCGCCCACCAACTTCTGTTGGTCGGCGCCCTTGAAGTTAAAGCTTGCAACGTAGGCGCGGCCATGAATCTCACGACCTCCGACCTTCATGTGCTCTACGCCTTCAGTGATTTCCTCATACACAGTCTTTGCGGGGTCAAGTGAGTCGCGGTTCTGGTCGACATAGCTCAGCTGCACAGTGTCGCCAACGGCAACAGTTCCTGAATCAGGTGCTTGTTGGCCAGTGAGCATTGCGAACAACGTGGACTTACCCGCACCGTTTGGTCCGATGATGCCAACGATGCCTGCAGGGGGAAGTGAGAACGACAGATTCTCGATGAGCAGTCGATCGCCAAAACCCTTTGACAAGTTCTCTACTTGAATCACGTTGTCGCCAAGGCGAGGTCCAGCAGGAATATTGATTTCTAACTTGTCGGGTCCACGCTCTGAAGCCAACGCTTCTGCGTGCAACTTGTCGTATGCAGCAAGACGAGCTTTACCTTTGGCTTGACGAGCCTTTGGCGACATCTTGACCCATTCCAATTCGCGCTGCAATGTGCGCTGGCGGGTATCGCTCTGCTTTTCTTCTGATTCGAGACGTGCTTGCTTCTGTTCCAACCATGAGGAGTAGTTGCCTTCGAATGGGAATCCACGTCCGCGGTCGAGTTCAAGAATCCAACTTGCAACATTGTCGAGGAAGTAACGGTCGTGAGTAATTGCTACAACGGTGCCGGGGTATTCCTTGAGGAAACGCTCCAACCAATCAACTGACTCGGCGTCCAAGTGGTTAGTTGGTTCGTCGAGCAAGAGAAGATCAGGGCGTGCCAAGAGCAAGCGGCACAGCGCGACACGACGACGTTCACCACCCGACAGCTTCGTGACGTCGGAATCATTCGGAGGGCAGCGAAGCGCATCCATGGCGATTTCCACGTTGCGGTCGAGGCTCCACGCGTCAGCAGCGGCGATCTTGTCCTCGAGCTCTGCCTGCATAGCTCCGACTTTGTCGTAGTCGGCATCGGGGTCAGCCCACATGGCCATCACTTCGTCGTAACGAGCAAGCATGTCGCGGATGGGGGCGACGCCGTCCATCACATTGCCCAGCACATCCTTGGAGGGGTCGAGTTGGGGTTCCTGCTCCAAGAGGCCCACGGTGAAACCCGGGGTCAGACGTGCTTCGCCGGTATAGCCATCGTCAAGACCGGCCATGATGCGCAAAAGACTGGACTTTCCGCTGCCGTTTGAGCCGATCACGCCGATTTTGGCGCCTGGATAGAACGAGAGTGAGATGTTCTCGAGGATGGTGCGGTCAGGCGGATAGAACCGCGCCAGCTTGTAACAGGTGTAAATGAACTCGTGCGCCATGGTGCTTGAAGGTTAGTTCGGTGAGGTTGATTCCACCCTTCCCGCGCTCCACAGGGGTAACTTGGCTTCTGCGCCCCATCGGGCGCTTACTCAAGGGGAATGACTCACATGAACGCAGCTTCACTGTTTGATGCAAATGCGATTGGCAATTTCTGGTTCCGTTACCTGCATGTTCTTGCAGGCATCACCTGGATCGGTCTGCTCTACTACTTCAACCTGGTGCAGGTTCCTGGCTTGGCCGCTTATGGCGACGAAGGCAAGGCCCGCAACATCACCATCACCCAGATCGCCGCTCGCGCACTCTGGTGGTTCCGCTGGGCATCAGTTGCCACATTGGCAACCGGCATCCTGATCGTCGGCGTTGTTCCTGATTACATGGAGAACTTCATGAATCATGTTGGCGATGACCCAGCAAACGCGAAGAACGCAGCAATTGGCGTCGGCATGATCTTGGGAATTCTCATGGCTGCCAACGTATGGATGGTCATCTGGAAGAACCAGAAGGTCGTCATTGCGAATGCAACCAATGTCCTTTCTGGTGGAGAAGCAAACCCTGACGCGGCAACCTCGGGTCGCCGCGCGATGTTGATGTCTCGTCAGAACATGATCTTCTCGGTCTCGATGTTGTTCTTCATGGTGGGCGCAGCGCACTACTACCCAGAGTCCTTCTCAGCGACCTCGGGCAATGCAAACACCTTCACATTGATTGCCATCGTGATTATTGCTCTCTTGCAGTTGAACGCACTCGGCAAGTTCGGTGGCATCAAGGCTGGCAACAAGATGCTGTGGCCATATGAGAGCCACAAGAACGCCATCATCTCTGGTGTCGTGTTGTGGGCAGTGTTCTTCATCGCATCCATCGTGTTGATGAGCGCATAAGTCACTAAGTACTAAACAAAAGGGCCGCCCCATTCGGGGCGGCCCTTTTTCGTTCTTGCGAACTATTGCGATTTACTCGACAATCAGTTTCGCTCTCATGTTGGCGTGACCAGGTACGTCACAGATGACCTCGTAGGTACCGGCGTCAAGAGTGACAGTGCCAGAGTCAACATCGCCCTTTTTAGCAACGACCAGTTTGTAGTTGGGGACCTTCATGTTGTCCTTCGCCAAGATGAGTGTGTGGCGAATCGAATCCTCGTTGGAGTATCCGATGACTACTTCGCCGGCCTTGACGGGGCCATATTCAGCTGCGTCGAACCGGAGACCCGAGATGGCCTTGACGACCATTGCTCCTGCGGGGAGTGTCTCGGCGGGGGCGCTTGTGCCGCCACCACAGGAACTCAAGAGTCCGATTGCGACGAGAAAGGGGAGTGCACGCTTCATGAGACCGAATTTACTGCCCTCGGGACCGATAAAGGACGGTTGGGGCATACCTGAGAAGTACCATCGGTCACGCGGACAATGGCGTCCGTGGTGCCTCGCCCAGGCGCCCCACCGCCCATGAGGGCAAGGAACTAAGGCAACAACATGGCTGATCTCGCTGACCGCACGCAGGACTTCGGAGCCAACTCTTGGCTCGTCGAAGAGATGTACGAACAGTTCCGTACAGACCCCAACTCTGTCAGTGAGGCATGGCGCGAGTTCTTTAGCGACTACCGCAGTGCAGCCAATGGTGTCTCATCAGCTGCACCGATCGTTGTTCCTGCAGCCATTCCCACAACGTCAACACAGGTTGCATCTGCGCCTGTTGCTTCTGCACCTGCCACGCCTGTAACACCCGCCGCAAGCGGTGCAGTTGTAGTGCCAGTTCCTGAAGGCATCACGCCAGAGCCGATTCGTGGAGTTGGTGCTGCCATTGTCACCAACATGGAGAAAAGCCTCTCCGTTCCTACTGCTACTTCTTTCCGCAATGTTCCTGCTCGCTTGTTGGAAGTCAACCGCAAGCAAATCAACGATTACCGCTCACGTCATGGCATGAGCAAGGTGTCGTTCACGCACATCATCGCGCACGCCATTGTTCGCGCAATCTCTGACGCTGTTCCCAATATGCGTAACGCCTTCACTGTTGATGAGGCTGGCAAGCCGATGATCATTCGTAATCCGAATGTCAATGTGGGTCTTGCTGTTGACGTCGACAAGGGCGATGGCACACGAAATCTTGTCGTGCCTGTTCTTCGCGATGCAGACACACTTGACTTCGCAGGTTTCCTCGTTGCCTATGACGAGATCATTCGCAAGGTAAAGAACAACAAACTCACCATTGCTGACTTCCAGGGCGCCAACGTGTCCATTACAAACCCGGGCACTATCGGCACCGTGCAGTCCGTGCCTCGCCTCATGCCGGGTCAAGGTGTGATCGTTGGTGTGGGCAGCATTGATTACCCCGCAGAGTTTCAAGGCTCCGATGAGTCCAACTTGAATGCGCTCGGTGTGTCAAAAGTTGTCACCGTCACAAGTACATACGACCATCGCATCATTCAGGGCGCAGAGAGCGGCATGTTCTTGAAGCGCGTGCATGAGTTGTTGCTCGGCGAGCACGGTTTCTACGACGACATCTTCCGTAGCCTTGAGATTCCGTACCAGGCAGTGCAATGGTCATCGGACGTCTCGCCAATGAATCGTGAAGAAACGATGATGCACAAGCAAATGCAGGTCAGCTTGCTCGTGCGTTCACATCGCGTTCGCGGTCACCTCATTGCAGATATTGATCCATTGCGCTGGAAGGAGCCAAAGCTTCCGCGCGATCTTGACCCTCAGCATTACGGCCTCACTATTTGGGACCTCGAACGTGAGTTCCTGACGGGCGGAGTTGCTGGCAGCAGCAAGATGAAACTTGATGAACTCCTCGGAGTTCTTCGCGATGCGTATTGCCGCACCATTGGTGTTGAGTACATGCATATCCAAGACACTGAAGAACAGCGTTGGCTGCAGTCAAAGTTGGAGGGTGTCACTTTCACTCCAACACTTGACAAAAAGTTGCGAATCCTTGAGCGCTTGAATGCTGCAGAAGCATTCGAAAAGTTCCTTGCGACGAAGTACGTCGGCACCAAGCGTTTCGGTCTTGAAGGTGCAGAGTCGATGATTCCTATTATCGATGAACTTCTGTGTTCATCAGCTGATGACGGGATGCACGGCGTGATCTTCGGTATGCCGCACCGTGGTCGCCTCAACATGCTTGTCAACGTCATGGGCAAGGATTACAAGCAACTCTTCAAGGAATTCGAAGGTCACTTGAGTTCTGATTCGGTGCAGGGCAGTGGAGACGTGAAGTACCACCTTGGTGCGCACGGTTCATATGTCTCAGCAAACGGAAACTCCATCGACGTCGAACTTGCAGCAAACCCAAGCCACCTCGAGACTGTGAACGGAATCGTGTTGGGCATGGTTCGTGCAAAGCAAGACAGCATTCAGCCTGCGATGGCGTACAGCGTGATCCCCGTTCTGATGCACGGTGATGCAGCGTTTGCCGGACAAGGCATCGTGTACGAAGGTCTCGCGATGAGCGACATCAACGGATATCGCGTCGGCGGAACAATTCACCTTGTCGTGAATAACCAAATCGGTTTCACCACGTCGCCTCAGTTTGCGCGTTCCTCTATCTATGCAACAGACGTTGCCAAGACAGTCCAGGCGCCCATCTTCCATGTGAATGGTGATGACCCTGAAGCATGTGTGCGAGTCGCTCGTCTTGCATACGAGTACCGCCAGAAGTTCCACAAAGATGTCGTTATCGACATGGTGTGTTACCGCTTGCACGGACACAACGAAGGCGATGATCCGAGCTACACGCAGCCGCTCATGTACAAGGCGATTGCAGAGAAGCGCAGTGTTCGCAAGTTGTATGTCGAGCATCTTGTCAAGCGCGGAGACATCAGTCTCGAAGTTGCTGAGCAGACATTGCAGGATTATCAGGGCAAGCTGCAGGTAGCGCTTGATGACACGCGTTCGCATGCACCAGAAAAGGTGAAAGTGCCAAAGCCTCCCGCACCTATTGGTGTGTTGCCTCCGGCAAACACGGCAATCAGCAAGGAATTGTTAGAGCGTGTGTTCTTCCAACTCACGAATTATCCCGAAGGTTTCAATCCGCACCCCAAGCTGGTGCGTCAGTTTGAAGCCCGAGAAAAGGCGTATCACGCCGATGGTGATTTTGAATGGGCTGTTGGTGAAGCATTAGCAATTGGCTCGTTGCTCTCTGAAGGATTTGATGTTCGTCTTGCGGGTGAGGACTCACGCCGTGGAACATTCAGTCATCGCCATGCATCACTTGTTGATGTAGAGAACGAAGCAACGTTCCTTCCGTTGAAGCATGTTCCTGGTGCAACCGGTCGATTCTGGGTCTACGACTCGCTTCTGTCGGAATATGCAGCACTCGGCTTTGAGTACGGATACTCCTATGCAAATCGCAATGCACTCGTCATGTGGGAAGGCCAGTTCGGCGACTTCGTGAACGGTGCTCAAATTGTGATCGACCAGTACTTGGTCGCTGCAGAAGACAAGTGGAAGCAGGAAAACGGACTTGTCCTCTTGTTGCCACATGGATACGAAGGCCAAGGCCCTGAGCACTCCAGTGCACGTATTGAACGCTTCTTGCAGATGTGTGCAGAAGACAACATTCAAGTTGTTAATGCCACAACGTCGGCTCAGTACTTCCATGTGTTGCGTCGTCAGATTCACCGCGACATTCGGAAGCCACTCGTGATCTTCACTCCGAAGGCGCCATTGCGCATGAAGGAAAGCCGTTCACATGTCAGCGAGTTCACATCAGGCTCATTCCAAGAAGTGCTTGATGATCCACGTGTCTCCGACAAGTCGGCTGTGAAGCGCATTGTGTTGTGTAGCGGCAAAGTTGCCCATGACGCGATGTCAGAGCGCGATAAGCGCAATGCTCCTGTGGCTGTGGTGCGTGTTGAACAGTTGTATCCATTCCCGATTCAGCAGATTCATGACGTCATCGCGCGGTATCCAAACGCGAAGGAAATTGTGTGGCTGCAAGAAGAGCCAGAGAACATGGGTCCATGGCACTTCGTCGAGCATCTCATCTGGCGTGTTAAGGATCGCGGGTTCGACTTGCGCCATGTTGCACGTGTCGAATCAGGAAGTCCCGCGACTGGTTCCAAGGCCATTCATGATCAGGAACTTGCCGATCTCATGGACGAAACTTTCGCCGGCTTGTAAGCCGCCGAACAATCGTTAACAGTTAGAACTGCAGCCCGATGTGGGCTGACAGCTCATTCAATGCAATCGCTGGGTCACCGACTTTGATCGTGCGCATACCCATTGCAGCCGCTGGCTTCAGGTTGATGCCAAGGTCATCTAAGAACACACATTCGGTGGGTTGGACATTGAGTAGTTCGCACGCGATTTCATAGAAACGCGGTTCTGGCTTTCGGCAACCCACTTTGCTGCTCTCCACCACATGGTGAAACTTCTGCATGATTGCTGCAACTTCGGCTTGTCGCGGTGTTGGATCAGGTGCGGTCGTGACAACGTTGTTCGTGAGACATGCCATGAGAAAGCCAGCCTCTTTGACTGCATCAAGTGCGTGAACCATTGCGGGTCGTACATCGCCTGACAACAGTGCCAACACGTCGGCCCCCGGGATTCGATGTCCGAGCGCTTCGCTCTCGGTCGCAAAGAGAGCATCAAATTCAACGGGTGTGATGTCATTGCGTTCCAAAAGCGCCCAGGCATTGTCATGGGGATTCTTGGAGTTGACAGTACGAATGATGTCGACGGGCAACCCTCGGTCGGCCTCGTATCGGTTGAAAGCCTCAAATGGACTGGAGAGGATGACCCCACCAAAGTCCCACAGGACGGCGCGAATTGGCTGATTTGTCACAGATTGCAGGCTAGGCGGACGAACATCTGGCTCCGTGGTCGGATTGCCCCGTTCCAGCAGGCAGGGGGTGGTTCAATGAATGGGTGACTAAGCACATCATTGTTGACGGCTCAAACATCGCCACCGAGGGTCGGACCGAGCCCAGCCTTGCTCAGTTAGATGAAGCGGTTCAGGCGCTCATGGATGAGTTCAAGGGAGCCAAGATCTCGGTCATCGTTGACGCCACCTTTGGTCATCGCATTGCCAAGAAAGAGCGCGCAGAGTTTGAAACCGCAATCGCGAACAATGAGCTCGTTGCACCGCCTGCAGGTGCCGTGGGCCGTGGAGACGCCTTCATTCTTGCAATTGCAGACAAAGCCAACGCCAGCATCTTCTCGAATGACAGTTTCCAAGAATTTCATGGGAAGTACAAGTGGCTCTTTGATGAAGGTCGCTTGATTGGCGGCAAACCGGTCCCACTTGTGGGATGGGTATTTGTTGAACGACTTCCTGTTCGTGGACCGACAAGTCGCCGCTCCGTTCGTACAGGCACGGTTGTGAAAAAGGAATTGCCCACCGCAAGTCCTGAAGCCAGCAAGCCGATGCCAATACCAAAATCACCGCCGCCTAATGCACGTAGTTCTCGTGGGGTAAAAAACGCCGCACCACAAAAGAGCGCCAAGCCAATGAAAGCTGCACAGCCACAGGCGGCTGCAAAGGCCCCTGTGGCGATGGCCAACGACATCGTTCCGTATCTTGAATTTGTTGAGAAGCATCCTGCAGGCACAAAAGTGAAAGCAGAAGTGCAGTCGTATGCAGCTAATGGCGTCACTGTACGAATGGGTGACATCGCCGGATATGTGCCACTTCGGAATATGGCGAGTCCAATGCCAAGAAGTGCACGAGACATTTTCAAAATTGGCGACGTTGTGACACTGATGGTGTCCGGATACACGCCTGCACGGCGCAGTGTTGACTTGGGCGTTCCTGAAGTTGTTGCGGAACTGATCAAGAATCCTGTCGCTAAGAAGAGTGCAAAGAAGTCTTCTGCCAAGACAGCACCAGAAAAAGCTGCGCCATCGAAGAAGCCTGTTGTTGAGAAGAGCTCTACAAAGAAGGCGCCAGCGAAGAAGGCGGCGGTCGTCAAGAAGGCCGTGGCAAAGAAGGCTGTTGCTGTGAAAGCTGCTCCTGCGAAGAAAGTTGTTGCCAAGGCGCCCGTGAAGAAGTCCGTGGCGAAGAAGGTTGTTGCCAAGAAGGCTGAACCTGCCAAAAAAACTGCTGTAAAAAAGGCTGTTTCAAAGAAGAAATAGTGCCAAGTTCTGCTGCGGTTGTGGCGGGGACTACCGTCGTAGCGTGCTCATTGCTACGTGGAACGTCAACTCTCTGAAGGCTCGATTGCCGCGCGTGGAAGCGTGGCTACAGGAAGCGCAACCAGATGTCTTGTGTATGCAGGAGACAAAGCTGAAGCAAGATCTCTTTCCCACTGATGCCATTGCGGCACTTGGGTACGAAAGTGCACATTTTGGTCAAGGCCAGTGGAATGGCGTCGCCATCATCTCCAAGGTGGGGCTTGAGAATGTGATGCAGAACTTTGCGCCGGGAATCGAGCAAGACGAAGAAGCACGCATCATTACTGCAACGTGTGGCGGTATTCAGATCAGTTCGTGTTACGTGCCAAATGGTCGCGAACTCGATCACGACCACTACAAATACAAGTTGTCGTGGCTTGGTCGATTACGCCAGCACCTCGATGCCATCTGTACTCCCGCCGACGATGTTGTGGTCTGCGGAGACTTCAACATCGCACCGGAAGACCGAGACGTATGGGATGTCACGCAATTTGAGAATGCAACGCACGTGAGTGTTCCCGAACGTGAAGCATTAGCGAATGTGCGTGACTTTGGATTGACGGATTCATTCCGTCGTTTCTATGACGATGCCGGTTTGTATTCGTGGTGGGACTATCGCGGTGGAAGTTTCCACAAGGGTCACGGCATGCGAATCGATTATCACTTGGTGTCACAGTCGGTCGATGAGCGAACGACATGGACAGCAATCGACCGTAATGCTCGCAAAGGTGAATCCCCGAGCGACCATGCACCAGTTCTCATAAGGGTGGACGACTAATGAGTAACGAACCTGTTTCATTTCCTTCATTTCATGAACGTGCAAATGAGCTCAGTGCTTCTGACCATGCCCGCATTCGTCTCGCCGAAAGAATGCGTGAGCTGATTTACACATCATTCATGTCAACGGCCAAAGACTCCGCTGTTGACGCTGCAATCGCAGAAGTAGAGCGAGCGATTGATCATCTCTCCGCTGATGATGTTCCCGGAAGCGCGGCAGCGGAGTCTCATTTTTCTGACCGCAGTCCGTTCTACGGATTAATGAACCCACTCTCGATGCCGATGGAGATGGGTCGAGACGAATCGGTCGGAGAGTTCGGCGCCATCACGGGCAATGTTGTCTTTACAGAACCGTATGAGGGTCCTCCGGGTCATTGCCACGGTGGGTTTATTGCTGCCGCGTTTGATGAAGTGCTCGGGATGGCCCAGTCGCTCACCGGTCGGCCAGGAATGACAGGGAAGCTGTCAATTACGTATCGTTCTCCGACACCGCTGCATACGAACATCATGTTTCAAGGATGGGTGGAGCGCATCGATGGACGCAAGATCTTCACAAAGGGAACCGCTTATAACGGCGACACGTTGTGTGCGGAAGCAGAAGGTCTGTTTTTGTCCATGCCGCCAGAAATGATGGACATGTTGCGCAAGGGTCGTGACCTCAGTGCGAAGCCGCCTCAGTAATTATCTCGAGTAGTTCTGCGCCGTGACGGCGAGCGAAAACTGGATCAGACATTCGAGCAATGTCGTCGACAGTTGTTGGAACCTCGCGGACCATCATCCGAATACTTCGCGTGGAGAGCACCGCATGGGGTTCCACGCGTGCGAAACGAGCGGTGTCTTTACGCCATTCTTCAATTGCATTCTGAATGGGGTTTCCGCTCTTTGCTGCACGCGCGCGACGACGGAGCTCAGCTGGCGGCGGATCAAAAGTCTGTACCTCTGTTGTCACAGTCGGAAGAAACGGTGAAGGACCCGAAGCTTTGCCGTTGCGTGAATCTGTCCATGTAATCACGAGCTCATCTGCAGCACGGGTGAGTGCCACGTACGCCAATCGGGCCTCTTCGCTACGCGCCATGGCTCCACGAGCGCCACGATGGGGGAGCATTCCTTTTTCTGCACCCGCAACAATCACATAGGACCACTCTCGACCTTTTGCGGCATGGAATGTGAGAACTTCCACTCCATCAGATTCAGATACGTCTGCAGATGTCGCGAGCCACGATCCAAATGTTCGCCCATCAACTGTTCCGACACGATTCTCATCGAGAAACTGGCGAACGAATTTTGCGACGATGAAATCAACATCTTCAGGTTCGTATTCGCCGGTATCAAGAATGTCTGCAGCCCATGCAGAGAGTGATTCGCGGCCGGTGAGATCTGTTGCCGCGGCCACTGCTCGTGCCCATGCACCGCCCCGACGAGATGAACGAATGGGTACGCCTACTTTGGACAATTCTTCACGGACCTGATCGGCAACAGCATTCACGCGAACAAGAACTGCGATGTCATTCCAGGAACGGTCGCTCTTTGCACGGAGAACACTTTTGGTGATGAATGCTGTTTCGTCCGTCTCGGTGGAACAGCGCTGTAGGACTACTGGCTCGCCAATGGAACGTCTGGATTCTGCGTCAGCGATTTGACCGTCTGTTGCGAGGGTGCTGACAGCCATCCGAACAATCTCGGGCGTGCATCGATAGTTCGATGGCAGTGAAACAACATGTGCAGTTCCATTCATGTTCGGCAATGTGTCAAACAATGTCTTGTCTGCACCGTTGAATCCGTAGATGGCCTGGTTGGGGTCTCCTACAAGGAACAGATCAGGCTGCTCTGAGGTCACGACTTGCAAGAAGGCATATTGCAACGGGTTCATGTCTTGCGCTTCATCAACGGAGATATGACGGAATTGAAAGCGAATGGACTCTGCGTATCGAGGGTCTTTGGATGCTTCATTGACGACATAAGTGAGGAAGTCGTTGAGGTCGACGACGCCGCGTTTTTTCTTCGCCTTCTCATATGCATCAAAGACTTCAAAGAATCGCTTTTCGCCAAGCGGAACATTTTGACCTGCTGATTTCAGTGCTGCTCCAGCCTCAATGGGGGAGAGCATGCGGGAGTGAGCCCAGTCGATGGCGTTCAGAACATCGTTCACACCACCGCGTCGGGCATCGTCGCCCATGCACATAGACATCACCGAAGATCGATTGTTGATGATGACAGGGGCACGACGCCCTCTGTCTTCGTAGTGCTGCATCATGATGCGGCGGGCAACAGCGTGAAAGGTGCCAATCGTGGGGCGGCCGTCTAGATCGAACTGTGCAAGTCGGGCTCGCATTTCAGTTGCTGCTTGTCGAGTGAATGTGATGGCCAGTGTTCGTTCAATGTCGGCTGTGTCGTTCAGGGCCCGCCAAGCAATTCGTCGTGTGAGGACAGTTGTTTTTCCAGATCCGGCTCCGGCTCGAACAACAACAATGCCAACGGGCGCAGTCACGGCTGTTCGCTGGTCAGAATCGAGCCCGGCAAGCACAGAGTCGGGCGTGGGAGCCGGATTCGTGTTGTCAGAGCCGATGAAACGCACCCCTTGAAACTAGGCGGTTGCTACGGTTCTTCCCATGCCCTTCCCCGCAAAGAAATTGAACGACGGTGAGCACTTCATGCTCGACGTACACCCTCATTGGTGGTTTTATGGTCCTTCGGCACTTTTCTTGCTGGGTTCCATCATTTGCACCGTGTTCCTTCTGGGGAAAACGTCAGGAATCCTGGGAACGATTGTCGGGTATCTCGGAGTGGCAACGTCAATTGTCGCTGCAGCTCTCTTCATCGTGCAGGTCGTGAAATGGCGCACCACGTACTTCGTGGTGACCAACCATCGGTTGATTGACCGCCAAGGTGTTGTTGCCCGCTCAGGTGTCGAGATCCCCATCAAGAGCGTCGACAACGTCAACTTCAGCCAGTCACTCTTTGAACGTTTCGTCGGGGTGGGGAAGATCTTGATTGAATCGGGTGGCAGAGAGGGTCAGCAGGTCATTCCGTTTGTGGCGCGTCCTGAAGAAGTGCAAAAGGTGATCCACGAGGCAATTCAGCGATCCCGCAGTATGGGGGATTTTGAGAGCGCCCCGTCGTTTACAGGTGTTGCCCGTGAACTGGAGCGGCTTGAGGCTTTGTGGGAGCGCGGAACCCTCACTAATGAGGAGTTTGAGGCTCAGAAGCGCCGTCTGCTGGGCTGAGTCCCACTTGTTTGAGAATTGCTGACACCTGAAAGAATGGGTGAATGGCTCAAGTGACTCTGCCGTCAGGCATCAATATTGAATTCGATACCCGTGGAAATGCCGCGAATCCGACCCTCTTGTGGATCATGGGATTCACTGCTCAGATGACGGCGTGGAGTGAAGAATTCCTCGACCTTTTCGTTGACGCGGGTTTCCATGTGGTGCGTTTTGACAACCGTGATTGCGGTCTTTCTTACAAGCATGATGGCGTCACCGTCGATACGGCGAAGGTGACCATGGAAGCCATGATGGGTGACACCGTCACTGTGGAAGTGCCATACACGTTGCACGACATGGCAGCAGATGCGATTGGTGTTCTTGATCATCTCGGAATCGAGAAAGCGCATGTCATCGGCGCGTCAATGGGAGGCATGATTGCCCAGACCGTCGCAATCAACCATTCGCATCGCGTGCACAGCTTGACCTCCATCATGTCCGTGCCTGGTGACCTCGCCTACGGGTCGCCGACGCCTGAAGCAATGGCTGCGTTACTCGCAGAGCCGTCATCAGATCGCACCGCCTACATCGATGGTGCTGCAAATTGGGCTGTGTGGTGCTCAAAGAAGTATTTCGACCTGGCAGAAGCAAAGGAGCGTGCGGCGCGCGAGTTTGATCGCAGCTTCTATCCCGAAGGTGCACATCGCCAACTTGCTGCGATTTATGCATCGGGTGATCGCAGTGAGGCATTGCGTCAGTTGAATGTTCCGACTCTTGTCATTCACGGACGCGACGACACGTTGCTCACGCCATCAGGTGGAGAGCGCACTGCCGAACTTGTCCCTGGTTCAACATTTATGTTTGTGGCCGACATGGGACACGATGTGCCAAAGCCACTATGGCCATTGTTTGTCGACAGCATTTCGGCGCACGCTCGTCGTGCACACAACTAATCACATCTTTTCTCACACTCAAAAGGAATCGTCATGGCTGGTCCACTAAGCGGATACAAAGTTATTGAAATTGCAGGAATTGGACCTGGCCCATTTGCCGCCATGTTGCTTGCTGACATGGGCGCAGAGGTCATCCGCGTTGATCGTGCACAAGCCGTGCGTGGACCTGCCCCCGACACTCCTGCCGGCGACCTCATGTTGCGCGGTCGTCGCAATATCGCACTTGACCTCAAGAGCCCCGAAGGCGTGGAGGCATTGTTGCAGTTGGTAGAAAAAGCTGATGCTCTCATTGAAGGCTTCCGCCCAGGCGTGATGGAGCGTCTCGGCATTGGGCCTGATGTGTGTCAGGCGCGTAACCCGCGTTTGGTGTTTGGCCGTATGACCGGATGGGGTCAAGAAGGCATGTACGCACAAGCTGCAGGTCACGACATCAACTACATCTCGCTGTCTGGTTCGCTCGCGCACTTCGCTCGTAAAGACGAGATGCCGTTGCCTCCACTCAACATGGTTGGCGACTTTGGCGGAGGCGGAATGTTCCTTGCCTACGGCGTGGTGTGCGCTCTGCTCGAAGCGTCAAAGAGTGGCAAGGGTCAAGTCGTTGATACTGCGATGGTCGACGGAGCCGCAGTGCTCATGACGATGTTCTGGTCATTCAAAGCAATGGGCATCTTCAATGAGAATGCACCCGGAACGAACCTGCTCGATACTGGCGCCCATTTCTACGATGTGTTCGAGTGCAAAGACGGCAAGTACGTGTCCTTGGGTTCCATAGAGCCGCAGTTCTATGCATTGCTTCTCGAACTCACTGGTTTGAAAGATGATCCAGAGTTTGCAAAGCAGATGGATCAGTCTCAGTGGCCACATCTCAAAGACCGTCTACGTGATGTGATGAAGCAGAAGACTCGTGACGAGTGGTGCGACATTATGGAAGCAACGGATGTGTGTTTCGCTCCGGTCTTGACCATGAGTGAAGCTGCTGCACACCCACACAATGTGGAGCGTCAGACATTCATCAACATCAATGGCCACATGCAGCCAGCACCTGCGCCACGATTCTCGCGCACAACGCCGACAGTTGATCGCCCATCGGCTCATGCAGGTCAGCACACGGCCGATGTTTTGCGTGAATGGGGTGTTGCAAATGTTGACGCTTTGCTCGCCAGTGGCGCAGCAAAGCAGGTATAAGTGTCAACACTTGTTTGCTTTCATGCTCATCCCGATGACGAATGTATTGGTACCGGTGGCACCATTGCTCGCGCATCCGCAGAAGGGCATCGTGTCGTTCTTGTCGTAGCCACGAATGGTGACCATGGCGAAGTTCCTGCAGACATGCCTGCAGGGGAGACACTCGTCAGTCTTCGCAACAAAGAAACATTGGCGTCGGCTGAGACTTTGGGTGTTCATCGCGTTGTATTCCTCGGGTACGAAGACAGTGGAATGACTGGATGGGCTCAGAACGAGAACGCTGGGGCATTCTGTAATGCATCGCTTGACGAGGCTGGTCACAAACTTGCTGAGATTCTTCGTGAAGAGAATGCAGATGTTCTCACCACGTATGACTGGCATGGCGGCTATGGTCACCCCGATCACATCATGGTGCACAAGGTTGGCCATCGTGCCGCTGAGTTATTCCCGAGTGTGCGCGTATTGGAAGGCACGATGAATCGTGACCAGTTGCGTCGTGGCTTGCAGGCTGCTCGCGACGCGGGCATGTTGCCGCCAGATCGTGAAGCATTCAACCCTGATGGTCCGATGGATGATGGAAATCCAATGGGCTCTCTCGAATCAGAGATCAACTTGAAGGTCGATGTCGTGTCATTTGCGTCAAAGAAGCGTGCAGCAATGAAGTGTCACGCGAGTCAGTTAAGTGATTCCAGTTTCTTCCTCTCAATGGATGACGAACGCTTTGCACATCAGTTTGGTTTTGAATGGTTTATCGATCCAAAGGACGACAGCCCGATGCGCGATGGTTGGATCTTCGAATGACCCGTGTCTACATGGTGCGCCATGGCCAAGCGGCTGCAGGCTGGAATGTGGATCCCGACCCTGCACTCGATGAATTGGGGCGTAGCCAGGCGCTCGCCGTTGCATCTCGATTGTCATCGCTCGGACCATTGCCCGTTGTATCCAGCCCATTGCTGCGGTGCCAGCAAACTGCATTTCCTCTAGCGACAGCATGGAAGCGTGACGTTGTGGTTGAACCCAAGGTGGGGGAGATTCCGTCACCTGAGGGCTATGCGCTAGAAGATCGTGTGGTGTGGCTGCGTGAAGCGATGGCTGGCACGTGGGCACAAGTAGCGCAGCGTTCAGGCGCGCACTACACGCAATATGTCGATGAACTGGCAGAGCGCATCTCGTCAATTCAAGAAGACACCGTGATCTTCAGTCACTTCGTTGCAATCAACGCAGTCATCGGCCGTGCCACACAGAACGATGCCGTAATGATCGCAAGCTTGGACAATTGTTCCGTCACGACGTTTGATGTCTCTGGCGGTGTATTGACATTGCTCGAGACCGGTGGCGAGGCCGACACTCTCATCCGATGAATCTGGCGCCTGCCGACTAGATTCAATGTGTGCTTGCATCTCTGTCTGAACTTCATGAATCATGGGCCTGGGTGGCCATCATCAGCAACGGGCTGGCCGGTGTCTGGGCATTGTCGGCCCACAAGCTCACACCGTTACGCACTCGTGCTCTGTGGTGGTACACCGGTATCGCGCAGTTCACGATCTTTGTACAGGTGGCGTTCGGTGTCGCAATGGTCAACAAGCAAAAACTTGAGTTCCCTGCTTTCCACGCTTTCTACGGATTCGTCGCGATTATGGCCGTTGCCATCATCTACAGCTACCGCTTGCAACTGAAAAGCCGCGTGTATTTGCTCTACGGCTTTGGCGGTCTCTTCCTCATGGGTCTTGGCATTCGCGCCATGCTTGTTGGTCAGGCGTAGAACTCAATCTTCAGTCTCAAATAAAAAAGCCCCTCGCCGAAGCGAGGGGCTTTTTTAATCAATCAATTAGCTCAGTGATGATGCGAGGTCATCGAGTGACTTCGTCAACTTGGCAGGCAACGCCGACCCGAATGATGCGTAGTGCTCGCGGATTTGAGGAACTGCTTCCTTCCAACCTGCTTCATCCACTGACAGCAATGCATTGAGGTCGGCTGAGTCAATCTCAAGACCTGTGGTGTCGATGTCGCCTGGAGTTGGCAGGTAACCAATGCTTGTCTTTTCAGCATTGCCCTTGCCATCGACGCGGTCAAAGATCCACTTCAGAACACGGCTGTTCTCGCCGTATCCCGGCCAGAGGAAACGACCGTCTTCATCACGACGGAACCAGTTCACGAAGAAAATCTTCGGAAGGTTTTCGCTCTTTGTCGCTGCACCAATCTTCAACCAGTGGCTGAAGTAGTCGGCCATGTTGTAACCGCAGAATGGCAACATGGCCATTGGGTCAAAGCGAAGGTTGCCAACGGCACCTGCAGCTGCTGCTGTCGTCTCTGACGCCATGATGCTGCCGAGGAACACGCCGTGATCCCAGTCGAATGCTTCTGTCACCAAGGGGACTGTTGTGCGACGACGTCCACCGAAGAGGATTGCCGAGATGGGCACGCCCGCTGGGTCTTCCCACTCGGGTGCGATGCATGGGCACTGTGATGCAGGAGCGGTGAAGCGTGCATTTGGGTGAGCAGCTGCTGTCTCAGACTCTGGAGTCCAGACATTGCCCTTCCAATCGGTGGCACGTGCAGGAGGAGTATCGCTCATGCCTTCCCACCACACGTCACCATCAGGAGTGAGTGCTGTGTTTGTGTACAGGCTGTTGCCCCACAGTGTGTCCATTGCATTGGCGTTGGTGTCATAACCGGTGCCAGGTGCAACGCCGAAGAATCCGGCTTCTGGGTTAATGGCATAGAGACGTCCATCGTCACCAAACTTCATCCAGCAAATATCGTCACCGATTGTCTCGGCCTTCCAGCCTGGAATCGTGGGAACGAGCATCGCAAGGTTTGTCTTGCCGCATGCTGAAGGGAACGCAGCAGCGATGTACTTCGATGCGCCTTCTGGGTTCGTGAGCTTCAAGATGAGCATGTGCTCTGCAAGCCAGCCTGCGTCGCGTGCCATCACAGAAGCGATGCGAAGAGCGAAGCACTTCTTGCCGAGCAAGGCGTTGCCGCCGTAGCCCGAACCGAACGACCAGATCTCACGAGTCTCAGGAAAGTGAACGATGAACTTGTTATCGGGGTTACATGGCCATGCAGAGCTTGTCTGACCTGGAGCCAATGGGTCACCAACGGAGTGAACACAAGGAACCCATTCGTTGTTGCCGAGGACATCAAGTGCACCTTGGCCCATGCGAGTCATGATGCGCATGCTGACTGCTACGTATGCGCTATCGGTGAGCTGCACACCAATGTGTGCGATGGGGGAGCCAAGTGGTCCCATGGAGAACGGCACGACGTACATCGTGCGGCCCTTCATTGCGCCCTTGTATAAGGAATTCATCTCTGCGCGCATCTCTGATGGTTCGCGCCAGTTGTTGTTTGGACCAGCGTCTTCTTTGTTCGTAGAACAAATGAAGGTGCGGTCTTCAACGCGTGCAACGTCGCCCGGATCAGAGTGTGCCCAATAACTATTCGGGCGCTTTGCTTCATCAAGCTTCTTGAAGGTTCCTGCGTCGACGAGCGACTGACAGAGAGCTTCATACTCGTCAGCAGTTCCGTCGCACCAGTAAATGGATTCTGGTTGCAGAATTTCTGCCCAGTCGTTAACCCATTGCTTCAATCGGGTGTTTGCAGTGGTAGCAGCCATGTGCGGACCTCTTCATTGGGGAGGATGAATTGTGGGACGTTCCCAAGGTTGACCCTAGGTGAACTACCTACATCCTAAAAATTAAACCCCAGGTGTGCCCATGTCTGACTCGGACCCAAGGCTGAGACTTGTGGCACGACCGGCCTCGTCCAGGACGAAAACCACGCGCTGGCCCTGGCGGACCATGCGGAAAATGCTGCCCTCAAGGGCATTGGGAGCGAGGTTGTACTCGGAAAGATCTGTGTCGCTGACAACGACGCCGTCACCACTGGTGGGGTCGTAAGCCTTAATGACGCCCTGCATGGGTGCCTTTAGCGGCCGGCCTTGACGACTTTGCCCGACTTGATGCATGCGGTGCATACATAGAGGCGGCGGGGCGCGCCATTAACAATGGCGCGGACGCGCTGGATATTCGGGCTCCAACGGCGCTTGGTGCGCACATGGGAGTGAGAAACTGACATGCCCCAGGACGGACCCTTGCCACACACTTCGCAAACTGCAGCCATTTTGGAAACCTCTTCGTATTCGCGAAAGGCGAGGGCCTTTCGAACGCAGATGTAAAAACTACCAGCGACATCGAAGAGACCCCAACCGTCCAGTGGGAGGAATCGAGGAGTTTTCTCGTGTTTCGGGGAGGGACCCGTGGGTCACTAGCCTCAGAGACGTGACTGGGGCACAAACTTTTGGGGCAAATGAGTTCAGGGGCACTGTTGTGGCCTTCCGAGACGCCATGAAGGCGCATGGCCCCGCCATCAATCGGCTCAATGTGTACCCCGTGCCCGATGGGGACACCGGTACCAACATGGGCCGCACCCTCGATGCGGTAGTGGCTGAACTAGAGGGCGCCCCAGCTGATCTTGCCTCTACATGTAAGGCAGTGAGCCACGGCTCGCTCATGGGCGCACGCGGAAACAGCGGTGTGATCCTCAGCCAGATTCTTCGTGGGTTGTCATCCACGATTGAGACCCGTGACGGCGGAGTCGATGCAGCAGGAATCGCAGAGGCTTTTTCAAAAGCTGCGACCGCTGCCTATGAAGCGGTGCTGAAGCCAATCGAAGGAACAATCCTCACGGTTGTTCGAGAGACATCGGAAGGGGCAGTCGCTGCGGTCAGTGCCGGTGCAGATCTTGTTGCCACGTTGCAGGCCGCTCGAGCACAAGGCCGTGATGCGTTGGCTCGCACGCCCGACATGTTGCCCGTTTTGAAAGAAGCCGGAGTCGTTGATGCCGGTGGTGCGGGTTTCTTGTTGTTGCTCGATGCGTTCTTGCATGTGTTGACTGGCGAAGCATTGCCTGAGCCTGATGAATCAGCGGGACCATCTGCTGAAGCATTGGAAGCTGTTGCAAAACGTCATCACGATGATGGAACAGTTGACGTCAGTGAACTTCGCTACGAAGTGATGTTCCTTCTTGATCTCGACGATGCGCAAGCACCGGAGTTCAAGGCTGCTTGGGGCTCCATTGGTGACTCCATCGTGGTTGTCGGTGGCGAAGGTTTGTACAACTGCCACATTCATACGAACGACATCGGTGCAGCGATCGAGGCGCCGCTCTTGGTGGGTGGTCGTCCGCGACAGATTCGTGTGACCGACCTCTTTGAAGAAGTTGCCGAAGAACATGCCGCTCGCGAAGCGGAACTTGGTGCACCGGTTCATTCGAAGACACACACATCGTCTTTGCCTCCGGTGACGTGTGCAGTGGTTGCTGTTGCAAGTGGCGATGGTCTTGCTGAACTCTTTGGTCAACTTGGTGTGCATGGCGTGATCTCGGGTGGTCAAACCTTGAATCCATCAACAGCTGAGTTATTGGCTGCAGTGGAACGAATGAACGCTCGTCAAGTAGTGATCTTGCCGAATAACAAGAACATCATTCCCGTTGCACAGCAGATTGATGCGTTGACAACAAAAGAAGTGCGCGTGGTACCAAGTTGTTCCATGCCGGAAGCTCTTGCCTCTTTAGTGTCGTACGACCCCGAAGCATCTGCTGAGTCAAATGCTCGTGAGATGTCGGCGGCTGCAGAAGCAGTGGCCACAGGCGAAGTCACACAAGCCGTGCGCGATACGAACACTGATGCAGGCAAAGTCACCGAAGGCGACTGGATCGGCATTGTGCGCGGCGATGGCATCGTGTCTATTGCGGGCACGTTGGTGGGATCAGCAACTCAGTTGCTTGATCACCTCATAGATGACTCGCGTGAGTTGCTCACGATTGTGACCGGCAGTGATGCCACTACTGCACAGACTGACCAGATCACTGCCTGGGTTGCAGAGAATCATGCGGATGTTGCAGTTGAAGTGCACGTCGGCGGTCAACCGCTTTATCCGTATCTTTTTGGCGTTGAGTAGTTCCCCGATCACCCTTCGCGAGTTGGATCAACTCGATCTTGAGCGCATCAAAGGAATTGGTCCAAAGACCAAGCCGGCTATCGAAGAGTTTGGGATCCATAGTGTTCTTGATCTTTTAGAGACGTATCCCCGCAGATACATCGATCGCACCAATATGTCGACACTGCGAGACCTTCAGTTGGGTGTCGAAGCCATGGTCATGGTGAAGGTGTTGTCGTGTCAATCCATTCGCACGAGGAATGGACGAGCGATGGTGACAGCCACTGTGGGCGACAGCACCGGAAAACTCTCGCTTACTTTCTTCAATCAGGCATGGCGTGAACGACAGTTGACGCAGGGCCTTGAAGTTGCGGTTTTCGGCAAAGCAGAGATGTACAACGGATATCGCCAGATGACGAATCCGATTGTTGATCCTGTTGGCAATCAAACAGGTCGCATTGTTCCCATCTATCCACAAAGTGGCAAGTCGAGTATCTCCTCAGAGCGACTTGCGAAGTGGATTCAAGATGCGCTCGTCAAATGCGGTCCACGTGGAATTGATGACCCGGTGCCATCGAGCATTCTGAAAGCACGCAATCTGATTGACCGTGGTGAAGCGATGCGCAGTATTCATGTTCCCGAAACGACTGAGATGCACCAAGCAGCGCGTCGTCGTTTGGCTTTCGACGAAGTGTTGCGTGTGCAATTGATGTTGGTGGGAAAGAAAGCACAGTGGGAGCGTGACTCTGCTGGTTTTGCTCACGAGACAACAGGGCATCTCATCGATGGCTTCATGAAGGCACTGCCGTTTCCACTGACGGGAGCACAGACGCGAACGATTGCAGAGATCTACAAGAATCTTGCATCGCCTCAGCCGATGCATCGCTTGCTGCAAGGTGACGTTGGTGCAGGAAAGACACTGGTCGCAGTTGCCACGATGTTGGCAGCAGTGCAGGGTGGTCATCAGGCGGCTCTGATGGCTCCAACGGAAGTGTTGGCCGACCAACATGCAATCGGCATCCGCGCACTCCTTGATTCCTTACGTTTAAGCGATGAGGGGAATCTGTTTGGTGATCGTCAGTTACGCATTGAACTGTTAACAAACAAAGTAAAGGGCGCAGAACGCAAAGCGATTCTCGCCGGCATTGCAGATGGCAGTGTCGATATCGCAATCGGCACTCACGCATTGATTCAAGACAAAGTGTCTTTTAAGAGTCTGGGCGTCGTCGTTGTTGACGAACAGCATCGCTTTGGTGTCGAGCAACGTTCGCGACTGCGTGACAAAGCACAAGAGTCGGAACATGGTCTCGTCCCTGATGTGTTGGTGATGACAGCTACGCCCATTCCACGAACTGCAGCAATGACGGTCTACGGAGATCTTGACGTCAGCATCCTGGATGAGTTGCCACCAGGACGCACACCCATTGTGACGGCACGTGTATCAGACGAGAAGGAGCGCAGTGCCATGTGGGCTGATGTGCGCAGCCGACTTGCGGTGGGGCAGCAGGCCTACGTGGTGTGTCCTCTGATCGAAGAGAGCGAGAAGCTGGAAGTTGCTTCAGCTGAAGAAACGTTCGAAGAGTTGTCTCACGGAGAATTGGCCGACTACCGAGTGGGTCTGTTGCACGGACGAATGTCCTCTCTTGAAAAAGAAGAGGTAATGGGAGCTTTTCGTCGTGGAGAGATTAAAGCCCTCGTTGCGACGACGGTGATTGAAGTGGGTGTGGATGTTCCCAACTCCACCAGCATGATCATTTTGGATGCAGGCCGTTTCGGAATTGCTCAGTTGCATCAGTTGCGCGGACGTGTGGGTCGTGGTGCGCTTGAATCGCATTGCTATCTCGTCACACAAGACAATGAGCCGTCACCACGAGTGGAAGCACTTGTTGCAAGTACAGATGGTTTCGTTCTCGCAGAAGAAGATCTCAATCTTCGTGGTGAAGGAACGATTATGGGGCGCCGCCAGAAAGGCCAGAGCGACCTCACATTGGCATCGTTACAGCGAGATCTCGACCTCATCATGTGGGCGCGTGAAGATGCCCTCAGCATGATTGAGGCTGACCCCATGTTGAAGAATCTGCCCACTCTGCGCGATGAACTGGACCTTCTCTTTAATGAAGAAGAGGAAGAGTTCTTGTTCAAATCCTGAATGTGGCGCACTACGGTAGAAGCAACACAAGGGGGTTGTGATGGAACTAAGTGGAAAGCACGTTGTGGTCACCGGTGGTTCACGGGGGATTGGCGAGAACATGGCGCGCGAGTTCGCACGTCGTGGAGCAAAGGTCACCGTTGTTGCGCGAAATGTTGACGCACTCAATCGGGTTGCGGCAGAGATTGCAGGCAACGCAGTCGTTGCAGATCTCACTGATGATTCAGTTGTCGACACCTTGATTGAAAACATCGAACGCATGCATGGCCCTATTGATGTGCTGGTGAACAATGCAGGTCTTGAAACCTCTACTCCGTTTGCAGTGGAAGATGATCGCGAGATTCGAACGGTGTCTCGTGTCAATCTTGAAGTTCCATTAATGCTCACGCGTCATGTTTTGCCGGGCATGCTTGCTCGCGGAAGTGGCCACCTTGTATTCGTTTCATCACTTGCAGGGACTGCAGGTTTCCCCGGTATGAGTGTGTATGGCGCAACGAAAGCAGGCATCCTGAATTTCGTGAACGGCCTCAGTCGCGAGTTGAAGGCAACAAATGTGAATATCACTGTGTTGTCGCCTGGTCCGGTGAACACCGACATGTGGGATGCCATCGAAGAACGTCAGTCGTCTGTACAAGACGTAGTGAATCGTTTTCAGAAACTGCATCTCATCCCCACAGCAGATCCTGTGAAGATCGCGCGCCGAACAGTGAATGCTGTTGCAAAGAACAAACCGTTTGTGCGTGACCCCAAAAGGCTCAGTATCAACTTTTGGTTGAATCATCTTCCGACGCGGATTGCCAACATGGCTGCCATCGGCATCAGGTTTGACCCACTGAAAAAGGGGTAACGGTTTATTCGGGTTGAAGGTCGGTGTCGTCTTCAGTGAGCTCGATGTACCAAATGTCTCGACAATCACGGCATCGATAACTGACCACATCGTCAACCATCCACTGGCCGTCTTCGCGAGGAGGCGTCAGTAAATGGCACGGTCCGCCGCAGTCGACGCAAACAATGGACTCGCTCGGTGTAATCACGGTCGTAGTCTGCCTTGTATGAGAGTGGTAGCAGGTGACCTTCGTGGCAGGCGGATAGAAGCCCCAATTTCGGAGGCAACACGCCCAACAACCGACAAAGTACGACAAGCTGTTTTCAACGCATTGGGAAGTCTTGACATTGTTGAGGGTGCGCGAGTTCTTGACTTGTTTGCTGGCACTGGCGCAATGGGTATCGAAGCCCTCTCTCGTGGCGCTGCACATTGTGTCTTTGTTGAGCGAGACCGCGACGCACTTGTGATTCTGAAGAAGAACATTGCCGCCCTTGGTCTGACTGATCGAACGACTGTGCTGGCAGTGGATGCAACCTCGGTGGCCTCTCGGCAGCCAGAGATAGACATCCTGATTGCTGACCCTCCGTACGGATTTGACCAGTGGCGCGATCTCATCATTGATGCTGATGCAGCCTTTGTGGTCTTGGAATCTGACCGTGCCATCGGAGAGATTGAGGGCTGGGAAACCTTGCGGGCCAAGAAATATGGCCGTACCCATGTCTCATTTCTCCAACCCGTCGTAGCCCCACACGGTACGGTGGAGGGCGAATGAGCACCGTTCTGTATCCCGGCAGTTTCGACCCCCTCCATTTTGGACACGTCGACGTGGTGGCCCAGGCCGCCGAACTCTTTGGAAATGTCGTGGTCGCAGTCATGCACAACCCCGATAAGCCATCGGGTCTCTTGCCCACGGCAGAACGTGTTCGTATTGCACGTGAATCTCTTGCTCATATCCCAGGGGTTTCTGTTGAAGCATTCGCAGGGCTGGCGGTTGATGCGGCCAAGTCAGTGAATGCTTTGTGCATCGTGAAGGGTCTTCGTACGCCTGGCGATTTTGAGATTGAACAGCAGATGGCTCATACGAATTTTTCAGTGGCGGGCGTGCGCACGGTGTACGTGCCATGTCAACCAGGTCTGAGTCATGTGAGCAGTCGCTTTATCCGCGACATTGCTCAACATGGCGGCGATATCTCTTCCATGGTGCCTGCACCAGTGTCTGCGGCATTGGCCGCAGCATTTCAATAACGGAGCAACAACATGTCTTACGACGACTTTGACGACACGACAGACAATTCGTATCCGCAACCAGCGCCTGTGCAAGCACGTCTTGGTGAAAGCGAAATGCTTCTTCGTCGCACTATCGACATCATTGCAACAGCGCCGAGTGTTCCGTTGTCGAGCACCCCACGCATTGACCGTGATGAAGTGATCGAACTACTTGAAGATGCGCTCATGCGTTTGCCGGAAGAAATCCGCCAAGCGCGTTGGATGTTGAAAGAACGTCAAGAGTTTCTTGAAAAAACAAAGCGTGAAGCTGATGAGATTTTGGGTGCTGCACGGCAACAGGCCGAGCGAATGGTGCAACGAACGGAAGTTGTTCGTGCTGCTGAGACTCGTGCTCGTCAAGTCATTGATACGGCCGACGAAGAATCTCGTCGCTTGAAGAATGAAACCGAGGACTTTCTCGATCAGCGTCTCGGCAGCTTTGAGATTCTTCTCGATCGTTTGTCGAAGACTGTTGCTAATGGGCGCAATCGATTGTCCATTGGTACTCAGCCGCCACCGGAAGCCGAAGAACCAATCGAAGAGCAGCATCGCGCAGGGTTCTTCGACCAAGACATCTCGTAGGCGGTCGTCATGGCAACTCCGCTCATCGTCAATGTCGTCGAGCTTCTTCGCTGGCCTGGCACAACAAAAGATGTTGTGCTTTCGATCGCTTCAGCTGATCTTGAATTCGGAGAGTCACGAATTTCGGATGAACCCATTGACGTCAACTTGCATCTGGAAGCACTCTCGAACGGTGTCACTGTCAATGGCACCACGTCAGCGACGTGGGTCGGGGAGTGTCGCCGTTGCTTGGCGCCCATGTCGGATCGGATGACGGTTGAACTGTCTGAGTTGTATCAACAGATCCCTGATGACTCCGAGGCGTACGCAATCAATAACGACCAGATCAATCTTTTGCCCATGGTGCGAGAGAACCTTGTGCTGGCTGTTCCGCTCGGTCCACTGTGCCGTGAGGACTGTCCGGGCTTTTGCCCCCAATGCGGTAAAGACCTCTCTCAGACTGCCTGTTCGTGCGATAACTCAGTGGTTGACCCCCGCTGGGCGGCCTTGGAAACCTTGAAAGGTTCCCTCAAAGACCCCTCCTAGTGAGTTTTCTTTCTTTTGGGGCTATCGTGTCAGAGCCCTCAAACGAGGGTTTTGCCGCTAACACAGGGAGACCACGGTGGCCGTTCCCAAGAAAAAGAAGTCGAAGTCGAAGACACGCATGCGTCGCGCCTCTAACTGGCGCCTCAGTGCACCTTCACGCAGCACATGCCCACGCTGCGCCGCTGCCAAGATCCCACACACAGTGTGCGGAACTTGCGGTTGGTACAAGGGCCGCGTAGCAGTCACAGTCGACTGAGCCACGGTTCTTTCCGCATGTTGCCAATCGCTGTAGACGCGATGGGCGGCGATCGCGCACCTAGTGAAATTCTCGCTGGTGCGTTACAGGCCGCCGAACTCGGCATTCCAGTTCTTCTCGTGGGCCCTGAGGGTCTCGAAGGAATTGGCGACCTTCCACTGATGCACGCATCAGAAGTCATCGAAATGGACGATGACCCAGCGCAGTCAGTGCGCAAGAAGCGTGACTCCACTCTCGTTCGTGCTGCTGAAGCAGTTCGCGACGGCCAAGCAAGCGCCATGATCTCTGCTGGTAACACCGGCGCCACCATGGCAAGTGCGTTGTTGCGCATGGGCCGCATCTCAGGAGTTGCACGCCCCGCAATCGCTACGCCAGTGCCCGTCCCTGGCGGCACTCCCACGGTTCTTCTCGATGCTGGCGCTAATGCAGAAGTGCAACCCGACTGGCTTGTTCAATTCGCAATCATGGGCTCTGTGTATTCCACAAAGCGATACGGCGTTGAAAACCCACGTGTTGGTTTGCTGTCCATCGGTGAAGAGCCTGGCAAGGGTGACACCTTGCGCAAGGAAACGTATGAGCTGTTGAAGGCATGCCCACATGTGAACTTCATTGGCAATGTCGAAGGCCGTGATCTGATGACCGAAGACGTTGACGTCGTCGTCACAGATGGTTTCACCGGCAACGTTGTGTTGAAGACTCTCGAGGGCAGCTTGAAGACAGTCATCGGTGCTTTGTTCACGGCATTTGCTCAGCCTGAATACAAAGACGCAGCCAAAGAACTGCTTCCTGCATTGATGCCGCTGTACGACACCTTTGACCCAGACTCAGTCGGTGGCGCGATTCTTTTGGGAGTTGACGGCGTCTGCATCATTTCTCACGGTTCGAGCAGTGCGCGGGCGATGGTGAATGGCATCAAAGTCGCCAAGGAAATGGTGGATGCCGACATGGTGGGAGCAATCCGCGCAGCCATTGCTACTAGCCTGCCTTCCTGAGTCACTTTCAGGAGTTCAACATGGCCGCAGATCGCAACGCAATTCTCAACACTGTTCGCACACACCTCGCAGAGATTCTCGAGATGGAAGTTGCAAACATTGCCGAAGGCAACACTTTTGCTGATGACCTCGGTGCTGACTCGATCGCATTGATTGAACTTGTCGATTCTTTGGAGCAAGAGTTCTCGAAGACCATTCCTGATTTTGCCTTTGATGATGATGACCTGGCTGAGTTGCGCACCGTTGCCGACGCAGTTGATTACATCGTGCGCGCTCACGGCTGAGTTCGTTCATGACCGACGAAGTTGATCCACGTTTGGCGCAGTGCGCTGAAGTGATTGGGCACTCGTTTACTGACACAGACTTGATCTACCAAGCGTTAGTGCATCGTTCCTGGCAAGCCGAAAATGATGAACCGTTCTCCAATGAACGTTTGGAGTTCCTAGGAGATGCTGTCCTTGGGTGGGCTGTTGCAGATATTGCATTTCATCGTCTTGCCGATCTGCCTGAAGGCAAACTGACTGATCTTCGCCGCAGTGTCGTGAACATGCATGCGTTGTCGGACATCGCGCGCACCATCGGGCTGGGTGAATTCATTCTGTTGGGTAAAGGGGAAGATGCAGCTGGTGGACGGGATAAGTCATCCATCCTTGCTGACGCATTAGAGGCCTTGATTGGTGCTGTGTATCTCGATGGCGGTGCACAGAAAGCGTTTGCAGTGGTTGAAAGATTGCTTGCATCTTCAATTGAAGCGGCGATTCCGAACTTGGAAGCTTTTGACTCGAAGACTCGGTTGCAAGAGCTATGCGCGCGCTTGGGACTTGGCGCACCGGCGTATATCACCGAAGGCGTTGGGCCAGACCACGAACGAGTTTTCACTGCGTATGCGATTGTGAACGGCAAGAACATTGGCGAAGGCACAGGTCGAACGAAGAAGGCTGCCGAGCAAGTCGCTGCGCATATCGCATTTGAGTCTCTCGCCGACGATGCCTGAACTGCCGGAAGTCGAGACGGTTCGACGGGGAATTGAATCGCGTGTTGTTGGGCGAAAAATTCTTGATGTTGAAGTTGGCCGAGAGCGCTCGGTGCGTCGCGTGGGGAAAGAAGCAGTTGTTCACGGACTGACAGGAACAACGATGATCGCTGCGCGTCGTCGCGGAAAATACATTTTGTGTGATCTTGATTCTGGTGATGCCGTCATGATTCATCTTCGAATGAGTGGACGAGTGTTGGTGGAGCCGACGGGAACGCAACGTCCAGCACATACTCATGTAGTTCTGCAGTTAGCTCCTCGCGATGGTCTTCATGAAGAGATGTGGTTTGTCGACCCACGTACGTTCGGCGAAGTGGTGGTGTATGACCCTCGACTGGAAGCAGAGGTGTTGCCTGAGCTCACGAAATTGGGTCCCGACCCCATCAGTGATCGCTTCGATGGGGGAGTTTTGGCGGTGCGACTGGCGGGGCGGCGTGGGGCGATCAAGCCTCTTCTGTTGAATCAACATGTGGTCGCAGGGGTAGGAAACATCTACGCCGACGAAGTTCTCCACAGGGTGGGCCTGCGGTGGAGCCGGACTGTCGACACTTTGTCCCGAAAAAAAATTGATCAATTAGCCTTCGCAATTCGCGAAATTTTGGCTGAAGCAATCGAATCTGGTGGCTCTACGTTGCAAGATACGCAATATGTTGACGTTGAGGGCAATGTCGGCAGCTTTCAAGAGAATCATCGGGTCTACGGCCGCGAAGGACTCGGATGCCTGACCTGTGGAAAAACTTCCATCCGCAGAGTCATGGTGGCGGGGCGTTCGACGGCTTATTGCCCTCGTTGTCAGCGCTAACGCCATGGGGCGGTAGCGAGCCGTCTCTATTACTGTTGTTTTCGCTGTGTTTCTGAAATCTCTTACCCTCAAAGGCTTTAAGTCCTTCGCTGATTCCACCGTGATGGAAATGGAACCAGGCGTCACTGTTGTCGTCGGTCCAAACGGTTCGGGTAAGTCCAATGTTGTTGACGCCATTGCTTGGGTGCTTGGTGCACAAGCTCCTTCTTCTGTGCGAAGCCAAAAGATGGAAGACGTCATCTTTAATGGCACGGCAAAGCGCTCTCCGCTTGGTCGCGCCGAAGTCATGTTGACTCTTGACAACTCCGCTGGCATTCTGCCCCTCGACTTCACAGAGATCACCGTGTCTCGCACGCTCTTCCGTAATGGTGACAGTGAATACGCGATCAATGGTGTTGAGTGTCGATTGCTCGATGTGCAAGAACTGTTGTCTGATGCCGGTGTGGGGCGCCAGCAGCACGTCATCATCAGCCAGGGGCAGATCGATGCGGTGTTAACTGCTCGTGCTGAAGATCGTCGCGCCATCATTGAAGAGGCCGCTGGAATTCTGAAGTATCGCAAGCGCAAAGAAAAGGCTGAGCGTCGTCTCGAGTCGACTGAAGCAAACTTGTTGCGCGTTCAAGACCTCATTCGTGAAGTGCGTCGCCAGTTGCGCCCTCTTGAGCGTCAAGCAGAAGCAGCAAAGCGATACGAAGAAGTTGTCGGAGAGCTCCGTGCACTGCGTTTGTATCTGTCGGGCCGCGAAGTCGCCGGGTTGCGCGAGAAGCTTGCGCAACTTGAGACAGAGAAAGCGGGCAGCGATTCGTCAGAGCGTGAACTTCGTGAGCTGATGAGCACGCTGGAAGTCGATGTTCGTACCGCCGAGGAAGAACTCACCGCTCGTGGAGCATCTGGCTTAAACGATGAGCTCATGAAAGTGGAGCAACTGCGTGAGCGAGCTCGTGGACTCGTTGCAGTCATTGCGGAACGCCGCCGTTCGATGGAGCGCGACCAAGGTCAACTCATTGCAGAGGATGTTGTTGCGGCTCTTGAAGCAGACGCTGCAGAAATGCGCGAAGACCTTGCCGAAGTGGAGCGTGGACTCACGATCGCAATGGGCGAGAGCGATTCTCTCCAGGTCGAAGAAGATGCGTTTGAACGTGAACGCAATGAACAAGGTCTCTTCCATACGGTGCAGGGCAATGAAGCGTCGACTGCGGCCGCAGAAGTACGCGGAGAGTTGCGCACGCTGCGCAACACCGTGGAACAAGGCGCCGGTGAGATTCAAAAACTGCAAGCACGAATTGAACAGATTGAGAATCGTGACAATGCATTTGTCGGCACCATTGATGGACTGCAGGCAGAACTAACGCAAGCAGAATCCGCTGTCGGAATTCTGCGGTCGGAGCTTGCAACTGCAGAGCAAGAACGAGACGTTGCCGAGAATGCTGGTGATGTCGCACACCAAGGTCGCGCCACTGCCGAGCGTCGTGCTGCACGTGCGTCTGCTCGTTTAGAAGCGTTGGAAGCCGCAATGGCATCAACTCGTGCACGTACTGGTGCTGAACATCTGGCTCAGATCGAGGGTGTTGTCGGAGCGCTTGTTGACCTTCTTGATATTGATCAAGGTTGGGATGCAGCAGTGAAGGCTGCTCTGGGCGACACCTTGGCGTCCATCGTTGTGTCTGACCCAGCATCGGCACGTCGAGCCATCGATCAGTTGCGCAATGTGGATCACAACGGAGCAGTCATTGCACTCGGCTTGAACCGCGGAGCATCGGGCTCGCTCCCGCAAGGTGTTGAATCGGTTCGTTCGCATGTCCGTGCGGCCAATGGTGCACCTGCACAACTGGGAGCACTGCTCGACTCGTTGCTGTCATCAGTGGGTTGCTCCACAGACATTGCAGGCGCCATCGACATTGTGGAAGCAAATTCTTCAGCGGTTGTCGTGACTCGCCGTGGCGACAAGTTGGCTCCTTCGGGGTGGCGTCTTGGCGCCGCTGACGAAGTCGGTTCCATCGAAGTCATCGAAGAAACGCGTACTGAAGTTGCAACTGCGACGGCAGAACTGCAAGCCCTTGATGCAGAGGTAGAGAATCAGCGCAGGTTGCTTGTGGCTGCTCGTACTCGCATCAACGACACGCAAACAAAGCTTGACCGTCAAGTGCGTGCAGTGGAAGCAGCAAATGAGCGTCTTGCAAAGACGACCAACGATCGTCGCTCGAATGGGGCCGAACGTGAGATGACGTTGGGTTCTCTCGATGACATCCGCGGTCGTGTTGATGGCTATCAGCAGCGCGTTTCAGAACTTGAAGGACTTCTTCCAGCACTTGAAGAATCAGAAGCTGCAGAAATTGCAGCGGCCAAGGCGCAGGGCGAAGCACGTGCGGCGATTGATTCAAAAGCCACCCACATGGCGATGCGTCGTAAAGACCTTGAAGTTCGTCTTGCCGGGTTGCGTGAGCGCGATCAATTCCTGAAGCAGCGCTTGGAAGAAACTGATCGTCGTTTGGAAGTTGATACCGCTGCTCGTGCAGAAGCGGGGGTGCGTCGTCAGCGCATAGAGGCATCACTTCTTGCGATCACACGTCTTGGTGACTTAGTAGACGGCCACCGCGTTGCCGCTGAATCACGTCTTGCAGAGTTGTATGAGATGCGTCGCCGTCAAAGTGATGAAGTGCGCGAGATCACCACTCGTCTTGACGTTGCACGCAGAGGTCGTACGGAAGCAGAACAGCAACTCGAAGCTCTTCGTGAGCGTGGACGCCGCGTTGATGTTGAAGAGGCCGAGACCCGGATGCGTCTCGAGGCTGCAATTGAGTTGATTCGCCGCGAGCTTGAAGTTGAGCCAGAAGTAGCAGAGGCTTCTCCGATGCCAGAGGTTGCCGAAGGTGTTGATCACGCTGATCGTGCTCGTGCGCTAGAGCGCGACATCCGTTTGATGGGCCCGATTAACCCACTGGCATTGCAAGAGTTCACAGAGCTGCAAGAGCGCCACACATTCTTGGAAGAGCAACTCAATGACGTGCGTAACTCCCGTCGTGAACTCGCACAGGTCATTGCAGCGATTGACGAAGAGATTCAGTCAGTCTTTGCGACAGCGTTTGAAGACGTCAGCAAGAACTTCACCGACTTGTTCCAGTTGTTGTTCCCCGGTGGTAAGGGCAAGCTTGCTCTCACCACTCCGGGAGACATGCTGAACACCGGTATCGAAGTGGAAGCAACTCCTCCCGGAAAGACATTCAAGAAGTTGTCTCTTCTCTCTGGTGGTGAGCGTTCGCTGACTGCACTGGCGTACTTGTTTGCCGTCTTCCGCAGTCGACCCTCTCCGTTCTATGTCATGGACGAAGTCGAAGCTGCTCTTGACGATGTGAACCTGCATCGATTCCTCGGACTCGTGCAAGAGTTCCGTCGCGATGCACAGCTCATCATCGTGAGTCACCAAAAGCGCACCATGGAAGCAGCCGACTGCTTGCTGGGAGTCTCGATGCAGCCGGGCGGATCGTCCAAAGTTGTGTCTGAGCGCGCAAGCAACACTGCAGGGAACTAGTCGTGTTCGAGTCATCGACGATCAACATCGTTCTTCTCATCGGCGTTCTCGTTCTGGCTACCGGCGGCATCGTCGTACTCCGCAATCGCCGATCTAAAGCGGCTGCGGCAGGATCGGCGGGCGCCGCTGCTGCTACTGAATCAGCAATGGGGGCGACAGGTTCGGCATGGGCCGGACCTGATTCGGAAACGTTAGAGCCTGCGAAAAGTGACGATTCGGTAGTCGGCGACGAAGCCGAACTCGTTGGTGAAGAGGATGTTGAGCCGGCGACGGTGAAAGAACGGGCGGGGCGCACACGCAGTTTGTTCGCGTCTGCATTCCAATCCATTCGCGGTCGTGGTTCCATTGACGCCGGCACGTGGGAAGAACTCGAAGAAACACTTCTGCGTGCTGATATCGGCATCGGACTCACAACGCGTTTGCTTGACCCACTGCGTGCCGCTGCAAAAGCAGGAACCATTCGCACTCCTGATGATGCAATCAATGCTTTGCGCGAAGCAATGACGGCCCAGTTGACAACAACAGATCGCGGCTTGCATCTTGATGCTGACAAGAAGCCAAATGTGTGGTTGTTTGTCGGAGTGAACGGCGTGGGCAAGACAACCACCATTGGAAAAATTGGAACAGCTCAGACGGCGCTTGGGACAACTGTCCTGATGGCTGCCGGCGACACCTTCCGTGCTGCGGCTGCTGAACAATTGCTGGTGTGGGCGGAACGTTGTGGTGCTGCGTATGTGCGCGGTGCAGAAGGCGGAGACCCAGCCTCTGTCATCTTCGATGGAATTCAAAGTGCGTCAGCAAAAGGAATTGACTTGGTCTTAGGCGACACCGCTGGTCGCTTGCAGAACAAGTCAAACCTTATGGAAGAGCTCAAGAAAGTCCGCCGTGTTGCAGATAAAGCAGAGGGAACCGTGAATGAGGTACTCCTCGTGATTGACGCGACCACTGGTCAGAACGGGTTGTCGCAAGCCCGCGAATTCGCAGCAGCAACAGATGTCACCGGTGTTGTTCTCACCAAACTGGATGGCTCCGCCAAAGGTGGAATCGTGTTCGCCATCGAAACGGATCTTGGTATTCCTGTGAAATTGGTGGGTCTCGGTGAAGGCGCCCATGATCTCGTGGTGTTTGACCCAGCGGAATACGTCTCCGCCCTCTTCGAATAGTTCTACGCTTCTCATCACATGAAGCGCGCTCCTTTTCTTTCTCTTCTCATGGCTTGCACTATTGGTGTGACGTCGTGTGCAAACGAGAGTCCCGTGCAGTTGTTGCTTGCCTCGTCCCAGAGCCAATCGGGACTGGTGCGCATGGCGCTGGAGCAAGAAGCAAGCCCTGTTGACTCTGTGCCCAACACGGTCACGTTTGATGTGCGCGGACCGCTTCCTGATTTGGGAGATCGTCTTCTCGCATGGTCGATCGGACGTCGCAGAAAGCCAGCAGGGGAGTTAGCCAAGATTGCAGTTGCTTTGAACATCAATGGCGTCACTGAGAGAGTTGATGACAATTCTTTTGTCATCAAAGACGCTGTGAACCCAGAACGCTACGCAAATCTTTTTGTTGATGAAGCAGGCGGCTGGTGGACATTCAGTAGTGGTGCGCAGCAGTCTGCACCTGGGTGTGCAGATCCGGGCAAAGGTTGCGACACAACGTCGCCAGCGCAGACATCTTTGTTGTCTACTGGTGAAGCAATTCGTCGGACGAACCAAATTCTTGCTCGTGCAGACATGGTGCCGACCAACTATCCGCTCTCGGCTGTGCAAGCGAACGGTTCCACAACTGTTACTGGCTTTCTGACATTGGGCGGGGTTGAGACAAACCTTGCAACTCAATTCATTTTTGATGCGAACGGCGACGTGGTGTCCGCATCGGGTCCGATGATTGCAATTGCCATGGCAGGACGTTTTCCTATTCTCACTCCGGCTGAAGCTGTGAAGCGATTGAACAATCCTGCGTATGCAACCATCGGCGCTGTTACACGTCTCGCAGCTACATCTGTTTCTTCAACACCTTCTTCTCCTGGATCGTCTTCGCAAACTGTCGTGCCCATCACTGGTGTTCGTTTCACATTGATGGAAACCAAGCTTGCAAACCTCACTCACATGTTGTTACCCGCGTATACCTTTTTCAATCTGGATGGTGATGTTGGAACAGTCATGGCAATTACCGACAAACATCTTGCGTTTCGCAAGAATGCTGTGGTGAGCACAGACACAGTGCCAGTGAGTGGGGGAGAACCCGAACCTGCACAGATGCAACCTCTGGATGAGAACAGCGCACAGCAACTCCTTGGTCTTCCCGAGGAAGAGGCAACCAAAGTGGCAATGGCAAATGGTTGGCTTGTTCGGGTTGCTGCCCGTGACGGCGAATTCTTCATGTTGACGAAGGATTACGTGGAAAATCGAGTGAATCTCAGCGTGAAAAATGGCATCGTCATCGCCATCACAGTGGGCTAATCAGGCTGAACCCTTAGTCGGTAACCTGAACAACGATGTTTGATTCACTCGGCGACCGCTTACAAGGAATAGTCAAGCGACTGAAGGGCAAAGGCCGTCTCACTGAGGCCGATGTCGATGAGGTGATGAGCGAAATTCGCACCGCTCTCTTGGAAGCAGACGTCAACGTTGGTGTCGTTCGAGATGTGGTCGCGCGAATTCGCGAGCAGGCCATCGGCGCAACAGTCTCTGAAGCCTTAGACCCCAGCCAGCAGATCATCAAGATCGTTAATGCCGAACTCGTTGCGATGTTGGGTGGCGAGACACTCAAGATCACGTATGCAAGTCAGCCGCCCACGGTGGTTTTGATGGCTGGTTTGCAGGGTTCAGGTAAGACAACAAGTGCCGCGAAGCTTGCACGATGGTTTAAGTCGCAGGGTCGTCAGCCGATCCTGATCGGTGCCGACCTTCAACGTCCTGCAGCTGTTGAGCAGTTGCGCACGCTGGGTAATCAGATCAGTGTTCCTGTGTTTTCAGAACCAGGTGATCCCGTTGCAACAGCACGTCGTGGTTTAGAAGAAGCAAAGCGTTTAGGCAAAGACGTTGTCATTGTTGACACCGCTGGTCGTCTCGCCATTGACGAAGAGATGATGCGTCAAGTCGCGGACATCTCGACGACAGTCAAGCCGAACTACACATTCCTTGTTGTCGATGCAATGACGGGTCAAGATGCGGTCAGTGTCGCTGATGCATTCCATCAACGACTCTCCATTGACGGTGTGATTCTGTCGAAGCTTGATGGCGATGCGCGCGGTGGTGCTGCACTCTCTGTCAAGACAGTCATTGGCCGTCCGATTGCATTCGCAGCGACCGGCGAAAAGATTGACGCCTTCGAACAGTTCCACCCTGATCGCATGGCAGGACGCATCCTTGGCATGGGCGACATGCTCACACTCATCGAGCAAGCCGAGAAGGTCTTCGAACAAGACAAAGCAGAAGAAGCAGCGCAGCGAATGCTCGAGGGTCAGTTCACCCTTGAAGACTTCCTCGAGCAACTGCAGCAACTCAAGAAAATGGGTCCTTTGTCGGGCATCATGGGAATGCTCCCGGGAATGCCCAAGGAAATGAAGAACGCCCAGATCGGTGACGACCAGGTCAAAGTGACCGAGGCGATCATTCGCTCCATGACCCTCGAAGAGCGTCGCGACCCGAGCATCATTAATGGCAGTCGCCGTAGCCGTATCGCCAAGGGCAGTGGCACAGAAGTGGCCGACATCAACCGACTCGTCAAGCAATTCACTGAGATGCAAAAGATGATGAAAAAGATGGGCGGGCTCGCTAAGCCTCAGGGCAAGGGTGGCAAAGGTAAGCCCGGCAAGGTCAATAAGCGCCAAGCCATGCAACAGCTGGGGGACATGTTTGGGGGCCAAGGTGGCATTCCCGGACTCCCCGGCGCCGATGGCAGCCCTGGTCTGCCCCCATTTTTCAAATAATTCGTTGGCCGAAACCCTGCCCCGCCCGTTGGGGTCTCGGGTTTTCCACCGCTAGCCTTACCTAGTCCCCGAAAGGGGCCCTTTCAGGAGAATTCGCAACATGGCAGTCAAAATCCGCCTCACACGCGTCGGCAAGACCAAGCAACCTCAGTACCGCGTTATCGCAGCTGACTCACGTCGTGCACGCGACGGTCGCTTCATCGAGATCCTCGGTCAGTACAACCCACGCACCGAGCCATCGACAATCACAATCGACAACGACAAGGCCGTGAAGTGGCTCATGCAGGGTGCACAGCCCACTGAGCGCGTTCGCAAGCTTCTCGAAATCAGCGGCGCCTGGGCACAGTTCACCGCAGCCAAGTCCAAGTAGTCCCGTGTCAGAGTTCGACGCGAACACACTTGAAGCACCCATCGCAACTGCGGTGTTGACGCACATCGTGCGCAGCATTGTTGACGATGCAGATGCTGTCAATGTCACTTCTGGTCCTGGCAAGGGCGACAAAATCCTCCTCGAGGTTCGAGTCGGTCCTGGCGATCTTGGTCGCGTGATCGGCCGTCGTGGTCGTACCGCACAAAGCATTCGCACTGTTGTGCGTGCTGCTGCAACAAATGACGATGTCGATGTCGACGTCGACTTTGTTGACGCGTAATCATTCTTGAGCGCACTCACTCCTCCTGATGGCCTCCTCGAGGTCGGTCGCATCGGAAAGCCTCACGGCGTTCGTGGTGACCTCTTCATTTCCCTCACTTCTGATGTGGAATCACGTCATGCGGTCGGCGCAACATTCACCATTGTTGAATCCGCCGGACACCGCACACTCACGATTGCAGCTGTTCGTCCTCAACAAGATCGTTTCGTTGTTCACTTCGAGGGCATTGACGATCGCAATGATGCAGAGAAACTGACAAACAAGTTTCTTTATGCCGAGCCTGTCGAGAGCGAAGACGGTCTCTGGGTGCACCAGCTGATTGGTTCGAATGTTGTTGACACTGCCGGAGAAGCATGGGGCACCTGCACCGGTGTGTTGCAGAACCCTGCTCACGACATTTTGGAAATCGAGGGCGGCCTTCTCGTGCCCGCACCATTCATCGTCTCCACAGATGGTGAGACCACCGTTATCAACCCTCCTGCGGGGTTGCGCGAAGCACTCTCGGGCGAATAGGTAGCGTTTCATCGTGCGCATCGATGTCTTCACTCTGTTCCCCGAAATGGTGGACGGCTTCTGCACGCACAGTCTGTTGGGCCGTGCCCGGTCGTCCGGCGCCATTGACCTGCGTAATCACAACATTCGCGACTATTCCACTGATGTGCATCGCAGCGTGGACGACACCCCGTTCGGTGGTGGTGCGGGAATGTTGATGCGCCCCGAACCGATCTTCGCCGCAGTTGAAGCAACCCAGCCGCCGCGGCCTCTCATCTTGTTGGGCCCTGGAGGGCAAAAGTTTGACCAAGACATGGCCCATGCATTGGCTGCCAGTTCTGGTTTCAGTTTGTTGTGTGGCCGCTACGAAGGCGTTGATCAGCGCGTGCGTGAGCACTTGGTTGACCATGAGGTCTCGGTGGGCGATGTTGTTTTGGCCGGCGGGGAAGTGGCTGCGTGTCTGATGATCGAAGCCGTGACTCGCCTGATCCCCGGGGTGATGGGGAACTCTGAATCTCCCGTCACGGAGAGCTTTGGGGCATCTGGACTCCTCGAAGAGCCTCAATACACCCGCCCTGCGGAGTTCCGAGGCTGGGAAGTGCCCGAAGTGCTCCGAGGGGGAGACCATGCCAAAGTGGCCCGCTGGCGCCATGCTCAGGCCCTCTGGCGCACCCTTCAGCAGCGCCCCGACATCATCGAAGCCCGTGGGGGATTAACAGAAGCTGAGAAAGCACTGTTGGAAGGGGTGCCCTTCGCCTCGTATCCTTCTATCTTCGCTTCGGGTCAGCCCGAACAGGCCTAGTGCCGTCCACATCTCAGTCGCCAAGGAATCATCATGAAGAGCACAGACATCGTTGACAATCAGAACATGCGCGATGACATCCCATCCTTCTTCCCCGGTGACGAAGTCAAGGTGCACGTACGCGTTGTTGAGTCAGGCAAAGAGCGCATCCAGATTTTCCAGGGCAACATCATGGCCATTCAGGGTTCTGGCATTGCAGAGACCTACACAGTTCGCAAACTCTCCTACGGCGTAGGCGTTGAGCGCACCTTCCCTAAGCACAGCCCATCTGTTGCAAAGATCGAGGTCATCCGTCGTGGCGACGTTCGTCGTGCGAAGTTGTACTACCTCCGCGATCGCGTTGGTAAGGCTGCAAAGATTCGCGAAAAGCGCGAAGCGTAAGCCACTCTTTTCTGGGCACTGGTTGCACTGGTGAACTCAGACGATCTCGAAGATTTCGAGGCTGACCGCGAGTACAAACTCGCTCAGGAGTATCAAGACGTCGTCGGCATGTTCCGATACGCCGTCGAAACCGAACGCCGGTTTTATTTGGCGAATGCCGTCACCGTCAATGTTGTTGGTGACAGCGCACGTCCACTCATCACAGTGGAGATGACAGACGCATGGGTATGGGACATGTACCGCAAGACCCGATTCATTCCATCGGTGAAGGTGCTGAGCTTCAAGGACGTCAACGTGGAAGAGCTCCCGTCGGACGACATCATCGGACCCGAAGTCCTCTAGCGCAACAACGACTCGCGCGTGCCCGATGGGCAGAGAATCGCGCAGCCCAGTGGTACACCGAACACGGGTTCACAGTCATTGCACAAAACTGGACAATGCGTGGTGGCGAACTCGATGTTGTGGCACGCCGCGGCAATCTCATTGTTGTGTGTGAAGTGAAAGCTCGTGCCACCGCTGCATTCGGTTCTCCGCTTGAAGCGATGACGCCATTGAAAGTGGAGAGAGTGCAACGCGCAGGGTTTGCTTTTGTGCGCACATTGAATGAGCGTGGGCTACAGATTCGTTTCGATGTTGCAGCGGTGCTCGGTGTGCATCTTGAGATGCACGAGAACGTGTTTTAGCGTTGCGAGCGCGGAGCGCGTCGTTCCCAACAGGCTTTGTGCCAATGGCGACGAAGGTCTGGCGCATCACGCGGCACGGTCACCACATGTCCCATGCCGGCAGGAATATCACGATTGCATCCAGGGCAGATGTATTGCTTCAGTGCTTCGTACGGTTGCACTCGACGAACATCAATCTCGCCGTGGAGTTCGCCGTCCCAGATGTCTTGCGCCACGATTACCCGAGAAAGGCCCACGCAACGAGTGCGAATGCCACAGTGACAGCGGCAACCACGAACCAGATATCGGTCTTGCGGGCAACTTGTTTGCGGGTCGGGTTAAATCCCATGTCTCTAGTATCGCCGTTCAAGCGCCCGTTCATGTGCGTTCTGCATGAGTAGCGTGTGAAAGATGCGTCGTTCTCTGTTTGTTGTGCCGTTGTTGGCAGCCGCATTCATGACGGTGTCGCCGATTGTTGCATCCGGTGCCACCACCACGACCACGTCCGTGCCTGTGTTGTGCCCACCATCGTCAGATCCATCGGTCACAACGATTCCAGTAGTCGGGTGTGTGGTTCCCTTGACGACGACAACTACATCGACAACCACGACAACCTTGCCCTCCGCTGTCACCACGGTTCCTGAAGGTTGCGCATTGCCTCCCACCGCCATTGCAGTTTTTGTGGGCACTGTGATCTCGGTAGACCCGGTGAATGCGGTGTTTGACGTGCAACAGATGCGCGCAGGCTCTCTCGAGGGATACATCGCGAACAACAAAGTGGAAGTGCGGTACGGCGCAGATGTGAAGTATCTCAAGACCAACAAGTCCTACATCGTGGGTGCGAACCCCGATGCGGTATCGCTGAAGTTATCGTCAACAATTCGCGACACCGCCGAGCTGTTTGGTGGTGCTCAAGTTGTTGGGTCAAACAAAAAATGTCCGGAGTTTGAAGCCGCTGCGCGAACATTGCACACCGATGGCACTGCAATTAGCACCAGCATTCTTGGCACGTTGTTCGAGCAGCCATGGCGCATCGCCGTTGCAGTTCTGCTGCCGCCCGTCTTGGTTCTGATGGGACTCTTCGGACTTGTGTGGTTACGTCGAGGAACAAAGCCCGCGAGACGTCCTGCTCGAAAGAAGTAGCGACTTAGTCAGCAAATGCTGAGGTGGCAAGAGCGCGTAGCTCTGTCACTGCGTGACCAAGACCCTGTGGGTCCTTGTAGAGCGCGCTGCCAGCGATGAGAACATTTGCTCCTGCTTTCGCAGCACCAGCGATGGTCGTTGGAGAAATGCCGCCATCAACTTCAAGGTGCACTGTGTCGCTGAGGCCGCGTGCGGCAATCATGTCGCGCACTTGACGAATCTTTGGCTCCATTGTTTTGATATAACTCTGTCCGCCAAAACCTGGGTTCACAGTCATCACTAACACCATGTCGACAAGATCAAGAATGTTCTCAACGGTGCTCGCCGGGGTGTGCGGGTTGAGTGCAACTGCAGCAGTGGCGCCCATGGTGCGAATGTTTTCAAGAGTGCGATGCAAGTGTGTGCATGCCTCGGCGTGCACGATGAGACGTTGGCAACCTGCTTCGATGTAGCGCTGAGCCATCACGTCAGGTGTGTAGACCATGAGGTGAGCTTCAAACGGCTTCGTGGTGTACGGACGCACAGCGGCGATCACGTCGGGTCCGAAGGTGAGGTTGGGGACGAATTGGCCGTCCATCACATCGAATTGGATGATGTCGACGCCAGCCTCATCCAATGCATGGATCTCTTCACCAAACTTGGAGAAATCAGCGGGCAGTACAGAGGGGGCGATTTGGATCGGCAACGTCACGGGCTTCACCTTAGCCAATGAGGTGGTGCGAGTCCCGAGGGGATTGCTCTGCGTGGCATACGCTGAATGAGTGACATCGACCCATTCAGTTCGTATCGAAAAACTCGTTGCCGGCGGCGACGGCTTAGCCCGCATGGATGATGGTCGCGTGGTGTTCGTTCCCGGTGTCGTTGAAGGCGAGCTGGTGGAGATTGAACTGTCGGAGAAGAAGAACGACTTTGGCCGTGGTCAGCTGTTGTCCATCACCGAGCCAAGCAAGAACCGCCGCGTTCCGCCGTGTGAACACGTGGCACAAGGTTGCGGTGGATGCGATTGGCAGCACATTGAGCGCCGCATTCAGGGTCAGGCCAAGTTGGCCATTGTGGCTGAGGCGTATGCACGCACAGCGCGTCTTGAGGTAGATCCGCAGTTACGCCGTCTCACCGAAGATGCTCGTCGCACCACTGTGCGCATGGTGAGCGACAGCTCGGGCAATCTTGGTTTCCGTGCGCATGAATCGCACGACATTGTTCCTGTGTCGTCGTGCATGGTGTCGCATCCGTTGCTTAATGATTTCATCTCGCGTCCTGTTCTCGAAGGTGCGGGTGAAGTCACCATTCGCGTGGGTGCGCGAACAGGCGACATTGGTGTGTGGGCGCACGAAGGCAAGTTGGCCAATGGGCTCCCTGCTGGTTTAAAAACAGGGGAGCGCGCAACCATCACTGAGAAGGTGGGCGAGCAACTGTTCAAGGTCTCAATGGGTTCGTTCTTCCAGTCATCGCCAGAGGCTGCAGAGTTGATTGTTGATTCTGTGTCGCGTCGCTTGGACAACTTGGGCATCGAAGGCGGCATGTTGCTTGATGCCTACGGTGGCGTCGGCTTGTTCAGTCTTGCGTTCTCTCATCGTTTTGATGAGTTGTTGCTCGTGGAATCGTCAGAATCCGCATGTCGTGACGCTGTTCGCAACTTGGCCGAATGTGCCGCAGTGATTGAACAGGCAAATGTCGATACGTGGGAAGCGGCCGAGGTCGATGTGGTCATTGCTGACCCATCGCGTCATGGTTTGGGTAAGCATGGCTCACAAGCAATCATCGAGACTGGTGCACAGACCATCATCTTGGTGAGTTGTGATCCGGTTGCTGGTGCTCGTGATGCGAAGTTGCTGACGGATGCTGGCTACACCATTGGTGAAGTAGAAGTTCTCGACATCTTCCCCGAAACACACCACGTGGAAGTTGTTGCAGCCTTCAGTTTGTAGGAGAACGTCATGGCAAAAGATTGGGCACGCCCCGTTGTTTATTTCGAGATTGAAGCGTTAGACGCTGACCTGCTCGAGAACTTCTATCGCAAGATGTTCAGCTGGGACATCGGTGAAGGATTCATCCGTCAGATTCCTGCAGGAATCGGTGGACCAGAAAACGGCATCGGTGGCCACATGCGACAGAGCGATCGCAGTGGAGTCACGCTGTTTATTCAGGTGAAAGACGTTGAAGCATCGCGCGCCATGGCAGTGGAACTCGGTGGCTCGTTGACGTCGGAGCCGTTTCAAATCCCGGGCCGTGCGTTGATCGCAGGCATCAAAGATCCCGAAGGTAATCCGATCACGCTGGTGCAGCAGTAATCAGAGCAATGAATACACAGTCGTCTTGCGACTGGATTCTGCAATTGCTGCACTCCACGCAACAACGACTGGGTGTGCGGCTGTGTAGTACTTCGGTTGAGACTGTTCAGCGGTTTCAAACAATGTGATGACAACGTACGTGTTGTCATCGGCACGGGCTGTGGTTCGACGGGCAAGGCCGGGACGATTCAGGTAACACCATTCCTGCATCGCTTCGTCGAGCGCGCGAAAATCTTGTTGGTCTGTTCCCGCAACAAGCGAAAACGTTTCGACTTCAAGAACAGCCATGGGTAACTCCGATACAAGTGGTGTGCCGCTGGGTCACACCCAGAGTTGAATCAGATTACTTCAGGCTGCTCACGTGGCAATTCGCTTCCAATGGCCAATCTGGGGTGTATCCCATCGGCTGCGAATGATGCAAACGGCAAAAGATAAATCGTGCTGAGTTGTGTGCGATTCCGCGCGCCTGAAAGAACTAACAACTGCGAAATGCGATTGCGTACTGTTTGAACTGAGAGCGAAATACTTTCAGCAATTTCTCCGTTGCTGAAGCCATAGGAGATCAGCCTCACGATGTCTTCGTCAATACTGTCGCGATACGGAATCATGTGGGGAACGTACGTTGTCAGAGGAAAACTGACGTGTGCATGTCCATGGCCTTTTTCGGCGGACAGCAATTCGACCGCATCTGCAGCAAAAGTATTCCGAAAATCCGTGAGGTCAATCACGCCGTCGTAGAACTGCTCTGATGCCCATTGCAGCAACATTGCACTGACTGCGGCTCCACACACAATGCGCCGCTCCGGAAAAATACCTTCGTCGGCTAACTCTGCTTCGACACCTTGGTAATCGGTCAATTTGTATTGGCCGACAATGAGTGCGAAATCCTTCAGCTCTCGGGCTGCTTCTGCGTATTCCTCGGCCGTTGTGACGGGTAGTGCACTTTCGAAGCCGGGTTGGGCACTGATCGCCTCGGCCATCCACTCGCATGCCTTCTTGAATTGTCCGAAAACAATGACCTTCACAAAATCCCCCGATTTTTGGATGTCACTCAAAGTACCTCTATTTGGGTTCGCGGATAATTCAGCAGGGGTGAGGACTGACTGGGCTCGAGAATCACAAAAGCCCAGCGAAACACCGCTGGGCTTTTTGTAATTGGTTGTATTTGGTGCGCCCTCTGGGGATCGAACCCAGGACCTGCGGATTAAGAGTCCGTTGCTCTACCAGCTGAGCTAAAGGCGCATTATGAAGTTCTCACCTTAGACGGTGCTCCAAGGCGTTACCCAAACATTCATTTCGCTGGCATCGATTTCTCGATGCCAGCGAGCGAATGGGGTGGACGAGGGGTCTCGAACCCCCGGCCTCCAGGACCACAACCTGGCGCTCTAACCAACTGAGCTACGCCCACCATGGAGACCAACAGTGTGCCACCTTCACTTGATTCTCCCAACTGCAATTGATGCTGATACAAGCGGCGTGACAAAGCCTTCATTGGGCGCATGTCACTCGCCCAAATAATGGATACCTTGGGGGGTATATCGGTAACATACAGTTTGATGAAAGCAAGAGGCGTTTTCCTCACATGCTTCGCGGAGGCCCCGATGACACACCCACTTCACGACCACACCAGACCAGCTTTGCCACGAATGATTCTTCGTGGAGTTTTTCGTCGATGCGCATGGTGTGGAGGCAAAGGTTCTTTCTTTTCGTCGTGGTACAAAAAAGAAGCACAGTGCCAAACGTGTGGCATCAATTGGGAACGCGGCTACGAGGGCTACGAGCTCGGTGCGGCAACCATGGGCGTGTTCATGACATTTGGCAGCATCATCGCGTGGATGGTCATCTCAGTCATCTTTGGAGTGGCCCTGGTCCCGTTGCTGGTCGTTGCCGGTCTGATGGCGATCGGCATCCCGATCATTTCGTATCCGCTCACATATGGCGTCTGGCAAGGGGTCGACCTCTTCCTTCGACCACCATCACCAGAAGATATTGCCCAGGCCGAGGAATGGCTGAAAGTCAAGTCCTGATTGGCTAAGGTCCTACGTGCTCGGCCCAAATAATTGGGCTGCCGCATAGCGGGGACTGCGGTGCACATGGCGCCGACAACAAATGCTTGACCGAACACCTGTTCGTAGTTACAGTGTTGTTGTTCGAACACACCCATTGCATACAGTCCGTCATCCACAGCAACCGCTGAGGATGCATCCGAAAGGCACACACCATGAGCACACCAACTCCAGAACGCGACAAAGCACTTGATGCAGCGCTCGCCCAAATCGACAAGCAGTATGGAAAAGGTTCCATCATGCGAATGGGCGAGAAGGGTTCGATGGCGATCGAAGCCATCCCGACCGGCGCTCTTCCTCTCGACCTTGCTCTCGGAGTAGGTGGCTTGCCACGTGGTCGCGTTGTCGAAATCTTCGGACCAGAGTCCTCCGGTAAGTCCACCCTCGCGATGCACGTTGTTGCAGAAGCTCAGCGCAACGGAGGCATCTGTGCCTACGTCGACGCCGAGCACGCGATGGACCCTGTGTACGCCAAGGCCATTGGCGTCGACATCGATCAGCTCCTCATTTCGCAGCCAGACACTGGTGAGCAGGCGCTCGAAATCGCCGACATGCTCATCCGTTCCGGTGCGATCGACGTTCTTGTTATTGACTCAGTTGCTGCACTCACACCACGTGCAGAAATCGAAGGCGACATGGGTGACTCACACGTTGGTCTCCAAGCTCGCCTTATGAGCCAGGCCTTGCGCAAGCTCACAGCCAACCTCAACAAGTCGAACACCATCTGCATTTTCATTAACCAGTTGCGCGAAAAGATCGGCGTGATGTTCGGTTCACCAGAAACAACGCCTGGTGGTCGTGCACTCAAGTTCTATTCATCGGTTCGCCTCGACATCCGTCGTATCGAAGCCATCAAAGATGGTGCAGAAGTCACCGGTGCACGTACTCGTGTGAAGGTTGTGAAGAACAAGGTTGCTCCACCATTCCGTCAGGCCGAGTTCGACATCATGTATGGAAAGGGCATTAGTCGCGAAGGCGCATTGCTCGATCTTGCAGTCGAAATGGCAATCGCAAAGAAGTCCGGCGCATGGTTTACCTATGAAGGTGAGCAGTTGGGTCAGGGCCGTGAGAACGCCAAGAACTACTTGCATGATCACCCTGAACTCATGGTGGACATGGAACAGAAGATTCGTGCTCAGGCTGGCCTGAACGACCTTGAAGAAGAAGCATTCTCTGAAAAGGACGAAGCGCCAATCGAACTTGACTGATTCGTCAGTTACCAAGCACGAGCTGCCACTCGTATGAAGGCCGGTCCCAGGCGGGGACCGGCCTTCCGGCTTTCTTGGGACCCATTGAACGGGGTGTTCGCTTCATCAATTCCGCTCCATCTATTCAAGGGTGCGTGCGCTGGGGCTCGGTAGCCTCAACAGCGTGAGTGGCAAGAGCCCAGAGTCCTATGTCGTGCGCACCTTTGGGTGTCAGATGAACGAACACGACTCCGAACGAATCGCAGGTCTCTTGGAGTCCGATGGAATGACCAGGGCAGAAGATGATGCTGACGCCGATGTCGTGGTGTTGAACACCTGCTGCATTCGTGAGAACGCCGACAACAAGTTGTACGGCACCCTGGGCCACCTCAAGACATGGAAAGACGCCAAGGACGGTCGTCGCATCGTCGTGGGTGGTTGCTTGTCTCAGAAGGACAAAGAAATCGTGCAGACTCGCGCACCTTGGGTCGATGTTGTGATGGGGACGCACAACGTGCATCGCACCAATGAGTTGTTGGCGTGGGCAGCCGAGCACGGCCCGATCACTGAGATTCTTGAAGAAGCGGTGATCGATGATCATGCGTTGTTCCCCAGTGCACTTCCTGCACGTCGTGAAACTTCGTACAACGCCTGGGTCACGATTCAGATTGGTTGTGACAACACATGTGCCTATTGCATCGTTCCATCTGTACGCGGTAAGGAAATCAGTCGTCCATTCACTGACATCGTGAGTGAAGTGGCGTCACTTGCCGCTCAGGGAATCACAGAGGTCACTCTTCTTGGTCAGAATGTGAATAGCTACGGCCGTGACCTTTCGCTCGCAGCTCGTCGCGAAGGCTTAGGCGTTTCTGCAAGCCCACAGTTCGCACAGCTCCTGCGCGAGGTCGGAGCAGTGGAGGGCATTCGTCGTGTTCGCTACACAAGCCCGCATCCCAAAGACATGCGTATCGATGTTCTTGAAGCCATGGCGCAAACAGCAGCAGTGTGTGAGCAGTTGCATTACCCGTTGCAGTCAGGCTCTGATCGCGTGTTGTCTCTTATGCATCGTGGCTACACCGCAGATCGCTATCTCGAGCGTCTTGCTGAAGCACGTCGCTTGATGCCAGACATCGCAGTGACCAGCGACATCATCGTGGGATTCCCTGGCGAAACCGAAGCTGACTTTGTTCGCACCATGGAAGTTGCTGCGGCAGCAGACTTCGATTCGGTGTTTGAGTTCATCTTCTCTCCGCGTGAAGGAACAGAAGCTGCATTGATGGTGGAGAAGTTCTGTGACCCTGCCGAAGTGGGGGATCGTTTTGATCGTCTGCGCGTAGTTGTGGAACGCAGTGCATTGCGAAAGCACCGCGAGCGCATTGGCCGTATCGAAGAAGTCGTTGTTGACGGGCCGAGCAAGCAAGACCCGCGCATCATGTCGGGTCGTACGCGTCAGTTCAAGCTGGTGCACTTCACTGTGCCACAGCCTTTGCGCCCCGGAACATATTGCAGTGTTGAAATCGAAGACGCGGCAGCGCATTACCTCAAGGGCCATCTTGTTGAGGTTTTGCATGAAGCCACGCACAAGATTCGTATTCCTCTTGCGTCGGCATAGCTCGTGACCATCAATAAATCAGTGGTGGTGCTTGGTCCCACCGCCAGTGGAAAGAGCGATGTTGCAATGGCCGCCGGGACGTCAGTACCGAACGTGCACATCATTGCTGCCGATGCAATGCAGGTATATCGCCGTATGGATATCGGCACAGCAAAACCAACACAAGATGATCAAGCCCGCGTGGTTCATTACGGCGTCGATATCGCCGAACCTAGTGAGCGTTACTCGGTTGCGCGATTTGTCGAAGACGTTGCCGCTGCTCGCAAAAAGATCAGCACAGCAGGCGCAAGTGAATTGATTGTCGGCGGGACAGGTTTGTATGTCACGGCCTTGGTGGACGGTTTGTCCATGCCGGGGGATTACCCCAAGATTCGTGCACAGTTGGAAGCGAATCGCGACACGCAAGCTCTGTATGAACAGTTGTCAGAACTTGATCCTGAAGCAGTGAAGAAGATCGACCCGAATAACCGCCGTCGCATGATTCGCGCACTGGAAGTGTGTCTCGGTAGCGGCAAGACATTCAGTTCATTTGGTGAAGGTATTGGTGCATACCCTCCGGTTGACACTGTGCAGATCGGCATCAAGTGGCAGCGTGAAGCTTTGCGCGACCGCATTGCATTGCGTGTTCACCGAATGATTGAGGCCGGTCTTGTCGACGAAGTACGCGGCATTATGAATGAGCCAAAGGGCATTTCTGACACAGCGCGACAGGCACTGGGATACAAGGAAATCATCGAGCACATTGAGCGGCGTTGGACTCTCGAGGAAGCCATTGATGCAACCATTCTGCGGACCCAGCAGTTCGCCGTGCGACAAGAACGCTGGTACCGACGGGACCCGCGGATTCAGTGGGTCGAGGTACAGAATGACCCGATTGAAGAAGTCGCCCCCGTGGTGCTGGCGGCATTGGGATAGTCTGCGCGCAATGATTGTTCATCTGTCTAAACATCACGGACTCGGTAATGATTTTTTGGTGTACGACATGGATCAGGGCGACCCAGGTACTTCGTGGAGTGATTTGGCGCAACGGTGGTGTGCTCGCACCACCGGAATTGGGGCAGATGGGCTTCTTATTTTGAGTGTCAACAACTCACAGTTAGGAATGAGACTTTTTAATGCCGATGGAAGTGTTGCAGAGATAAGCGGAAATGGAATCCGATGTCTCGTGCAAGCCGCACACCATAAATTGAGCGGCACTGATGGCGCACAATACGAAGTCCATACGGATGCGGGACTGCGTCATGTTGAAGTCATTGCAGCGACGGATGCACATACGTTGCAGGTCCGTGTAGAGATGGGTCCTGTGGCCGGCCTAGACGAACCAGATGGATGGAGCGCCCTCGAATGTGATCCAATTCGCCCGGTGCGACATGTTTCGCTGGGTAATCCGCATTCTGTAGTAGCGGTGGACGACGTTACAACTGTCGATCTTGCACGGCTTGGCGCTTTAGTGCCGCACGTGAATCTCGAGATCATTGAAGCTGGTCCTGGTGCGAACGCAATCACCATGCGCGTACACGAACGTGGTGCTGGCATCACACAAGCATGTGGAAGCGGTGCGTGTGCTGCAGCAGAAGCTGCAATTACATGGGGCTTTGTTGCGCCACAAACTGACGAAGTGGTTGTGCACATGGACGGTGGAGTGGCACGAGTACGTATCACTGATGACCGACACGCAGTATTGACAGGGCCGACCACTTGGGTTGGCACAGTAACGGTGCACGTGTGAGTAATCCGTACCAGGAGGCGCTGACTCAGACACTGATTGAGCGCTCGTTTCGGGAGCGGATTGTATTGGTGGGCGTCACAATGGGTGGCCAGACCGATGAAGAGACAGACGAAGGACTCGACGAGTTATCTCTGTTGATTGATACCGCTGGCGCAGATGAAGCGGCTCGCGTGACGCAACGTCGGGATGTGCCGGATTCAGCGTTCTACATCGGCAAAGGAAAAGTCGAAGAGTTAAAGGAAGTGTGTTTGGCGCTTGATGCTGACACAGTTGTCTTTGATAACGAACTCACTCCGGGTCAGCAATACAACCTGGAACGTGCATTGGGCCGAACCGCACTTGACCGCACCGCAGTCATTCTTGACATCTTTGCGCAGAATGCGCACACGCAAGAAGGTAAGGCACAGGTAGAACTTGCCATGTTGCGCTATCGCTTGCCTCGTCTTCGTCGTGGCGCAAAGGCTGCAATGTCGCAGCAGGGTGCAGGTATTGGTACTCGTGGTCCTGGTGAAACGCGCCTTGAGGTTGATCGTCGTCGCATCATGCGTCGCATTGAAAAACTTGAGCGCGACCTCAAGGACTTGCAACGCACTCGTTCCACACAACGCAAGAGCCGTAGTCGTAGTGGTTTGGCATCGGTTGTCATTGTTGGATATACCAACGCAGGGAAATCCACGTTGCTGAATTCGCTCACGCGTGCGGGCGTGCTTGTCGAAGACCGCTTGTTTGCAACACTCGATCCGACAACACGTCGCTTGTCTCTCCCTGGTGGTGAGCCGGTGCTGCTCACCGACACGGTCGGTTTCATCCGTGCATTGCCGCACGGTCTCGTTGAGTCGTTCAAGAGCACATTGGAAGTTGCGGCTGCCGCCGACATGTTGGTGCATGTTGTTGATGGCAGTGCCACGCACCCAGATCAACAGATCACGGCCGTGCGAGAAGTGCTTGCTGAAATTGGTGCCGACAATGTCCCAGAGTTCATTGTCTTCAACAAGGCAGACATGCTTGATGACCACGGTGCTTTGCTGGTGGAGGAGTACCAAGGCGCTGTTGCGGTCTCTGCATTGAAGCAAGAGGGCATGGACATTCTGTTGCGCCGCTTGTCAGACCGCATGCGTGCCATCAGCAAGGTGACCGAACTACTGGTGCCATTTGAACGCGGTGACGTCGTGGCCTCGGTACATCGCGAAGGTGAAGTGGTCTCGATTGAAGAGGCTGAGACTGGTCTGCGAATCCGTGCCCGATTGTCAGAGGCTTCTGCGGGTCGATTACGGGAGTTCGTTGTCAGCACATCAAATAGTGGAAACTAGAACCACCATGGCTGACATCAATAGAGACCTCGTGGGCTTCGAGCCACCTCAGTATCCGTACGACCGTCTTGATGCATATCAAAAGATGGCAGCAGCCCATGACGGCGGCATTGTTGATTTGTCCATCGGCACTCCATGCGACCCACCACCACAAGCTGTCATTGATGCACTTGCTGGTTCTGGTTCCGAGCGCGGGTATCCAGCGTCAATCGGTACCGAAGCACTGCGTCGTTCTATTGCACGATGGATGGGTCGTCGTTTCTCGATCGATGTTCCGTTGTCGCGCATTGCAGCGTGCATCGGTACAAAAGAATTCGTCGCGACCACACCGCAATACATGAAGTTGCGTCGTCCGAACCGTGACACCGTGATTTATCCGGCCGTTGCGTATCCGACTTATGAGATGGGTGCGATTCTTGCGGGGCTTCGGCCACTTGCTGTGCCGATGAATGCAGAAGGCCACATGGACTTTGCCTCTCTTTCTCAAGAAGACATTGATCGCGCATTAATGCTGTGGGTGAATAGCCCGAGTAACCCCACGGGTGGTCTTGATGATCTGAAATACGCCGCTAACTGGGGTCGTAAGAACAACGTGCCCGTATTCAGCGATGAGTGTTACACCGAATTCACGTGGGCGACGTCTTCACAATCTATTTTGCAGCATGGTCTTGATGGTGTGATCGCAGTGCACTCACTCTCGAAGCGTTCGAACCTTGCTGGTCTACGCGTTGGCTTCTATGCCGGTGATGCAGAGATTGTTGAGTATCTCAAAGAAGTGCGTAAGCACGCTGGCTTCATGGTGCCTGGTCCGGCGCAAGCAGCAGGTGTTGCAGCGCTTGATGATGATGAGCACGTCACGGTGCAACGCGACAGGTATCGCTCACGTCTCGAGTACATGGCCACAACATTGTCGAAGTGGTCGGGAATCGACATCGGCATGCCCGATGGCGGTTTCTACCTGTGGTTCGACGCCGAAGATGCGTGGAGTTTCACCGAACGTCTTGCTCGTGAGGGTGGGGCATTGGTGAGCCCTGGTGACTTCTATGGCGCAGGGGGCTCACGCAACGTGCGTGTTGCAGTGGTGCAGCCCGATGTAAAGTTGCGACTTGTTGCTGAGCGCCTCGGCTTGTAATTAATACTTTGTTGTCTTACGACAACTTGAGGAACATCTTTTCGACTTCCTCAACGGAGTATCCCGAAGCTGCTGCTTCCGAAGGATTCTGCAAGCAATTGGCGAGACCTGATGCGAGCATCTTGAACCCGACTTGCTCCATGGCCTTTGTGACAGCCGCAATCTGCGTCACGATGTCGCGGCATTCGCGTTCTTCTTCCAGCATGTTCTGGATTCCACGAACTTGGCCCTCGATACGACGAAGGCGCTTTTGAAGATCAACGATGACGTCGGTATCAATCTGCATGATTCATTATCCCTTGTTTGAGCGGAACCAACGGCGACCACCTGTGGTGGCGGTGGCTGCTGGGGTTTTTGTGGAACAGTTGCAGCGGTCTGCTTTCGCGACATGTCCGAGGACTTGTTCGACGTGAGCTCCGCAACCGGCCCATGATGGACGCTGGCACTTTTTACATGTCACTTGTCTACACATACCCCCTAGGGTATCATGGAATCAATCCAAAGGATGGTGAATATGTTCTTTCAGCAGTACTACCTCGAATGTCTCTCCCACGCGAGCTACATGGTGGGCGACACCACCACGGGAATGGCTGTTGTCATTGACCCTCAGCGCGACATCGATCAATACGTTGCCGACGCACAGGCGAATGGTCTGCGGATTGTGAAAGTCATCGAAACTCATTTCCATGCTGACTTCCTGTCAGGACATCTTGAACTTGCGGCCGCAACGGGTGCCAGCATCGTGTTTGGTGCAGCGGCAAAAGGTCGTGTTGAGTTCGACATCGAATCAATGGCACATGGTTCACACATCAGTCTTGGAGACGTTGATCTAGAGATTCTGGAAACCCCTGGGCATACGCCAGAGTCCATCAGTGTTGTGGTGCGCGAGAACGGCCCGACGGGAACACCCTTTGGTGTTTTGACCGGAGACACAATGTTTATTGGCGATGTTGGTCGACCTGACCTGTTGTCCTCGGTTGGAGTGACCGCAGATCAACTTGCTCGACAGTTGTTTGACTCTTTGCACAACAAGTTGTTGTTGCTGCCCGACGACACAAAGGTTTTCCCTGCGCATGGTGCTGGTTCTTCGTGTGGCAAGCAACTCTCCACCGAGACGGTGTCCACCATTGGCGAACAGCGCCGCGTGAACTACGCATTGGCACCCATGGTGATTGACGACTTCGTTGATGTTGTGACTGAAGGTCAAAACGTTGCTCCGGAGTATTTCCCATTTGCAGCAAACCGCAACCGCGAAGCTCGACCATTGCATGATGATGATGCGCCAATGAAGGAGTTGACTGCACCTGAAGCAGTCGCACTCGCTGAACAGGGCGCTGTCATTCTCGACTCGCGAGATGATCAATCGTTTGCATCTGGATACATCCGTGGTTCAGTGAATGTGGGTCTTTCGGGGCGTTTTGCTGAGTACGCCGGTGAAGTCATGAAGCCGGGCACCGCAATTGTGATTGTGTCTGACGCTGGGTTTGAACGTGAAGCACGGACTCGTCTTGCTCGAATCGGATTCGACAACGTGGTGGGCTGTATCAGCAACCCAGAACTAGAGATGTTGAAGAATCCGCAACTTGTTGAGAAGCAATCACGATTGTCAGTGGAATCATTGGCGGAACGCATGGCGTCGCTTCGCGAACTTGTTGTCATCGACGTACGTAATGGCGGCGAGACTGCGCTCGGAATGCTTCCTGGCGCACGCAATATTCCATTGCCAGCGTTGTTGCGAGAGATTCCTGAACTCGACCCGAATGTTCCTGTCGTTGTGAATTGTGCAGGTGGCTATCGATCGTCAGTGGCGTCGAGTTTGTTGAAGTCACATGGCT
>Ga0208463_1000004_pt1 | contig 69721 bp, 53 predicted proteins | sample LakMenEpi09Jul08_FD_150752 | JGI IMG/M metagenome (GOLD analysis project Ga0208463, IMG submission 150752) | Freshwater microbial communities from Lake Mendota, WI - 9JUL2008 deep hole epilimnion (SPAdes) | ecosystem: Environmental > Aquatic > Freshwater > Lake > Epilimnion/Euphotic zone ... | reverse complement strand
CTCCCGCGTCCTTGTTGATCACGATGATGTCGTCATCGACGTAGACAACGTCCAACACAACTGAAGCATCAGGCCCTGGTAGAACAGGAACAGGAATCTTGTCGAGATCAACAACAACTGTTTGACCTTCTTTCAGACGCGATTTTCCAGAAGTCACGACAGAACCATCAATCTCGGTCCCACCATCAGCAATGAGTTTGGTTGCATCAGAACGAGAGATATCTGCAATCAGCGACACCACGCGGTCAATACGTTCACCGTCTAACGCAGCCGGAACTGTCTCTTCAACTTTCATATGTGCCTCTCGAGACGTTTTGCTTCTCTGTACTCGCGGAATAAACCAAAAATCAATACACCTGCGCCGACGGTAATCGCCGAGTCAGCCGCGTTAAACACAGCGAACCACTGAAAATCAATGAAGTCCACGACATGCCCATGCAGCCAACCATCACCACGAAAAACACGATCGGCAAGATTTCCGATGGCTCCACCGATAATCATTGCAAGACCGTATGCAGCAAAAACTGTTTCTGCACGCACGGCAGCACGAATCAATAACGCCACTGCCACAAGAGCAACAATGCCCACGACAGGACCAAGATCTTGAGCTTGAGAAAAAGCAATACCGCTGTTGAAACCCAATGCAAAACGAAGCGTCCACACCACATCAATGGTGCGACCATCATCTAAAGCATTCACAGCCCATGATTTTGACCATTGATCAACAAGGACAATGAGGGCAACAAAAAGCGCCAAGCGGCGCGGAGATGGCATGGAAAAACTGGGCGACCTAACGGCGGCCCAGTCCACCAGCACGCTCGGTCACCAACTCGGTCGCCCACGGCAATGCCTTGAGGCGCTCACGAGGAATTGGTGAACCCGAAACACTGGAATAGCCGTATTCGCCAACCTTCATACGAGCCAATGCAGCATCGATCTCTTCGACTGTCTGACGAGCAAATGCTGACAATGTGAGGTCCTGCTCGCGCTCCACCACCATGGTGTCGCCTTCGCCGCCTTCATCGTCGAACTGCACATCGCCCATTTCAGCATCAGCGATCATCGCATTTGCTTCATTCTCAAGACGATTTGCCTGGCCGACCAACTTGATGCGCTCGTCATTCAACAACTCACGCTGCGAGAGAAGAAACTTCATGTCGAAATCCTTCGTAGCGGTGATGCCGTCTTTCGTTTCGCCCTTGACAATGACGTGACGCTTTGGTGGTTCGACCTTCTTCAGCGGAATTCGCGGTGGCATCGCTGGAGGCATAGGAGCAGCAACGGGAGCTGCCTTCACTGCAGCAGATGCAGCTTTCTTAGCATCAGCCTTCTTTGGCTCAACCTTGGGGGCTGGCGCAGTTTTCTTTGGATCAACCTTTGGTGCTGCTGCTTTCTTCGCAGGAACAACCTTCTTGGCTGGTGCAGCCTTCTTTGCAGGTGCCTTCTTCGCAACGACCTTCTTTGCGGGAGCTGCCTTTTTCGCAACAACTTTCTTTGCGACAACTTTCTTTGCAGGAGCCTTCTTTGCGGGAGCCTTCTTTGCGGGAGCCTTCTTTGCAACAACCTTCTTCGCTGGTGCTGACTTCTTAGCGGGAGCTGCCTTTTTCGCAACAACCTTCTTGGCAGGAGCCTTCTTTGCCGGAGCAGCCTTCTTCGCAGCGGTTTTCTTGGCTGGTGCAGCCTTCTTCGCAGGCGCGGCCTTCTTTGCCGGAGCCTTCGATGCCACCTTCTTTGCTGGCGCCTTCTTAGCGGGGGCCTTCTTCTTGGTTGCCATGATGATCTCCTTCACCGAACTTTCGCCCGTGTTGCCCCGAGAGGCTACGACCCGAAAGGGGGTAACTCAACGACTTACAGCAACAAGTACAGCGATGGATGTCCCTTCAATGGACACGGTGCGCTCGAGGCTCGAGTTCCACACCACTTCCACCGCAAGGGTTTCACCAGCAATCAGAGCCTCATGAGGCGCCAATTGAGCATGAACTGCGTCATCAGCCCCCAAGGTCAAAACAATCCGATCAGAGACGTTGAGATCGGCATCTCGGCGAGCTTGTTGCACCGCGCGCACCACGTCCCGGGCCAAACCTTCGGCCTCCAACTCTGGCGTGAGGGTGATATCGAGAAGGACGACTCCCGCACCACCAGGCAATGGAGCACTGGCAGAGTCCGACTTCGTGACCAATTTGAGCGCATATTCACCGGGCTGCAATGTCTCCCCTGCCACCAAGATCGTCTCGCCGTCTTGCGTCCACTCGCCCTTCTTCACCGCGACGATGACCTGTTGTGTGTTCTTCCCAAGGCGAGGTCCCACAACTGCTGGCACTACTTGCAACTCATGTGACGCGACAGCATCAACATCAGCAGTCAAGAGCACCTCGCGAACATTGACTTCGTCTTTCACGATGTCGAGATAATTCTCCAGGGACGACGCATGAGGCGACGCAACCGTTAACGAGGCCAATGGCAAACGAACGCGACGGCTGTTCGCCTTACGAACCGACAGTGCAGATGAGCACACATCACGCACCATGTCCATCGAAGCAACGAGTGCTACATCACGTGGCAATGAAGCCGAGGTGGGCCAGTCAGCAAGATGCACACTCGGAGCATCAGCGCCGTTCAACCCTGTACTGATCTCGTCAGTAATCAGTGGCAAGAGTGGAGCCGAAATCTTTGTGACGTAATCAAGAACCGTGTGCAATGTGTCAATGGCATCTTGATCGCCTGCCCAAAAACGATCACGACTACGACGGATGTACCAGTTGGTCAGGACGTCGAGGAAGGTTCGAATTGTTTGGCACGCTGCGAACAGGTCATAGGAATCCATTGATGCCGTGACACTGTCAATCGTGTCGGCCAACTTGGACAGCACATATTGGTCGAGAACATTCTTCGAATCAGTGCGGACAGATCCGGTCTTACCCTCGGCATTGGCATACAGCGACAAGAAGTAATACGAGTTCCACAACGGCAAGAGCACTTGACGCACGGTGTCACGCATACCCACATCGGTGACCGAGAAATCTCCGCCGCGCAGAATCGGCGATGACAACAGATACCAACGCATTGCATCAGCACCATGTGAATCAAAGACACCCATCGGGTCTGGATAATTGCGAAGGCTCTTTGACATTTTTGCACCGTCGTCACCGAGAACAATTCCGTGGCTCACACATGAAGCAAAGGAAGGACGGTCAAACAGTGCCGTTGCAAGAACATGCAATGTGTAGAACCAGCCGCGCGTTTGGCCGATGTATTCCACAATGAAGTCACCGGGATAATGGTGTTCAAACCATTCGCGATTCTCAAACGGGTAATGCACCTGAGCAAATGGCATTGAACCACTTTCAAACCAGCAGTCAAGTACTTCAGGGACGCGGCGCATCATCGACTTCCCTGTTGGGTCATCAGGATTCGGACGTACCAAGTTGTCGATGCCAGGACGATGCAAATCAGTGACGGCAACACCGAAATCATTACTGAGTTCTTCAATCGATCCATACACGTCGATACGTGGATAGGTCGGGTCATCGCTCTTCCACACGGGAATGGGAGAACCCCAGAATCGATTACGACTAATTGCCCAGTCACGAGCGTTGCCGATCCACTTTCCGAAATTGCCATCCTTGATGTGCTCTGGAGTCCAGTTGATGTTCTGGTTCAACTCCACCATTCGGTCACGGAATGCAGTGACTTGTACGAACCATGATGAGACCGCGCGATAGACAAGCGGCTCCGCACAACGCCAACAATGTGGATAGCTGTGGTTGTAGGTGTCATGACGAATCACCACACCCATTTCTTTCAACGCCTTGATCACGTCAGGGTTTGCATCAAACACATGACGACCTACCCACGGAGTGATTTCTGCGGTGTACTGACCATGCTCGTCCATCGGACAAATCGTCGGAATGCCCGCTGCATTGCACTCGTTCTGGTCATCTTCACCAAACCCTGGGGCCATGTGTACAACGCCCGTGCCATCCTCGGTCGTCACAAACTCTGCACCGAGCACCTGGAAAGCATTCTCTGTATCCGCAAAGAACGGGAACAGAGGCGTGTAACGGCGGCCCACAATCTCTGAACCCTTCAGAGTTGCTACTTGCTCTGCACCTTCGAGTTCTTTTTCATATCCGCCGAGACGTGCAGCAGCCAAGATGTACTTGTTGCCATCGGGGTGAGCCATCACTGCGTAATCAACATCGGGACCCACTGCGAGTGCGAGGTTCGAAGGCAACGTCCACGGCGTGGTCGTCCACGCAAGAATCTTCTCCCCTGTTTCCAATTGGAAGGACACGGTGAGCGCAGGATCTTGACGATCGCGATACACATCATCCATGCGAGTTTCGGTATTACTCAACGGAGTTTCACAGCGCCAGCAATATGCGAGTACGCGGAAGCCTTCATAGATGAGGCCTTTGTCCCACAATGTACGGAAGGCCCACATGACACTTTCCATGTAGGGCGTGTCAAGTGTCTTGTAATCATTTTCAAAGTCAACCCACCGTGCTTGACGCGTGACATACCGTTGCCATTCGTCGGTGTAGCGAAGAACGCTTGTGCGACATGCATCATTGAACTTGTCAATACCGAATTCAGTGATTGCTGGGTGACCAGCGATGCCAAGTTCTTTCTCTGCTTCGACTTCTGCAGGAAGACCATGACAATCCCAACCGAAACGACGCTCGACTCGACGGCCCTTCATGGTTTGATAACGAGGGACGGTATCTTTCACGAATCCGGTGAGCAGGTGACCGTAATGCGGAAGACCATTGGCAAATGGCGGACCGTCATAGAAAATGAATTCGTTGTCACCATTGGGACCGGCATCGCGCGCTGCCACGCTTGCTGCAAAGGTCTGGTCACGTTCCCAGCGAGCAAGGACGCCCTCTTCAAGGCGAGGGAAGTTCGGCTGAGGGTCGACCTGCGGATATGTCACGCCGTAAGGCTAGGGCGCGGGCTCCCCACGCCCACGGAACCTCAATGAATTCGGCGGGTTATCGAACGAGAATTGAAGTGAGAACTTGCAATCCGATGATGAGCACAAGTGGAGAAAGGTCGAGTCCGCCCATTGGGGGCAAGACACGACGAATCGGCGCAAGGACTGGCTCGGTGATGCGATGTAAAAACGCAACCACTGGCGCAAGTGGGCTGTCATAGCGAATGGGAAAGAACGACAAAATCGCACGAGCGAAAATGACGAACACGTAGAGCTGAACCAGTTGAACAAGAATCATGACAACGCCAGCTACTTAGTAGCCGCCACCTGGCTTTAGCAAGTAGACGCCGGTACCGACTTTTTCCATCGTTCCACTGAGTGCGTAACACATGCCACTTGCAAAGTCGATCACACGACGAGCCATCTCACGATCGGCACCTTCGAGATTGACAATCACGGGAACGCCTTCCTTGAAGTGGTCAGCAATTTCTTGTGCTTGATTGAAGTTGCGCGGGCGAACAGTAACCGTGTCGCCAACTGCGGGGACTGGACGAACTGTTGGCGCAGTGCGAGGAGCACCGATGGGGCGAACTTGCAAACCAGAATCATCGGGACGACGCGTTGCACCTGTGTCATCGACACGTGTGGGTCGCGGAGCAGGACGCTGTGTTTCTGACGAGTACTCGGGGTCGTATCCACCGCGACGAGTCAGTGGCTCGGTGCCTGGTGCTTGACGCTGTGGCCGCGCTGGGCGCTCATATTCCATCGACATGTCGTAATCGTCATATGCCTCATCGCCATTGAGACCTAGATAATCCATTGCTTTACGGAGAAACGACATGCTGAAAGGCTAATGCACTCGTGCATTCCTATGTGGGAGTTCCGAGCCAAGTTTTGAGGCCAAGTTTTGAGCGGAGCAACCGAGTGTTTTTCAGTGCGTTGTTCGGGCCCCAAACAGCCGACTACCGATGCGAATCATCGTGGATCCACACGCGACCGCCACCAGATAGTCGTCCGACATTCCCATGGAACATTCAGCAAGGTGCAGCGAATCAGCCAATGATCGCAGGGACAAAAAGGCCTTTTCTGCCTCAGCAATGTCGCCCGACGTCGGCCCAATCGTCATCAGGCCCCTCACCACTAATCCTGCGTCCTGCCCCGCCGCCAGCAACGACTCGACCTCGGCGGGAGCAACACCGGACTTGGTGTCCTCATTGGTCGTATTCACCTGCAGGAGGATTTCCGCCCCCGGAGCTCGTTTCCCAATCTCTGAGATCGCCGACAGTCGGTCGACCCCTTGCCACAGCGAGATGTAAGGGGCTAACTGACGAACCTTGTTGGACTGAATTGCACCAATGAAATGCACCGGCAGGTCAATGGGTGCTTCCGCAACCTTTGCCAGTACTTCCTGGGCGTAGTTCTCCCCCACGGCATCACACTGAGCAATGACTGCAGCTCTGATTGCATCGTGACCGAAGGTCTTCGTCACAGCAATGATGGCCACCGGAGACGAACTCGCACGTGCGATTTCGCTACGAATCTGTTGCACTCGAAGAGCGACCTCTTGCGGGTCGATCACGAGAAGTCTCTACTTCAGGAACGAAGGAACGTCGAAGTCGTCATCATCATCTGACAATGGGTCAGAGTCAGAGAAGATGTCGCGCACATTGCTCGTCGGACGAGAGTCAGAAGAGCGTGAACTGCTGGTGCGAGTTCCGAACCCAGCGTTGCCGCCTGCCGATGAGTCCCATCGTTCAAAGCCCGCTGCAATAACAGTGACCTTGATTTCGTCGCCCATTTCGTCGTCGATGACGGTACCGAAGATGATGTTTGCATCTTGATGTGCAACTGCGTGCACAACTTCTGCTGCTTCGTTGACTTCGAACAAGCCCATGCTGGATGGACCAGTGATGTTGAGCAAGATGCCACGAGCGCCGTCGATTGCTGCTTCCAGCATTGGACTGGAGATTGCATCGCGAGCTGCAGTCACTGCACGCTTGTCGCCACTTGCAATACCGATGCCCATCAGAGCAGAGCCTGCACTGGTGAGAATCATCTTCACGTCAGCAAAGTCGGTGTTAATCAAGCCTGGGGTCGTGATCAAGTTCGTGATGCCAGCGACGCCCTGCAAGAGAATCTCATCGGCCATCTTGAATGCATTGACCAACGATGTCTTGTCGTTTGCAACCGTGAGCAAGCGATCGTTCGGGATCACGATCAACGTGTCCACTTTTTCCTTGAGGCGCTGGATGCCGTTGTCTGCCTGAACAGCACGGCGGCGACCTTCGAACTGGAACGGACGAGTCACAACACCAATGGTGAGTGCACCCAATGCTTTTGAAATCTCTGCGATGACTGGCGCTGCACCTGTTCCGGTACCGCCACCTTCGCCCGCAGTGATAAAGACCATGTCGGAACCACTGATGAGCTCTTCAATCTCTTCGCGATGTGCTTCTGCTGCAGCACGACCCACATCGGGATCGGACCCTGCACCAAGGCCGCGCGTGAGGTCACGACCAATGTCGAGCTTGACGTCTGCGTCGCTCATCAGCAATGCCTGGGCATCGGTGTTCACTGCTACGAATTCGACTCCGCGCAGACCAGCATCGATCATGCGGTTGACAGCGTTGACGCCGCCGCCGCCGACACCAATTACTTTGATGACAGCGAGATAGTTCTGTGGTGCTCCGGCCATGAGCCATTTCCTCCGAAGAAACGTCCAAAAAGGACTGTGTGCCTCAATGTTTCCACAGTGAGCGCCATTTTTGTGGGAATTGCGGGCTTTAGTCCCTAATACATCCCCTATTAACGCTGCTGAATGGTCGGTTCGCCTGTCGAAACGTCAACAACGGCCAATGTGGCAGGGTCTTGGCGACGGAACAACACAACAACTGCCACCAGCTTGTCTTTGAGATCAGACGGCGGGCCAAAACGCACAACAGTCCCACCCTTAAGAATCATGGAGAGCTCCCCACCGCCCGTGAGATCTAACGCTTTTACCTTCGGGCGAATCTCAGAAGGAAGCGCAAGGACTAACTGAGCAGCAGCACGGAACACATCGTCTGCCACGGCGCCGGCTTCAAGACTTGGACCCTGCCCTCGTACTTGGAGATACTTCGTGGGCCAACCAGTAAGAACCGTGATGACATGGCCACGGGCATCGACGACCCGCGCCTTTTGATCTGCCCCGAGATACCAGACCACAGGGACTCGCTCGGCGATTTCAACAAGTGCTCCCCTCGGGAAGTCGGTGGTGATTCGCACTTCGGACACCCACGGATCTTTCAGCAGTTGTTCCCGAGCCTTTGCTGTATCAACGGTAAATACCGATGCACCTTTCAGCACGTTGGTTACTTTCTCCACTGTGGCGGGAGAGGTGTACACCACACCTTCAAAGCCCACATTACGAATTGCAAAAAGTGGAGAGGCCAAGACACCCATCACAAACACAATGAGACCGACAATCAGGCCGCCGAGCTTGAGCCACTTGACCCGCTTCAGACGCTCGCGGCGTTCCCGTCGACGCTGACGCTCATCGAATCGCGGATCAGGACGGTCATCATCCACGATGACAACGCGATCAAGATCTTGATCATCAATAACGACTGTGCCACCACTGTCATCGGACATGTCAACGACGTCAGCGCCACGTGCCAATGGCTTCAACAACGGATCTGCAGGAGCAGGCGTGAGGTCATACCCGTCATCGCCACCAATCACAATGACATCAGCGCGATACCCATCTGAATCATCTGGCGTGAGTGAGATCACTTCAGCATCCCTGAATTCAGAATCCGTCACCGCCGTATCTGTCGTCACGGTATCCAGTGGCATCAGGTCTTCAGTGAGATCCTCGGTCGGATCTTCGCCGCGAGGATTCTGTGCCGGTGGTCGCTGCACACCCTTTGTAGGCCCAAACAAGTCGGACAACTCACGCAACACTTCATCACTGACTTCCGTGACAGAGATTTCTGGTGGAAGTTCTTCAGGATCATGATCATCATGAGAGTTATTCACTGATATCTCCCATCAACAACGCCAAGCCATGGCTGGCATTCACGCGATCAGGGTCGGTGTGACGAGGATCAGCAAAACGACCCATGGTCTCTTCATCAAAACCAAGCAGACACACTTCACTTCGCAAAAGAACACCATGCTGCTTCATCACAGTGTCTTGCACATGTGACATCACTGCGACAATGTCGGATGCTGTCGCCCCATCAGACGCCTGAATGAAATTCGCATGTTTTTCTGATACGCGTGCTGCACCCACTTGGAATTCTCGTAATTGACACGAGTCAATGAGAGCGCCTGCGCTTCCAGCCCCCGGTGCAGGGTTCACGAAGACAGAACCGGCATTTCGTCCACCTGGTTGATGTTCACGACGCCAAGCAACAACAGCATCCAATTCTTTTTGCCCGTCAGACACTTCACAGCTGGTGGTCGCCAATTTTGCTGCGGCCACGATGTGATGAGACGCAAGCGCGGAACCGCGAAAATGCAGGCCCAATTGCTCAGTCGAAACCGTGGTGCAACGACCAGACCGCAAGGACACCACTAACGCAGATTGCAACGAGTCGACCATCTCAGCACCGTGTCCACCGGCATTCATTCGTACGGCTCCACCCACGCTTCCGGGAATACCTACACACCATTCCAACCCGCCGCGGCCAGCCTTCACTGTACGGCGCGCCAATACGGGCATCGTGACAGATCCTGCAACAACGACATCATCTCCATGAAGTTCAATGACTGCTTCGTTTGCGGGCGCAGAAACAAAAACCACAAGACCATCTACCCCATCGTCAGAGATCAATGTGTTGCTGCCTCGACCCACTACGTGGACAGGAACATTCTGATATCGCGCAGTCACTGCCGCGAGTGCTTGCAGATCTTCTAAGGCAGACACAGTCACCGTTGCAGCAGCTGTTCCACCAACGGCATACGTTGTGAGATTGCTTAATGGGCGATTAACAAGAACCTCAATGCCTGCCGATTGCACTTCAGCGATCAATGCATCAAGTTCTGCGCGTGACATCACTGCCCTGCCTTTTGCAAATCATCGGGGAATGTTTCAATGTCGCCACATCCCATTGAGATACACACGTCACCAGACTGAATCGTTTCTGCAACAAAATCCACAATGTCTTGGCGCGTCGGCGCCCACACCACATGTGCCGCGGGATGCGCAGCACGAATTGCATTGACAACTAATTCACCGGTGACACCTTCGATAAATGCGGTTCCTGATGCATACACATCTGTCACAACAACGATGTCGGCTTCACCAAAGCAGTCGGCATAAGAGTCTGCCATTGCTGCAATGCGGTGAAAGCGGTTCGGCTGAAAGACCGCAATTGTGCGGCCCGTGCGAGAAGGATGGCTCGAGGCGGCAGCGATGGCCGCTTCAATTTCTGCTGGCAAGTGCGCGTAATCATCAATCAGCAAAGCTCCGCCGAAGTCGCCGCGTTCTGTGAACCTTCGAGCAACACCAGAGAAAGAAGCAACAGCCGAACATGCAGTGTTGGCATCGACTCCGAGACCGGTCGCCATTGCTACTGCTGCTGCGATATTCATGGCGTTGTGATCACCACGCAAAGGAGACACACACATCGTGTTCTGACCATCAATGTGAAGTGAGACCTCGATGCCATCTGTCTTTGGCGTCACTGCATCTATCCGCACATCAGACGCTGATGCTCGGCCAAATGTTCGCAGTCTCTTTTGAGCCGCGAGCGCTTCGATCACTGGACGGCTCAAGAGATCATCGGCATTTGCGACGACATATCCGCTAGTCCGTTGTGCTGCATCAACGAAGCACAGTTGCACCTGTTCAAAGGAACCGAAATAGTCCAAGTGATCAACATCAATATTCGTGATGATCAGATTCTCTAATGGCAGAACATCCAGCGTGCCGTCGCTCTCATCGCATTCAAGAACGAACAATGGTCCATTTCCATGGCGCGCTCCCACTGGCATGCCACCGACTTGCCCACCCACAATGCACGAAGGGTCTCTTCCTGCAGTAACCAAGATGTGGGTCAGAAGTGCTGTGGTCGTGGTTTTCCCATGAGTACCTGCAACACCAATGCTTTCTGTGATTGCACATAAGGAAGCAAGAAGCCCTGAGCGATGACGAAGAGGAATTCCCTTTGTGCCTGCCTCCACAAGTTCACTATTACTCGCTGGAATCGCAGTCGAGAACGTGACGACATCAGCACCATGAACCGCTGTGGCACTATGCCCCAGCGAAACAGCAACACCTTCGTGACGCAGAATCTCAATGACTTCTGAATCACGCATATCTGACCCCGAGACCTGATGACCGCGCGCGGCAAGGAGACTTGCGAGTGGACTCATGCCTGGCCCACCAATTCCGACAACATGACAGCGTCGACTGACCGAGAGATCAATCAACTCTTCAGGTTGGCGACGAGATGGCAACGGAGACATGGGTAGTCCATTGTTCCACGCGACAGTGGTCAGAGAGCGGCGTTCCTGATGACATCGACCAAACGGCTACTGCGATGGGCCTCCCCCATCTGTCGAGCATTTGTTGCCAAGCGATTTCGTGCGTCTGAATCAAGCAAGATGTCCACAATGGCCTTCACTGCCGAACCATCGGTACATTGCGATTCACTCACCACACACGCTGCATCAGCATCACCTAACCACTGCGCATTCAGTTTCTGATGCCCATCTGCACTGACTTCCCACGGCACAATCACCGCGGCAATTCCTACTGTGACAATTTCTGCAACCGTGCTGGCGCCGGCACGCACCACAAGAAGGTCCGACGCTGCATATACCTGAGCCATGCGACTCTCGTACCCCACCCGATGGTACACAACCCCGTCAGGGACAGTTGGTGGAGTCTCATCGACAAAGCGCTTTCCACAAATGTGAAGAACATGAATGCGAGGAATCGCAACGCACGCTTCGAGCAATGACGGCACCAACGCATTCAAAACTCCCGACCCAAGGGAGCCACCCATCACAGTGACCAGTAGGGCGTCGGATTTCACTCCTAGCTCTTCTCGAGCAGCAGACCTGCTGGCCACCACATCAAGGTGACGCAACGCTGAACGCACGGGAGCACCAGTGACGATGGCACGAGGAAGATCAACACCAGGAAACGCGATTGCGGATACTGCGGCATGTTTTGCTTGGCGGCGAGTAGCTAGTCCGGGCATCCGGTCATAACTCACACAGACCAACGGAACACCAGCAGCAATCGCTGCAGCCGACATTGGCTCGCTGGCATACCCACCCACGGAGACAACAACATGGGGTTTCCATTGTTTGATGAGCGCTCGGGCCATGAGACGACTCCGCAACAAACGCACAGGTAGAATCAGATTACGGGCAATGCCTTTCGGGCTCATTGAGCGCTGGAGACCTGAGATTGGCAAGTACTTGGCTTCGATCGGAGAACCCTTCATCAGAGACTGCTCGACGCCTCGGCGTGAACCGACATATCTCAATTCCGAAGAATCAATTCCTGATTCCATCAAGGATTCAACAATGGCTTGCGCTGGGATGAAATGCCCACTCGTACCACCACCGGTGACTACTGCAAAAACCACGAAACGCTGCGCCTTACTTCTTTGCGTACCGAGCAACGTTCAACAGCAAACCAATTGCAGCTAACGAAGCGATCATCGAAGAACCACCGTATGAAAGGAAAGGGAGAGTAAGACCCGTCATTGGCATCATCCCGACAACCCCACCGATGTTGACAATGGCTTGAATCCCAAACCACGCAGAGATTCCACCAGCGATGAACGCACCGTGCATGTCCGAGGCAGACAATGCAATTTGAATCCCGAAGAAGACCAACAGGAGAAATCCACCAATCACCAAGATGGTTCCCAGAATCCCTAGCTCTTCTGCAATCACAGCAAAAATGAAGTCGCTATAGGCAAGTGGGACATACCCCCACTTACTGGTGCCAGAACCAATTCCTGTTCCGCTCCACCCGCCATTGGCGATACTCAGCAGTGCTTGATACACCTGATATCCACTGGTTGCCTTGTTCGCCTCCAAGTCGAGGAATGCAAGCAAGCGCTCACTCGCACGTTGCGCATAATTGAGAACAAGCACGCCGACGAAGAAAAGTCCGACAGACGTCGCAGCCACTTGCCGAAGAGGCATCGACGACATGTACATCAGAGCAAGAACAATGCCAGCAAAAATGATTGCACTGCCATAGTCCCTTTGAAGTGCACAGAGACCAGCAGTACCCCCGAGTGCGATCAGCAATGGAAGCAAGACAGATGCCTTGATCTCTACCAAACGATGACGCGTTGACATCAGATTCGCACAGAACAAGATCAGTGCAATCTTCATAAACTCAGAAGGCTGAAAACGAAACGGACCAATGTCAAGCCAGGCCTTCGCGCCGTTAATGAACTGACCTTTGAAAAGAACAATGGCATTGAGAGCAACGATGACTGTCGTGACAGTGCCCAACAATTTTCCGTTCTTCCACACGCTGTATGGCTGGCGATATGCCATCCATCCGGCAAGTGTGCCGAGAAGGACCCACACAAATTGCTTCGTGAACATGCTCCACGCTGATGACCCAGAGTGAAGATTTGTGACAGACGAAGATGACAACACCATCACTAAGCCAAGAAGAACAATCAGAAAAACAATAATGATGATCCAATAAAAAGCTGGCGGTGGCTTCTCAAGCGACAAACGAGAGTTCTGCTTATCGGCGATACCAGTACGACGCAGAACGTTCAGCCGTCGATCTCTCAACGATTGCTGAGTACGAGTTGTTTCATTTGCCATTGGTCACTCCCCTGCCAAAATGCTCACGCACACACTGAGTGAAGTGTTCGCCACGCTCGTTGTAATTGCGATACCAGTCATAACTCGTGCAACCAGGCGACAGCAGAACCGCGACACCTGGTGATGCCATCGAAGATGCCATCTGAACAGCACTCTGCATGTCTCGCGCGGTCTTCACCTCGCACACACCGTCGAACGCAGCCGCGACAAGATGCGCATCATCACCAATGGCCACCACGCCCGCCATTCGATGAGGCTCCGTTGCCATCTGAGAGAGGTCGAGATCTTTGTTCCGTCCGCCTGCAATCAGTACAACAGATTCAAAGGCTCGAATGGCCGTGAGAGCAGCATGAGGACTTGTGGCCTTTGAATCATCGAACCACGCGCTTCCATCAAAATCCCCAATGTGCTCAATGCGGTGATGAGCCGAAATGAAGTTTGACAGGGCTGTAGCGAGGCGACCTGCAGGGACAAGCCCTGATTCAACCACTAACGCAGTTGCAGCGAGAGAATTCGTGATGTCATGTGGCATGGAACGCCACAGATTCTTGATCTCACATACGGGCCCATCTGGCGACACAAGTTGTTCACCTTGTACGCAATACAGAGCATCAGACATCCCAAACGAGACCGTACGAGCCAAAGAGCGTTGTGCAGCTGAAGTAATGAGTTCATTCCCAGCGGGAAAGACTGCGACGTCTGAGTCAGCGACGAACTTCCACATCTGTTTTTTGGCAGATGCGTAATCGTGAATGTCCGCATGCCAATCAAGATGGTCCGGGGCAAAGTTCAGCCATACCGACGCATTGCAACGAAATTGCGTTGTATATCTCAACCGAAAACTGGAACATTCAACAACGAACACATCGACATCACTATCGACTGCTGCGACAAAAGGAAGATGCGTGTTTCCCACCTCTGCAACACGGAAACCGTTCTCCCGAAGAAGATGCGCAGTGATCATTGTGGTTGTTGTCTTGCCGTCAGTACCCGTGACACCCAGAATGGGTCGCGGTCCGCCAACTCTGCTCTGCTCCCATTCATAGGCAACATCAATCTCGGTTCGTATGACTATCCCCCGCTGCGTTGCCGCAACGATGGCAGGGTGCGAGGGAGGAACACCTGGTGCCGGCATCAACGTATCCACTCCATTAAGAAGCGCGTCAACAGCACCATTGACATTCATATCAATAAGGACTGCGCCAAGTTCATTGGCCAATGCCTGATGCTCACTTGAGATGCGATTGTCCCCCAGCGTCACCGAGATGCCACGCGCACTCATTGCCCGCGCAACCGCGGTACCTGTCAATGCGAGCCCAAGGACGGCAACGCGCTGCATATCTATCGACCCGCGAAGTTGTCGGCGATGTTCGTGAAGTCAGCGATGAATATTCCGAGCGCCAAAGCAACAAACACACCAGAGATAATCCAGAAGCGAATGATGACTGTCGTCTCAGGCCAACCCAAAAGTTCAAAGTGATGATGTACAGGCGACATGCGGAAGAGTCGCTTCTTGCGACCCGACGCCTTGAACACCGTCATCTGCAACGCCACAGAGCCTGACTCCATCACATTCAATGCACAGATAATGGGAAGCAAAAGATGCGTGTTGGTCGTCACGGCTAACAGGCCGAGAGCTGTACCGATTCCGAGTGCTCCGACGTCGCCCATAAAGATTCGCGCGGGTGCGGCATTCCACCAGAGGAAACCACCGCATGCACCAGCAAGCGACGCAGAGAACACAGCAAGGTCGAGCGGGTTGACCAAGTGATACACATCGGGATTACGGAACGCCCAGTACGCAATGACAGTAAAGGCGAGGAAGCCAAACAAGGCAGAACCTGCCGCAAGACCGTCGAGACCATCAGTGACATTGACGGCGTTGGTTGTTGACCACACCATGAATGCTGTCCACAACACCCAGACAATGTTGGGCAACTCCCAGCCCGGGAAGTCAAAGCGGGTGAAAGACAGGGTTTGACTCACGCCAGTACCGAGCCCGAGCCAGACCATCACCAGAATCACTAAGCCGAAAGTGATGAAGCCCTTTTTCTTCCAGAAGATTCCACGGTTGTGAGATTTACGCACCTTGAGAAAGTCATCAAGAAAACCCATGGTGGCAAGAATTGCGACGCCTGCCCACATGATCATCGCCTGATCAGAGAATGCGATGCCATCGCGAAGATGAGCAGCAAACCAACCAATGAAGGCAGAAAAGAGAATTGCAATCCCGCCCATCGTGGCGGTGCCCTGCTTCTTCATGTGATGGACAGGACCATGATCCTCAGAACCGAGGATGGGTTGTCCCTTGCCAAGATTGTCAAAGAACGTGATGAGACGGCGTGTACCAAAAAGGGACAAGAGCATCGAAACAGCACCGGCTATGAGTACAGCAATCACAGTTCGCTTCCCTTCTTTTGTGACAGCGCCGACTTCGCAACGTCGACATCATTAAATGGATAGTGGACGCCAGCGACCTCTTGAGTCGCCTCGTGTCCCTTTCCAGCAATCACCACTATGTCACCACGCCCAGCCATTGAAATGGCGGATGCAATGGCCTGAGCACGATCAGTCTCGACGTAAATCTCACACGATTCACGAGAAATACCACGAACAATCTGTTCCATGATTAATGCAGGATCTTCACTTCTCGGATTATCTGATGTGACAATCACAGTGTCAGCTTCCTGGGCAGCGGCACCCATGAACGGACGCTTCCCTGCATCTCTGTCGCCACCACAACCGAATACAACAATGAGTTTGTGTGAACACACTGCTCGAGCCGAAGCAATTACTTGTTGTAATCCATCAGGGGTATGTGCGTAGTCCACTACAACAGAGAATCCCAGTTCGTTCGGAACAGATTGGAAGCGCCCAGGAATCTGGCCCAATGAAGCGCAGCCATCAATTATTGCGTCGACGGGGACTCCTAACTGATCACAGGCTGTGACTGCTGCAAGAGCATTCATCAAAGTGAATCCTCCACCCATTGGCAATGCGATGACATGGTTCTTCCACCGAAAGGAAACACTGTCAACACGAATGGTGGCGTCCGAAACATCCGACTGCGCAAACGGCACCATCGGTATCGCTGCAACGTCGAGAAGTAATTGTCCGCGCGGGTCATCACTGTTCATGACACCAAGCACAGATTGTTGTGGAGTGAAAAGTTTTGCCTTTGCAGCAAAATACGCTTCATCTGTCTTGTGATAGTCAAGGTGATCGCGCGAAAGGTTTGTGAAGACAGCGACATCAAACATCACTCCTGCGACACGATGCTGGTCTAGTGCATGTGAGGACACTTCCATCACAACATGGGTGACACCTTTTTCGACACATTCATGCAGAAAAGCTTGGAGATCAATGGCTTCGGGAGTTGTCCGCACATTGGTGAGGGTTCCCATCACTTCTACGGATTTCCCGTCAGCGCGCAAGATGGAGCCAATGATCGATGCCGTCGAGGTCTTCCCATTGGTACCCGTAATTCCGACCGTCGTGAGGACACGAGCAGGAAACGAGAAAGCTGCAGCCGCGAACAACCCCAACACTTCACGCACATTCGGCACCGTCATCACCGCAACAGTCTCGGGAACTCCCTCTACTGGCGAATCAACAAGCAATGCACACGCACCGCGCGAGATTGCGTCTAGTGCAAAACGATGACCATCAAAAGATTCACCGCGCACACAACAGAACACATCACCAGCCGAGACAGATCGTGAATCTTGAGTGATACCGGTGATTGTCGTATCAGTGCCCGATAGGACGACCGAACTAGCAGTGGCTGCGCTTAAAGCACTTGCACTAACAGGGGAAATTGAATACCGCGACATGTCTGCACAACACCTTTAGTGTCCGGCAGACTTCACACCAGGTGCGCACCCTGTGCCTGTACCTGTCGCCTGAATGCCAAGTTCATGCATCACTGTGGGAACAAGTCGCGCAAACACTGGCGCGGCCGCAGTGCTACCAAAGCGGTCACGCGAAGAAGCATCGGGTTCGTCAATACTGACCAGCATCGTCACACGAGGATTTGCTGCAGGAAAGAAGCCGACAAAAGACGCGAAGTAACGGCGGCCACCGCCATCTGTGGTGTACGTACCGTTGCCCTGCACTTTGTATCCAGTTCCGGTTTTGCCAGCGACTTGCATGCCCTTAACCTTCGCGTTTGTTCCCGTGCCATGACAGACAACGTCACTCATCATGCTGATCATCGTGTCCGCCGTAGCGGGTGTGAGAACAGAACGAGTTGTGCCAGCGTCAACGTCACGACGCTTACCGGACTTATCGATTGTTGCGGAAACAAGTCGCGGCGCAACATATGTTCCCTTGTTAGCAACAGTATTTACTCCCGCAATGAGCTGCAGAGGCGTCGCTGCAAGTCCGTAGCCGTACGAAACAGTGAACTTCTCAGTGCCTCGCCACTTACTTGCATCAGCCAAGATGCCGCGGCTTTCTCCTGGGTAACCCAAACCTGTCTTTGCGCCAAAACCAAAGGCTGCAAGATAGTCATGAAGTCGCTGTGGCGGAATCTTCTCTGCAGTCATGATCGTGCCGATGTTCGAACTCTCTACAAGAATGCTGCGAACATTCATGTCAATCACACCATGTGGCCACGCATCACGAATCAAGAATCCGTCGACTGTTCTCGATCCTGGTACCTGAAACGCCGTCTCTGGGGTCACTGCACCTTCATTGAGTGCTGCACCGATGCTGAACACTTTCGCAACAGAACCAGGCTCATACGCTTCGACGGCTGCAAAGTTGCCCGTTGCCAACATCGCAGTACCAGCATCATTACGACGAACATTCGACATGGCGTAAATCTCGCCAGTCACTGTGTCCATCACAATTGCGGTTCCGCCCTTTGCGCCCAAATTGTTCACGCGTGCAAGAAGTTCAGCATCTGTATGAAACTGAATGTTCTTATCGATCGTGAGTACTAAGTCATCACCAGGGACAGGAGACGACGTTGTGCTGTTCACGCCGGCGATAGAGCGACCGCGTTCGTCAACTTCACGAACAGTGCGGCCATCTTTGCCTGACAAAATTTTGTTGAACTGCAACTCAAGACCAGAAGTTCCAAGTCCATCAGGGTCGGTTTTGCCGATGAGTGCTTGCGCAACGCCACCTTCAATTTGTCGCGAGGGTTCTGTATACGAATAGATGCCAGGCAACCCGAGACCTGTCAGAACAGCAGCCTCTTCCTTCGACATTTCGCGAGAGATGTAATGAAACTTCGAACCTGGCTTGGCAAAACTTGATGCCATGGCAGCTTCTTTTTCGGGAGTCAATTGCAGGAAAGGAGCCAGTGCCCGAGCCGTCGCAACCGGGTCGACAATCTCGCGCGGGTCTGCATACACAGTCACGCTGGGAACAGACAATGCGATCTCATTGCCTTTGCGGTCAAAGATGACACCACGAGATGCACGAATGATGTTCACCCTCGTGCGCTGATCAACACTGGCTTCGTAGTAGCCAGCACGATTAAACGTCTGCAGAGATACAACACGTGCAGAAATCATGATGAGCAGAATGGAAAGAAGTGCGAGAGAGAACTTCAGACGCTTCTTGATACGACGGTGAGCATCTTTTGATGTGATCTTGTTAGTTCGAAATTCATTCGGAACTTCACCGGAGAACGCCATTTTTGTATTCCGCCAAATGTCGGAAGCCAATTGCGACACTGCAGTTTCAAAGACACTGCTCTGTGGCGCTGCTTCACGCGACTGGGAACGGGTGCGCGACGATCCTTCACGTGGTGCAGTTGAGCGCGAAGAAGCCGGACGTGAAGAGTGTGAACGCGACGAAGCCGACCGAGGGCGCGAGGAACTTGACGATGATGGGCGCGAGGAACTTGTGCGTGAATCAGCTGAACGCGACGAGGAGGCCGAACGCGATGACGACGCGCTACGCGAGGAAGACCCGCGAGCGCTGGAGCGCGAGGAACTTGAACGAGATGAGCTTGATGAAGATGCTCGTGGCGTGGCCGAACGGTCGGTTGTCGAGTGCGACCGAGTGCCGCGACGCGTTGGCTCGCTTGAACTCACGGTGCACCCACCACTGTCTTCTTCAATCGACCAAATTCATCCAGTGGTGATTCATTTGCCGCCACAACATCTGCATCAACTTTGCCCACGGTGGATGCAACCTCTGCTGCAATGCCAGGGGGAATGTTTACGATTGTGACGCCCAGGCTTGGGACCATGCCCATTACACGAGCTTGCTCTGTCAGAACTTCTGGAGACTGCAAACTTGCGCGTTCCGCACGAAGTGTGTCGAAATGCTCGCGAGCACGGGAGATGTCGTAGTTCAACTTGTCAATCTTCATTTGTTGCTGGGCCATATGCGCACGTACCGCAACGACCAATCCCATCGCAAGCAACACAGATGCTGCACCAACAGCAAAGACCACATAACGACGATCCTCTTTGGGAACAACTGTGAGCCGTGGACGTGAGTCCTCGTGGCGCGGGGCAAGAACTGAAGAGAAACGGAATGCAACAGCCATGTCAGTTCATCTCTTCTTGCGGAAGCTTCTCAACGACACGCAGCCGGGCAGATGTCGAACGGGGATTTGTGAGTTGCTCTGACTTAGACGCTTCACGAGATACGCGAACACGCTTCACCGTGCGAACGGCAGAGCAACCACAAGGAAGATTCGGAGGACATGTGCAGTCCCCTGTCTCGGCCGTGCGCATCACTGACTTCACGATGCGATCTTCGCCAGAGTGATACGACAGAACTGCAAGTCGAGCACCTGGTGTCAATGCTGCGATTGCATCACGTAACGCAATCGGCAAGATGCTCAGTTCCGAGTTCACTTCAATACGCACCGCTTGGAATGTGCGCTTTGCAGGATGACCACCGCGACGCCGTGCAGGCGCAGGAATGGCACTACTCACGACGTCAGACAAGTGCGAAGTAGAGCGGATAGGCCGTGACGCCACAATCGCTTTGGCAATACGGTCCGCGAAGCGCTCATCGGCATTGAGGCGCAACATCCGTGCAAGTGCATCAGCGTCGTATCCATTGACTACATCGTCAGCACTGAAACTTTGTGAGCGATCCATTCGCATGTCCAACGGAGCATCGAAACGATAAGAGAATCCGCGTTCGGCAACATCGAACTGGGGCGATGACACGCCGAGGTCGAAAAGGGCACCGGCCAACGAACCAATGCCTTCTTCGGCCACGACGGTGGCAAGCGAATCAAAGCGGGCACGCCGGAGGGTTGCGCGTCCGCCACAATCAGCTTGAGAAAGAACCGCTGCTGCAGCGGCGAGAGCGACATCATCTTGGTCAATGCCAAGCAAACGAAGCGCAGAGTGCGCACGAAGAAGTGCGACAGAGTGTCCTGCACCACCCAAAGTGGCATCTAAGAACACACCGTTGTTCATCTCTGCAAAAACATCGACAATCTCAGCGAGCATCACCGACTCATGAACGAATGCTGCGTTCATGACAACACCTGTGCCATTGCTGTGGTGACCTGCGGTCCCCGGCAGCTTCCCGGATAGCGAGTGCAGCCCAGATTTATCCCTGGGACGTGCGCGATGGCAGCGGGCGGAGTTGATGCAAACCACCGTGCCATCCGGAAAACTGCCCGAGACCGCTGGTCCAAGGCGTGTTGATAGGTCAGTCGAAGCATCAGCGATCACGCGCCCGCTCCAGCGATCTTCTCGGTGCCGGCACTAATGGTGCGCTCATGGCGCTCCGGCTCCCAGATTTCCACTCGGTCAAAGGAACCGGCGACAACGACTTTGGCGCCCAGAGAGATTCCCGCGTAGGCACGCAACTTTTCGTCAATGTTCACTCGACCCTGAGCGTCAATGGTGACTTCCACAGTGTTCGCAGCCAAGGCACGTCGCTGTTCTTGGCTCATCTCGCCAGAACGAACTTTTTCCAAAACCTGAGCAACATCACTCTCGAAGGCCTCAGCGGTCATGACGTCAATGCACTTGTCGCGTCCAAAAGAGAGGTAACAGCGGGGCTCTAACCGAGGACGGAATGCAGCAGGCAACGCAAGACGACCCTTGGGGTCTAACTGGCGCTCATGCACTCCAACAAACACGGTTTTGCCTTCCTGGGGGAAGTTCTCCGCCTCCACCTGGGTGACAAGTTATCCCCACTGCTCCCCACTGTCAACCACCTTGCCCCACTTTTCTCCACCAATCCCCCCACTGCTCCCCACGAGCTCTCCACAGGGCATGGCTCCGCCATTGGGTGTTTCTTTTGAAAATCTCGGCCTAGGCCGGAAGGGTGCTGTAGACGGCCGACACGATGTCAGCGGTCTCAGCAGAAATGGTGGCAACAGAAAGCGACGCGATCTGCTCGCGAATATCTGTTGCAGTCAACGAAGACACCCATGCCTCTGGACTCCACGAGCGATACAACACGCATTGCAAACGTGCACCATCTCGCCCACGTCGTTGGCTAATGCCCACCAACTTGTGTTCACCAACGAAAACTTCGCCGGGAGAAGTACTGGCAAAACATACGCTGCGACCATATGTGCCAGCGGTAAATTCACCGCGATATGTCTCCGCATGCACCCACGGTGACAACGCTGCGCAGAACACGTCACCGAGCCACAACATCGACGAACTGACATCGTCGACGAATAAAGGATCGTCTCGCGGAATCGTGATGTCAATCCACACCGACTCTGTGGGGTGCACAAAAACCGCTCCACCGCCACTGCGTCGACGAACTACCTCGAGACCAAGATCTGCCGCAGATGCAGCATCAACATCGCCTGCTTGCTGAGTGGAGCCCAAGATGATGGCCGGTGATTGCACCGTGCACCACCACAATGCGCGAGTCGGGGCCGGATTCAATGCGTGAAAATCAAAAGCAGACCCCTGCCAATCGTGGCGTACCCACGGAGATTGGCGGTTTGTCATGGCTCCACTCTTGCCGCTTTAACTGGCACGAGCCAAGTACGGCTTCCACTCCTCGGGAATACGAGGAACGGAATACATAATCCAGGAGAGTTCCCGAGGGGCTTGTGGCGGATGCGCCAGCTTCATCCCAGCTTCTTCTGGAGTGCGGTCACGCTTACGAAGATTGCATCCACGACATGCGGCAATGACGTTGTCCCATTCATTTTTTCCACCGCGCGAACGAGGCATCACATGATCGATGCTGTCGGCTGCTCCCCCGCAGTAACCGCAGATGTGATTATCGCGAGCAAACACAGCCCGTCGAGACATCGTGGTGCTGCGCTGATACGGAACCTTCACCATGTATCGCAAACGAATAACAACTGGCGACTGAACAGAAAAACGTTCCGAGTGAACTCGAGTGCCGTCATCGGCAACAATTTCAGCTTTGTCAAGCAGAACGAGACAAATGGCGCGGCGCGCCGAGACGACGCTGAGCGGTTCGTACGTTGCATTGAGTACGAGCGCGCTCCTCATCACTATCTCGCCCGCAACCGAGAGAAAGAAGGAGACCGTCGTGCGATGGACATCAGCGAGCCTGATTCCATTCTTTGCACCAAGCGAGATAATCGAGCACATCAATGGTGCGAACTTTTACATCCCTCGAACCGTGTTCGCCGCCATATTGGGTAACGAGGCGAAACTCGATGTAATCAGCTGGTGGAACTGGCAAAAACGGTGCCCGTCTCCACCAACCATCAGGAGACAGACGAGATAACTGGCGCAATGCAGTGCCCCACAGATGAGGTCTCACAGCAACGGCGATAATTGCCGAGGGAGTGACCAATGACTGCATACTGCCCACAGTACAAGACAATCAGCCGTGCACTCCGAAGAGAAGCGCTAGTCCCGGGGGAAATTAACGCGAGGTCGTGGGATTTTCTGCGCAAGGTCTTGCACACCAGCACGACCAATGAGACGAAGTTGGCGCTCAATCAACATCGCGAAGAACAACATGCCGATAAAGGCACCGAAAGCCACGAGGTAGTGAATCTGCAACGAGGCAACGATCCCGACGAGACATGCGACCATACCGAGCAATGACCACCAGACACGCTTAGCCGAATGGCTGTAGAGACCCTTCGACGACACTGCCGAGGCAAACTTCTCGTCAGCACTCAGTTGATGTTCGATCTCCCGAAGGATTCGTTGTTCGTCGTCAGACAATGGCACGACTTGATTGTCTCACTCTGAGCGCCCAAACACAAAGCAGGAATGAACCAATTTCTTCCCTGTTCCGAGCGACATGTCACACAGTCACTCACCATTGGCTTCTGGCCCAAAGGGATTCTCCCCCGGACGACGGGAATCAAGGGTGCTGGCGGGACCAATGAGACCAGGGCCAAACTTCTCCGCAATAGAGTCGATCGCCCGACTGGCGGGGACCCATTGCTCCTCGACATCTTCGGGGCTTTCTCCCCCATCGTCAAATAACCGTGGCGCAGCTCCCGCACTTTCACCGAGTTTTTGGGCGTGTACCCCAAGGAGACGGACGCCTTGCGAGTAATCCAGAGATGCGAGAAGTGGCTCTAATGCAGCGACCATTGATGGCCCTGTTGTGAGCGGAACAGAGGGAGTTGTTGACCGTGTCACAGATTCAAATGATGAGAACTTCACTTTCAGCATCAATGTTCCTGCAGCAATGCCGGCTTCACGGGTGCGACGAGCCACGGCATCACACAGACGCACCAAATGATGATGCAGTTCTTCGTGAGTAGTGATGTCACGCGAGAACGTTTCTTCATGCCCAATCGACTTCGCCACCCTCTCGGGCTCTACTCGGCGATCATCAATGCCATGTGCCAGTGCATAGAGATGACGCCCATGGGAATCACCGACTGCACTGACAAGAATCGGAAGGTCGATTGCTGCGAGATCGCCAATGGATCGGATACCCAATGTGTCCAATCGCTTCAACGTGGCAGGACCAACTCCCCACAAACTTTGCACGGGTAATGGATGAAGAAACTGAATCTCATCGCCGGGCAGAACTTCATACACACCAAAGCCGGGTTCGATTCCGCTGGGACGAGCTTTGGGTTTTGCAAACTCAGAAGCCATCTTTGCGATGAACTTGTTGGGGGCAATGCCCACCGTGCACGGCAGTTGGGTGTGTTCAAAAACGCGTTCACGAAGCAACGCTGCAACTTGTTGCGCATCCCCCAACAAAGAACGTGCTCCGGTGACATCAAGAAATGCTTCATCAACAGAGATCTGCTCGACCAGTGGAGTCACCGTCTCGAAGATGTCATGTAGTTGATGGCTCACTTCTAAGTAGTGGCTCATGTCGGGAGGCAAGAAAATTGCATCAGGACACAACCGACGAGCAACGGCCGACGACAAAGCCGAATACACACCGAACTGGCGAGCTTCATACGACGCCGCCGACACGACCCCTCGACCCCCGGTGCCACCCACAACAACAGGCAATCCCCGTAATTCAGGGTGACGCAATAGTTCCACCGATACGTAGAACGCGTTCATATCAATATGCAGGATTGAACGATGGTCGGTCACTTCTTCTGACGCTAGTTCAGCAACAGCAATGCCCGCCTACGATGGGCAGGTGCCTCAACAGTCAGACTCACTCTCCGCTCTCCCCTCAACGGTGGCGCGCGTCCTTGCCTTCATTGCCATCCTCGTCGGCGGACTCGCCGGTGCACTGATCGGATACGCGCTCGTTGACATTCAGGCCGAAGATGCCTCTGGCTTCCTTCTCGGTATCGGCATCCTTCTTGGCTCCGTCAGCAGTGCCGGCGGCACAGCAGTTGTCGCAGTGCTTGTTCTTCGTGCCTTAGGTGAATGGCGAGAGATCGCTGACAAGTAATGAGTCAACTCGGTCTTGGCAACGAACTGCGCTCTATTGCTGAACAGTTAGCGCGTGCAGCAGGCGACATGGCACTTGCGGGACGCAAGAGCGGCGATGTCACTGCCACGACGAAGTCGTCCCCCACCGATATGGTGACGCAGTACGACAAAGCAAGCGAAGACATGATCACTGCTGGTCTTCGAGAGTTGCGCCCTGACGACGGCATTGTGGGTGAAGAAGGCGCAAGCCGCGATGGCACCTCTGGCATCACGTGGCACATCGACCCCATTGATGGCACCTCAAACTTTTACTTCGATATTCCGATGTGGGCAGTTTCTATTGGTGCTGTCGATAAGCACGGCCCCATCGCAGGTGCGGTGTATGCCCCAGCTCTCGGAGACATGTTCACCGCAGCACGTGGCGAAGGTGCCACATTGAACGGAAACCGTATTTCAGTGAGAGAGAACACAGTTCTCAGTGATGCACTCGTGTGTACTGGCTTTAGCTACCACGTCAATCAACGAGAAGTGCATGCCCGGCGCGTTGCAACCATGGTGGGCCAGATTCGTGACATTCGACGTTTTGGTGCAGCTGCTCTCGATTTGTGCTTTGTTGCATGCGGTCGACTCGATGCTTACTTCGAAGAGCACCTCAATTCATGGGACTTGATTGCTGGACAAGTCATTGCAACTGAAGCAGGCGCCATCGTCACCAATTTCTCAGGCGACACCGTGACACCGCAACAAGTGCTTGCAACTCAGCCCGGTGTGCAGAAAGCTCTTATCCGACTCATCGCAGATTCCACAAAGGCATAACAATGGGTGTTGTACTTGCATTAGACGCTGGCACAACGGGTGTTCGTACTCGTGCAGTCTTCGATGACGGACGTCAATCGTTTTCTGCTTATCGAGAGTTTCCGCAGTATTTTCCTCAGCCAGGCTGGGTGGAACACGATGCCAACGAGATTTGGGATGCGATTGCAGCCACTCTTGCTGAGGTTGTTGCTCAACTGAATGAGCCCATTGCAGCGATTGGCATCACCAACCAACGCGAAACGATTCTCGCGTGGGACCAGCGCACGGGAGAACCGTGTTCGCGCGCCATCGTGTGGCAAGACCGTCGCACTGCCGCACGGTGTGAAGAACTTGCTCCACATCTCAGCACTGTTCGCCGCATCACTGGATTAGTTCTTGATCCGTACTTCTCGGGCACAAAAGCTGCATGGATTGCCGCTCATCATGATCTTCCGCCAGCACCTCATCTTCGTATCGGCACGATTGATACATGGCTTGTGTGGAAGTTGACGAACGGCGCATCCTTCGTCACCGACCCGAGTAATGCCAGTCGCACCATGTTGTTCGACATCACCACCATGCAGTGGAGCGACGAAATGTGCGCACTCATTGGTGTGCCACGTGAGGCACTCCCCGAGGTGCAACCATCAAGCAGTCGTTATGGCGTCACAACAAATGTTCCTGGTGTTCCGAGCGGAATTCCGATCTCCGGCATTGCAGGCGATCAACAAAGTGCTCTCTTCGGACAGATGTGCACACAACCCGGCATGGCGAAGAACACGTATGGAACCGGAAGTTTTGTTCTTCTCAATGTCGGCACAACGTGCCCCATGCCAACAGATGGAATGTTGACCACAGTTGCGTGGGATCTTGGCGATGGTGCACCGGTGTACGCGTTGGAAGGTGCCATCTTCGTCACGGGAGCTGCAGTGCAGTGGCTACGCGATGGACTCGGCATCATTCGCAATGCATCTGAGGTGGGCGAACTCGCTGCAACGGTTCCTGATTCTGGTGGCGTCTACGTTGTTCCAGCATTCACTGGACTTGGTAGCCCATGGTGGGACCCATATGCGCGAGGAACAATTGTGGGCATCACCCGCGGAACAACAAAGGCTCACATTGCTCGCGCAGTCATTGACGCAATGGTCTTTCAGACTCGTGACGCGATTGATGCGATGACAGTTGCTGGTGGCGTCACGCTGAATGAACTGCGTGTTGACGGCGGAGCAGCAGTGATGGACGCCATGCTGCAACGACAAGCAAATGAGTTGCGCGTTCCCGTGTTGCGCCCGACCGACCACGAAACAACAGCATTAGGCGCCGCATATTTGGCGGGTCTCGCAGAAGGTGTGTGGTCAAGCATCGACGAAGTGTCGCAAATGTGGCAACTGGATCAACGTTTCGAACCTGCAGAGGAAAGTGGCAATCACGCCACGTGGCTCCGTGCCGTTGAGCGGTCTCGACATTGGGCTCAGGACACTCCTGAATAGTTCACAGCTGGCATACGTGCCACTGACGAGCACAGCGAGTTAACCGACTACTTCTCCGACGAGCAGTGCTGCACCAATGGCCCCCGCTTTTTCTCCGAGCGAAGCAGGAACAAGACGCGGATGTGGTCGCATCGCAGACGAATAGAGCGATTGCGAGAACTTTTCTTCCAGCACATCAATTCGTGTGGCAAAAGATTCGATGACTCCTCCACCAATCACAATCACTTCGGGATCACAAATATTCGTGAGGCTCGCAAGACCTTCAGCAATCCACGATGCAAACGTGTTCACCACTGCCGTGGCCTCGGCATCACCTGCGTGAAACTTCTCGAACACTTCTTTGCCATCGACGCCACCACTCAGCATCTTGAGCGCGGACCCTGATGCATACCGCTCCCAGCAACCGCGTCGACCACACGGACATTCAACACCGTCACGTTCAATCACCATGTGGCCGATTTCTCCGGCGAAACCATTTGCACCGCGCTGCAACTGACCACCCATCACAATGCCGCCACCGATGCCTGTACCGAGAGTGACCATGACTGCATCACGGGCACCCATCGCGGCTCCTGATTTCCATTCACCAAAGGCAGCAACCGTTGCATCGTTTTCAACATGCACTGCGATACCTAATCGCTCGCGCAACTCGGGCCCGACCGCGATGTTGTGTGCGCCTTTCATGTTCGGTGACGCTTTGATCACACCATCTGCTGTGATGAGACCCGGCACACCAACGCCAAGAGTTGTTTCGCCTTCAAGTTCACGAAACATCTTTTCCAGAAGGACAATGAGTTCTGATGCGTGAGGCGTGGGATACCGCACCTCACGAAGAACCTGGCCGAATGAATCAACGATGACGCCGAGACACTTTGTGCCGCCGACATCAATGCCTACGTGTTTCACGATTCGGCGCGGGCCTTCAGTTCCTTCACTGCTTCGATCAAGATGCGAGCCTCGGCACGACGCTTGACGAAACCTGGCAACGGCACCACGAGATCAAGTTCCAATTCATAAAACACTTGTGTTCCGCCATCAATTTCAACGAAGGAGTACGCACCATTCAACGCACGCATAATGTCGCCTTCGACGAGATGCCACGACAAGCGTGATGGCGCTTCTGAGTAGTCATATTCCAAGGTGTAATGAGTGCTGCGACCAAGAGCTGAAGCTCGGTACTCCACGCGTGATGGACGACCTTGATCATCACGTTCACGAACAGTGGCTTCTTTGACGTCCTTGGCCCAATCGGGATAGCTCTCGAAATCAAGAACAATCTGAGTGCACTTTTCAAGAGGTGCATCAATGAGCGTGGTCTGAGCGGCGCGATCAGTCATGGTCTTCATCTTGCCCGTTCGGAGAGGCCTCAGGCGACACCCTCTGTGAATTTGCTGCAGAACGGGGTGCAAACTGGCCATGGAACGCAGCCCAGAGTCCGTTCAGACCCAAACCCAACATCGGAACCAGAATGCCAAAAGCCAAGGTGCTTCCGCTCTTACCGTCAGTGGATGGCCGCATCCCTGCAGTCACCAAGCCAATGATCACCTGCAGCGTCAGTAAGCCATTCATCTGACGAGCGACTGACTTTGGAGCACATTTATCGATGAGGAAGTACATCGCAGCGACCGAGATGTTGTCTTCACGACTACGTTGCACTGCGCTCCAGTACCCCCACAAGAAAGCACAGACGCCGACAGAAAAGCTGGCAAGGCACACAACAACTGCAATGACTTTCCAGGGCTGTTCAAAATAGACCGCGGCGAGAACAGCGGTCACCAAGAACAATGCGGTGAATATTCCATTCACTCGAACAATTACTGCGCCCTTCACGTCACCCATCATTGCCCCACTTTCAAGACATCACCTAAACGGCGTGCAAGAACGTCGTAGTTGAATGCACTGAGGGCTCGTTCGCGGGACGCAACAACCATGGATGCTCGTAGTTCTGGTTTATCAAGGATGTCAACAATTCGTGCGGCGAGACCCGATGAATCATCGGGATTCGCCATGACGAATCCGGTGACGCCATCAAGCACTGCTTCTGCTGCTCCACCGCTGTCGCCCGCGATCTGCGGCACGCCACAGGCAGCTGCTTCCACAAACACAATCCCGAAACCTTCTTGCTCAAGACCACCCCAACGATTGCGACACATCATCGAGAACACATCGGCACATCCGTATAACGCGGGCAAGTCGTCATGGGGCACTCGTCCGAGGAAAGTAACGGGTGCTCGCATTTCGGCTGCCAGTTTCTTCAATCTGTCTTCGTCGCGACCTGTACTTGCAATCACTAATCGTAGGTTTGGACGATGAGGTGCCAGTTGTGCCACTGCCTTAATCACAGTGTCGAAACCTTTTCTCGGCACGAGTCGACTAATCCCGAGAATGATTTCTTCGTTTTCTTTGAAACCGAAATGTTCACGCGCCGCTGTTCGTTGAGCAGACGACAACGGAACAAATCGATCAGTGTCAACACCTGGTGGCACCACAGTGATGGGCAACGAACGAGATGCAGCATGCTCGCCTTCTCGCGCCGGATACCCACCCGCAGCAATGATGTGTTCGGCACCACGCAACACACGACCCAACACCTGCTTTGACCCCGGCAAACGACCGGGCACCGTGACCTCCGCACCGTGCAACACCACCATGTACGGCAGCTTCAGCGACGGACCCACTAGACCAAGCGGTAACGCAGGATCAAGAACAACAAAATCTGCCCCGAAATCTTTTGCCATCGCATTAATGCGCTGCACCATCCACGGATGAGGCAACAACACCGGCTCTCGCGTCCGTTCAATGCGATACGCCTGCTGTGCATCAAACTCTGCAGCACCTTCGTGCGGACTCGTGAGAACCGCGAAAGAATCAGACGGCAAACGTCGCCACCATTCCCACAGAAGAGATTGAATGCCGCCAATCTTTGGCGGGAAGTCATTGGTGACAAGAAGATGCTTCATAGGTCGCCCCGCAAGGTTGGCAGATGCGCAAGTTCTTCGCCGACCAATTCATCAGGATCATCAAAATGAAGAAGTGAATTGAGGCCCAGTCGGGCCGCGGTCCACACAGCATGGGCACGCAACTCGGGACGCTCATGCGATAGATAACGACGCACAACGTCCACAACGTCGTCATCGGATGGATGAGCAATGTTGCCCAAAATGATGAGCAGGTTGCGCCTCACCCATGTCATGTCTCGACCATGCACGTACCAACCATCACAGGCTGCCTCGAGTGCGTTGTCATCAAGATGCAACCATGACACAACATCAATAAACGGAACATGATGTTCCAGCGCCGGCTGTGAACCGCCACGCTTCGTGGGCGGACACACTGTTTGGCAGTCGTCACATCCGTAGATGCGGTCAGCCAATGCCTCGCGATATGCGCGATCAAAAATGCCGGGCTTCTGCAAGAGCCACGACAAACAACGATTCGCATCAATCACGCCAGGTTCGATGATGGCGCCTGTCGGACATGCAGGCTGACAGCGCACACATGTTCCGCAACCATCTTCCACCGGCGTCGCAATGGGCAAGTCCGCTGTTGTGACAATGCAGCCAATCACCATCATGCTGCCTTTGCCGGGCACCAAGATGTTGGCGTTACGCCCAAACCAACCAAGACCAGCGAGGTACGCAATCTCGCGATCAACAATGGAGTTGTCGTCTGCAAAAACTGTTGCTCGGTGACCATCGGTTCGCAACTGCGCCGCAACCTGCGTGAGTGATGCTTTCAGATGTCCGTAATGGTCATCCCATGCATAGCGAGCAACTCGCGCCAACGGACGATTACCACTACGCATCTCGGGCTCATCAAATGCATACGAACGCATCCCCACGATGACTGTTCGTGCTTCCTCAACCAACAGAGCCGGGTTCGTGGAACGTTCCGGGCGTAGATAGGTGAACTTCATTCCGTTGACAAGACCGCGTGACTCGCGATCATGCAACTGATCTAGAGCGCGGTGCATGACGCCTGCGGGGGCAACGCCCACAACATCGAGTCCTGCCTGAAGTCCAAGCTCATGGAGTTGCGCCCAATACTGCGCCCCCGATGGGGCGTTCAAGGCAACCAGCTTTGGGTTCTTCGGGGTTCGGTTAGCCAACGGCACGATGCCGAAGCGTAGGCACCAAACCGGCCTGAGCGAGCAAACGAATTTCTCGAAGCTCTTCCAGATTGAGAATGACAGCCCCAGATTCAGGCATATCGCACAAAACGCTCATCATGCAGTCCCCACAGGCATCAGTGTCTTTCATGACGCAGGTGTCGCACGAGATCATGAGAATTGGCTGATGGGCTTCTGAGGCGGTGTGTACTGATGTGATGTCTTCCATGCCCACCACCTTCATCAAAGGGTGTGACAAGGTTGCGTGAGACAGCCCTGAGACAGAACTGATGGCAGCCCAGGCAACTACAGAATGACGGCGCCGTCGAAGTCGATCGTCAACTTCTTGGCATGACCACCTGATGGCAGTGCCGCAGCTACGGCATCGGCCATCGCTGGGTCACACATCAAAGCCACTGTGGGGCCCGACCCTGACAACCATCCGCACCATGCACCTTCATCGAGACCTGCCTGCAGTGCCGCAGCACAAGCAGGTGAGGCGGCAAGACGAATGTCTTGATGAATGCGATCTTTTGTTGCTTCACGCAGCAAGGGCACGTCACCAGTTTGCAACGCAGTCACGAACATCGCCGTATGGGCAATATTGAACACCGCATCTTCAAGCGCAATCGTGGGACCAATTTTTCCGCGCGATTCATTTGTTGACGTTGTGAAGTCAGGAACCCACATCACAAACACGGGGTTTAAGGCGATGGGTACATTGACCACGTGCTCGCCACTTGCAATGACGACTCCGCCAAACAATGACGGCGCAACATTGTCGGCATGGCCTTCTAATTCAGTTCCGATGGCAAGAGCCCGTGATGTTGCGCGATCCCACGCGCCGTTCGAGGCCTGCTGCTCAGCAGCGATGATTCCGGCGACGCGCACTGCCCCACTAAAGCCCATTCCTCGGCCCATCGGAATCGTGTTCTTGACCCACACCGTGCCTGTGCCGCCAGCACGAACAAATGCAACCTGTGCCGGATGCGTGTCTTCACACTCGTGCACACCATCGGGCGCAACATCAGTGCCCACAATGCCCACTTCACAATGCAACGACAAAGCAAGACCCATCACGTCGAAACCAGGTCCGAGATTTGCTGAGGTTGCAGGCACACGAACGGTCATGGCTGTGTCTCCATTCGAGTGGCTTCGCGATGAGTAATTGCAATCACGTTTTCGAGAACTGCAACTGCTGCACCCGAATCAATAGAGGCACGCGCACGCTCAATACCGTCCGACACGTCTTCGGCAATGCCTGCGACATAGAGCGCGCATCCTGCATTGAACGTCACGATGTCGCGCACGGGGCCAGGCTTTCCTGCGAATGTGTCACGCAGAATTGCCAGGTTGTCTTCTGGCTCTCCACCACGAATGTCATCAAGTGTTGAGACTGCGATTCCGAAATCTTTTGCGTTCACTTCGAACGTATGCACCTGGCCATCGTGAAGTTCGAACACAGTGTTGGGACCACTCACTGCCAACTCATCAAGGCCGCCGTGACCATGCACCACCCATGCACTGGTGACACCGCGTGATGCAAGTGCATCCGCCATGCGATCCATCATGTTGGGCATTGCAACACCCACCAACATGTTCGAGATAGGTGCAGGGTTTGCCATCGGCCCAAGAAGATTGAACGCAGTCGGAACACCAATCTCACGACGCGACGGAGCCGTGTATCGAAATGCCGGATGAAAACGTGCAGCGAGACAAAAACCAAAGTCGGCTTCTTCAACACTGGCTTGCACGCCTGCGGGGTCTAGTTCAATCACAACACCTGCAGCCTCGAGCAAGTCGGCAGCTCCGCACTTTGAAGACGCCGCGCGATTGCCGTGCTTGCACACAGGCGCTCCGGCTCCGGCAACAACAAGCGCCGACATCGTTGACACATTCACCGAGTTGCTCTTGTCGCCACCGGTACCAACAATGTCAATTGTTCGAGTAGCCAACGACGGTTCAAGATGAACACGCCCACCAGCTGCGCGAACAGCGCGCAACATTCCTTCGAGTTCTTCCGTTGTTTCGCCCTTGGCGCGGAGGGCAACAATAAATGCCGTCATCTGAGAAGGCGTTGCGACACCGTTCAGAATTTCCGTGATCGCAGACTCCGCTAATTCAGCGCCGAGGTCTCGACGTTCGAGGAGTTGCGCCAAAATAGTCGGCCAACCAACGAACGCCTGAGTGAGTGCCATGTCTTTAAGTATCCCTGCCCGCAGACAGAAAAAGCGAATGATTAGGCAGTGCGACGGCGCTGACGGATGATTCGACGGCGCTCTTTCTCGGTCAACCCGCCCCAGACACCATCGCGTTCACGAACGGCCAAGGCATGTTCAAGGCAGGACAAGCGCACAGCACACTCCGCACAGATGGATTTCGCTTCGCCAGCGTTTTCTTCCGAATCTGGAAAAAACACAGCAGGGTCTAGCCCATTGCATGCGCCACGATTTCTCCATGTGATTTCTGTAATTGACACCGGAACCCCCTTCGATGTCGGAGCAACTGCCCCACGGGCGCATCGTATGTGTCGGGCGTCACATCAATCAAATCAGAGGTAAACCCCTTACGGGTGCGGGTTTATGCAGTTGGCTCTTCGGCGATGCCATACGCACGAGCCACCACCTGCAGTGGGTGCTGTGGAATCTGACCTGCCTGTTCCACGATTGCGGTGTTCGCCAAGTGGCAGTCACCGACAACGAGATCGTTGCCAGCGTCCGTGATCTTGGCTGCCAACTTCTGGGCAATCGGAATCGACAACTCTTCGTTGCCGGCCTTGAAACCCCACATCCCGTCAATGCCAGAACACTGGTCAATCTCTGTGATCTGTGCACCAGTCATCTTCATCAGATCTTGACTGCACGACCCAATGTTCTGTGCCTTTATATGACACGGCACGTGATACGAAATCGAGTCTGCGATGTCACCCGTGAAATCTGTGTCGAGTTCGGTTCCTTCTGCCTTGTGCAGATTGATGAGATATTCCGAAGCGTCAAACGTATGGGCAGCCACCAAATCAGCATCGGGCCCGCCGACATACACGACGTAGTCCTTTTTAATGATGTAGCCACACGTTGGCTGAGGCACCACGATGTCATCGCCACGACGCACTGCATCGGCCAACACCTTGACTTGCTGTGCAGCAACTTTGGTGAACGCGTCCACGTCGCCACTATGTAAGTACGGCGCGCCACAACACCTCGCCCCCTCTACTAATGAACATTCAATGTTGTTGCGCTCATACACCTTGACGAGATCGTGACCAATGCTTGGCTGCTGATATTCGACAATGCACGTGGGAAACACAGCAACACTGCCCTGCTTCTGCACCATCTCTGGCCGATCGCGTCTCTTGAACCATGTACTGAAACGTTCTTTGGCATACGGCGGAAGAAGACGTACCGACGACACACCAGAGGTCTTCTCCACGACTGTGCGCACGATGGATTCCGGCTTCGCATTCACAAGCCGATGAGAAACAGCCGGTATTGACGTTGCGAGTTTTCCGACCAAGTCGGCATGACCTAACACCGCTGTCGTAATTCTCTTGCGAAGAGACACCTGATCGTTTGCCAATCGCATTGCCGAGTGACGCAACATCAGTCGTGGAAAATCAAGTGCTCGTTCATGCACCTCAGGGGTAAACGGGCAGTTAATGGAACAGAGATTGCACTGGTAGCAAGCATCGCCGACACGATCTTGCTGTTCAGGAGTGAGGCGACCAGCATCACGATCATCGTGTCGATCGACGAAGCTGAACAATGTCGGAAACGACGGGCACAGGGACACACATTGACGACAGTCCTGACAGATGTCGTAGGCGCGAGTGAGTTCGTCACGAACATCTGCCTCATCGAGATACTTCGGATGTTTGGGGTCGTACGTAATAGTCATTGTTTTCTTCCGCGCAAGCAGACCGCTGAGCCTAAGGAGATAAGGGACTCCTCATCTGAAAGTACTGCCGAATAGACAATTCATCTGTGACCCTCTCTTCGAATTAAGTCACCCGACTTACTAAGCGAGATGCCAACCATCTAGGCTCAACAGCGATGTCACAGCACCCAGAATTCGATCGCCTTTCCTCGCTCCAACGACTCGAATCTGAAGAGTTCGATGTTGTCGTTATTGGTGGCGGAATCACCGGTGCCGGAGTTGCTCTCGACGCCGCTTCACGTGGCCTACGTGTCGCACTTCTTGAACGCGATGACTTTGCATCTGGCACATCATCAAAATCTTCCAAACTGATTCACGGCGGTCTTCGGTACCTCCAACAAGGCGATGTGCGTTTGGTCTACGAAGCACTGCGCGAGCGTAAGCGTTTGTGTCGCAATGCACCGCACCTTGTTCATGTTCTTCCTTTTATGATTCCCATCCTCACCAAAAACGGTGTTGTCTCGAAGAAGATTGCACGCGCACTCGGTTCTGCAATGTGGATGTATGACCTCACCGGCGGATGGCGCATTGGTCGCATTCACCGTCGTTTGTCTGCAAAGAAGGCATTCACACATTTGCCCACGATGGAAGAGCGCAAGCTGGCATCGGCATATCTCTATTACGACGCAGAAGCCGATGATGCTCGCTTGTGCCTCACTGTTCTTCGTACTGCTGCCGACAAAGGCGCAGCCATCGCGAATCGCTGCACTGTCAATGGAATCGATACGCAAAGCCGTACCTCTCATACAGTGCGCGTCACCGACAACTTGTCAGGCTCCACTTTCAACGTGAATGCGAAAGTCGTGATCAGTGCAACAGGCGTATGGGCTGACGACGTGCGTGCACTCGACGAAAAGACTCACCCCGACACCATTCGCCCTGCAAAGGGTGTTCACCTCACTGTCCCTTGGGACAAGGTGCGCAACGACATTGCTGTCGTCATCCCCGTTCCGAAAGACCGTCGCAGCCTCTTCGTCGTGCCCTGGATCTCAAATGGTGACGGCACCTATCAGTTCACCTACATCGGCACCACCGACACTGATTACAAGGGCCCTGTCAATGATCCGCAATGCACAAAGGACGACATTGAGTACGTCCTTGATGCACTCAATGCGAGCATCACGACTGGCGTGACCGTTGATGACGTCACTGGCGTGTGGAGCGGATTGCGACCTCTCGTGAAAATGGATGACTCTGCTGCAAAGGCAGGTCGTACTGCTGACCTCAGCCGGCGACACAAGGTGTTTGCAAGCGACAACGGCGTCATCACCGTGACCGGCGGCAAGCTCACGACCTATCGCGAGATGGCTGAAGACGCCGTTGACGAAGCCTGCACGTTGTTGAATGTCAAAGCCCATTCAAAGACCAAGGCCCTTCAACTTCGCGGCGCGAGTGGCAAGCGTGCTTCTTCGACGCAACTTGACCGTCACCTTGATGGTCGCTTTGGTTCCGATGCTGCAGCCATCAAGGCACTCATTGCCGGCGATGCATCACTCGGCGAACCACTTGTCCCTGGTCTTCCCTATTTCAAGGCTGAAGCTGTCTATGCAGTCACGCATGAAATGGCAACAACACTGGACGACGTGCTCACACGACGCACGCGTTCTCGCTTGCTTGATCGCAAAGCATGTGCCCGTGCAGCCGGCGATGTCGCCAACCTCATGGCACCACTCTTGCAGTGGGATGCCGCAACACGCGATCGCAGCCTTGCTCAGTTCATGGACGAATGCGCCCGTGAAGATGCTGCAGCACTCGTTACAGAGGCCGAATTCATCGCTTCTTCTACTCCCGGAACGGAACACCAGTGAGCCTTCACACTTTCAACACCGCCATTACTGACCCAATTGAGTTCGGTGGCGACCCAGCTGTCGCAACATCTCGACTCACCGGTCCGGCAACAGTGATCACCGCAGACAACGCACGCGACATTGCTGGTATTTGCGAAACAATCGACGATGCAGCCGACCGCGCGAATCATGGTCGCGATTGGTGGCCATTGTCATTGTCGTGGTCACTACAGAATCAAGTGCCACGTATTCCTGGTCTTGTGTGCAAGCCACGCACGACCGAAGAAGTCTCAAAGCTTCTCGCCTACTGCAACACACACGGCATCGCTGTCACAGCATCAGGTGGTCGTAGCGGTGTGTGCGGCGCAGCGATTCCACTTCGCGAAGGTGTCGCACTCGACATGACCAACATGCAAAGCGTTGAATCTGTCGACGAAGTCTCCGGCATCATCGAAGTTCTTGCAGGAACCTTTGGTCCTGACATGGAAGACGCCGCTCGCACACATGGCCTCACTGTTGGCCACTTCCCGCAATCTTTTGCACTTGCCACTGTGGGTGGCTGGGTTGCGTGTCGCGGCGCCGGTCAGTACTCCACTCGCTACGGAAAAATTGAAGACATGGTGCATGCACTCGAAGCAGTGCTTGCCGACGGAACAATTATTCGCACCGGCGGTGCACCAGCCGGCGCAGTCGGACCCGACTTGTCGCAACTGCTCCTCGGCAGTGAAGGAACTCTTGCTGTCATCACGCGTGTCTGGCTTCGTGCTCACCCACTTCCTGAAGTGGAACGTCGCGGCGCATACGTGTTCGACACCTTGAGCGATGGTTTCGAAGCATGCCGTCGCATCATTCGCAATGGCGCAACACCAGCAGTACTTCGTTTGTACGACGGTGCAGAGAGCAAGCGCTCACATGGCGGCAACGGCACCAACGCAACTCTTCTCGTTCTTGACGAAGGCACCGAGCAACTCATCGACGCAACGATGGCCATCGTGCACGACGTGTGCATGTCAATGGGCGCCACTGTTGGTGATGTCGCACTCGTCGAAGCGTGGACACATCATCGCAATGACACCAGCGGACTCCAGGCACTGACCCGCAAGGGATACGTCGTCGACACGATGGAGATTGCAGCTAACTGGGCTGATCTTGACAACGTAGTGGAAGCAGTGGAAACCGCAATGCTCGCTGTTCCTGGCGCGCGTTCATCAACATGCCACCTCTCTCACAGCTACATCGAAGGTGCGTGCATCTATTTCACATTTGCTGCAACACCATCAGCCGAAGAGTTTGAGTCCACCTATCTCGCACTGTGGGATGCCGGCCAACGCGCAGCACTTGCTGCAGGCGCAAACCTTTCGCATCACCACGGCATTGGCTACAGCCGTTCTCAATACATGGAGCAAGCACTCGGCACCAGCATGCAAGTGTTGCGCAGCGTGAAGAACGCACTTGATCCGAAGGGCATTCTTAACCCAGGCAAACTCGGGTTATGAGAACTCTCGTCATTGATGTCGGCACCAGCGGTCTGCGTGCAGCCATCATCAACGATGACGGCTCCGTTTCCGATCTTCACTACGAAGAGTTTTCTCCATCATCTCCAGCAAATGGAATGGTCGAGTTCGACGCAATGACGATGTACGCAGCGGTGAAGCGCGTTGCTACTGCAGCAATCGGTTCATCGCCTGTTGACGCCGTCGGCATCACGAATCAACGTGCATCCACCATTGTCTGGCGCGCAAGTACTAGCCAGCCAGTTTCACCTGCGATTGGTTGGCAAGACTTGCGCACCATTGGTGAGTGCATCATGGCCCGCATCGAACACGGCTTTCAGATTGCACCGAATCAGTCCGTCACAAAAGCTGCATGGATCCTGAACAACGTTGTCACCGATGCTGCTGTTCGCGAGAGCGATGACCTGCGTATTGGCACAATCGAAACGTGGCTTGTGTGGAACCTCACACGTGGCGCATCGTTCGTGACCGACCACACCAATGCCGCAGTCACTGGTATGACCAATGCATCAGGCACCGAATGGAACCAAAAAGTTCTTGACGCATTCAAAATTGATGCGCGTCATCTGCCACGCATTGTTGATAGCGCCGGATATGTCGGCGACGCCGTAGACCTTCCTGGTTCTCCCCGCATCACGGCGATGGCCGGCGATCAACAAGCCTCTCTCGTGGGCCAGGGCTGTCTTGAGCCCGGTATGGCCAAGATCACGTTCGGCACGGGCGGCATGTTGGACATGTTCACCGGGCCCACAGCACCCACTGCTGCTCGTCGTACCGATGGCGGAACCTTTCCCATCGTCGCCTTCAGTCAGAACGGTCAGATCTCGTATGGCACGGAAGCAATCATGTTGTCAGCCGGTACCAACATCGAATGGCTGCGCGACGATATGGGGCTCATCGACAGCCCGAGTGATTCACACACCATCGCTTCCGCATGCGCCACCACCGAAGGTGTGGTCTTCGTGCCAGCACTTCTCGGACTGGGTACACCTCATTGGGACTACGGCGCTCGCGGAGCATTGTTCGGCATCACACGCGGAACCACACGCGCCCATATGGTGCGCGCCGTTCTCGAAGGCGTTGCCCATCGTGGCGCCGACCTTGTCGATGCGGCCGAGGCCGACTCTGGTCTGTCCATCCCTGAGATTCGTATAGATGGCGGCATGAGTCGCAACCCGACCTTTGTGCAAGCACTTGCCGACGCCACCGCTCGCCCTGTTCGGGTCTCGTCCATCACAGAAGCCACCACCTTGGGTGCCGGGTTCCTGGCAGGCACTGCTGCTGGACAATGGTCACACCTCTCCGAAGCTGCCAGCACCCTGAAATGGGCTGCCACCGTTGCCCCATTAGGTGACCCTGGGGTTGGGCGGCAACAATGGACGGAGGCCGTTTCCAGGTCCCGCTCCTGGATACCCGACCTCTCAGCACTGGACTTCTAGTGTTGGGGGGCGACATTTCGCCAAAACGACAAAGGATGACCCGAGTGGTAAATCACCAAGTTGACCTCCCCGAAGAAACAGCGACATCACGTCGTCGTCTTCTCACATCACTTCTTGCTGGTGGTGCCGCAGTTGTTGCAGCTCCATTCTTCGCAGGTCGTGCATCAGCAGAAGAGATCGTGAATGCTCCCCGCGATCCGAAGGACTACCCCGCCCTGAATGATGCTTTGAAGCGTGAGCGCCAGATGGCTGCCACCTACAAGGCAGCAGCAGCGAAAGCCACAGGCGACGAGAAGTTTGCATTGACACTCTTGCTCGATCACCACGATGCCTACGTTGACTCCCTCAAGGGCTACCTCGGTACCGACGCAGTGTCTGGCACCGAAGCAGCTCTTGCTTCACCTTCTGGCTCATTTGCATCAATCGCACCACAGATGGCGGCTCTTGAGAACGAGACACTCGCTGGTCACACCGCTCGCTTAGGAACACTGGTTGGCATCGATGCCGCCAAGTTGCTTGCATCCATCATCACTGTCGAAGCTCGTCATGCTGCAGCGCTTTCGTTGCTCGGTGGCGCTAGTCCCCTTGCCGCAGCCGGCTCCTGATCAGAAGGAACATCACAATGACTACTGAAAACACTTCAAAGATCAGCCGCCGCTCCATGCTTCGCACCAGTGGTGCGCTAGTTGCTGGTAGTGCGGTTCTCGCAGCGTGCGGCTCAGAGCACCATTCCATTGCTCGTATTGGTCAAACACCTGAAATTGAAAAGCTCCCTGATGTCAAAGTGACAGATGCAGCTCTTCTGCGCACCGCGATGTCAGTGGAAAAAATGGCAGCAGACATGTTGTCCGACAATCGCATGACCTCATTAGCTGACGCAAAAGCACAGCCCATCATCAGCGCGTTTGCAGCAGCCCATCTTGCTGATCTCGCTGCTCTTTCTCCCATGGTCTCAGCACGCAATGCTGAGCCAGTGAATGAAGCAAACCAGAAGCTCATGAGCTCATACGGCGAGAACGCACTTCGCTTGGTCGGAGAAGGCAAGAACCCCACTGATGTTCTTGCACTCACGCATGCGCTCGAGTCGCTCGTTGCAGCCACGTACCAGTACTTCGTTTCTCTCACCACAGAGCCTGCTCTTCGTGGAGAAATGATGCGCATGGGTGCCAAGTCAGCACGTCGTGCTGCAGTTGCCGCACAGTTGTTCAACGGTGGAATCAAGACTTTGAGTGATCAACTCAATGAAGATGGCACCGTCGTTGCCGGAACAATCGCAACTTTCCCATCAGCATTTGGTCCGCTCAATGCTGTGCAGGTCACTCTCGGACCAGAAGTCCCTGAAGCGCCACGCGCCAGCGTCGCAATGGACACACCAAGCCTCAACAGCATCATTTACTGATCTGTCCTGCCTCTTCGGTAGTAATTCTGATTACCTTTCGTTTGCGCTGTCCGTACACTCGTTACAGACGGTGAGTCATCCGGGTGACCGCGGCGTAGCAATACGCTGAGGAAAGTCGGGGCTTCACAGGGCAGAGTGCTGGCGAGAGCCAGGTTGGGGAAACCTGACGGACAGTGCAACAGAGAGCAAACCGCCGATGGACGCGAAAGTGTCACAGGTAAGGGTGAAACGGTGCGGTAAGAGCGCACCAGCATGCGAAGTGATTCGTGTGGCTTGGTAAACCCCATTCGAAGCAAGACCAAGCAGATGGAGGGTGCCCGCCCGCCGCAAGGCAATCCATCGGGTAGGTCGCATAGAGGGATGGTCACCACTCGTTCGCGAGTACAGAACCCCGCTTATAGGGTGGCTCACCGTCGCCCCCCACCCTTCGTTACAGAAGGTGTGCGGTCTCGTTCATCCCCGACAATGACGGCCCACGTGCGCCGTGCGAGACGCGACAGATGGATGCTCGGTCGAGATGACACCGCCATGTCACTTCAGGCCCTACACCCAACGCCCAGGTGATCGCACTCTTGATCGGAGACACGTGGCTGACGACGACAATGTCGCGTTCTTTCGATGCGGCAAAGAGTTCTTCGAGAGCCGGCCTTACACGCACATCAAGTTCCACCAAGGTTTCTCCATTGGGTGGACGGAAATGTGGGTCTTGTCGCCATTGCGCCCACTGCTCCTGGTCAACCTCGCGCAGCGCAACGCCATCCCAATCGCCGTAATCAAGTTCGATGAATCGCTCATCAACTTCGACCTCATCAGAGATCGCTGCTGCCGTTTGCTGAGCACGCTGCAACGGGCTCGACACCACACGCGCGTTCGGATACTGCGACCGAATGTGCACACCGCAACGCATCGCTTGTGCGACGCCCTCGTTATCAAGCGGTAAATCAATATGCCCTTGTAGGCGGGCTTGCGCATTCGCAGTTGTCTGACCATGACGAAGAAGAATCAGCACTTCCCTACCTCCCCTTGCGTTGCCCCGACAAGACGACCCGTGCGGATGAAACGCTGACGTGCATCAGATGATGAGAGCGAGTTTGTCTTCCATACCCACACGAGCATCAGTGCACCGGCGATCTCAAGCGCAATGTTCAAACCCCATCGGTCAAAACTTGGCAACGGTCTGTCATCGAATGAGATTCCTGTGAGTGGCCACCAGAAGTTTTTGGTGTTGTTAAACGCACCATCGAATACAAGGTGCATGAACATGCCGATAGGCAGTGCCAACCACCGACGCCGCCCCACAGAACCGCGTCGTGCAACAGCCATCACTACAACTAACGCAACAATCGGAGCGATGATTGAATGCATTGCCCACGCACCACCTGTTGTGATGTCAATGATGTCGGGGACTACAGCGCCGAGCGCGAGAACGCGATAATCAAATTGGTCATCGCGAAAAACAAACCACACCGCCAGAAACGACGTACCGACAAACCACAAAAGCATTGCTGTAAGGCTAGGCAGTACTAGCCCGCGCGCACGGATGCTGGGAGACCCTTTGCACAGCTGTACACAAACGTGCGTAATGGGTCCACGCCCACGATGGGGGTCAATGGATTGAGATCTGTTGGTGCGATGGTCGTACCAGGGTCAACAACGCGAACAATCGGCCCCTTAAACACCGTGGTGGTCGGTGCAATCACGGGCGGGCCAGGAATTGATGTCACCGTCGGGGGCGCAGGCGTGACAGGCGCCGGTGCAACAGGAACTGGCAGTGTGGTTGTTGTTGTACTCGGCACCACTGTGGTGACCGGACCCGTCGCTGTGCGCGGCAATTTGCCCGATACCAAGTCGGCGATGCAGTCAAGCCCCGGCAGATACAGACGCATTGGATTACGTGTGGGCTTCGGCGGAGCATCCCAGTCAACATTAGGCAGATCAGCGTGAGCTGCGTCCATAAACGCTTTCCAAATTCTCACCGGATACGTATTGCCTGTTACTCGCGCAACACCATCAGCCCTGAACTCAGGAATATTCACCATCGGTGTGTAGCCCTTCGGGTCGCCCACCCACACTGCTGTTGTCAATTGCTTTGTGAATCCAACGAACCAGGCATTGGTGTTTTCATCTTGCGTACCGGTCTTGCCAGCCGAAGGACGATTGTTCGCCAATGGAGTACGACGAGCAGTTCCTAACGTCATTGTCTTTTTCAGAATGTCGACTTCAGCATCAGCTACTTCTTTCGAGATCACCTGTTGTGGAGCCAACTGATGTTGATACAACACTCCACTGGGGCCCTCCACTTTTTCAATGAAGTACGGCTCGTGGTGAATTCCACCGTTCGCCACAGTCTGTGCACCAGACGCAATGTCAAATGGGCTGAACTCATTCGCACCCGTTGAGAAACTTGCATAGGGCTGAATCTTGTAGTTCTCGCGAGTGAGATAACTCGATGATGCGACTCGGTACATCGTGTTCACCACACGATTCAGACCGACAATCTGAGCCAAGCGCGCATATGCGCAGTTGATGGATAAATACGTCTGTGCTTCAAGCGTTGCAACGGGATTACTGACTCCCTTGGTGATCTTGAAAGGCTCTTCAGGAAGACCAGGGTTTGGCAACGTGCACGGCAAGGTGCCATCAATGATGTCGCTTGCCTGCACTCCCGCTTCCAGCGCCGCTGTGAGCACAAACATCTTGATAGTTGAACCCGTTTGACGACGGCGTAGTGCAAGGTTCACTTCTGTCCGTCCTGCAACAAACCCCGGACCACCAACGAGGGCACGCAATGCACCGGTGGCAGTATCGACCGACACCATGGAGGATTGGATGCCTGTTTTGTTGACAGGCAAGTTCTTCTTCGCTGCTGCTTCAGCTTGTGCTTGTGCCTTCGCATCAAGTGTTGTCGTCACGGTGATGCCACCGCGATACAGCATGTTGAATCGTTCTTGGTATGTGGCACCAAGAATCGTCGACTTGTTCAGCAGATGGTCACGCACCATCTCAGTGAAGTACGTGCGGTTTGTTCCCTGCTGTGGCACTTCACGTTTTGTCTCGGGTACTTGGAAACCAGTTTCAGCCTGGAGTGCGACTCCCTCTTCCTTCGTGACAAGTTCCACCTGCACCAAGCGATCAATCACCTGATTGAAACGGCGCTTTGATGCCACTGGACGGTTGATGGGGTCATAGGACGACGGCGCTTGCACGAGACCAACGAGAAATGCCGATTCAGCAACAGAGAGTTCAGCCACCTTCTTACCGAAGTAGACCTCTGACGCAGCTTGGATGCCATACGCATTGTTGCCGAAGAACACCGTGTTGAGATATCTCTCCACAATTGCCTTCTTCGGTGTCGTCTTTTCGAGCATCACGGCATAGCGCGCTTGCAGAATCTTGTATCGGCCATCTCGTGGAAGTCCGGCGAGGTATTCGTTCTTCACTACTTGTTGAGTAATGGTGGAGGCACCCTGACGCCCTGTTGAGTATTGAAAGTTAGAAAGAGTCGCCCGCACCAAAGCACGAAGGTTCACGCCTTTGTGCTTTTCAAAACTGCTGTCTTCCACAGCCAAAAATGTTGCGACAACATGCGGGGGTACTTGATCGATCGCAATTGGTTGGCTGTTCTCAAATTCAAAGACACCCACTTGTTGACCAGCGGAGTCGAGCATCTTGGTGCGGTTCGAGAGTCCGATAAACCCAGGCAACTTCACCGGGGTTTCTTCGTGGGCGTTGGCCATCTTCCACACATGAGGAGCCGCACCTACGATTCCGGCTGTCATCAGCAAGGCCCCGGCGAGCAGTGTGATGCCCAGTCGCATTGCCCAATGGGCTCTTTTCTTGCGGGATGAGTCATTCACAGCAATTTCCACCGTACTTGCCACCGCTATTGGCCCTGCGTCACCACTTCCCAACATGACTCATTGGTACGGTTGCCTTATGTCGCAATTCCCTCATCGCCCATTCCGTTTCGGTGTCCAAGTCAGTAAAGAAGCAACCGCAAAAGGCTGGGCAGAACTTGCTCGTCGCGCAGAGGGTGCCGGATACGACGTTCTCACAATGCCGGATCACTTCACTGATCAGTTAGCTCCGATGCCAGCGCTCATGGCTGCTGCTTCTGCCACCACCACCTTGCGTGTTGGTGCGTTGGTGTTTGACAACGACTACAAGCATCCGCTCATCATGGCGAAGGAACTCGCAACTCTCGATGTTCTCTCTGATGGCCGAACCGAAATTGGTATGGGTGCCGGTTGGATGATTAGCGACTACGACCAATCGGGAATTCCTTATGACTCGCCGAAGGTACGCATCGATCGCTTCATCGAGGGCATGGCCATCATTCGTGGAGCAATGGCAGAAGGTCCATTCTCGTTCCAAGGCGAGCACTACACGATTACCAATTACGACGGTCACCCAAAGCCGGTGCAGAAGCCACTGCCTCCAGTTCTCATCGGTGGTGGCGGTAAGCGCGTCCTCAGTTATGCAGCACGCGAGGCCGACATCATTGGCATCAATGGCACACTCACCGCTGGCGTCGTTGGCCCAGAAGCATTGTCGACGATGACTGCAGATTCGGTTGATGAGAAGGTTGCCATCGTTGCTGCTGCTGGAGCACACCGACTCAATGACATCGAGATGAACATTCGCACCTTCTTTGTCAAGGTCACTGACGACCGCGCAAAAACTGTTGAAGGCATCTCATCGATGTTTGGTGTGTCGAAAGAAATGATCGACGCGTCACCATTCGCTCTCATTGGATCGGTGGACTCATGCATCGAGCAATTACTTGAGCGTCGTGAGCGCTGGGGCTTCAGTTACACCATCGTGGGCGGCGAAAACATTGATGAGTGCGCACCAATCGTTGCTGCACTTCGCGGGAAGTAACTAGAACAAGCCCACAACACGGCCGTCGGGGCCGATATCGATACCGATTGCTGCAGGGTGTGCACCCAGTCCCGGCATCGTGCGCATGTCGCCACAAATGGGATACACAAAGCCAGCCCCCACAGAGGCGCGGACTTCACGTACCGACAATGTGTGCCCAGTCGGAGCACCCTTGAGAGATGCATCACCACTGATACTTAGATGGGTCTTTGCGACACAGATGGGCAACACGCCAAAACCATTTGCCTCATACATCGCCAGTTGACGATTCGCTTCAGCGCTGTACTCCACTTTCGCTGCACCATAGATAGTGGTCGCAATCTTTTCGATCTTTTCCTTCAATGAGGCGTCATCGGGATACAACAATGCAAAGTTGCTGGGTTCTTCGCACGCCTCAATCACTGCATTCGCAAGATCGACAGCCCCTGCACCGCCATCAGAGAAGTGCGAACATACGGCAACACGAGCTCCAACTGATTCTGCTATCTCACGAATCACTTCGTGCTCTGAAGCAAAGTCCCCTGGGAATGCATTAATCGCAACAACAGGAGACACGCCATGTGCCTTTACATTCTCGATTTGCTTGACCAAGTTGGCGGCACCAGCACGAACATCGTCCGGATTCTCTTTCAACATGTCCGGCGGCAATGGCTTGCCAGCAACCACTCTGTATTGGCCAGAATGAGCTTTCAGTGCGCGCACCGTGGCAACAAGAACGGCGGCATCGGGCGTCATACCCGATACTCGACACTTGATATTGAAGAAACGTTCAGCACCCATGTCCGCACCAAAGCCTGCTTCAGTAATCAAGTAGTCACAGAGATGAATACCTAACTTGTCAGCTATCACCGAAGAGTTACCCGTGGCAATATTGCCAAAGGGACCTGCATGGATGACCGCGGGAGTGTTTTCCAAGGTTTGCATCAAGTTCGGCTTCACGGCATCACGCAAGATGACAGCCATAGCGCCCGCACAACCAATCTGTTCAGCTGTCACTGCTACATCATCATTGGTGTACCCCACCACAATGCGGCCAAGCCGGGCGCGAAGATCAATCGCGTCATTAGCAAGCGCCAGAATAGCCATGACCTCAGATGCGGCTGTGATGTCAAAACCGGATTGACGGACAACACCGTCCTCATTGCCTCCCATACCAATCACCATGTTGCGCAAGGCACGGTCATTCACATCTAAAACACGACGCCATGTGATTTTCTTCAGAGCAAGACCCAGTGCATTGCCGTGATGTAAATGGTTATCCACCATTGCAGCCAACAAGTTGTGCGCTGCGGTCACTGCATGAAAGTCACCAGTGAGATGAAGGTTTAAGTTCTCCATCGGCACCACTTGGCTGTATCCGCCACCGGCAGCTCCACCCTTAATTCCAAATGTGGGACCCATTGAAGGTTGGCGCAACGCAAGAAGTCCACGTTTGCCTACATGCTTCATTGCTTGAGCAAGCCCAACAGAAGTTGTGGTCTTCCCCTCTCCCAAGGGGGTCGGCGTAATCGCCGTGACCACGACGTATTTCCCTTTGGGCTGAGAAGTGATGTCTCCCACTGCATCGAGGTCAATCTTTGCCACGTTGCGGCCGTACATCTCTAGGTGGTCTGGCAATAAACCCATCTGAGCCGCAATGTCGGCGATTGGTAGAAGGTGTGCCGCTTGCGCGATTTCAAGATCCGAAGGAAAAGCCACGCTGTAGTTTCACGCACGGAGCCGTGTTTGACCAAAGCAGAGCACAACAGCCCGCATCATTAGTGTGAAGACAGCAAAGGGAGACAACATGGGATTACTTCGAACACTGCAATCAGTTGCAAGTTTCGCGCGTCCCACCCTGTCTGCTCGGAAGCGACGTTTTGCCCGTGCTGCCAATATTGATGACCTGCGGCTGATTGCCAAGCGCCGACTACCGGGCGGCATCTTTGATTACATCGATGGTGGCGCCGAAGACGAAGTCAGCCTGCACCGCAATCGAGACGCATACCAACGCTATGAATTTGTGCCTCGCATTCTTCGCGACGTCTCAAACATTGATACCAGCACAACATTTCTGGGTCGAACACTCACGTCCCCCCTTATCTTTTCTCCCACTGGTTTCACACGCATCGCACATTCACAAGGCGAGCTTGCTGTTGCACGCGTCGCAGCTGCTCATCAGTTGCCGTATTGCCTCTCAACGTTGTCGACTCGATCAATCGAAGAAGTTGCTGCTGTCAGCAATGGTCCGAAATGGTTCCAGGTGTATGTATGGAAAGACCGCGCATTGGTCCACGACATGCTCACTCGCGCGGAATCACTCGGCTACGAAGCCATCATGCTTACTGTTGATACAGCTGTTCTTGGTCGTCGCGAACGAGATGTCCGTCGCGGTTTCACTCTTCCGCCAAAACTCGGACCCGGAACACTGATTGATGGCATCACACATCCGTCATGGACATGGGACTTTGTGCGCCATGACCCCATCACCTTTGCCAATATCAGCGGTGCTGCTGGTCGCGCAGTCGGCACTGCCGTCACATTGTCCGAATTCATCTCTGAACAGTTCGACCCCGCGCTGTCGTGGGATGACATCGCATGGTTCCGCGAACGATGGAAAGGGCACATCATTCTCAAGGGCGTGCAATCAGTCGACGATGCTCAACTGGCGTTGACACATGGTGTCGATGCAATTGCGCTTTCCAACCATGGCGGACGGCAACTCGATGGCGCCCCTGCACCGATCGACCTCATTGCGCCTGTTGTCCACGCCACACAGGGTGCGATCCCCATTATTTGTGACGGTGGCATTCGTCGCGGTGGAGACATCGTGAAAGCACTCGCTCTTGGTGCATCCGTCTGCACCATGGGTCGCTCGTATCTCTATGGCCTCGGTGCCGCTGGTGAAGCAGGGGTTGAGAGAGCCTTTTCCATGCTGGATTCAGAAATGCGACGCACCATGTCCCTCGCAGGTGTGCGTACCATCGCAGAAATCGGCCCATCACTTATCCGCACGGTTTCTCATCAATGAATTACTCATATGTCAACGGAGAACGCCGTCCGGTTGAAGTACTCATCTTCCAAATGGATCCTGCGGTGGTCGATGAATTCATCAGAATCGATCATGAAGTGTGGACTTTGGGCGAAGCCCTCATGCCTAGCCTCAGCAGAATTCCCTTTCTGTCAAAAGAAGTGTGGCTCGACGATTCCAAGCCAGGAGAAGTCACACTGGTGTTTGTCTGGGACACCCAGGAAGAGTGGGATGCAGTCGGAGAAACTGCTTTCCAGCGAGAGCTGCAAAATCTCTTTGATTCACGGTTCCCGCACCCCATTCAGCTTGTCCGAGCACTTCATGAAGAATCTCACATGGGAATTCACAGAGTCTCTCGTTTCGAACGAACCGACTAACACTTCACTAACCTCGCACTATGGCCGATCTCAAGATTCCCTCTGCACCACAGACGACACTCGACGTGTCGGGCGATCGAGATCTCAGCAGCCTGGGCACCGTCGGACCACTCTCCTTGGGCTGTTGGCGCCTCACTGGTTCTGATGACGACAACATCGCAACGGTGACAACTGCTGTTGACCTCGGCATCACTTTCATCGACAACGCTGATGTGTATGGCCTTGACTGGGGTGGCACCCACTTTGGAGCATGCGAAGAAGCCCTTGGTCGTGTCTTTGCAGCCGTGCCAGGACTGCGAGACAGAGTCGTGCTTGCCACAAAAGGCGGCATCATCCCTGGCGTTCCCTATGACTCCTCTGGCGACTATCTCATTGCAGCATGTGAAGCATCTTTGCGCCGCATGAACGTCGACACCGTCGACCTCTATCAAGTGCACCGCCCTGACATGCTCACGCACCCCGAAGAAGTTGCCGCAGCCTTCACTTCATTACGCACTCGTGGGTTGGTGAAAGAGTTCGGCGTCTCGAACTACACCGTGCCACAAACATTGGCACTCAACGGCTTCCTCGACTCTGGACTTGCAACAACACAACCGCAGTTTTCTGCCGCACATCTCGAGCCACTACGTGATGGAACATTGGACCTCTGCATGGAAGCAGCAATCACACCGATGGCATGGAGCCCGTTAGCTGGTGGACGTCTTGCAACCGGCGAAGGAATTTCTCCCGAGTTACTCACGGTCCTCGACGAACTCGCAGCCCGCGAGAACGTGACACGTTCTGCCATTGCCGTTGCATTTGTGTTGGCTCATCCGTCACGACCCATTGCAATTCTCGGCAGCACTCAACCAGAACGCTTGCAGGAACTCGCTCGAGCGACGGTCGTACATCTCAATCGCACCGATTGGTATCGCATCGTGCAAGCAAGTGAAGGCGTTCCACTTCCATGAGCCATTCTCAATCGCCTATTGAGATTTCGTCGCCCATTGAAGTTTCATGGTTCGGCGCTCTTTGTGACGATGACTACGAACAACTGGGCGTTCCGAAGGCCGAACTTGCAAGCAGCTGGGCCCACTGTGCCGATATCGCCACCACTGTTGACCGCCTCGGCTTCGACAACATCTTGATGCCATCGGGATACGACTTAGGCATCGACACCATCTCGTTTGCCTCATCAATTGCACCGCAGATCGAGCGAATGAGAATGCTGACAGCTGTCCGTGTTGGCGAAAACTGGGTCCCGCAGTTAGCACGACAATTAGCAACGCTCAACCAAGTGCTGAATGGCCGGCTTGTCATCAACATCATCTCGTCAGAAATGCCTGGCGAGTCACTCGATGGACCATCGCGTTATCGCCGCACCACAGAGACAATGCGTGCACTGCGTACTTTGATGAACGGCGAACGTCTCGACACCGATGGCGAGTTCATTTCGCTGCATCTTGATGCACCTCGAATCTGCAAAGCCACTGCCCCTGCTCCGGCGTTCTACTTCGGTGGATTAAGCAACGAAGCCCGCGAAACGGCAGCGATGGATGCCGATGTGTACCTCATGTGGCCCGATACAGAAGAGCAGATTTCACTGATCATTTCAGACATGAGAGATCGAGCAGCACGACATAACCGCACCATCAAGTTTGGGTATCGCGTGCATGTCGTCGTTCGCGAAACAGAAGAAGAGGCACGCAATGCAGCGGCGTATCTCATCTCTGCAGTCGATGAAGCCACGGGCGATGCCATCAGAGCGAAATCTCTCGACAGCACCAGCATCGGCGTCCAGCGCCAAGCTGAATTGCGTGCCGCAGCTCACGAGGACGGGTTTATTGAGCCGTCTTTGTGGACCGGCATTGGAAAAGCACGTTCGGGTTGCGGCGCAGCCATCGTGGGCACACCACAACAAGTCATCGAGAAGATTCAGCGATACCAATCAATGGGAATCGAAGCATTCATCTTTTCTGGCTACCCACATATTGATGAAGCACAACGTTTCGCAGAACTTGTCTTGTCGCATCTTCACCACGGCCCGTTAACGCTGTAGCAACCACACAAGAGTTCTTACTGCAGCAGAAGATGTTTCTCTACAGAACTTTTGCCAGCATCGCAGAGATGAATGCGCTCCACTGGTCTATTGATATCGGATTCGAGGTGATGTCGTTGAGAACAAAACCTAATGAATACGCCTGAACAAAAGTTGCAACGACAACAGCATCCAATTCCTTATTGATCCATCCGCGCTCCTGCATTTCGCGAGCAATGTCTGTCAGAACATCGGTAACGCGTTGTTGCTCCAGTGCTAATCCATCAGCAAATTTCTTTGAGTGACGCGCCATACCAAGAATGGTCGCACGGTCAGCTCGAGCAGCATCGCGACCAGGCATTCCAGCACCCTGCACGATGAGAGAGAACTTTGTCCCGAGATCTTCTCGGGATGTTGCTGACCTCAACAAACCAACTAGGAGCATGATGTCCTGATCGACATAGCGAGAAAACCGCGCTACTTGTGCTTGCTCAATGACATCAGAGAAGTCGTGAAAGTGGTGGTACAAAGATCCTTTCGAGATCTTTGATGTCTCCAACAATGTCTCCACTGTGAAGCCCTGTGGGCCAAACTCGTCAATCAGTGAAACTGCAGTATCAAGCAGAAGATTCTTTGTGGGATGCATTGTTGTCACTTCTCTATTCTTTCACGCTCGCTCTCAACATCCATTAGTGCCACAATGAGTGGTATGCATTCTGAACGTCACGCAGCCCACCGAATCGGCCTCCTGCGAGCAATGGTCCTCGGCGCTAATGACGGACTCATCTCAACTGCTTGCCTCATCCTCGGCGTGGCCGCATCAGATGCAGAACGTTCAGTCATCCTCACTGCAGGCATGGCCGGCCTGGTTGCCGGTGCCGTGTCGATGGCGCTCGGCGAATATGTTTCCGTGAGCTCACAACGCGATTCCGAAAACGCTGATATCGCTAAGGAAAAGTGGGAACTCGAGACCATGCCAGAGCATGAACTTGATGAACTCACCGAGATCTATGCAGCCAAGGGTCTCCCCCAAGTGCTCGCTCGTGAAGTCGCCGAAGCTCTCACCAAACACGATGCCCTCGGCACACATTTGGCCGAGGAACTGGGAATCTCAGTGAACTCAAAAGCACAGCCCGTCCAAGCGGCAGTGGGCTCAGCCCTATCGTTTGCAGGCGGAGCAGCAATACCGATGATCGTCGCGGCAATCGCATCTGCCAATGCCCGCATCGTTTCGACTCTCATCATTGTCACCATTGCCCTCGCGGGCCTTGGCTGGTCCAGCGCAAAATATGGCCGCGCCTCCACGGTTCGCCCCACTGTGCGCGTTGTCATCGGTGGCTTGGCTGCCATGGGTATCACCATGGCTGTGGGCTATCTCTTTGGCGCCGCCGTCGCCTAATTCACTGCATTTCTTACTATTTGCGAAGCCCTAGCCAAAACGGCGAGACTTCGCGTATGAGCACAACCACTTCAGCCGACAGCGCACTCGCACAGGTCGAGCAAGCACTCGATGCACTACTCGCAGCATTCGATCCGAAGAAAGTCGATGACATCACATTTCGTGGTGCACGCTTCGACGCAGGACTTGCGTGGGTTCATTTCCCCAAGGGTCATGGCGGACTCGGACTGCGTCCAGAGTTCAACCGCGTGATTGAAGAGCGTTGCCGCAAAGCCGGCGCCGCAGCACAACACCCAGCATCATTCTTCATGGCACTTGCTGGTCCAACAATCGTCACGCACGGCAGTGAAGAAGTGAAGACACGTTTCCTTCGTCCAATGTTTACGGGCCAAGAGTTGTGGTGTCAGTTGTTCTCTGAACCCGGCGCAGGCAGTGACCTTGCCGGTCTTGGTACTCGTGCAATTCGCGATGGTGACGAGTGGATCATCAATGGTCAAAAAGTATGGAACACCATGGCGCACCTTGCGCATTGGGGCATGCTCGTGACTCGTACCGATCCTGAAGCACCAAAGCACAAGGGAATGACGTACTTCGCAATCGATATGCACTCACCAGGCGTTGAAGTGCGCCCATTGCGTCAGATCACTGGAGAAGCAGAGTTCAACGAGGTCTACATGACCGATGCTCGCGTTCCTGATTCACAACGAATTGGTGACGTAGGCGAAGGCTGGCGTGCATCGCTCACCACGTTGATGAATGAGCGCAGTGCAATTGGCGGCGGCGGTGGCGGCAACGCAAAACGTCGTGGCCCTATCGATGAAACAATTCGCGTGTGGAGAGAAACTCCTGCAGACCAACGTGACCCTGCACAAAAAGATCGTCTCATGAAGTTGTTCTGCCAGAGCGAAGCTCTTCGTTACACGAACATGAAGGGTGCACAAATGGCAAAGGCCGGCAACCCTGGTCCTGAAGGTTCGATTGCAAAGTTGATGATGTCGGACTTCAACAAGAAGGTCACTGAGTTCACGATTGAACTCATGGGTGCAGAAGGAATGATCGGATACGACTTCACGTTCCGTCGTCCTGAAGAACTTTCTGTTGACGGAACCGATGGCGGTGCGCGTCACGCGTTCTTGCGCGTTCGTGCCAACAGCATCGAAGGCGGCACCAGCGAAATCATGAAGAACATCCTTGGCGAACAGGTTCTTGGCCTTCCGGGCGAGCCTCGCTTGGACAAGGACATCTCCTGGAGCAAGGTCCCCCGCAGCTAAATCTGCCAGGGTGCTCATCTGCACCCTTTTTCCACAGCCCAGCGCAAACCGTTACCCCGCAAGGGCTTGCTTTGTGTTGCCCTTGTGGATAACTCTGGGGATAGATACCACAGCGACCTATCGGGACCGCAGCATTTGAGGCCCTTTTGGGCAAGATTTCTTGACGACCCGAAATCTTGTGCGAGCCTTATTTCGTAAGGGTTTTGTCACACAGATGGCCCCTGTACAAGCGGTCTAGACGGAAGTTAGGATTTGGACGCCTCTTACTAGGGGTGCATTTTCCACGCCATGACATCTGTACGCACTTTCACTTCTCGCATTCGCATGCGTCGACGCAAGTCATTGCTTCGTCGTGTCTTTGTGCTCGGTGGAGTCGGACTTGCAGTCTTCGCTGTGCTGTTTGCAAGTGCTCCCACAGCAAAGGGTTACTCCATCAGCAATACGAATGAGATATCTACAACAACTGGAGGTGGTGGTTACGTCGGACCTGCGAACTGCCCAACCGGAAGTGTGCTCTACCAAGTGGGATCAGGCGGCAACATCAATTGGTCCTCGCTCACACTGCCCACTGGAATTTGTGCTGATCTCAATGCAGCTGCAACGGTGCATAACTCCGTAACCGGAGCTCTTTCAACATCAGGTTGGGGTGGTGCATCCAACTACGCATTGACTGATGTGAGATGTTCGAGTAGCCAAGCGATTGTGGGCCTTGTTGTCCACAAGCAAGGAAATGGTTATGCCTCTGGTTGGCAGTTGATGTGCGGAACACTTCCTGATGGTGGATCTCGATCAACAAGCCCCACCGTCTTCGGGTGGTCGAATGCAGGCACGTCCTCTCCGACACAGCGTGAAACAATTCAGTGCCCCACGGGAATGGTGGCGGTCGGCATGGTGGCTTGGGTTGGCAGCATCATGGACCGCATTGGCCTGCGCTGCGGAACAATTACCGGCGCAGAGCAAGCAACCGTCACAATGTCGTCTTCGTCAACGCTCACCTATGGCACCTCAATGACAGTTACAGCCAACGGTGGTACCGGAACCGGCGGTATCTCCTACAGCGCCACAGGTTCCTGCTCACTCTCTGGCTCCACTCTCACCGCAACGGGCAATGCGGGGTCGACGTGTTCCGTCACGGCAACGCGAGCTGCCAATGCGAACTACGCAGCAAAAGCATCTTCAGCACAGACGGTCACTATTACGCGTGCAGCAAACACAATCTCCTTCACCAACCCAGGCACGAGGACGTGGACTGCCACTCCATTCAATGTCACAACATCAGCGACATCAGGTATTACCCCTTCGATAACTTCAACAACACCTTCGGTCTGTTCAGCGTCTGGAATCGCTGTCACGATGTTGTCATCCGGCACATGTTCTCTGACTGCGTCACAAGGAGAAACCACGAACCATGTTGCAGCGGTCGCCGTTGTTCAGAGTTTTACCATCAACCCGACAGGGCGTTCAGCATTCAGCGGTAACAGCGCGACAATCAGTGCTACAACAACCGGCACTAAGTACGTTGTCGAACGATTCACCACAACGGGCACCTCAACGTGGACAGTTCCGCAAGGCGTTAGCAGTATTGATTATCTCGTCGTTGGCGGTGGAGCCGGAGGTGGCTCTCGCCATGCCGGTGGTGGTGGTGCCGGCGGCGTCAGATCCAGTGTTGCTTCTACCGGTGGTGGAGCATCACCTGAATCCGCCATGACAGTGACTCCTGGCGGTTCGCTAACAGTGACCGTTGGCGCAGGTGGAGCTAGTTGGAGCAACGGATCAAACTCAGTCTTGGGAAACGTGACTTCAATTGGTGGAGGCACTCAAACAACTGCAGGTGGTTCAGGTGGAGGCTCCAACTGGAACGGCACTGCAGGCACGGGCACAGCCAACCAAGGATTTAACGGCGGTCGTGGCGGTGGAAATGATGGAGACGCCAATTGGCTCTATGCCGGTGGAGGCGGCGGCGGTGCAGGCTCAGTGGGCTCAAATGTCGGCTATTCCGGAGGGACTGCATTTGGTGGTGCCGGCGGCGCAGGTATCACGAACAGCATTACCGGAACTGCATCGTGTTATGCCGGAGGTGGCGGAGGCGGGTACTCCAACCAGGCAACAAACGGTGGCGCAGACAATTTCACTATCCAAGGTGGAAAATGTGGTTCCACCATGGTGGGCGGCACAAGTCCGCGAGGCGCAAACGCGACTGCAGGTGCAGCCAATACTGGATCCGGAGGCGGTGGCGGCGGATTCGACGGAGGTGCAGGAAACTACGCCGGTGGTGCAGGTGGGTCGGGCATCGTTGTTGTGCGCTACGTCTTGCCCACACCTTCCACTCCCGACTTATCAAGCGGATTCGATAGCGGAACATCCTCAACTGACAACGTCACAACAAATCGCACATTGACATTCACAGGATCTGCGCCAATCACTTCGACTGTGCAGCTTTCAATTGCAACAGCAAGTTCTGCTTCCGACACAGACGCAACAACAGGTACCTGGACAAATACTGGCCTCACCTGCACTACATCCTCTACAACTGGACAATGGTCCTGCGACACTGCACAACTTGCCCCAGGTCTCTACAAAGTTCGTTCGACGGCAACCACTGCAATGGACGGACTTACAGACACAACAACTTCATCCACCGCTTTAGTTATCAACATCGATACAACAGCTCCGACGGTTTCATTGACCCGTTCCGGAACCGGCGCACTCACTGCCGGTCAAACCGAAACAATCACCTTCACACTCTCTGAAGCATCATCTAACTTCGCCGCCGACGACATCACTTTCAGTGGTGGCACCATCAGCGCACTCACCACAACATCTTCCACGGTGTACTCCGTCGTGTTCACACCAACGGTGAACACAAACTCCGGCACAGCGTCCATCTCAGTGGCTGGCACACGGTTCACCGATGCAGCAGGCAACAACAACACTGCAAGCAGCACCACCTCAATCTCTTACGACACTTCACGTCCGACTATTTCACTCAGCGGTTGTGCAGCGAGTTACGCTTCGGGTACAACGTGCAGTATCACCATCACCTTGAGCGACAGTGTCAGCGATCTTGTGCTCTCTGATTTCACAGTCTCACGTGGCTCACTCTCTGGCCTCACAACTACAGGTACTTCACGAACCGTCACATATACCGCAACTGGACCCATCGCTGGAACAAGTGCGATATCAGTCGCTGCCGGTGCAATCACAGATGCAAATGGCAACACCAACATTGCATCAAACACTTTGAGTGTCACGGTTGCATCGTCAAATGCTCGACAAATGATGACAAGCCTCAGTGCAACTGGTGTTTCTGTTGCTGACAATACAAACGGCGCATCTCGTTACATCGTGCAAACATTTGCTGCAACAGGTTCAACAACATGGACCGCCCCGAACGGCGTCACAAGAGTGGATCTTCTTGTTGTTGGTGGCGGTGGTGGTGCTGGTAGTCGAGGTGCCGGTGGTGGTGGTGCAGGCGGCTACATCGAAGCATCCAACTACACCGTGACACCAGGTTCCGCCTACAGCGTTGTTGTTGGTGCAGGTGGTGCAGGTGCAGCAGCCGCGACTCAAGACAGCGGCGCTGCGGGAAGTGCATCGAGTTTCACATTGAGTTCCGTAGGCCTTACTGCAAATGGCGGAGGCGCTGGTCAGAGTCATTCATTTTATGGAACTGGTGGTGCATCAGGAACCGGAAGCGGCGCTGGTGGCACGTCTTTCAACACTGCCGGTGGCAATGGTGCAGCTTTTGCTTCATGTGGGTCAACATCAGACTGGTGCGGCGGCGGTGGCGGCGGCGCATCAACTGCTGGTGCGGCTGCAGTAAACAGTGGCGGCAATGGTGGAGCAGGTCGTGCATCTTCGATCACTGGAACAAGCATCACTTTCGCTGGCGGCGGGGGTGGCGGTGGCGGCGACAGCAGTGATCCAAGCAACTCCCCTTCCCCAGGTGGTAACGGCGGCACAGGTGGTGGCGGTAACGGTGGTTCCCCGACATGGAACGGAACCAGTTGCACTGCAGGCCCCGGCATTAGCGGCACTGTCAACACAGGCGGTGGCGGCGGCGGTGGTGCCTATTGCTCTGGCACCCAAGTAAGCGGCAACTACAACGGCGGTGGTGGTAGCGGTGGTTCGGGAATCGTTGTCGTGCGCTATCTCCTGCCTGCCCCTTCGGCTCCCGATCTTGATAGCGGATCAGACACTGGTTCGTCATCAACCGACAACCTCACGAGAAACCAAACCCTCACGTTTGCAGGCAATGCACCTGTCACTGCAAGCGTTCAACTGTCTGTCGCAACGGCAAGTTCTGCATCAGACACCAATGCAACAACGGGAACATGGACCGACACTGGTGCAGCCTGTACCGCCAACACCACATCCGGTGCGTGGACGTGCAGCACAGCTTCGCTTGCACCTGGCCTCTATAAAGTTCGTTCAACGGCGACAACAACATTGGACGGGATCACTGATACCCAAACCTCGAGTACTGCCTTAGTGGTCGATATCGATACATCAGCCCCAACAGTTACCTTGACCCGCGCAGGTTCAGCATTGCTCACGGTCGGTCAGACAGAAACAATCACCTTCACACTGTCTGAGGCTTCGTCGAGTTTCGCAGCAGATGACATCACCGTTGCTGGCGGCAGTATCGGAACTCTCACCACCACATCGTCGACGGTGTATTCCGCCGTGTTCACACCGACAACCAACACAAACTCCGGCACGGGCACTCTCTCGGTTGTCTCCTCACGATTCACCGATACCGCGGGTAACAACAACTCTGCAAGTAGCACCACGTCAATTACGTACGACACTGCACGCCCCACAGTGTTAATGAGTGCAAGCCCGCCTTCTACTACCTCTGGCTCAACGACAACATTGACTTTCACAGTGAGCGAATCAACCACCACATTCACTTCGGCTGATGTATCAGCAACGCTGGGAACCCTCACAGGCTTCTCCGGAAGCGGAACCACATACACAGCAACCTTCACTGCTTCCCCATCAACAGGTGGCACGGCGGTCGTCACAGTCGCATCTGGATCAATCACTGACGTAAACACAAATGCAAACACGTCCGCGTTCACCTTTGACATCACAGTGACGAACACTGCATCGTCATCAGGCGGTCGAACGAGTTATCTGGCTAATGGCACGAACGGAACAAACGGAGTGCGCTACTTCGTTGAACGATTCACAACAACGGGCGCAGCAACATGGACCGTTCCTCAAGGAGTCACCAGTGTTGACATACTTGCAATTGGCGGTGGTGGTGGAGCAGGCGACAACAGTGGTGGTGGTGGTTCAGGTGGCGGCGTGTCGTATCAAACAGGTGTTGCTGTCTCTGGAACAGTGAATCTTTCAGTTGGTGCTGGCGGTGCTGCCGGAACAAGTAACACCGATAATGGCAAGAACGGTTCAGCGACATCATTTGGCGCAATTTCTGCTGGCGGTGGCAACGGTGGCCGTTCAGACTCAACCGGACGCACAGGTGGTGCATCAGTGACAGGCTCGGGCGCAGGCGGAAACGGAAGCAGCAGTGCCTCTGTGGCTGGTCAACCAGGCGGTAACGGTCCGTCGTATTCGATTACTGGTACACCGACAAACTATGCCGGTGGTGGCGGTGGTGGCGGTTGGGTCAATGACCAATCTGGCGGTGCTGGCGGTTCTGGCGGCGGTGGCGCAGGTGGCGGACTCAATGGCCCATCAGGCACCAACGGCGTTGCTGGAACAAATGGCCTTGGCGGCGGTGGCGGTAGCGGATCTACTGGAGCCTCTACAGCGGGTGCCGGTGGATCAGGAATTGTCGTTGTTCGTTACGCGGTGCCAAACGTTTCAACACCCGATCTTGATTCAGCCGACGACACCGGCACCAACACAGACAACATCACTTCAGCAACCACATTGACTCTGACAGGTTCAGCACCTGTTGGATCAACTGTTCAACTCTTCGTTGACGGCGTCGCATCAGGCAGCACCTGTACTACAAACAGTTCGACTGGTACGTGGTCTTGCGACACCGCCGTGTTGACTGCTGGCGACAAAGTCATCACTGCTGAATCAAGAACGGTCTTGTCCGACTCGACTGTGACGTCAACATCATCAGGGCTAACAGTCACCATCGACACCACTGCTCCAACAATTACTTTGACTCGCGCAGGTTCAGGATTGCTCACGGTCGGTCAGACAGAAACAATCACCTTCACACTGTCTGAAGCATCGTCCAACTTCACAGCAGATGACATCACCGTCACTGGCGGCAGCATCGGAACACTTACCACCACATCATCAACCTTGTATTCCGCCGTGTTCACACCATCGGCCAATACAAACTCCGGTACAGGCACTCTCTCGGTTGTCACCTCACGATTCACCGACACTGCAGGCAACAACAACACTGCAAGTAGTACGACTTCAATTACGTACGACACGGGCGCACCAACTGTGTCCATGAGTGCTAGCCCTTCTTCTGTCAGCTCTGGATCAACGACAACCGTGACTTTCACAGTGAGCGAATCAACCACCACATTTACTTCGACTGACGTCTCGGCAACACTAGGAACACTCACAGGATTCACCGGAAGCGGCACAACATACACAGCAACATTCACCGCTTCCCCATCAACAGGTGGCACTGCCGTGATCACAGTTGCATCAGGGTCAATCACCGATGCAAATACCAACGCAAACACATCAGCATTGACCTTCAACATCACAGTTACAAACACCACATCGTCATCGGGTGGACGCACCAACTATCGGGCAAATGGGACTAATGGCACCAACAACGTGCGCTACTTCGTCGAGCAATTCACAACCGTCGGCACAACCTCATGGACTGCACCACAAGGCGTCACAAGTGTTGAATACCTTGTTGTTGCTGGCGGTGGTGGCGGTGCAGGCGGTCACGGAAATGCTCATGGTGCAGGCGGTGGCGGTGCCGGTGGCTACCGCACTAATGCGACAGGCCAAAGTAGTGGTGGCGCTTCGAGCGCCGAAGCAGCACTGAGCGTCACCCCAGGAACCTCTTATTCAGTCGTCGTCGGAGCAGGTGGCAATGGCGGAGCTGTTCGAAATGCAGGAAGCGTTGGCAACAACTCACAATTCGCATCCATCATTGCCCTTGGCGGCGGAGGCGGCGGTTCGTACTACGCAGGCCCAACCACAGGCAGTGCAGGTTCTGGAGGTGGAGCCGGTGCAGCGGACACTCTTATCACTGGAGCCAACGGAACGTCAGGACAAGGCTTTAAGGGCGGAAACACACCGACAGAGAACTTCACAACCAACGGCGCAGGCGGTGGTGGTTCAGGCGGTGTAGGCGGAAATGGCGTACACAATGGAGCAACAGCAGCGGGCGGAATTGGAACGTCATCAACGATCACTGGAACAAGTGCGGTCAGGGCTGCCGGCGGATCTGGCGGTACCGGAACTACTTCTGCTGCCGGCGCTTCAGCCGCAAGTAACACGGGTAGCGGCGGTGGCGGCGGTAGCGCAGTTTCCAATGTGGAGGGAGTAGGAGGTAACGGTGCTTCTGGAACTGTCATTATTCGCTATGCAGTCCCAGATGTGTCGACCCCTGATCTCGATTCTGCCGACGACACCGGCACGAACACAGACAACATCACATCTGCAACCACATTGACGCTGACAGGCTCAGCACCCGTTGGATCAACTGTTCAACTCTTCGTTGACGGCGTCGCATCAGGCAGCACCTGTATTTCAAACAGTTCAACTGGTGCCTGGTCATGCGATACAGCCGTGTTGACTGAAGGCAACAGAATCATCACCGCCGAGTCGACGACAATCTTGTCGGATTCAACAGTGGTATCAACATCGACTGGTCTGACCGTCACCATCGACACCACCTCCCCCACCGTGTCATCAGTGAGCTTCACTTCAAACTCTGGCTCCGATGACACATACAAAATTGGCGATGTCATCTCTGCAACCGTGACATTCTCAGAGAATGTGACCGTCACAAACTCACCTCGAATTGCACTCACCGGTCTCTCCAGCAAGTTCGCTACATATGCCTCAGGATCTGGAACATCATCACTGGTGTTCACCTACACAGTCGTTTCTGGCGATACCGATACTGATGGTCTTGCAATCACTACAGATTCACTGTCATTGAACTCAGGAACAATCAGAGACACCGCAGCAAACAACGCAACACTGGCCCACAGCGCAGTCGCCACACAATCAGCCCACAAGGTTGATGGCGTTGTTCCCACCGTCACCATCACACGCGCCGGTTCAGGATCACTGAAGTCTGGCCAAACCGACACCATCACATTCACGTTGTCCGAGGCTTCATCCAACTTTGCCGTTGGTGACATCACCCTCTCCGGCGGCACAATCGGAGCACTCACCACCACATCCTCCACTATCTACTCCGCTGTGTTCACGCCAACAGCAAACACCGAATCTGGGACCGGATCCATTTCAATTGCGGGCTCAATGTTCACTGATGGGGTCGGCAACGACAACACCACATCAAACACATTGTCCATCAACTACGACACAGTCGTACCAACTGTCTCAATCACTCGCTCGGGTTCAGGCACCCTAAAGTCAGGCGATTCCGAGACGATTACCTTCACACTTTCTGAATCCTCGACAAACTTCATTTCCACAGATATCACCAGGTCAGGTGGAACAATCACCAACTTCACGGGGAGCGGCACGACCTACACTGCCACGTTCACGCCAACACCAAGTATCAACTCTGGAACCGGATCTATCTCTGTTGGTGGTTCGACATTTACCGACACTGTCGGCAACAACAACACCGCGTCAAGCATGCTGAGCATTTCGTACGACACCGGAGCACCCACAGTTTCCATTAGCGCAATTTCGACATCATTGACATCTGGTTCCACCACAACAGTCACTTTCAATGTCAGTGAATCAACGACAACATTCACTGAATCTGATGTGACAGTGCGCTTGGGTACTCTCACAAACTTCTCAGGTAGCGGTGCCACTTACACAGCAACATTCACTGCTTCTCAATCATCTGGTGGAACCGCGGTGATCACCGTGACATCAGGATCATTCACCGACGCAAACTCAAACGCCAGCACATCTGCGTTTACTCTCAACATCACGGTTGCAAACACCACAGTTTCACCAGGTGGACGCAACAGCTACACCGGAAACGGAACCAATGGCACAAATGGCGTCCGATATCTCGTTGAACGATTTACAACGACAGGCACAACATCATGGAGCGTTCCGCGTGGCGTGACACAAGTTGACACGCTGATTGTCGCAGGTGGCGGCGGTGGCGGCGGTGGCGGTGGCGGTGCCGGTGGCGTTCTCTCTAATTCATCCGTATCCGTTACTCCTGGTTCCACTGTGTCCATCTCTGTTGGTGCGGGTGGCACCGGAGGCACAAACCCTGGCGCAGGAATTGGCAGCGGTGGGGATGGCGGCAACTCTTCATTTGGTCTTACGACTGCATTCGGCGGCGGTGGCGGTGGCGGCCGGCAAACTGCTGGTCGCCCCGGTGGTTCCAGTGGCGGTAGCGGACAAGACAGCGATGCAGATTCCGGTGCCGCATCACAAGGATTCAAAGGTGGCCGTGGCTTTGCTGCAGTCGCATGTACATCTGCAAGTGGTGGTGGCGGTGCCGGCGGTGCAGGCTCAATGGGCTTTACTCAGTGCAGTCCCCAAACCCCGTGGGGCGGTATCGGCGGTATTGGTACATCAAGTTCCATCACTGGCTCAGTTGTGTACTACGCCGGCGGTGGCGGCGGCGGTTCCAATAACAACTCAACAACGACAGTCACTCGTGGTTGGGGCGGTGGCGCGCAGAACAACATTTACGGTGCCGGTGATGGTGCGAACGGTGATCGCGTTGTTGGTGGAGATGCAACTGCCAACACCGGAAGTGGTGGCGGTGGCTCCGACTGGGAAGCAACAAGCAGCAGTTCTGGTGGCTCGGGAATTGTTGTTGTTCGTTACGCAGTTCCCAACATTTCAACACCCGACCTTGACGCGACTGACGACACAGGTACTAACACTGACAACATCACATCAGCAACAACACTGACATTTACTGGTTCAGCACCAGTCGGATCAACAGTGCAATTGTTTGTTGACGGCGTGTCCTCAGGAAGTACTTGTACGGCCAGTGTGACAACTGGTATCTGGTCATGCGATACCGCGGTTCTCACTGCAGGAGACAGAGTCATTACTGCCGAGTCAACGACATTGTTGCCAGATTCAACAGTGACTTCGACATCCTCCAGCCTTACTGTCACCATCGACACCACCTCCCCCACCGTGTCATCAGTGAGTTTTACTTCAAACTCTGGTTCCGATGACACATACAAAATTGGCGATGCCATCTCTGTAACCGTGACATTCTCAGAAAATGTGACCGTCACAAACTCGCCACGAATTGCACTCGCCGGTCTCACCAGCAAGTTCGCCACATACGCGTCGGGTTCTGGAACCTCTTCGCTTGTGTTTACCTACACAGTCGTTTCTGGCGATACCGATACAGATGGTCTTGCGATCACTGCAGATTCACTGTCATTGAACTCAGGAACAATCAGAGATACCGCAGCAAATAACGCCACATTGGCCCACAGTGCAGTCGTCACGCAATCAGCCCACAAGGTTGATGGCGTTGTTCCGACCGTCACCATCTCACGGGCTGGCTCAGGCACTTTGAAGTCGGGCCAGACCGAAACAGTGACATTCACACTGTCCGAGGCATCTTCAAACTTTGCAGTTGGCGACATCACCGTGGCTGGTGGCTCAATCGGAACACTCACCACCACATCGTCCACCGTGTACTCCGTTGTGTTCACACCAACGGCAAACATCAACTCCGGGACTGGTTCGATCTCTGTAGTCGGAGCAACATTCACCGACGCCACCGGCAACGACAACACCGCATCAACCACTTTGTCCATCAACTACGACACCGCCGCACCCATTGTCACCATCACACGTGCAGGATCCGGTTCTCTCAGATCAGGCCAAACCGAGACCATCACATTCACACTGTCCGAAGCTTCATCCAACTTTGCCGCAGGTGACATCACCCTTTCTGGCGGCAGCATCGGAACACTCACGACCACATCCTCCACTGTCTACTCCGCCGTATTCACACCAACGACAAACACGAACTCCGGAACAGGAAGCATTTCAGTCTCAGGTGCAACCTTCACCGACAGCATTGGCAACGACAACACCGCTTCCAGCACACTCAGCATCTCTTACGACACGGCAGCACCCATTGCCACCATCACACGCGCTGGTTCAGGATCACTCAAATCAGGCCAAACCGAGACCATCACATTCACACTCTCCGAAACGTCTACGAACTTCGTGGCAACTGACATCACAACAACAGGAGGCTCAATCGGCAGCCTCTCCGGAAGCGGCACCTCTTACATGGCCACATTCACACCAACAACAAACACACAAACCGGGACTGGTTCGATCTCTGTAGCCGGAGCAACATTCACTGACGCACTCGGCAACGACAACGCCGCGTCCACAGCGTTGAGTATCTCCTACGACACAGCAGCACCCATCGTTTCCAGCGTTACGTCATCCACTGCCAACGGAACAATTGGTATCGGTTCAACTGCATCCATTCAGATCCTCTTCTCTGAAATTGTCACCGTGACCGGCATACCTCAACTCACCCTCGAAACAGGCGCAACAGACCGCACTGCTGACTACACATCTGGCAGCGGTACAAACACACTGACATTCACATACACAGTGCAATCAGGCGACACGGCAAGCGACCTTGACTATGCATCATCAAACGCTTTGGCCCTCAACGGCGGAATCATTGTTGATGCTGCCAACAACAATGCAACACTGACCCTCCCCACTCCAGGCGCGAGTGGCTCTCTTGCTGCCAGTAACGCAATTGTCGTTGCATCGGCACCCACAAAGATTGTTTCAGTTCGCTTACCATCAGGAACCGCATCCGGCGCAGCGTTCACCCTCCAGCCACAGGTGTCTCTTCAGGACACCGGCGGAAGTGTTGTCACAAGCGATAGTTCGACGGTTGTCACTGCAACCGTCAGCACCGGAGCCGTACTTGTTGGCACTCATGATGCAACTGCCGCCAATGGCATCGTCACATTCAACAATCTCGGCATCTCTGGTACTGCAGGTACCGCGTACACCATTACGTATTCAGCCACGGTCAGTGGAACCGCTCTTACTGTTGCCACACAATCGGTGACACCAACAGTTGGTGCCGCAACCAAGATTGCAGTTTCTACTCAGCCAGTCGGCGACACTGCAGGCGCACTGCTTTCCACATTCCCATCAGTCTCTGTTCTTGACAGCGGCAACAACGTGGTGACGTCAGCAACCACATCAATCACCGTTGCCCCAACAGGCGGAACACTCGGCGGAACTAAGACACTTAATGCGACAAATGGTGTGGCCACATTCGGTGACCTCACCTTTGCAGGAACAGCGTCCACCAATTACAAGCTTCAATTCACCACCTCAAACCTCGGTTCAGTTGATTCTGCAAACTTCACCGTCGGAGTTGGTGCACCGACACATCTCTCTATCGCAACGAATGCAAGTGGGGCCAAGTACAACAACGACTTCACCACGCAGCCCGCGGTTGAGATTCTCGACGCAGGAAACAACAAAGTCACCACTGCAGCAAACGTGGTGACTGCAGCTCTGTCATCGGGAACAGTTGTTGGCTCAAATGGCTCCACTCTCACTGCAACTCCTTCAAGCGGTGTGGCGACATTTGATGGCCTCGGCATCACCGGGCTACCTGGTACTTACACCATTACTTATTCATCAGGTTCGCTCACTGGCGCAAGCCAATCGATCTCGCTCGCAAAGGCAGATCAAACAATCACGTTCTCTGCACCGACTGATCGTCCGTGGTCTTCAACAGCCTTTGCAGTCACTCCTACTGCTTCGTCAGACCTCGCCGTTTCGCTCGCCTCAACAACAAACTCCATCTGTACTGTCTCGACACTCGATGTCACCATGGTGACGGTTGGATCTTGCTCCTTGACCGCGACACAGGCCGGAAACGATTACTTCAACGCAGCGACTTCGATCTCGCGCAGTTTTACAATCTCACAGGCTTCACAATCAATCACTTTCGCTACACCAACTGATCGTGCATGGTCGGCAAGCACTTTCACTGTCGCTCCAACGGCTTCATCAGACCTTGCTGTTTCATTGACTTCCACAACCACGGCCGTCTGCACGGTCTCATCATTCACTGTCACCATGGTGAAGGCGGGAACATGCACATTGTCGACGGCACAATCTGGCAATGCGAACTATGCATCCGCTACACCTGTTACTCATAGCTTCGAGATCACTCTTGCAGATCAGGCAGCACTCTCGCTCACAAGCACCACGGCAACATTCGGAGCAAATCTCACACTCACTACATCGGGCGGATCAGGAACGGGCGACGTGTCATATATAAAGGTGTCAGGCGACTGCACAGTTGCCGGAACAACCTTGACGCCAACTGCTGCAGGTTCTTGTGATGTCACAGCCACAAAGGCAGCCGACACCCAGTACGCCTCGGCATCCGTCACCCAAACGGTCACTATCGCTCGAGCGAACCAGTCAACGCCACTGACCCTCAGTAACACCACTGTTATATATGGTCAAACTCTCACGTTGTCGGCTAGCGGCGGCAATGGCACCGGAGCAATCTCGTACGCGGTCAGTTCGGGCACCTGCTCACTCAATGGTGCGACCCTCACTCCAGGAGATGCGGGTTCTGTCTGCGATATTGAAGTCACCCGAGCACTTTCCGCCAATTACAACGCTCAGACCAGCAACCCAATCAGCATCACTATCCAACGCGCTACCCCGACACTTGGATCTCTCACCCTCGCCCGCAAGACATTTGGTGATGCACCGTTCACATTGGCCGCACCAAGCGCCGACTACAACAGTGTGTCTGTTGCTGGCTCATGGACATACACCTCTGCTCAGGCATCTGTTGCCACAATCAACGCATCAACTGCAACTGTGACCGGAGGTGGAACATCAGTCCTCACAGCAACCTTCACACCAGATGATTCCACCAATTACGTCACTGCCTTCACCACATCCACATTGACCGTTGATAAGGCCACGCCAACTTTCTCCTGGACAAATGTCGGCGCAACATACGGCGACGCAGACATCACCATTGTCTCTCCTGCTGTTGCCACAACATCTGCGAACGGCACGTGGACATACTCTTCCGCAGACACCTCAGTCGTTGCTATCGCAGGCACCAAGTTCGATGTCCTTGATGCAGGCACCTCGGTTGTGACCGCAACCTTTACCCCGAGCAACACAACCAATTTCGTCACCGGTGGCACCATCACCATGACAGTCACTGTCGATACTGCCAACCAAGTAGCCCTCGTTATCTCGAGCGTGACTGGAACCTACGGAACAGACCTGACCCTTACAACTACTGGTGGTTCAACAAACGGCACAATCACATGGGGTGCAAGTAACGGAACAGCTACTGGATGCGCCATCACATCAGGCAAATTGACAACTACGAGCGCTGGCAACTGCGAAGTCACCGCGACGATGGCCGGCAACAGCAATTACAACCCAGTGGCCAACCTGGGCACAACCGTCACCATCAACGCCAAACCGATCACTGTGACCGCAGTAGCGAAGTTCAAGACCTACGGAGACAACGACCCAGTCTTGACATTCACCACCGTAAACGGTGCTCTTGTCGGCAACGACACACTCACCGGATCACTGACTCGCGCAGCCGGTAACACCGTAGGCGAGTACACCATCAACCAAGGCACCGTCACCAACAC
>Ga0208463_1000002_pt1 | contig 75878 bp, 81 predicted proteins | sample LakMenEpi09Jul08_FD_150752 | JGI IMG/M metagenome (GOLD analysis project Ga0208463, IMG submission 150752) | Freshwater microbial communities from Lake Mendota, WI - 9JUL2008 deep hole epilimnion (SPAdes) | ecosystem: Environmental > Aquatic > Freshwater > Lake > Epilimnion/Euphotic zone ... | reverse complement strand
TACACGGCATCAACGTCCGGACGCTCTTCGCGATCAACTTTGACATTGATGAACAGAGAGTTCATGACCGCTGCTGTGGCGTCGTCTTCAAAGCTTTCATGTGCCATGACATGGCACCAGTGGCATGCTGAATATCCAACCGACAACAGAATCGGACGCCCTGTGCGACGCGCTTCTTCAAATGCGTCGTCGCCCCACTGATACCAGTGGACGGGATTGTCTCGATGCTGACGTAAGTACGGAGACGTTGCGTCGGCGAGACGATTAGACACTGTGGTCTATGCGCCCATGGCGTGATAGCCGCCATCAACGTGAATAACTTCGCCTGTTGTCGCAGGGAACCAGTCCGACATCAAAGCAAGAACGGTCTTTGCAACAGGTGTTGAGTCTGTGACATCCCATCCGAGAGGTGAACGCTCATCCCAAATGTCTTCGAACTTCTTAAAGCCGGGAATGGATTTCGCAGCCATAGTTTTGATGGGGCCAGCGGCAACGAGGTTGCATCGAATACCTCGCGGACCAAGGTCTTTTGCGAGATAGCGGTTCGTCGCTTCGAAGGCTGCTTTCGCAACACCCATCCAGTTGTACGCAGGCCATGCAACGGTGTTGTCAAAGTCGAGTCCCACGATGGTTGATCCTGGCTGCATCAATGGAAGGAAGGCATCGGCCATTGTCTTCAAGGAATACGCCGAGATCTCCATGGCGATGGCAACGTCACTCCACTGAGCAGCAAGAAAATCATCGCCGAGGCAGATCTCGGGGGCAAAGCCAATGGCATGGAGAACACCGTCTACACGGCCTAAGGAGGCGCGCACTTGTTCACGAACTGATTCGACGTGTGCGGCATTGGTGACATCGAACTCAAAGACCTCTACGGGAGAGTCGAGTTTACGAGCCGTGCGTTGCGTGAGCGAGAGTGCCCGACCAGCGCCGGTGAGCACAATTTCGGCTCCTTCGCGCTGCGCAAGCTGTGCGACTCGAAAGGCGAGCGACGCATCTGTCAACACGCCTGTCACCACAATTTTCTTACCGTCAAGAAGACCCATGCTTATGACCGTAGTTCGGTAGGGGTCTATGTGTAAGGCTCTATCAAATGCGTATTGGAATCCTCGGAGGAACCGGGCCTGCCGGAAGTGCCCTTGGCGCTCGTTTGGCGTCGGTTGGCTATGAAGTCATTATCGGGTCTCGATCGAAGTATCGCGCACTAGAGGCTGTTGACGGCTTGAAGGCCAAGTGGCCTGATCTGAATTTGGCCATCGAGGCCGGAGACAATGAAGCTGCCTCTGCGTGTGACGTGGTGGTTCTTGCTACTCCATGGGAAGGCGCAGCTACTACTGCCCAAGAACACATTGGGCTCTTGGCAGGCAAAGTGGTCATCAGCATGGCTAACGCATTGGTGCGAGTCGGTCACGAGTTTCAGCCATTGATGCCTCCACGTGGAAGTGTTGCGGCACACGTTCAGGCAGCAGTGCCAGAGTGTCGTGTTGTCGCTGCATTTCATCACCTTCCTGCAACAGAGTTGGGCCATCTCGGTGATCCGATTGACTCCGACGTTCTCATTTGTTCCGATGACGATGACGCAAAGCGCATCACGATGGAAATCACGGAACGTATTCCTGGCTGCCGTCCACTCGACGCAGGCGAGCTTTCTAATGCAACAGCTATCGAAGCGTTTACCGCAGTCCTGTTGCAGCTCAATGTTCGCTACAAGACACGAGTGGCACCGAAGCTGACTGGAATCAAGAGAGATCCACGGGCGAAGGCCTGATTCCTATGTCCATGAGGTTGTACGACACGGCGCGCCGCGAGGTCGTTCCGTTCACCCCAGGTGAAACTGTCCTCATGTATACGTGCGGCATCACGCCGTACGATGCCACACACCTTGGTCATGCATCAACGTTCGTGATGTACGACATCGTTCAACGTCGTCTCATCGACCTCGGACACACCGTCAAGTGTGTTCGAAACGTGACTGACGTTGATGATCCGTTGTTTGCGAAAGCTCGTGAACTCGGTGTTCATTATTTGGATCTTGCTGCCGGGGAGGAAGCCCGCTTCAACCGCGACATGGTTGCCCTTAATGCACTTCCAGTATTCAGCACTCCTCGTGCATCGTCTGCCATCACTGATATCCGTAAGTTCATTGGTGAGGTACTCGACCGCGGGTTTGCATATGCGGCAGGCGGCTCGGTGTATTTCGATGTCACCAAGTTCCCGTCCTTTGGTGACGTCTCTCATTACTCCCACGAACAGATGATTGAGTTCGCTCGTCAACGGGGCGGCAACGTTGACGACCCTCACAAGCGCAATCCGTTGGACTTCGTGTTGTGGCATCCGTCTGCTGAGGATGAACCAGCGTGGGACACTGCTTGGGGTGCTGGTCGCCCTGGCTGGCACATCGAATGTTCTGCTCTTGCACTTCGTGAACTGGGCACGACGATTGATCTTCATGGCGGTGGAAGCGACTTGATCTTCCCGCACCATGAATGTGAGCGTGCTCAGTCAGAAGCCGCGACTGGTGAAACCTTTGTGAAGCACTGGATGCATGTTGCGATGGTCTTTAAAGATGGCGAGAAGATGTCAAAGAGCCTTGGCAATCTTGTCTTCGTTGACAAACTCCGCACTGAATGGGATCCACGTTCTATTCGTACTGCGATTATCGAGCACAGCTATCGCAACGAGTGGGAATGGGACGAAGACCTCATGCCACGTAATCATGCGCGTCTTGTCGCCTGGAAGGGTTCTGTTGGCGGAACCGCCTCCGATGTGTTGGAGAACGTTCGTGCATGCCTCGATAATGATCTCGATACGCCAGGAGCAGTTGCGGCAATCGACTCAGCTGCGGCACAGGGTCACGATGTGTCAGCAGCAGCATCGCTTTTAGGCGTTGAACTGACTGAAGCCGTCGGCCCTAAATAGCCCCTTTTCTTTGCTGGGTCGCATCATCGCGCACCCCGTTCACAGCGTCTCGAATACGGGGTAATGTTCGCTCGAGATGGCTCCGCTCGATACTTCAGATTCTGCAGACATTTCTTCTGCAGCATTGCCGGGAACTGGCAGAGCGCAGCGCCGTGTGCGGCGAGTCATTCGGCCAGTACTGAATAGCTTCTGGAAAGTCACTCTCGAGGGATTAGAAAACATCCCCACTGAAGGTCCAGCAATTCTGTGTCCGAATCACATCAGTTTCTTCGATTCGGTTTTCACGATGGTGTACGCCGGACGACAGATCAGTTTCGTTGGCAAAGCCGAGTACATGGATTCATGGAAAACGAAACATCTGTTTCCTGCATTAGGAATGATTCCGATTGATCGCGCGGGTGGTTCAAAAAGTGAAGGTGCATTGATTGCGGCAGAGAATGTTCTTCGCAGGGGAGAACTGTTCGGAATTTATCCAGAAGGAACCCGCAGTCGAGACGGAGTTTTGTATAAAGGCCACACCGGTGCGGCACGACTTGCAGTGAAACTCGGGTGTCCAATTATTCCGGTGGGCATCATCGGTACACGAGAGATTCAACCTCCCGACAAATTCCTGCCGAAAGTTGGCCTGCAGTGCACCGTGAAATTCGGTCAGCCAATTCTTCCGCAGCGCTATCTCGACCGTGGTGACGATCACCTCGTCTTGCGAGAGTTGACCGACGAATTGATGTTTGAGATTCGAGAATTAACGGGCCAGGAGTACAAAAACGTCTACGCCACCAAGAAGGCGGAGTCCTTGCCGACGGAGCAAGCGGTCATTACAGCCTCATAATGAGGGGGTTCTCGCCCCAACCCACTCCGTAGAATGGGGTCCTCATGGCTGATATCTCCGTACTCCTTCCGGACGGGTCCTCCCGTTCGTTGCCGCAGGGCTCCAACGTTGCTGATTTGGCCGCATCCATCGGCTCTCGTTTGGCCAAGGCTGCTGTCGCAGGCACCATTAACGGCGTCGAAGTCGACCTCAGTGCTCCTCTGACAAATGGCGTCACGGTGTCTGTGATTACGGACAACAGCGACGAGGGTCGTCACGTGTTGCGCCACTCCACCGCGCATGTTCTTGCGCAAGCTGTCGTTCAGTTATTCCCCGGAGCGCAGTTCTCAATTGGGCCGGCAATCGAAGATGGTTTCTATTACGACTTTGAGTTGCCCGGCGGACGCACGTTCTCTGATGATGATCTCGCTGCGATTGAAACACGGATGCGCGAGATCATGAAGGCCAGCCAGCCGTTTGTTCGTTCTGAGATGTCTGCAGCTGAGGCATTGGTTCTCTTCTCTTCACAGAAGTACAAGTGCGAGATCATCGAACGTGTGACCTCAGGTGCTGCCGACGGCAGTGACGCCGCTGAAGTGGGCGATAGCGACACCATCAGTGTGTATCGAAACACAGATGAGTTTGTCGACCTCTGTCGCGGGCCCCATGTGCCGTCAACGGCAAAACTTGGTCACTTTGCACTGATGAAAGTTGCAGGCGCGTATTGGCGTGGCAATGAAAAGGGTCCGATGCTGCAGCGCATCTATGGCACCGCGTGGGAATCCGATGCGGCAGTCAAAGAACATCTTCATCGTTTGGAAGAAGCAGGCAAGCGTGATCATCGCCGTCTGGCGAATGAACTAGATCTCTTGTCGTTCCCCACAGAATTGGGCGGGGGACTCGCTGTTTGGCATCCGAAGGGTGCGATTGTTCGCAAACTGATGGAGGACTACAGCCGCCAGCGCCATCAAGACGGTGATTACCAATTCGTGTACACGCCACATCTTGCGAATGCGAATCTCTTTGCACAGTCCGGCCACCTTGACTTCTATGCAGACGGTATGTACCCGCCGATGGAAATGGACAACGGCACGTACTACATGAAGCCGATGAACTGTCCGATGCACTGTCTCATTTTCAACAGTCGTCAACGCAGTTATCGCGAGTTGCCACTTCGTCTCTTTGAGCTCGGAAATGTGTATCGATATGAGCGTGCGGGCACATTGCATGGACTCTTGCGTATTCGAGGCTTTACGCAAGACGACAGCCATATCTATTGCACCGAAGAGCAGATGGCAGATGAAATCGCTTCTCTTCTCGACTTCATCATGTCGGTACTTCGCCGGTTTGGGTTTGAAGACTTTGAATTCAATCTGTCGACTCGTGATCCTGACAAATCAGTGGGATCCGATGAGATTTGGGAGAAGGCCACTGCTGCACTGAAAGAGGCGCTTGATCGTCACGGAGTGCAGTACAAGATGAAGGAAGGCGATGCCGCCTTCTATGGTCCGAAGATCGATATCGATGTTCGTGACGCAATCGGAAGAAAGTGGCAGTTGAGCACGATTCAATGCGACTTCAACCTTCCAGAACGTTTCGGCCTTGAGTACATCGGGTCAGACGGTGCTCGTCATCGTCCGATCATGTTGCATCGTGCTCTGTTCGGTTCCATTGAGCGATTCTTCGGAGTTCTCATCGAGCATTATGCCGGTGCTTTTCCCACGTGGCTGTCACCGGAACAAGTTCGTGTTCTGCCAGTTGCTTTGGCACATGACGCTTATGCGCAACAGGTTGTTGCTCAATTGAAAGCCGCAGGACTGCGCGTTGACATTGATCATGCTGATGAACAATTGGGTAAGCGCATTCGCAATGCAAAGACAAGCAAGGTGCCTTATGTTCTTGTCGTTGGAGATGACGATGTCGCCAACGGGTCTGTTGGTGTGAACCCGCGTGGTGGCGAAGTAGAGCGTGATGTCAAGGTCACTGAGTTCCTGGCACGTATTGCGCACGAAGTTGCTGAAGGGCAATCAGGCGGACAATAAATGTCGCTCGATCAATTATGGAATGGGTGGCGAGCCCAGTATGTGGGGCAGGGGACTGCCGAGACATCAGATGACTCGCAATCTGTCTTCACGCGCATTCTGAACTCTCAGATGTCTGATGAAGAGACACATATTGTTCATCGTTCCGAGCATTCCTTTGTCATCCTGAATGCGTATCCGTACGCCTCGGGACATCTCCTGGTATTGCCATTTCGCGAAGTTGCACATCTCGAAGATCTCGAAATTGATGAAGCCCGTGATCTGTGGGCAAACGTCACGAATGCAACGGTGGCACTAAAGAAGTCGCATACGCCTGATGCATTGAACGTAGGAATCAACCTCGGAGCAGCTGCAGGTGGCAGTATTGCTCGTCACCTTCATGTGCACGTTGTTCCCCGATGGAATGGGGATTCAAACTTCATGACATCGGTGGCAGATACTCGCACCATTCCAGAACCACTCTCGCTCACGGCATCAAAAGTTCGTGCTGCATGGCCCAAGGGGGACCAATGACCGACGATATTCGTGACGAACTTCCTGAAGATTTGAATGCGGTTGACAATGTCGCCGCTTATGACTTTCCGGACAACAGCCGCCGACGTATCCCTGGCATTCTGTACGGCGTTGTTGCTCTCCTGTGCTTACTTGCCTGGCAACTCGGCACATCGAATGATTCAGTCTTGGTGAACCGTGGATTGTTGTTTGGTGCGTGTCTTCTCGGGGCAATGGCAATTATCAGCTTTAGTAGTGGCTGGCGGATGACAATTGATGAATCTGAAGCCCTTGTTCGAGCCACTCGAAAAGTCGGATTCCCTGTGGGTCATGCTTCGGCTCAGCAGGTATGGCGTGGTCTGCGTAGTCGCCCCACATGGCGCATCTTTTGCTACAGCGTGGAAGAGCCACCTCGTCAGCGTGGATTAGTGCTGGTGGATGCAGTGAACGGAGACATTGTTGAATGTCTCGTTGAAGCAAACCCCGATGCTGAATCCGCTCCCGAGTCGTCTTCGCAGGACTAGCGTTCACCCAATGTTTGATGGCAGATTCAGAACGCCTATTGAAAAGGCTGTACGTCCCGTGGGCATGTTGTTGCGCCGCACCGGCATGTCTCCTGACCATCTCACCGTTCTCGGCATCCTTTTTGCCATTGCTGCAGCCTTTGCGATTGGTAATGGTGCGTTACAGGGTGGCCTTGCTTTAGTCATTCTTGCTGCCTTGCCCGACATGTTGGATGGAGCGTTAGCGAAAGCATCAAACACTGCGAGTCAGCGCGGGGCATTCTTCGACTCCGTTGTTGATCGTGTAACCGACTCTGTCCTTTTCGGTGGAGTGGCGTGGTTCTTTGCATCGGAGAAGTCGCCTCATCTGGCACTTTTGCCGATGGCCATCATGGGTGTGTCGTCACTGATCTCGTATGAGCGAGCAAAGGCCGAGGCACTGGGTCTCTATGCCAAGGGCGGCCTGATGGAGCGTGCAGAACGAATCATCGTTTTGTGTATTGGTCTTTTGTTCGACTCGCTTCTTGTCCCTATTTTGTGGATCATGCTCGCATTGACGGTGATCACTGCAATTCAGCGATTTGTTCAGGTGTGGCGTCAAGCGGAAGTCTCCTCGACGACTCAAGCAAAGAGAGATGTCCGCACAGTTCGACGTATGTCTCGTCAAAGTGCTCGTGCATCACGACGCCAACTGTCGGTCGTGTCGCGACAGCGCAAGCGTCAACGTAATGGCTAGTCCCTTTGACGAGCTCACTGACTCGTTGACAGTGAGTGGGTACAAATTGGGTTCACTCATTGCCAGAGTGACTCCAGGACCTGTCGCGCAAGGTGCAGCGGCGTTGCTTGCTCCAGGAATCGCATTGTCGTTACGCAGTAAGCGACTCATGGTGGAACGCCACCTGCAACGTGTGAATCCTGCTCTCAAAGGCTTGTCGTTGCGCCGTGCATCGCAACAGGCCTTCGACAGCTACATGAGGTATTACACGGAGAGTTTCCGTTTGCCGAATTTGTCAAAGAAGCACGTTGATCGCTGTTTCAGCGCTGATGGCTTCCACCACATTGAAGAAGCGTTGGAGAAAGGTAATGGCGCAATTCTTGCGTTACCGCATCTGGGAGGCTGGGAGTGGGCAGGACGATGGATGGCTGATCGTGGTCATCGCATGACTGTGATTGTGGAGCCACTGAATCCACCAGAGTTGTTTGAGTGGTTTACAAAACTGCGAAGCGACTTGGGAATGAATGTTGTTCCACTTGGTCCTGCTGCGGCCCCTGCAATTCTTGGTGCGCTCAAGCGCAATGAAATTGTTTGTTTGTTGTCAGACAGAGACATTCAAGGCGGCGGCATCGAAGTCGATTTCTTTGGGGAGAAGACAACTCTTCCCGCTGGACCAGCGATGTTAGGAATCAGAGGGAACACAGCAGTGCTTCCAGTTGCAACCTATTTCACGAGTTCCGTGGATGGTCACCATGCTGTGATTCGTCCACCCTTACCGCTGGATAGAGAAGGAAAACTTCGCACCGCGATTACCGCCGGAACACAAGCACTTGCCGTGGAACTAGAAGGCTTGATTCGTCGTGCTCCGGAACAATGGCATTTGTTTCAGCCGAATTGGCCAAGCGACCCTGGCTACGGCGACCACTTCGTTTAACGAGAGAGAAATGCCTGTGCACTGGTGAGCGCATCTGGCACAACTGAATACCAGAGCCATGTCCCTTCGCGGCGAGATTCCACGAGTCCTGCTTCGCGAAGCACTTTGAGATGGTGACTAATCGTTGGTTGGCTGCGTTCGAGTGGCTCAACAAGATCGCATGAGCACACTCCATTGCTGCCGGCACGCCATACGAGATCAAATAGGCGCAGTCGTACTGGGTCGGAGAGTGCGGCAAAACCAATGGCGAGTTCTTCTGCCGAAGAATCCGTTAACGGTCTCTTGGACAGGGGAATCGACTTTGCATATGCCATGCCTCCACCATACATTGACAACCATCAATGTGCTGGATATATTGACGATCATCTAATTATCTGATGTGCGCGCATTGTGGTGCTCGCTCATCGAAGAGGAGTCCCCATGTCACGCGTTCAGCTTGCACTCAATGTCGGCAATATAGAAGAAGCGATTTCTTTCTACAGCAAGATGTTTGGTGTCGGACCAGCAAAAGTGCGTGAAGGATACGCCAATTTCTCCATTGAGAACCCACCACTCAAGCTGGTTCTGATTGAAGGTCATGGTGACGCTGGCACGTTAAACCATGTGGGCGTTGAAGTCGAAGACACCGAGCAGGTGGCAGCAAAGATGGAACATGCAGTCAATGTGGGATTACCAATTGAGCTGCAAGAGAGCACCACATGTTGTTTCGCAGTGCAAGACAAAGTGTGGATTAAGGGCGGGGAGTTGCCATGGGAGTGGTACACAGTCTTGGCTGACGCTCCGCAAGACACATCGCTCAAGCCCATGCCCATCATGCTGGGTGTTCCTGATACCGGCAGTTGCTGCGGACCTGAGGGTTGCAGTTGAATTCACGTCGCTTCGCTGCGGAGTTCTTGGGCACTGCTCTTTTGGTGATGTCGGTCGTGGGCTCGGGCATCATGGCCCAAAACCTCACATCAGATGTAGGAGTGCAGTTGCTTGCTAATGCAATTGCAACGGGTGGTGCACTGTTTGGTCTCATCACCATTTTCGGGCCCATCTCTGGTGCTTCCTTTAACCCTGTTGTCACAGTCGTCGGGCATTTCCTTGATGGCAAGTCATCGTGGTCCTCAGTGGCATCCGACATTGTTGCGCAGTTTTCTGGCGCCGTCGTTGGGTGCGTTATCGCAAATGTGATGTTTGCCCATCCGTTTATTGAAAAGTCAATGAAGATTCGCGAGGGTGGTCCCACGTGGTTCTCAGAAGTCATGGCAACGGTCGGACTCTTGTTGATTATCTGGGGTGGCACACATGCGCGTGCAAATGTTGCCGCTCTTGTTGCTGCGTGGATCACTGGTGCGTACTGGTTTACTTCGTCAACAAGTATCGCGAACCCTGCAGTGGGCTTTGGTCGTATGTTCTCAGATTCCTTTGCAGGAATCGCGCCTCAGTCGTGGCCAATGTTTGCTCTTATGCAAATCATCGGTGGGCTTGTTGGCTTTGTCCTCATCACAACGTTGTGGTCATCGAAAGGTACTGACTAATGCCCGGAGTTCTTTTCCTGTGCATTCATAATGCTGGTCGCTCGCAGATGGCTGCGGGTTTTGCCCGCAGTCTTTCCGGCGACAAAGTACTGATTCTCTCTGGTGGTTCTGAACCAGCGGAAAATGTGAATCCCGTTGCAATCGAAGTGATGAACGAAGTTGGCATTGATATTGCGGGCTATGTCCCACAGAAATTCAACGATGAACTTCTCAAGTCGGTGGACGTCATTGTCACGATGGGCTGTGGAGACACATGCCCGTATATCCCTGGCAAGAAATACATTGACTGGCCACTGGACGACCCGAAAGGTCAGCCGCTTGATGTTGTGAGACGAATCCGTGATGAGATTCGATCACACGTCGAAGAACTGTTGTCTCAGTTGTAGGTTTCGAACAGTTCGGCAATTGCTTTTGCCTGGCCGCCTGTTGTCGAAGACATCACCGCAATGGGCATGACGCCTGCGTTGGCCCAATCGGCAAGACGTTCACGAACATGAGATGCTGACCCGCTGATGGTGCAGTCATCAAGCCATTCGTTTGTCATGAGTCCGGTCAGTGCTTCTTTGTTCCCAGCGTTGAGTGCTTCCTCGATGGAATCCATTTCGTCGTTGTATCCAGCAGCGCGCCAGTAGTTGCGGTAGTTCGGCAGTGAGACGTATCCGGTGAGAGTGCGACGGTTGATAGCGCGTGCAGCTTCGATGTCGTCGTCGATGACTGTCGGGATCATGTTGGAGAGGAAGAAATCATCCCTGACTGCTGTCGGTACTTCTCCGAGTTGTGTTGCCATGTGGCTGAGGGATGCGTTTGCCCAAATTGCGCCCTCTGAGATTTCGCTTGCAAGCTCCAGCATCTTGTTGCGCAGAGTGGCCAAATAGATCGGGGGAAGTTGACCACCAAAACGCTCATTAGTGCGCATTGCTGCTACGTAGTTCTTGATGTCGGACAATGGCTTTCCAGTCTCAACGCCGAGACGCTGAGTGACGGGACCATGGCTGACGCCGATGCCATAGCGGAATCGCCCATTCGACATTTCGTTGATATGGGCAACTGTGTTCGCAGCTTCCACTGGGTGGCTGTAGTAAATCGGCTGGATCGAGGTCCAGTAGTTGATGCGCGATGTCACGTGCGCCAATGAGACGCAGAGCCCCATGGTGCCGCCAAGGCTGGGGCATGCAAGACCGCTGAATCCACGGTTTTCGGCCTCGACGGCTAAATCGAGGATGGCGCGACGCTTATTTGGTGTCGCGACAACGGAGAGGGCGGGACGGAAGGACTTATCAACCTGAGTCATTCCCGTAACCTAGTCGCATGTTGAGAATTGGAATGGTGAGCCCGTACAGCCTCACAATTCCAGGGGGAGTGCAGCAGCAAGTTTTGGGACTCGCTCGGGCATTGCGAGAGAAGGGCCACGAGGTTCGTGTTCTTGGCCCATGTGACGGTCCACCTCCTGATTCATTCGTGACGCCGTTGGGCAACAGTCTTCCGACAGCCATCAACGGCTCGGTGGCGCCCGTGGCGCCCGATGCATCTGCTGCTTTCCGCACTATCCGGGCTCTCAATGACGAAGCCTTTGACGTGCTCCATGTGCATGAGCCTCTTGTCCCCGGTCCCACCCTGACAGCAGTTCTCGTCAAGCTTGCGCCAATTGTTGCAACCTTCCATTCGGCGGGGGAGTCAGGGGCGTACAAGACGTTCCAGAAGCTGGGCCGTCCAATTGCGCGACGCATTGATGTGCGAGTTGCTGTCTCTGCGGATGCTGTTGAACTTGCTCAGCGTTACATCGGTGGCGAATACGAAATTCTCTTCAACGGCATCGATCTGGAGGCCTACAGCGGTCCAATTGTGGAGCAGCGGGATAACGCAATTTTCTTTTGCGGGCGTCATGAACCACGAAAAGGTCTTGGCGTGCTGCTTGAGGCTGTGTCGCTGATGCCGGGGGATGTTCGATTATGGATTGCATCCGATGGACCAGAAACAGAGCACTTAAAAGATCAGTACAAGAATGACCAGCGCATTGAATGGCTTGGTCGAATTTCTGATGCAGAAAAGATTGACCGTCTTCGTCGAGCGTCGCTGTTCTGTGCGCCATCACTGCGTGGTGAATCGTTCGGCATCGTGTTGCTCGAGGCAATGGCTGCTGGCACTCCTGTTGTTTCCACTGATATCGATGGGTATCGCAATGTTGCAACCGATGGTGAAAATGCTTTGTTAGTGGAACCAGGTAATGCACAGGCTCTTGCATCTGCAATGTCTCGAATTGTTGCTGATCCTCGACTAGCAACTCGTTTGACAACCGCAGGACGTATTCACGCACAGTCCTATTCGCTCGACGCATTAGCTGACCATTACGTACTGTTGTACGAGAAGGCGCTCGGTATGGAAGCCGACAACATCACGAAGATTGAGCTACCTCGTATGCTGAAGCGCTTCGAAGGACGCTTTTTGAGAAGAAATCGACTTGGAGGGTCCGACCAATAGGTCGGCACGGAAGGAACTATGAATCAGCGACAGTGGATTCCCATTGAAGAGTCAGCAGCGCCGAATTTGGCCCGGATTAAGAAACTTGAGTGGGTGATTACAGCCGGAGGGACGCTTCTCTTTCTGCTGATTGGTTTTGCTGTCGGGCAGCCTCTGCTGGCCGTGCTCGGTTTGGCAGTGTTCGGCACATTTGCATGGGCGATTGGACGAAACGCAGAAGAGAACATTCTTGCGGAACTGTCGTTGACGCCTGCAGATGAAAATGACCATGCGCGTCTGTTCAACGTTGTGGAAGGTCTTCGTATGAGCAGCGGCGACCATCGTCCTGCGATGTACATCACACCGTCTGACTTTCCTCTTGCATTCGCAATCTCGGAAGCAGGGTCTCACGGAAACATCATTGTCTCTGACGGTTTCTTGCGTGTGATGGATCGGGTGGAAACTGAAGCAGTTGTCTCTCATCTGTTGTGGCGCATCAGATCTGGTGATGCCGCACTAGTGGCGTATCTCATTTCGTTTCATTCTTTGATGTCTCGAGTGGGTCTTTCTCGTCTTGCACAAAAGGTCATTGACCGATCTGTCGATACTCGTGCGCTCATTTGGGCAGACATTTCTGCGTGCCAAGCCACTCGTTATCCACCTGCATTGATCTCTGCATTAGAAAAATGTGCTCAGTTTCAAGAGACTATTTCCGTTGGTGTGGCTGCTCCATTCTGTTTTGCACTGCCAGAGCTCTCATCAAATGACACAGATTCATCATCAATAGTTCCTAGTGTTGTATTTGCCCGTCCGTCATTAGCGGAACGCATTGCTGTTCTCAAGGAGATTTGAAATGTCTAGAAATCATCGCCCACTCATTCGTTTGGCCGCAGCCGTCTTGGTTGTCTCTGTTCTTGCAGCATGCGGTGGAGGAAGTTCTTCCTCAGATACCTCTTCAGCAGACGGCACGAATACAGCAGTCCCCGGACAAGGTGATGGTGTGAACTATCCATTGACTGGTTTGCCCATTGAAGATAAAGCAGCAGCTGCGCGTCCTGCATTGGCTGTCAAGATTGATAATCATCCAACAGCACGCCCACAAACTGGATTGAATAAAGCCGACATCGTCTTTGAAGAGAACGTGGAAGCGTTGACGCGTTTCGCCGCAGTGTTCCACAGTGAAGGCAGTGACCCCGTCGGACCGATCCGCAGTGGTCGAACACAAGACATCAACATCTTGGGTTCTTTCAATAAGCCACTCTTCGGTTGGAGTGGCGGCAACTATCGAGTCACTCGCGCGATCAACGACAGCGACTTGGTCAATGTTGGCTACAGCGCTTCACGTGGCAAGGGTGGTTATTACCGAGCTAAAGACAAGAAGGCGCCGTACAACCTGTTTGCAAAGACAACAAATCTTTGGACACTGGCACCGAAAGATGCTGTACCACCACAGCCACAATTCACCTACCGCGGAAGCAGTGATGCGAAGCCCGCAACCTCTACCGCTGTCGATGGAGCAAAAGTTTCGATGTACAACGTGAAGGTGTACTGGAAGTGGGATGCGGCGACAAGCAACTTCATTCGTTTCACTGAGAATCTCAAGCGCGAACTTGAGCCCCACATGGCTGACGATGGTCAGGTGAACACAAAGAATGTTCTCGTTCTCTACGTCACCTACGTACGCAGCAAGGCTGACCGCAAGAGCCCAAATGCTCTCACCGTGGGTAAGGGGACCGGCTTCGTTATGACCGACGGTGGGCTCATCCCCATCAACTGGGTACGACCAAATCGTCTTGTCCCGTTCACATTGACCGATGCAAACGGTGCGGTTGTTCGAATGACACCAGGGCGTACCTGGGTTGAATTGGCGTGGAAGAACTCCTTGGCGCCAGTCGGACCCGGAATTGACCCGAAGACGGTCAAGTTCCCCGCAGTCTGACGAACGTCTCACTTATTCAGTGGCAGGAGGGCATGGTGCCCTCTGTAGCCTGCTAACCATGACCTCGACGAACGGATCCTCTGTCGGCACCCAGCGCGTAAAGCGTGGCTTGGCTGAGATGTTGAAGGGCGGCGTGATTATGGACGTCGTCAATGCTGAGCAAGCAAAGATTGCAGAAGATGCTGGCGCATGTGCCGTCATGGCTCTCGAGCGTGTTCCTGCTGACATTCGCCGTGATGGCGGAGTTGCTCGTATGAGTGACCCAGAGATGATCGAAGGCATTAAGGCCGCTGTCACCATTCCTGTGATGGCCAAGGTTCGTATTGGTCACTTCGTTGAAGCTCAGATTCTCGAAGCCCTCGGCGTCGACTTCATCGATGAGTCTGAAGTGTTGACCCCTGCTGACGAAACACACCACATCGACAAGTTTGGATTCACAGTTCCTTTCGTCTGTGGTGCAACAAATCTTGGTGAAGCCCTTCGTCGCGTTTCCGAAGGCGCGTGCATGATTCGCTCAAAGGGTGAAGCCGGAACCGGCAACATCGTGGAAGCTGTCCGTCACCTTCGCAATATTTTCGGTGATATCCGCAAGATCACTCAGGCTGACAATGCAGAGTTGTTCCAGTGGGCAAAGACATTGCAGGCACCTCTTGGTCTTGTGCAGGAAATTGCAGAAACCGGCAAGTTCCCTGTGCCCATTTTCTGTGCAGGTGGCATCGCTACTCCTGCAGATGCTGCACTCGCAATGCAATTGGGTGGAGAAGCAGTGTTCGTTGGTTCAGGCATCTTCAAGAGCGACGATCCAGCACCACGTGCGAAAGCAATCGTTGAAGCAACCACTCACTTCCGTGATGCCAATGTTCTCGCTCGCGTGAGTCGTGGCCTTGGTGCGCCGATGACCGGTATCGCAATGGACGAGATCAACGGAACTCAGCGCTTCGCTGAGCGCGGCTGGTAAGTAGTACTCAGTCACATGGATTCGAGGCCTCCGGGTGAACCTTGTCGTTGGAGTACTCGCTCTCCAAGGAGCATTTGCAGCGCACGCTGAGTGTGTTGCTTCGCTTGGCGTATCTGTTCAGGAAGTTCGTACTCCTGAACAACTCGAAAACGTTGATGCGCTGGTGATGCCGGGCGGCGAATCCAGCACGATGTCACAATTGTTGTTGTCATCGGGGCTCTTCGATGCGATTGCGCAACGTATTGCGAATGGCATGCCCACATTTGGAACATGCGCCGGAATGATTCTTCTTGCATCTGAAGTGCTTGATGGTCGTCCCGACCAGCGCAGTTTTGGCGCAATCGACATCTCGGTGCGGCGCAATGCTTTCGGTCGTCAGATTGATTCTTTTGAGACTGCTATCGATACGCCGTTTGGGGAATTCCACGGAGTCTTCATTCGTGCACCGCGTATTGAGCGCACCGGGTCGGCCGTCGAAGTCATTGGGCGACTCGGAGATGAGCCAGTATTGGTGCGTCAAGGCAATGTGCTGGCCGCGTCTTTCCATCCTGAGTTGGCGGGCGATGCTCGTCTTCACGAGTACTTTGTAACAACCATGACAACTGCGAGAAAGGTGTAGCCGATGTCCGGTCACTCCAAATGGGCAACTATCAAGCACAAGAAGGGCGCGGCCGACAAGGCTCGCGGAAAGCTTTTCGCAAAACTTGCACGTCAGATTGAAGTAGCAGCACGCGCAGGTGGCGGAGACGTTGACTCCAATGCGGCACTACGCACCATGGTGCTGAAGGCAAAAGCCGGTCAGATGACTAAGGACGCCATCGATCGTGCGATTAAGCGCGGTATTGGTGAAAACGATGGCGCTAACTACGAAACGATCATGTACGAGGGATATGCGCCTGGTGGTGTGGCCATGCTGGTTGACACTCTGACTGACAATCGCAATCGCACTGCATCAGATGTGCGCACTGCATTCAGCAAGTTTGGTGGCTCATTGGCAGAGCCCGGAGCAGTGGGCTGGCAGTTCTCGCGTCGCGGTGTTGTCCTTGTGGATGGTTCTCTCGATGAAGACACTGTGATGTCGGCAGCTCTGGAAGCAGGCGCTGAAGATATTGAGCGCGATGGAGATTCATGGCGAGTGTTGACCGACTCTTCGGCTGTGTATGACGTGAAGGATGCGCTTGAAGCGGCTGGTATTGATGTGCAAAGCGCTGAATCAACAATGGTGTCCTCCACGTCAATTGAGGTCACCGATATTGAAGATGCAAAACAGATTTTGCGAATCATGGACATGTTGGAGGACAATGATGATGTGCAAGATGTGTATGCAAACTTTGATATTGATGACGCTTTAATGCAGGAGCTTGGCTGATGGCTATCGCAGTAGGGGACCTCGCTCCCGATTTCACACTTCCTGGCACTGGTGGCCGCGAATACACGTTGTCCTCGTATCGGGGCCAGCCTGTTGTTTTGGTGTTCTACCCAGGTGATGACACACCTGTCTGCACGAAGCAATTGAATTCCTATAACAACGAACTCTCTGCTTTTGACACCGTGGGTGCGCAAGTACTTGCTGTCTCTGCCCAGGATGTCTCCAGTCATGAAGAGTTTGCATCCAAGCACGGATTCAAGTTTCCGCTCCTCGCTGATACCGACAAGACGGTGGCAGGGCTCTTTGGCACGGTGGGTCCATTGGGATATCCGCGACGCAGCGTCTTTGTGATCGATGCAAATGGGGTCATCCGCTATGCCCACAAGGCCATTGCCGGCCTGACTTTCAGGCCAGTCGAAGAGCTAGTTGCAGCTGTCGAGGCTGCACGCTGAAGTTCCGCCCTTCGGCCAAAGGCCTCGGGTAACATAGAACATATGTTCGCTCAAGTGGTCCTCGGGGTCGATCCTGGCCTCACCCGTTGTGGGTATGCGGTCTTGGGCATGAATTCTTCACAGGACATCAAAGCCTTGGCCATTGGTGTGCTTCGTACCCCTCCTTCAGCGGCACTTCATGATCGTCTTGCTGAGATTCATCGCGAGGTGGAAGGCCTGTTGTCTGACTTCAAGCCAGATGCTGTTGCTATCGAGCAAGTGTTCTTTCAGAACAACGTTCGCACTGCCATGGGGGTTGGCCAAGCCAGTGGCATCGTGTTGGCTCTTGCTGCTCGTGCCGGATGCGACGTTGCTCAGTACACCCCATCGCAGGTGAAGAACACGGTTGCCGGATGGGGTGGTGCCACCAAAGAACAGATTGGTCTGATGGTGCAGCAACGTCTTCGTCTCGAGGCGATTCCTCAGCCTGCCGACGCAGCTGATGCAGCTGCCATTGCACTGTGTCATTGCTCTATCGCACCGTTCATCGCATCACGAGATGCGGCTATTGCTCGGAGCATTCGATGATTGGCAGTTTGCGAGGAATTGTCCTTGAACGTTTCGTTCCTTCCACGGTTCTTCTGGAAGTTGCCGGCGTTGGGTACTTATGCAATGTCACAACCGCAACGTTTGGTGAATGTGAACCGACAGTTCCGGTGTTTTTTCATATCCATCAACACATCCGTGAAGATGCACATACCTTGTTTGCTTTCACCTCGCGTGTTGAAAGAGACACTTTCAACATTTTGATCGCGACACATGGCATTGGTCCATCAATGGCGATGGCAATTCTTTCTACCTACGCACCAACTGCGCTCATTGGCATCGTGGGGTCGGGCGATACTGCGGCTCTCACCGTTGTTCCTGGTGTCGGAAAGAAAACTGCTGAACGCCTGATGGTGGAATTGAAGTCACGTTTGAATATTGACGGGATCACAAGCGGAGACCCCATTGATTCTGTTCAATCAGCTGCCGCAGATGTTCGTGAAGCATTGACTGCATTGGGGTACGGAACTGAAGAGATTCGTGACACCATGCGCCAATTGAATACTGCTGATGATTCTGAATCCATGCTGCGTGATGCACTGGCTTTGTTAGGGGCACGTCGTGCGGGATGAGTTTTTAGATCCAGCCTTGGCGTCAGATCATGAAGTGTCTGATGAAGTCAGTTTGCGACCACGAGAACTCGATGAATTCGTTGGGCAGCGAGAACTGAAAGAACATCTCGACATTGTTTTGGGTGCAGCAAAACAACGTGGGCAAGCGGCCGACCATATTTTGTTGGCGGGGCCACCTGGGTTGGGTAAAACCACGATGGCCGGAATTGTTGCTGCCGAAATGGGTGTGGCTTTGCATGTCACAAGTGGTCCTGCTCTCGAACGTGCCGGAGATCTTGCAGCCATCCTCACCAAACTGGGTGAAGGCGATGTGTTGTTCATCGACGAGATCCATCGTCTCTCACGGTCGGTCGAAGAGATCTTGTACCCAGCAATGGAGGATTTCCAGATTGACATTGTTGTGGGCAAAGGACCGGCTGCATCTTCCATCCGTTTGACGCTTCCTCGTTTTACTCTCATCGGTGCCACCACTCGCACCGGAATGATCACGGGGCCTTTGCGCGACCGATTCGGTCTCGTCGCTCGCCTTGACTACTACGACCACGATGAGTTGGAACTGATTGTGACGCGGGCCGCGCGCATTCTTGATGTTCCGATTGATGAAGGTGCATCAGTGCAGATTGCACGGCGAAGCCGAGGAACCCCGCGTATCGCAAACAGGCTTCTTCGTCGCGTACGCGACTTTGCTGAAGTGCGTAGTGATGGTCGTATCGATAACGACACTGCTACCGAGGCATTGCGAGTCTTTGGTGTTGACAACCTGGGTCTCGACAAAGTCGATCGCGCGATTTTGCGCAGTTTGTGTGAACAGTTCGATGGTGGACCAGTGGGTCTGACCACATTGGCCATCGCTGTGGGTGAGCAACCTGAAACCGTGGAAGATGTGTATGAGCCCTTCCTGATTCAGCTTGGTCTGATCGCCCGTACGCCACGGGGACGAATCGCGATGGATGCCGCCCGTACGCACCTTGCGAACCCCTAGCCTCATCACGTGAATCTTTCGGACATTGACTATGACCTGCCCGAGGGTCTCATCGCTCAGAAGCCCATTGAACCGAGGGACTCTGCCCGCTTGTTAACTGATGTTGATGGCGCTGGTATTCGGCATCTCTCAGTTGGCGATCTGCACACGTTGGTTCGTCCGGGTGACGTCATCGTTGTCAACGACACCCGTGTGCTTCCCGCGCGACTTGCACTGAATCGCAAGACGGGAGGCGCTGCTGAGGTATTGCTCCTCGAACAACGTTCTCCCGATGGTCGGTTGTGGGAAGCGATGGTGAAGCCTGCGCGCAAGCTGAAAGAAGGGGAGTTGCTGGAGTATTTCGGCAAGCGCGTGGTTCGTATAGGCCCTCGTACAGAAGCGGGCGACACTTTTGTTGTGGAGATCACGGACGATGATCCACTTGACTTGATTCAACGCATCGGAGCGATGCCATTACCTCCGTACATTCGTGGCTCGTTGAAAGACAACGAGCGTTATCAAACCGTGTATTCCCGTCGAGCCGCTAGCGCAGCAGCGCCAACAGCTGGACTTCATTTCACACCTGAACTAATGCAGAAGGTGCAAGACGCCGGAGCCCGCATTGAACGAGTCGAACTGATCGTCGGTCTCGACACGTTCAAGCCAATTTCAACGGATAATCCACTCGATCACGTGATTCATTCTGAGTACTTTCATGTTGAGCCGTCTGTGTTGCAGGCATGCAAGGAAGCCGTAAGAGTCATCGCGATTGGGACAACTGCGACACGCGCCCTTGAATCATCTTCCACGTTGGGTCAGCCGTCTGGTCGTACGTCTTTATTTATTACCCCGGGTTATGAATGGAAAGTAGTTGACACGATGTTGACGAACTTCCATATGCCCAAGACTTCGCTGTTGTTGATGATCGAGTCATTTGTGGGGCGACGGTGGCGAGATCTCTATGCAGACGCAATTAATGAGAAGTACCGCTTTTTGTCGTTTGGCGATGCGATGTTGATTGACCGCAAGAAAGAGAACTAACTCATGTTTGCAGTGAAACTCAATATCAGTGCCCGTGATGGCGATGCTCGAGTCGGATCCGCTACGACTCATCGCGGCACGTATGACACTCCATTATTCATGCCAGTGGGTACACGTGGAGCAATCAAATATCTCAGTGCTCGGGACTACGAAGAACTGGGTGCTCAGATTGTCTTGGGCAATACGTATCACCTCATGCTTCGTCCTGGTGCAGAACTCATCGAGAAGTTCGGTGGCCTTGGATCATTTGCCGGTTGGAAGGGGCTCACGCTGACTGACTCGGGCGGCTTTCAAGTGTTCTCACTTGACCCAAAGGTTGATGATGATGGCGTGACATTCAAGTCCACTTATGACGGTTCCTATCATCGGTTTACGCCAGAGATCGCTGTCGACGTTCAACAGAAATTGGGCGCAGACATTCAGATGGTTCTTGATGTGTGTACGTCTCTGCCAGCTGAGCCAAGTGTTGTTCGGCTCGCACTAGAGCGCACTGCTGAATGGGCCAAGCGCGCCAAAGCTGCACACACCCGACCTGATCAATCTTTGTTTGGAATTGTTCAAGGCGGAACCGATGCAGCGATGCGTGCGGAGAGTGCTCGTCGCACGGTGGAGATTGGGTTTGACGGGTACGCCATTGGTGGATTGTCGGTGGGTGAATCTCGTGCAGAGATGGTTGATGCAATTGGTGCCTGCATTGGGGAACTTCCAGATGATCAGCCTCGTTACCTCATGGGTGTTGGAGACCCTGCCTCTCTCGTGGAAGCAGTTGCTCTTGGTGTTGATCAATTTGATTGCGTGTTACAGACCAGGCTCGGACGACATGGTGCTGCTCTGACATCACAAGGGCGTCTTCAGATAAAGAATGCCAAGTTTGCAGAATCAGATGAGCCTCTTGACCCCGCCTGTTCCTGTTGGGTGTGCCAGTCCCATACACGTGGTTATCTGCGACATCTGACGCAAGTCGGGGAGCCCAGTGCAGCTCGGTTGGTCTCAGTGCACAATGTGGCGTGGACCATCAACTTCATGGCAGAAATGCGCGAGTCCATCACGAACGGAACTTTTTCTCGCTTCAGGGCCTCAGTTTTGGATCTTTGGGGCTAGTTCTTCGGGCTCGGTAGCCCTCTCAGGGCTAGGATTCACCACCGTGAATGCAATTCTTCTCGCCGCTGAAAGTAACAGTAACTCTCCTGTCGGAATCATCGTTGTCTATGCGGTGCTCTTTGCCGGAATGTATTTCGTCATCATTCGTCCACGTAGCCGTCGCAACAAGCAGGCTGCTGCGCTGGTGGCTTCAACCGCTGTTGGTGACGAAGTGGTGTTGACATCTGGCATCTACGGGTTTGTTAGCGCTATTGAAGACGACATCTTGTGGGTGGACATTGCTGATGGCCATGGCACAGAGCGCATCGAAGTGCGCGTGAGCCGTTCGGCAGTTGCTCGCAAAATTGTGTCGGCTGGCGAAGCTGACGACGCTGCGAAGCAGTAGAGCATGCCGAAGCGCAATCTTCTTGTCTCTTTAATTTCAATTCTCGTTGTCGCCTTCGGACTTTTTATCGGCAATCTCATCGTCGGCAACACGCCGTCTCTCGGATTAGACCTCCAAGGCGGAGCGTCGGTCACGATGACTCCAGTTGGCGAGTATGAAGAAGCAGCACTCTCAGTTGCTGTGGACATCATTCGTCAGCGCGTTGATGCCATTGGTGTGGCAGAGCCAGAAATCATTCGCCAAGGCGACACAGTTGTTGTCAACCTTCCTGGTGTGAAGGATCAGCAACAGGCCCTCGACCTGATTGGTCGAACTGGCGCTGTTGAGATGCGTCCGGTGTTGAGGACAGCAGAAAACCCTGAGAACACAACAACGACAACTGGCGCCAAGGGCGCTACGACCACCACCGTGAAGGGCGCAACGTCGTCAACTGTTGCTCAGTCATCAACAACGTTGGCGCCTCCATCTGGTGGAGGTGGCGAGTCGCGCGGACGTGCAGTGCCGCAAACAACAGTTCCCGTTGCGACCACAATTCCGGGAACAGATCCTGAAACTGGTCTTGCTCCTGGTCAGACTGTGTACGCAGGTCAGAAAGATGGTCTGATTTATCTCCTAGGTCCAGCTGGTGCAACCGGCGAAGTATTCACGAATGAAGCAACTGCTCAGATTGATGCGGGTGGATGGGCTGTGTCGGTCAATTTGCGAGATGGCGCAGCTGGTGAAGATCAGTGGAATGCTCTTGCAAAGCAGTGTTTTGAGGGTGGGGAAGGTTGCCCGTCAAAGCAAATCGCTATCAGTCTTGACGGTGAAGTGATCTCGGCGCCAGTGGTGCAGGCGCCTTCGTTCAATGGAAGTGTTCAGATAACAGGCTCGTTCACTGAGAAGGAAGCCAACGATCTCGCTCGCATCCTTCAGTTCGGTGCAGTTCCGGTCAAGTTCGATACACCTACCGTGCAGACAGTGTCCGCATCGTTGGGTGAGGATTCATTGAAAGCTGCATTGATCTCAGGTCTCATCGGTGTTCTCTTAGTTCTCTTGTTCCTCATCTTCTACTACCGCCTCATTGCATTGGTCGTTGTTGCTGGTCTCGGTGTCTCGGGCCTTCTGATGTGGAGTGTGATCTCTTGGTTGTCTAAGACAAACGGTCTTGCGTTGACATTGTCGGGCGCTGCCGGAATCATCGTGTCAATTGGTGTCACGGTTGACTCGTATGTCGTGTTCTTTGAGAAGTTAAAGGACGACGTTCAAGCTGGTCGCACGATGCGGAACTCTGCTGCTCGAGGGTTTGACTCGGCTTGGCGTGCAATCGTCGTGGCCGACACAGCCTCCCTTATCGGTGCTGGAGTTCTCTGGTGGCTCACCGTCGGCTCGGTGCGCGGATTCGCTTTCTTCCTCGGTTTGTCCACATTGATTGACATGTTTGTTTCGTACTTCTTTACTCGACCTTCAGTTCTTCTTCTTGCTCGAACAAAGTTGTTCAACAATGGAAAAGTTCTCGGAGTCAGAGGCACATCAACGGCAGCGGAGGTTGCATAATGTCCGGTCGTTGGCAGCGTCTCTATCGCGGTGAGACCACGATTAACTTTTACGGCCGTCGCAACGTCGGCTTTATTGCATCAGGCCTTCTCCTGCTGGTCACCATTGTCTCTTTGTTCGCACAAGGTCTCAATCTCGGTATTGACTTCAAGGGCGGCGTCGCTTTTGAAATGTCAGTCAACGGAAAAATCACCGTTGAAGAAGCTCGTTCCATTTTGGAAGAGAACAAGGTCGAGGCGTCAGGCGCCAAGATTCAAACACTGAGCTCTGGCGCTGATGAGCGCATCCGTATCCAGCTCGAGGTTCTTGAACCAAAGGTGGAGGAGTCTGTTCGTGAAGACCTGGCGACCAAAGTCGGAATCAAAGCTGGTGATGTCAGCATTGAAAAGGTAAGTGCCACCTGGGGTCGCGGGATTACACGGGATGCCATCCAGGCTCTGTTGACATTCCTCGTTCTTGTCTCGCTGTTCATTGCATGGCGTTTCGAAGCACGTATGGCTGCCGGTGCACTAGCTGCAGTGGTGCACGACGTGCTGATCAGTGTGGGCGTGTACTCCGTTACAGGACTTGAAGTCACTCCGGCAACCGTCGTTGCTTTCCTCACCATTCTTGGTTTCTCGTTGTATGACACCATCGTGGTATTCGACAAAGTCGATGAGAATCAGAAGCGTTTCGCGAACGCGCGGGTTCCGTACGCCGACATTGTCAATGTCTCGATGAACCAGACACTGATGCGTTCCTTGAATACGACCGTTGCTGCTGTTCTACCTGTTTTGAGCCTTCTCATTCTCGGCTCTGGCGTCTTCGGTGCTGTTGCACTGCAAGAGTTCGCATTGGCATTGCTCGTTGGTATGGCAACTGGTGCCTACTCATCGATCTTCATCGCTTCTCCGGTCTTGGGCTTGTTGAAAGAACGCAGTCGTGAGTACAGCGCACTGCGTGGTCAGGTCTCAATCGGTGCAGATATGGCTCATGTCATGGCCACAGGCACTCCGCAAAGCCGTCGTGCACGTCAGGTCGACAATGCGGCAAGTACAGATGCATCAACTCCCACACCGGTTCCCGCAGTGGAGGCAATTCTTAGCCACCCACCGCGACCCCGGAAGAAGTCGCGTCGGTAACATTGCGCCATGGCCACTGCCGACCGCGTCCTTCCGTGGAGACGGCACCATAGTGCGCCCATTGAGGAAATAGCGCCTCTCCTTACGGCGTATCGAAAGCGTCATCCCAAGGCATCGGTTGCGTTGGTCAACCGCGCGTATGAGGCAGCACGGATTGCACACATCTCTCAGCAGCGTTCTTCAGGTGAGGCATACATCAATCACCCCATCGCTGTTGCTCGCATTGTTGCCGACATCGGTCTTGATGACATTTCTTTGGCGGCTGCTCTCTTGCATGACGCGGTGGAAGATACAGAAATCACGCTTGAGGATGTGAAACGTAATTTTGGAGACGAGGTAGCAAACCTTGTTGACGGTGTCACCAAGTTAGAGCGCCTGCAATTTGACTCCCGTGAGGCTCAGCAGGCTGCCACGATGCGCAAGATGCTTGTTGCCATGGCGCGTGACATGCGCGTCCTTGTTATCAAACTGGCTGATCGCTTGCACAACATGCGCACGTTGGCGGGTGTCCCTGTCGACAAGCAACAGCGGATTGCCCAGGAAACTCTCGATATCTATGCACCACTGGCAAACCGTTTGGGCATGCAAGAGATCAAGCAACAGTTAGAAGATCTATCGTTCTCTGCTCTCTACCCGAAGCGCTTCGCAGAATTAGACCATCTTGTCTCTACTCGTACTCCTGAACGTGATGTCTACTTGGCGAAGGCGATTGCAGAAATTCGTACTCGACTTGCAGATGTGAACATCGCGGGTGATGTCACAGGGCGAGGAAAGCATCTGTGGAGCATCTACGAAAAGATGATTCAGAAGGACAAAGACTTTGATGAAATCTTTGACCTCGTCGCAGTGCGAATCATTGTTGAAAACATTCGCGATTGCTACGGAGCCTTAGGTTGCATTCACGGTAAGTGGCGTCCAGTCGTCGGCCGCTTCAAGGATTACATCGCAATGCCGAAGTACAACTTGTATCAGTCGTTGCACACAACGGTGATCGGTCCTGGCGGTAAGCCGTTAGAGATTCAAATTCGTACTCGTGACATGCATGAACGAGCCGAGTGGGGAGTTGCTGCCCACTTCTCGTACAAGCAGGGAACGGACTCGAACGATTCAGATTGGCTGAATCGCATTATCGATTGGCAGTCAGACATCACTGACCCCAACGAGTTCATGGCCGACTTGAAGAGTGACCTTGAACAAGAAGAAGTCTTTGTATTTACTCCCAAGGGTCGTGTTATCACATTGCCGCTGAACTCGACACCAGTTGATTTTGCGTATGCGGTGCACACAGAAGTGGGGCATGCATGCGTCGGCGCTCGAGTGAATGGTCGTCTTGTTTCTCTTGATGCACGCCTGGCCTCAGGCGACTCGTGTGAGATCTTCACTTCAAAGGTGGAAGATGCCGGCCCATCGAGAGATTGGCTCGGATTCGTCCAATCTCCACGAGCACGAACCAAGATCAAGAACTGGTTCACTCGTGAACGACGCGAAGACATGGTCGAGTCTGGTCGCGAGGAACTCACTGCTGAACTCCGTCGCGAGGGGCTTCCTGTTCAGAAAATCTGGACCTCAGATGCTTTCCTTCAAGAACTTGAAGCACTCAACATGGCAGACATCGACACGTTGTTTGCCGCTGTGGGTGAACATCATGTGTCTGCCCGTGGATTCGCTCAGCGTATTGGGCGTGCAGTTCGACGTGAAGGCAGCGATGAGCAGTTGGCCATGCCGATGCGCGTGGACCGACCAACGACTGAGCGTCGTGGTTCTGTCGGTATTCATGTCGAAGGCCTTGAAGATGTATTGGTTCGTTTGTCTCGCTGCTGCACCCCGGTGCCCGGTGACGACATCTTGGGGTTCGTGACAAAGGGCAGGGGAGTCAGTGTCCACCGATCTGACTGTGCCAACGCAGTGACCCTGATGGTGGATGAACCCACACGCATGCTTGACGTGGAGTGGTCACGCACGGCACCGGGAACACTGTTCACTGCGGGTGTCGAAGTGGTCGCTCTCGACCGCGGTCGTCTTTTGCGTGACGTGGCTAATGCATTGTCGGAACAACACGTGAATATCGTTGCCTGCAGCACAAACACAGGTTCAGACAGAGTCGCCAAGATGCGCTTTGAATTTGAACTCGCCGACCCGAATCATCTTGAGTCGGTTCTGAGGGTGATTAAGTCCATTGATTCGGTGTTCGACGCATATCGCATCGTCCCTGGTGGTGCGCCCGACTAGCCTTGCCTGTCGTGCCGTCATTCCAGACCAGTCCGGGTACCCGAGACATCCTTCCCCCGCAGGCGGGTCGCTGGCGTGCCTTTACGAGCCAGTTCGCAGACATCGTCGAATCGGCCGGATACGAATGCATTATTCCCCCGATGTTTGAAGACCTCGGAGTATTTCTGCGACTCGGTGATGCCACAGATGTCGTCACCAAAGAGATGTATGACTTCGAGGACAAGGGTGGGCGACGTATTGCATTGCGGCCTGAGCACACCGCAGGCATCTGTCGCTCTTTTGCGCAGCACAGACCAACCACTCCGTGGAAGGTGTGGTATTCCGGTTCTAATTTTCGGTATGAAAAAGCACAAGCCGGACGCTTCCGACAATTCGACCAAGTAGGAATCGAAGTTCTCGGTAGCACCGACGCGTTGCTGGATGTTGAAGTCATCTCTTTGGGATGGCAGTTCTTCCAGTCTCTCGGATTGACAAATGTCGTGTTGATGATCAATTCGCTGGGTGACCCGGAAGACCGTGCGGCGTACATTGAAGCTTTGCGCGAGTACTTTGAGTCTCATTCAGAAAAACTGTCCGAGGAATCTCGCGCCACTTTGCAGCGCAATCCTCTTCGAGTCCTTGATTCCAAGCGTGTGCAAGACAAGACCATCATTGATGCCGCTCCGACAATTTCTCAATTCTTGTCAGAAGATGCACAGATTCACTTCACAAAGGTGAAAGCTGGCCTTGATGCATTGGGTGTGACGTACTCGGTCAACGAAGGTCTGGTTCGTGGTTTGGATTATTACCAGCGCACCGTGTTTGAGTACGTATCAACGTCGCTTGACAGTGCGCAGACGGCTGTGGGCGGCGGAGGCCGCTATGACGGATTAGTCGAAGATCTTGGTGGACCCGCAACGCCAGGTGTGGGCTTTGCTTTGGGAATTGACCGCACGTTATTGGCATGTGACAGCGAAGAAGTGTTCCAGGGTGCTTCACCTCAGATTGACGCCTTCATTGTTGATGTTGTCGACGGCATGACAGCTCTTCGTCTTGCAGATGAATTGCGTGCTGCCGGATTCACTATTGACCGTGCATATGACGGACGCAGTATGAAATCGCAGATGAAAGTCGCTGACCGAAGCGGCGCTCGGATTGCCATCATCATTGGTCCCGATGAGGCTGAGGCGGGGAACTGCACTGTCCGTAACCTGATGACCTCGGAACAAAGCCTTGTTTTGCAAACTGAAGTGGTCACACATCTCGCGTCCATCGTTGGTGAACGTAACCCCCGGAGGAACACACAATGAAGTCAACCGCAATGCGCACACATATGTGCGGTGAGTTGAACGAGTCTCATATCGGCACCACCATCTCAGTCTGTGGCTGGGTGGGTCGCCGTCGCGAGCACGGCGAGAAACTGGCGTTCGTTGACTTGCGCGACCATTCCGGGATCATTCAGTGCGTGGTCGACAATGACGTCGATGTCCGTAGTGAATACGTCATCCGGGTGACGGGCGTTGTTCGTGCTCGTCCAGAAGGAACAGTGAACACAGCATTGTCGACTGGCCAAGTTGAAGTGGGCGAGTGTGTTGTTGAAGTTTTGAACTCTGCAGAGCCACCACCGTTTCCTGTTGACCAACGTGCAGATGATGTTGATGAAATGGTTCGCCTGAAGTATCGCTATCTCGACATTCGTCGTGAGCGCATGCAAAAGAATCTTCGTGTACGCGCCAAGGTCAATAGTGCGATTCGTAGTGCCATGGAAGAAAACGGTTTTCTCGAAGTGGAGACTCCGCTTCTCATGCCGTCGACACCAGAAGGCGCCCGCGAATTCCTCGTTCCATCTCGCAAGGAACATGGTTCGTTCTTTGCCTTACCGCAGTCACCTCAGTTGTGGAAGCAGTTGTTGATGGTGTCGGGAGTCGATCGGTATTACCAGATTGCAAAGTGCCTCCGCGATGAAGATCTCCGAGCAGATCGCCAGTATGAGTTCATGCAGTTGGACGCAGAGATGTCGTTCGTATCGCAAGATGATGTTCTCGAATTCATTGGTCGCGCAGTTGTTGCTGCGGCAACCGCTGTGACTGGTGAAGCTCCTCCCACAATCGAGCGAATCACGTGGCGAGAAGCAATGGAGCGATTCGGAAGCGACAAGCCAGACTTGCGCTTTGGGATGGAGTTAGTGGAGTTGACACCACTCTTTTCGTCAACTGAGTTCAAGGCGTTTGCAGGCGCCGAATGCATCAAAGGCATTTGTGTCGATGCCGCAACGTATCCAGAAGCTGCGGCGTATGGTCGCAACAAGCTTGATGCCTTGACCGACCGGGCAAAGAAGATCGGGGCCAAGGGTCTTGTCTGGATGAAAGTCGGTGCAGACTCCGCCGTTGAGTCTCCGGTTGCAAAGTTCCTCTCAGACGCCGAACGCATCTCGTTGGTGTCCACCATGGGCGCAGTCGAAGGTGACTTGATTCTCCTTGTTGCCGATGAGTGGATGACGACGTGTGAAGTGCTGGGCACCTTGCGCAACGACATCGGTCGTCCTCCTGTACATGAAGGTCCGTACCGTTATGTATGGGTGACCGAGTTCCCGTTGTTTATTGGCGTTGATCCGGTCACGGGGGCACCGCGACCAGGGCATCACCCGTTCTGTCACCCACATCCTGATGACCTGCACTTGTTTGAATCAGAACCTTTGAAGGTTCGTGCACTCGCATACGACCTTGTCCTCAACGGTTGGGAATTGGGTTCAGGCTCCATTCGTATTCACGAACCTGAATTGCAACGCCGAGTGTTCAACCGTCTGGGTATCTCGGACGAAGAAGCCGATAAGCGATTCGGATTCTTCCTTCAACCATTTAAATACGGTGCACCTCCACATGGTGGATTCGCCTTCGGTATTGATCGCCTCACTGCGATTCTTGCTGGGGAAGAGAACATCCGTGAGGTGATTGCTTTCCCGAAGACGCAAAGTGGCTCTGACCCGATGACGAATGCACCTACGCCGGTGGAGCCTGCGCATTTGGCTGATCTCGGTTTGCGTCTTTTGCCTCCTCCTGCCACGTCGTAGTTCTTATGGATGCACCAGACCTCTTCACAGCATCCGTGGAAGAGCGCATTGCATCGCGGGCACCATTGGCAGCCCGGATGCGTCCGGTGTCGTTGGAAGATGTCGTCGGACAAGAGCATCTTGTGGGTCCTTCGGGTCCGCTTCGTCGGCTGATCGAATCTGATCGCTTGGCGTCCATCATCTTGTGGGGTCCTCCAGGGACGGGCAAGACAACACTTGCAGAACTTGTTGCAAGTACGACAAAAAGAAACTTTGAACGACTCTCAGCTGTGACTGCGGGCGTGAAAGATATTCGTGAAGTCATTGATGCAGCCAAGAGGCGTCTGACAATCGATGATCGTGGAACAGTTGTGTTCGTTGATGAGATTCATCGTTTCAACACGACTCAACAAGATGCGTTGCTGCATGCAGTGGAGAGTGGTCTCGTCACCTTGGTTGGTGCAACAACTGAGAATCCCGCATTTTCGGTGAATCCTGCCCTGAGGAGTCGATCATCAGTTTTCGGATTGAAGCCTGTTGATGAAAGTGCCGTCACTGAACTTCTCCGTCGAGCACTTATTCATGAAGGAGTTGAAGCACAGGATGGGGCGATTGAGATTCTCGCTCGTCGCTGTACTGGTGATGCACGTCAAGCCTTGACGGCGCTGGAAGTGGCGATTGCGTTGTCGGGTGGCGCAGTTGTCACAGTTGAGAATGCAACAACAGCTCTCGATACAAGTGTGTCGAGGATGGGTCGAGATGACCACTATGACGTGATCTCTGCATTCATCAAGTCAATGCGTGCTTCAGAAGTTGATATTGCATTGCACTGGCTTGCACGAATGGTGGAGGCAGGAGAAGATCCACGCTTCATCGCTCGTCGAATGATCATCTTTGCAAGTGAAGACATCGGAATGGCTGACCCGACGGCGTTGCAGACTGCGATTGCTGTTGCTGATGCGCTTGATCGTGTGGGGCTACCCGAGGCGCTTCATAACTTGGCTCACGCGGTCGTTCATTTGTCCCGTGCGCCCAAAAGCCGTGCAGTGACTGATGCAATTGCTCGAGCCGTGGCCGACGTTCGTGAAGGGCGTACTGGGCAGGCTCCGGCGACAACAGCACAGCCACCGGGTTTTCGACCCTTGGGAATTGGTGAGTTTCGCTATTACCGTGCAGATGGTGAATAGGTATTTCGGGTGAGGGCATTGTCATGATGAAGCGATTCTTTTGGTTTTCTCTCGGTGTGGTGGCTGGCGCAACTGGTCTGATGTGGGCGCGCCGCAAGGCGATTGCTGCAGCCGAAAAGATCACGCCAAGCGCGATTCTTTCCGTTCTCATTGACTCGGCCAAGACATTGGTGACACGTCTCATTGCCTTGTATGGCAAATCTGAGAGCTCATCTTCTGCTCCGGTTCCCCCGGAGCCTCGCCAGCCATAAGTCTTCCCATCTGACAGAGGGCTGCTGGGTAACATGGAAGTCTCATGGTTTCACCACTTTCTCCCGGTACTCCCCGTAGCGCTGATCAACTGAGGTTGGCTTTCTCTGAGTTCTTTGGTGACCGTGCGCATACGGTTGTGCCTTCGGCCAGTCTCATTCCTCACGATCAGACGTTGTTGTTCACCGTGGCCGGAATGGTGCCCTTCAAGCCGTACTTCATGGGTGATGAAGTTGCTCCGTACGACCGAGCCGTGACAGTGCAGAAATGTGTCCGTGCAGGCGGAAAGCACAATGACCTCGATGATGTGGGGCGCACAAAGCGTCACCTTGTCTTTTTTGAGATGTTGGGCAACTTCAGTTTTGGCGATTATTTCAAGGAAGACGCAATCCCTTGGTCATGGAAGTTGGTGACCGAAGTTTTTGGTTTCGACCCAGAGCGCCTTTGGATCACAGTGCATGAGTCTGATGATGAGGCCGAAGCGATCTGGCACGAGAAAGTTGGCGTTCCGATGGAGCGCATTCAGCGTCTCGGTGACAAGGACAACTTCTGGCAAGCCGGAGACACAGGTCCGTGCGGACCATGCTCAGAAATTCACTATGACCGAGGCCCAGATTTTGGTCCCGATGGTGGCCCTCAAAATGATCCCCATGGTGACCGCTTTATGGAGTTCTGGAACTTGGTCTTCATGCAGTACAACCAAGCGCCAGACGGAACGCGTACACCGCTGCCAAAGCCCAGCATTGATACCGGGGCCGGCCTCGAGCGAATCCTGGCGCTGGTGCAGGGTGTTGACTCTGTGTGGGAGACCGATGCATTGTTCCCACTGATTCAAGCTGCTCAAGAAATCACCGGTGGCGAGTACCGAGTTGGTGACTACGAACATCGTGACAGCTTCAGTATTCGAGTTCTTGCAGAACATGCTCGTTCAGCAACCATGCTGATTAACGATGGTGTTTTCCCCAGCAATGAGAATCGTGGTTATGTCCTTCGACGCATCATTCGTCGTGCAGTGCGACACGCATTCTTGCTCGGAACTGAAAAACTTGTCATGCCAACACTTGCCGGAGTGGCTGTTGACGTCATGGGCAACGCCTATCCCGACATCGTGAAGAATCGTGACTTCATTGTTGGTGTTCTCACAAAAGAAGAAGAGCGATTCCGCAACACTCTGAAGACTGGTCTTGCGATTTTGGAAGAAGACATCGCTGCCAACCCAGATCGTTTGTCCGGTCGTTCAGCGTTCCTACTGCATGACACATACGGGTTCCCTTTGGAATTAACCCAAGAGATTGCTGCCGAGCGTGGTGTCGAAGTTGACATCGCCGGTTTTGAATCCGAGATGAATGAACAGCGGACTCGTGCAAAAGATGCTCGAAAGTCTGGTCGTGTTGATGGTGATCGAGTTGAGGCATATCGCGAGGTTATGGAAGCCCATGGAATCACTGAGTTCGTGGGGTATGTGCATGATGCGTCAGAGTCCACAGTTCTTGCAGTGATTGAAGGCGAAGACGGCATTGTTGAAGTCTTCCTTGATCACACTCCGTTCTATGCCGAGAGCGGTGGCCAAGTAGGGGACATCGGAGTTCTCACAGCAGCTGACTTTGAGTTGCAGGTCCTCGACACAAATTTCGCACTGCCAGGGCTTCGTCGTCATATGTGCAGGGTTGTGTCAGGAACACCCACTGAGGGTTCAGTGGTGTCGGCTCGTATTGACACTGCTGCGCGCACGGCGACCCGTCGCAATCACACAGGTACTCATATTCTTCACTGGGCTCTGCGCACAGTGTTGGGTGAGCATGTAAAGCAAGCGGGCTCCCTCGTGTCGCCTGATCGACTTCGCTTCGACTTCAGTCATTACGACTCCGTCACTGCGGAAGAAATCGCCCGCATTGAAGAGCTTGCCAATACTCAAGTACTGCTGAACGTCGCCGTTGATTCTTTTGAAACATCAAAAGAGGAGGCTCTTGCTGCGGGTGCGATTGCATTCTTTGGCGATAAGTACGGAGACACAGTTCGTGTGTTGAAGGCCGGAGCATCCACCGAGTTGTGCGGTGGCACTCATGTTTCGGCCACTGGCGATATCGGAACAATCAAGATTGTCGGAGAGTCATCCATCGGATCAAACTTGCGCCGCATTGAGGCAGTCACTGGCACAAACACTCTTCGGTTTGTTCAACGCAACGGTGACATTCTTGAGCAAGTTGCCGCAGTGGTGGGGACGAAGGCTGATGATGCAGTTGCTGGGGTGCAGCGAAAGCTTGACGAACTAAAGGCTGCACAAGATGAGTTAAAGGTGCTCCGGTCTCGACTTGCATCAGGGCGTGCTGTGGAACTCGCTGCAGAAGCTGTAAACGGAATCGTTGTGGCTCGCGTCGATGGAATCACGGCAAACGATCTCAGAGATCTTGCCGTTGCTGTTCGCCAGCAATCTGGAATCGCTGCGGTTGTCTTGGGCGGCGTCACTGACACAGGTGGTGTCTCAATCGTCGGTGCAACTTCCCCCTCGGTCAAAGCCAATGCTGGTGACCTCATCAAAGATGCCGCAAAGGCAGTCGGCGGTGGCGGTGGCGGCAAGGGAGACATCGCAACTGCTGGTGGAAAGAATCCAGAAGCACTCGACGAAGCGCTCGCTATTGCGCGAGAGAAAGCCGCAGCCGTCATCGGCTCACTCGGCTGAGATCGTGCGAGTCTTAGGTATCGATCTCGGAAGCAAGCGAATCGGTATTGCTGCATCTGATCGCAGTGGAACAATTGCATCACCACTCGTTGTTCTGCATCGAGGTTCTTCCCAGCGCATTGATCATGATGCGATTCAAAAGATTGTGCTGGAAGAAGAAGCGGAAGCGATCGTGGTGGGACTTCCTCTGAATATGGATGGTTCTGAAGGAGCAGCAGCGAAGTCTGCCCGAATGGAAGCCGATCGAATGGCTACGGTGGTCAGTGTGCCGATTTATATTCATGATGAACGTCGGTCGACGGTGGAAGGAGACCGAGTGTTGATGGAACGCGGACTCAACGCACAGGACCGCCGCAAAGTCATCGATAAGGTCGCGGCAGCCGTCATTCTGCAATCGTGGCTTGATGCTGGACATCTCGGAGATGTTCGTGGCCGGTGATCCGCTTCTGCCCGGCGATTGGCATGAGGACCCGTGGGACGAGGTATCGGTTGTATCTGAAGGGGCGACAGAAGAGCTCGTCCCCGGTTTTGAATCTCTGCGCCGTCCTGTCCGCATGATTGTCTCCATTGTTATTGCGACAATATTGCTCATCGGATCAGCAGGGTGGTGGGTTGTCCATCAATTGAATCCTGCAGGCGAACCAGGAGCATCGGTGAATTTCACTGTGAACGATGGTGACACGTTGTCGAGTGTGTCTGGCCGTTTGGCGGATCAGAACATCATTAAGAGTTCGTCCATTTTCCGCTGGTACGCATCAACGCGAGGCGGCATTGACCTTGTGCCGGGGTATTACACGTTGCGTGCAGGTGATAACGCGGGTGCAATCATCAAGGCGCTGTCGACTCCACCTGCTCAAACCTTTGTTTCGGTTACTTTCCCTGAGGGGATGACACTCACCCAAATGGCTGATCGTCTCTCTTCGAAGCTGACATTCATGTCCGCGTCAGATTTCACGACAGCAGCAACCGACGGCTCAATTCGATCTGAATTACAGCCGAAAGACATCAATTCACTTGAGGGACTGCTCTTTCCGGACACGTATCAAGTGTCAGGCGATGGGTCAGAGTCTCGTGTCGTGTCGACAATGGTGACGATGATGCAGCGTGTTGCTCGTCAAGTTGATTTGGCTGCTGGAGCGAAGTTGCGTGGCTACAGCCCGTATCAAATTTTGATCATCGCATCTCTCATTGAACGAGAAGCAAAAGTGTCGGGTGACCGATCCAAAATTGCTCAGGTGATCTACAACCGCCTCGCAGCGAAGATGCCGCTCGAAATAGATGCTGCTGTGAAATACGGTCAAGATCCAGCGATGACGTGGACTGAGATGAAGGCCACCGATACTCCGTACAACACGTACATCAATAAAGGCCTCCCTCCGACGCCGATTGCAAACCCCGGTAGAGCATCGATCCAGGCGGCACTTGCGCCAGCAGGTGCGCCACCGAAGTCAGACGAAGCATGTGTTGGTCTTGAAGCGGGTGTGAAGTGCCAGTACCTCTTCTATGTGCTCGCAACTGCCGAAGGCGGACACGCATTCTCTACAACATATGAACAGCATCTTGCCAAAGTTGCGATTGCAAAGGCGGCGGGGCTACTCCCATGAACACTGACAACTCTTTACTCGGTGCAGTGGTGGGTTCGCCCATCTCGCACTCGCTATCACCAGCCATTTATCGTGCAGCTTTTGCTTCGCAATCGTTGGCGGGTTCATACGATGCGATGGAAGCGGATGCATCCAACATCGCAGATGTTCTGTCGCAGTTGCGCCAGCGTGGCGTCCGTGGATTGTCTGTGACGATGCCGTTGAAGGAAGCAATCATTCCTTTTCTTGATGTCATTGATGAAGATGCTCGTCTTCTGAACGCTGTCAATTGTGTTGATTTCAATAATGGGGTAGCGACAGGTCACAACACGGACGGTGATGGTTGTTGTGATGCCCTTGAGCAACAAGGCGGTGCTTTGCTGAGCGGAGCTCATGCTGTGGTCCTTGGTGCTGGTGGTACCGCACGTTCAGTCGCATTGGCACTTGGTCGGCGTGGAGCTCGTGTGGCAATCATTAATCGCACTGCCGAGAAGGCTGAAGAATTAGTGCGTACTTTGGCGCCTGCCGCACAAGAGGCTGGTGGAGACATTGTGATCGGCTCTCTTGATGAAATCAGTCGTGCAGGAGTTCTCGTGAACACCACCTCAGTGGGGATGAACTCAGATGACCTTCCGCTCCCTGCCAATATTCTTCGTCGCAACATTGTGGTTCTCGATGCGGTGTACTCGCCGATGGAGACAGCATTGCTGAAGGCGGCCAAGCGGGCTGGCGATCAGACAGTGGACGGCTTATGGATGCTGATTCAGCAGGCTCGACGCCAATGTGTGTATCAATTTGGCTGGAATCCAGATGCTGAACCCATGCGAGAGGCTGCAGAGCGGGAACTTGCCGCTCGCCACAAGTAGTCTGAAATGGTGCTTAGGTACCTCACAGCTGGCGAATCTCACGGAAAAGCTCTCACGGTCATCGTGGAAGGCCTTCCTGCGGGCATGCCCATTGTCGCTGAAGATATAGAAACCGACCTCGCACGTCGTCGACTCGGATACGGCCGCGGTCCGCGTCAGCGCTTTGAAAAAGATGTGATCACGTTGGTCGGCGGAGTACGCCACGGTCGCACCCTTGGTTCTCCCGTTGCCATTGAGATTCAGAACTCAGAGTGGTTCCGCAGTGATAAGTGGCATGCAGAAATGTCGCCTGAGCCCGGAGCAACAGAAACGCCGTTGACACAGCCGCGCCCCGGACATGCGGACCTTGTGGGCATGCAGAAGTACGGGTTCACGGATGCTCGTGATGTGTTGGAACGCGCAAGTGCCCGTGAAACAGCTGCGCGAGTCGCCGCTGGTGCATTGGCAAAGCAGTTGTTGCGCCACATTGGTGTAAACATTCTCAGTCACGTTGTGCAGATGGGAAGCGCAAAGGCGCAGAACACATCGCTTCCTGCATTCTCTGATCTTGCTGCAATTGATGAGTCGGAAGTTCGTTGTTTTGACAAGAACGCCGAAGAGGCGATGATTACTGCAATCAAAGATGCGGCCCGTGAAGGAGACTCTCTTGGTGGCATCGTGGAAGTGATTGCGTACGGGGTACCCATTGGTCTCGGAAGTCATGTCCACTGGGATCGCAAGATCGATGCAATGTTGGCCCAAGCAGTGATGAGCATTCAGGCTGTCAAGGGTGTTGAAATTGGTGATGGGTTCGAAACCGCAGGACTGCGCGGTAGCCAGTCTCATGACCCCATTTTGTGGGACGCAGCCAATAAGAAATATGTACGTGAAGGTCATCGCTCTGGTGGTACCGAAGGTGGCATAACAACTGGTGAGCCGTTGATTGTTCGTGCGGCAATGAAGCCTCTTGCAACGTTGAACAAGCCCACGCTGAAGACCGTCGACACTGTGACAAAAGAAGAGACTGTGAGCTTCAAAGAGCGCACTGATGTCACGGCAGTTCCCGCTCTTGGTGTTGTCGCCGAAACAATGGTGGCACTCGTTCTTGCTGCGGAAGCTCAGCGAAAGTTTGGTGGAGACTCGCTGGCAGAATTCATTCGCAATGCTGCCTCGTTTGAGGCGACACTAGAGTCGTGACTCACGAACGCCTCACCATTGTCCTGGTGGGGCTAATGGGTACAGGGAAGTCCACTGTGGCGCGAACCTTGGCGACGCACTATGGCATTGAGTGTCTTGATACGGACAAACTTGTGGAAGTACGTGCAGGAAAGCCTGTGCGACAAATGTTTGCTGAAGATGGTGAGGATGCTTTTCGCGATCTTGAATCCGATGTGCTGTCTGCCTGCTTGCGCTCACCTCGGGGTGCGGTGATCGCAGGTGCGGGTGGGGTGGTGCTTCGCGACGAGAACCGCGAGATGTTGAATGCGGCCCGTCGAGATTCGGGAGCCATCGTCGTATGGCTTCATGCTCAACCAGAAGTGCTGTCGGTTCGAACCGCTAAGGGATCTCATCGTCCTTTGCTTGATGATGATCGTGAAGGCACTCTGGTTCGAATGTCTCAGGAGCGCACGCCGTTATATTCGGAAGTTGCCGACATTGTTGTGGATGTTTCTGACAGATCTCAAGAATCGGTGTGCGCTTTGTTGATTGATGCAATTGATGAAGCAGTGAAATATGGAGAGACGTCAAATGGGTGAGATGAATCGTGTGACTGTTGACCTTGGTGACCGGACGTACTCGGTCATCGTTGGCCATGGGGCTGTGGCTGAAGCTGCGTCACTTCTTCCAGAGAAAGCAAAGCGAGTTGCAGTCGTGACGCAATCGGGAATCCCGGCTTCTCTTATTCCTCATTTTCCCAATCACCTGGTCACAATCCACGAAATCGGTATTGGCGAAGAACATAAGTCGTTGACAACGATTGCAGCGTTGTGCAGCGCCTTCGCTCAATCTGGTCTCACGCGTAACGATGTGGTCGTCGGAGTCGGCGGAGGCATGGTCACCGATATTGCAGGGTTCGCTGCCGCCTCGTATCACCGCGGCATTCCTGTTGTGCATGTTGCAACTTCATTGCTGGCAATGATTGATGCTGCTGTCGGTGGCAAGACTGGTGTCAACATTCCCGAGGGGAAGAATCTCGTTGGCGCCTATTGGCAGCCACATGGAGTTATTTGCGATCTTGATGCACTTGAATCTTTGCCTGCGCGTGAGATGCGTTGTGGTCTCGGTGAAATGGCGAAGTATCACTTCATCGCTCGGGAGAATCTTGATGAGTTGCCGTTTGCACAACGTGTTGCTCGAAGTATTGAGATTAAGGCTGAGATTGTTGCTGCAGATGAGCGTGAAGGGGGAGTGCGTGCACTCTTGAACTACGGCCATACCTTGGCTCATGCAATCGAGATCGAAACCAACTTTGCAATGGCACATGGTGAAGCAGTTGCGCTTGGACTCTTGTTCGCTGCGCATTTGGGGCATGTGATGGGTCGTATCACCTCAGACAGGGTCGACGAGCATTACCGAGTCGTGAACGAGGTCTATGGCATTGACCTTGTCATGCCTTCTGGTCTTGTGGCTGATCGCCTCATTGATGCCATGGGGAGAGACAAAAAGGCCCTGGAGTCCATCACCTTCATTCTGGACTCAGCCGATGGCCTAGAGATTGTGCCCGGCGTGCGTGAAGCCGATATTCGAACTGCCTTGACCGAGTTTGTTGGCCGATTAACCCCTCAGGTTTAATCCCTCCGATTGCCGAAGAGGTCGGAGTACCGTGGAGGCATGTCGTTGTCATCAATCCTGGTTCTCCATGGGCCGAATCTCAATTTGCTTGGTACACGCGAACCGGAGATTTACGGCTCAGCAACATTGAGTGATCATGTCAACACTGTGAAAGCGGAAGCGTCATCGCACGGCATCGCTGTCGCCGATCTCCAATCGGCCTCAGAATCAGAACTGGTTTCTGCAATTCATCAGGCCAAAGGCACCCACGATGCGATCATTATCAATGCAGGCGCCTTGACGCATTACTCTTGGTCTCTGCACGATGCATTGCGGTCGTTCCCAGGAAAAGTCATCGAAGTCCATTTGTCTAACCCCGGTGCTCGAGAAGATTTCCGTCACGTCAGTGTGCTTGCGCCTGTTGTTGACGGAAGCATCTCGGGGTTTGGTGGCATGGGCTACGCACTGGCAGTGCAAGCACTTCTGCGCCTTTCCTGATCATCATGGATATTTCGTCGCGTCTTCATCGTTTGGCAGCGACGAGTGGCGTTGATAATTTGCTGATTCTTCGCCCCGAAGATGTGCGATGGCTGACTGGATTCACGGGCCGAACTTCGTTTGTACTGGTGAATCGTTCAACCGCATCGGCAGCCTTGTTCGTCGATGGACGGTACTACGACCGTGCACTGTCAGAGACGGAGCATGTCGGTGCCACAGTTGATGTTCGTTTGTTGAAGTCAGGCGAATCAATGTCGTCTGCCATTGCATCAGTCGCACAGGCAAACGATGTTGGTGTTGATCTTGACCACATCATGGCTTCTCGTTTTCAAGCACTAGCGGACGTATTGACAATTGTTCCTGAACCAACAGCAATGAATGCATTACGACGGGTGAAGGAAGAGTGGGAGATTGAACTCATGGCGCAGGCTGCGCAGATCGCAGATAATGCCTTGGCGTCAGTTCTTGCTGATGGGTTGATTGGTCGCACAGAGAAGCAGGTGCGCAATCGTCTTGACTCTGTGATGCGCGAGAACGGTGCAGATGATGTTTCGTTTGCAACGATTGTTGCCACAGGAGCAAATGGTGCCAGGCCTCATCACGAGCCCTCGGAAACACGGATTGAGTCAGGCCATGGTGTGGTGATTGACTTTGGCGCAGAGGTAGCTGGCTATCGCAGCGACATGACACGAACGATTCAAGTAGGCGAGTGGTCACCGGAGTATCAGCACATGTACAACACAGTGCGAGAGGCACAAGAGGCTGGAGTGGCTGTAGTGCGACACGGTGTGTCGGGAGCCGAAGTCGATGGGGCGGTTCGTGCAGTCTTTGCCCGTGAGGGTCTTGAACACGAGTACGTTCACGGAACGGGACATGGAATTGGGCTCTATATCCATGAAGAACCCATCCTTTCTCCGCGATGTGAGGCTGTGCTTCAGTCGAATGAGGTGGTGACGGTAGAGCCTGGGCTCTATCGTGGAGGGGTAGGCGGCGTCAGGATCGAGGATCAAGTCGTCGTCACCGGCACTGGTTGCCGCATTCTCACTCTCAGTCCCAAGGAACTCTCATGCCCGCGATCACCACAAACGATCTGAAGAACGGAATCACCCTCGAGCTTGAAAACGGCCTCTTTACTGTCGTTGAATTCCAGCACGTGAAGCCTGGCAAGGGCGGAGCCTTCGTTCGTACCAAGTTGCGCAATCTTCGTAACGGCAACGTTTTTGAAAAGACATTCAACGCAGGCATTCGTGTTGAACAGGCAATCCTCGATAAGCGTGACATGCAGTTCCTGTACAAGGACGGCGGCGAGTTCGTCTTCATGGACACAGAGACCTACGACCAGACGAATATTGCTCCCACTGCTCTCGGCGAAGCAGCCGACTACCTCATTGAGCAAGCAATGGCAATTATCGCGTATCACAATGGCGACATTGTGACTGTTGAAATTCCTGCATCTGTTGAACTTGTGATTGCCGACACTGAACCTGGCGTTCAGGGCGACCGAGTGTCAGGCGCAAAGAAGCCTGCGACCCTTGAGACCGGCAAGGTCATCCAAGTTCCTCTTTTTGTGAACGTGGGCGACAAAGTCAAGGTCGATACTCGCTCCGGCGATTACATCACACGCGTCTGATGCCGAATGATTCGGAGTCAATCCGCCCTCATGATGAACGTACCGACGCTCGGGAACAGGTAGTCATCCTTCTCTATGAGGCTGAACAACGTTCGGCATCAGCAATTGAATTGATGGCCGAGCGTGGCGTTGCCTCAGAAGATCTTTCTCGTGTTTTGCTCGAAGGAGTTGAGGGGTCACGCGAAGCAATTGATGCCTCCATTGAAACGAATGCTCGCGGATGGGCGCTTGATCGTATGCCAGCACTAGATAGGGCAATTTTGCGTTTGGCAATTTATGAGCTGATGTCTCGTCCTGAGGTTCCCATCGCCGTTGTCATTGACGAGGCAGTAGAGCTTGCAAAACGATTCTCCACCGACGATTCAGGACGTTTTGTTAATGGCGTTCTTGCGGCGGTGGCGAAACAAACTCGCTCCGCTGAGTAATGATTGTTCGGTGACTACCGATCACCGACCTTTCTCCCTTTCGTTCATGCGCGATTGGTTGCGATCGGTGTCTTCGTGGGGCTGGATTGTCACCGCGTTGGCAGTTGCTCATGCAATCTGGATGATCTGGATCGCATATGACCTGCATTATGGATTAGGGACCTTTTCGTACGACGTGGGTTTGTATGACCAGGGCGTGTGGTTGTTGTCGCGGTTCCAGGAGCCATATGTGACGTTCATGGGTCGAAACCTCCTTGGCGATCATGCGTCGCTCATCATGCTGTTTTTCATCCCGGTGTACTGGGTTGTTCCCGGTGTCATGACATTGCTGGTTGTACAGGCGATTGTTGTCGCTGCAGGCACAATTCCGATTTACCTCTTGGCGAAACGATTGTTGAACAGTGGCGCAATGGGGTGCGGAGCAGCAGTGATGTGGCTTGCGAATCCTGCTCTCAATGGTGGAGCAATGGAAAATTTTCATCCAGATTCATTCTTGGCCTTGTTCATTCCATTAACCCTGTACGCAGCTTTTACTCAGAAGTGGAAACTGTTCGCCGTCGCTGTTCTTCTCTCTGTTCTGGTGAAAGAGGACGTCTTGCTCGTGATGGTTCCCATCGGGTTGTTTGTGGCGTGGCGGTTTGACCGACGACGTGGCTTGCTCACAGCGTTGTTCTCGCTCATTGTGACCATTCTTGGAATGTTCGTGATGATGAGGCACCTCATCGGTGTGCCGACTCGCAACGGATGGCGGATTCCGTTTGGCGGGTTCACGGGGCTTTTCAAAGAAACGTTCACCAATCCAACCAATGTGATTGATCACTTGTGGTCTGAAAATCGGCCGATGTATCTCTTCAAGATGATGGCTCCGTTTGCGGGTGTGTTCTTTGCTGCACCATCTGTTGCGCTTCTTGCTGTTCCGGTTTTGGGTTCAAACATGATCAGCACGTTCTGGTATCAACATCAGATTGAGTATCACTATTCAATTGTGATTGTCCCCATCTTGCTTGTCGCCACTGTTGTTGCGATTGCAAAGTATGAGGTGCAGTGGAGACGAGTGGCGATGGGGTTGACCGTGGCATGTTCCCTCATAACTTTCGTGACCTGGGGTATTCATCCGTTGGCTTCTCAACCACGTGTTGCGCTCACGGCTGGTTCCTCGTTCGCACAATCAGGGCTCGAGATTATTGAGGGTATTCCCGAAGACGCTGTTGTTTCCGCCTATGACCCTTTGACCGCTCACCTTGGCCACCGTCGTCAGATTTACTTCTTCCCGAATCCGTTCAAGGCTTTGTATTACGGGGTAGATGATTCCTTGGCGGGCAAGCCTCTGCCCGCTGCCAAGGACGTTGAATATGTCGTTTTGCCCCGAGCCCTCGGAGAAGAGCTCTCGTGGGTGTGGGCTGGTGTGCGGTCCCAGTTCCAAGAAGTCGACAGCAATCAGTTCTGGCAGATGTTTAAAAGAGTGCAGCCTTAGGTCGACGAACACTTCTTGTGTATAGTGGTCTTGTCCGTCAAACGGGTCCTGTGAGGCTCGAACGGAAGGAAAATATGACTCGATCTTTTTTCATGTACGCACGCCCCTCCCGAGGGGCGTTTTTCATGCCCCAGTTTCAGGTAGCGGCACCGACGTGAGCATCTCGGAAGTCTCCGGAACTGAGATCCTTGGCGCTGATGACGTATCTCGCGCAATCACTCGCATCTCCCATGAGATTGTTGAACGCAACCCCGACCTTTCTCCCGTTGTCATCGTTGGTATGCAAACCGGTGGCGTATGGATCGCCCAACGACTTCGCGACACTGTGAATCGAATCGCAGAATCCATAGAAGTTCCCCTTGGGGCAGTTGATATCTCGATGTATCGCGATGACTTCAGCCTTCGTCCTGTCGTTCTGTCGGCACCAACTGACATTCCACTCGATCTCACTGGCCGCACAGTTGTTCTGGTGGACGACGTTCTCTTTACTGGCCGCACAGTGCGGGCAGCTCTCGAAGCCTTGAACGACCATGGTCGACCCCGTGCAGTGCAGTTAGCAGTCATGGTCGACAGAGGGCATCGCGAATTGCCGATACGTCCCGATTACGTCGGGAAGAACATTCCCACCCACTTCACCGATGAAGTGTCCGTCGGGCCGGACGGTGTTTTCGTGACGGCGGTTGTTCAATGAAGCATCTCTTGTCCTCTCACGACTTAAGCGTGGATGAGATTGTTGGAATCCTCGACGTTGCCGACCACATGGCCGAAATCAATACTCGATCACTTCCCAAAGTCCCTGCGTTGCGCGGAAAGACAATTGCGAGTGTGTTCTTTGAGGACTCCACTCGGACACGATTGAGTTTTGAGACCGCAGCAAAGAGGCTGTCCGCCGATGTCATGACGTTTATGGCTTCCAGTTCAAGTCTCAATAAAGGTGAAAGTCTGCGTGACACCATCGAGACTTTGTCGGCAATGGGTGTCGACGCAATGGTGATTCGCCATAAATCAAGTGGTGTGCCACTCACAATGACTCAGTGGACTGATGCTGCAGTGATCAATGCGGGGGATGGATGGCATCAGCATCCGACTCAAGGCCTGCTTGATGCATACACAGTCACTCGAGAGTTCGGAACCAAGGATTCTCTCAGTGGTCGTTCTATCGCAATCGTTGGCGATATCAAGCACTCTCGTGTGGCAAGAAGCAACATTGATATCTTCCGTCGTCTTGGAGCCCACGTTGTGGTTGTCGCCCCGCCAGCTCTGTTGCCAAAGAATATTGAATCGTGGGGCGTGGAAGTACGAAACACAATTGATGATGTTGTCGGCGAAGTTGACGCTCTCTATATGTTGCGCATGCAACTAGAGCGCATGGACTCGTCAATCGTTCCAAAACTTACTGAATACTGTGCGCTTTATTCTTTGACGCCCGAGCGTGCTGCGCGAATGGGGAGAGGTGCAATCTTGATGCATCCAGGTCCCATTAATCGCGGTGTGGAACTGATTGTTGACCCTGCCGACGTACCCGGCTCTCGCATCTTGAAGCAAGTGACAAATGGAGTCAATGTGCGCATGGCGGTGTTATTCACTCTCCTCGGAAGCGGTGCGACCACTGTCTTGCAGCAGGGAGGCGAATCATGAGCGAGTCAATCGTTATCCGTGGCGCCACTGTGGTGAATCCAGATGCCATCTCTCTCGCTGATGTGTTGATTATTGATGGAGTGATTGCTGCTGTGGGTGGTTCGCTCCAGGCCGACATCGAACTTGATGGCACAGGTTGTTATCTGTCCTCGGGTTTTGTTGACCTGCACACCCATTTGCGTGAGCCAGGCAAAGAAGAAGCTGAAACGATTGAGTCGGGAAGTCGTGCGGCCGCACTTGGCGGCTACACGGCAGTTGTTGCGATGCCGAACACAGACCCTGCTCAGGACAATGTAGAAACGGTTCGCTTTGTTCGCGAGCAGGGTATTGCTGCAGGTCTCTGCGAGGTCGTGCCTAGTGGGTGCATCACGATTGGACGACTCGGGAAGCAACTCGTGCCCTATGCGCGTCTTGTTGAAGAAGGCGTCACGTTGTTCACTGATGACGGCACTGGCGTCCAAGACGCTCAATTGATGCAACGCGCTCTCATGCTCGGAAAGCAATTGGGAATCACGATGGCACAGCACTGTGAAGTGGCGTCGCTCACAACGGGCGCAGTGATGCACGATGGTGAATGTTGCTCGAGCATGGGTGTGCCGGGTTGGCCATCGATTGCTGAAGAGCAGATGGTGCGTCGTGACATTGATCTTGTTCGTGCAACGGGTGCCAAGATGCACTTCTTGCACTTGTCGACTGCCGGAAGCGTTGATCTCGTCCGTGCAGCCAAAGCAGAAGGCTTGCCGATTACTGCCGAAGTGACACCGCACCACCTGGCACTGCAAGATGAATTACTGCGTGGCTTTGATCCTGTATTCAAAGTGAACCCACCACTTCGAACTGCCGCTGATATTGAAGCGCTGAAGTCGGGAATCGCCGACGGAACAATCGATGCCGTTGCAACTGACCATGCACCTCATGCGGGACACACCAAAGAGCAACCGCTCGACGCTGCGCCTCCCGGCATGTTGGGCCTTGAAACTGCTCTCGGTGTCTTGAACACAGCAGTGACCGTTTCTCCTCAGCAAATTGCTTCCCTGATGTCATGGGCGCCAGCGCGCATTGCCGAAGTGTCGCAGCGACACGGCAGACCCATTGCAGTGGGCGAGCCCGCGAATATCGCGGTGTGGGACACCTCCACCGTGTGGACGGTCTCGCGAGATCATCTCTCAAGTAAAAGTCGTAACACGCCGTTTCACGGCATGGACTTGCGTGGCCGCGTACGCCACACAATCTTCAACGGCGAATTGGTTGTACGCGATGGAAAGGCACTGAAGTGAGTCCAGCAATCACAGAAATAGCACTCGTTCTCGAAGACGGATCCGTTTTCGAAGGAGAAGCGATTGGCCACGTACCCGAAAATGGAATCGCGGTTGGTGAGGTTGTGTTCAACACAACTTTGACTGGATATCAAGAGGTAATCACAGACCCTTCCTATGCAGGTCAAATCATCACGTTCACGACATCACATATCGGCAACTACGGAACGACGCATCTTGATGCCGAATCTCGTGGAACCTTTGCGCGCGGAGTCATTGTTCGAGACATGGCGCGTCGTGAAAGCAACTGGCGCAGTGAACAGAGTTTGGATGCGATGTTGAAGTCGCAATCTTTGCCTGGCATCGCCGGAATCGATACTCGACGCCTCACACGCATCCTTCGTGATTCAGGTTCTTTGCGCGGCGCCTTTGGTACAGCGGACCATGCAAGCTTGCTCGCTGCAGCTCGTGCCGACCAGGGAACAGCTGGCATCGACTTGGTGAGTCAGGTAACAACTCCTTCTTCGTACCAGTTCGGTAACGGAAAGTTCTCCGTTGTTGCGTATGACTTCGGCATCAAGAGCACAATCTTGACTTGCCTTGCCGAGATTGCGACTGTCACGGTTGTGCCGGCATCGACTTCTGCTGAGGAAGTCCTTGCCATGGCACCTCAGGGTGTGTTCCTTTCGAATGGTCCCGGCGACCCTGAGATGGCGGGGGGAGCCACCGACGCAATTCGATCCATTGTTGAGGCCGGGACACCAACCTTCGGTATCTGTCTCGGTCACCAGCTGTTGTCTCGCGCGTTTGGTGGGCACACCTTCAAACTTCCCTTTGGTCACCATGGCGGAAACCATCCTGTTCGCAATCTCGCAACGGGAGCAGTGGAGATCACTAGTCAAAACCACAACTTCTGCGTTGACCCCGATTCGCTTGCAACTGTCGCAGACATCACGCACCTCAATCTCAACGACCACACAAACGAAGGAATGCGTCTGAAAGCGCATCGTGCGTTCAGTGTGCAGTATCACCCTGAAGCCGGACCTGGTCCTCATGACAGTCGTTATCTCTTTACACAATTCGCAGAAATGATGGAGGGCAAGTAATGCCACGCCGTAATGACATTCACACCATCTTGATCATTGGCTCTGGCCCGATTGTTATCGGCCAGGCGTGCGAGTTTGACTATTCCGGAACACAGGCGTGCCGTGTGTTGAAGGCCGAGGGGTATCGCGTTGTTCTTGCGAACTCCAACCCCGCCACCATCATGACTGACCCAGACTTTGCGGACCGCACATACATCGAGCCACTGACTCCAGAGATTCTCGCGAAGATCATTGAGCGTGAAAAGCCTGACGCAGTACTTCCCACATTGGGTGGACAAACTGGTCTGAACCTTGCAATGGCCTTGTATGAACAGGGCTTAGTCGGAGTTCCTGGGACACCAGAGCTGATTGGCGCCAACGCGGAAGCAATTGCAACTGCGGAAGACCGCGACAAGTTCAAGCAAGCAATGATTGAAATCGGTCTGAGTGTTCCTCGCAGTGGTGTGGCTCACAACATGGAAGAGTCCGTGAAGGTTCTTGAAGAAATTGGTCTTCCTGTCATCATTCGCCCTGCTTACATCTTGGGTGGTCGTGGTACAGGCATTGCGAACACGATGGAAGAGTTCCTCAAGATTGTGAGTGACGGACTTGATGCGAGCCCTATTCGTGAAATTTTGATTGAAACTTCCATCGTCGGATGGAAGGAATACGAGCTGGAAGTCATGCGTGACAAGGCGGACAACTGCGTCATCATCTGCAGCATTGAGAACTTTGACCCGATGGGTGTGCACACGGGAGACTCGATCACCGTTGCGCCTGCGCAGACATTGTCTGATGTTGAATACCAAAAGATGCGAGACGCAGCATTGGCCTGTATTCGCCGAGTCGGTGTTGAAACAGGTGGGTCCAACGTCCAGTTCGCGTTGAATCCTGCTAACGGCGACATGGTGGTCATTGAAATGAACCCCCGCGTCTCTCGTTCTTCTGCACTTGCTTCAAAAGCAACTGGTTTCCCCATTGCAAAGATTGCAGCCAAGTTGGCAGTGGGTTACACGCTTGATGAGATTCCTAACGACATCACTCGGGCAACTCCTGCAAGTTTCGAGCCGACCATTGACTATGTCGTCACAAAGATTCCACGCTGGGCGTTCGAAAAGCTCCCTGGTACTTCTGGAGTACTCGGTACACAGATGCAAAGTGTGGGCGAAGCGATGTCTATTGGTCGCACATTCCCCGAAAGCTTGCAAAAGGGTCTCCGCTCACTTGAGCAGGGACGTCTTGGTCTCAACTGTGATCCGGGCGAGTCCTTGTACGACTCACTTGACGATGCGTCACTGCTCGCAAAGGCGTCGGTCGCAACCCCTGAGCGAATCTTCCAAGTAGGTGAGGCCCTTCGTCGCGGCATGGGTGTTGACCGAGTACATGATGCAACGAAGATTGACGTGTGGTTCCTCGACCAGATGCAAATCATCATTGATGAGCGTCATGCGATGGCCAACATGTCTCTCGCCGATGTCACGCGCAGCCAAATGCGCCGTGCAAAGCGCCTCGGTTTCGCTGACGCCCAGATGGCGTACCTGTGGAATGCAGATGAAATGGACGTTCGTGCGCACCGTGAATCACTTGGTGTGATTCCAACGTACAAAACTGTCGATACCTGCAGTGCTGAGTTTGCAGCGGAGACGCCGTACCACTACTCAACATATGAAGATGAGACAGAGGTGCGACATTCGGATCGACCACGCGTCATCATCTTGGGTTCTGGTCCGAACCGTATCGGTCAAGGTATTGAGTTCGACTACTGCTGTGTTCATTCGAGTTTCGCTCTTCGCGATGCCGGTTTCGAAACAGTGATGGTCAACTGCAACCCAGAAACAGTGTCGACCGATTACGACACATCAGATCGTCTGTACTTTGAACCACTCACTCGCGAGGATGTTCTCAATGTCATCGCAGCAGAGACCATTGCATCAGGCGGAGTCCCACCAAAGGTGATTGTGAGCCTTGGCGGCCAGACTCCACTGAAGTTGTCGGGCTTAATTGATCCTGCATTGATTGCCGGAACTTCTCCTCACTCCATTGACCTTGCAGAAGATCGTGAAAAGTGGAATCAACTCTGTAATGAACTTTCTATCCCACAGCCTCCAGGTGGCACTGCTGTCACGGTAGATGAAGCAAAGGTCATCGCTACGCGAGTGGGATTCCCAGTACTCGTACGTCCGAGCTATGTCTTGGGTGGCCGTGCGATGCAGATTGTTCACGACCATGATGCTCTGCAGCGTGCAATGGAACAGATGGCCAGCGATGGAAGCCTCGGTAAGGAAGGCGGACTCTCTGCGGAACGTCCTGTCTTGATTGACCGGTTCCTTGAAGATGCAACTGAAGTTGATGTGGATGCAATCCGTGACCACACCGGTGAAGTCCTCATCGGTGGTGTGATGGAGCATGTGGAAGAGGCTGGTGTTCACTCTGGTGACTCTGCCTGTGCGATTCCACCACAAACGTTGCCTGCATGGGTTGTCGAAGTCATTAGTGAATACACAAAGTCGATTGCAACTGCACTTGATGTTCGTGGCCTTATCAACGTGCAGTTCGCAGTACTGGGCACCACTGTGTATGTCATCGAAGCAAACCCACGTGCATCACGAACGGTTCCGTTTGTTGCGAAGGCAACAGGTGTGCCACTGGCAAAGGTTGCAAGCCGTGTGATGTTGGGTTCCACTTTGGAAGAACTTCGCGTCGAAGGTTTGCTGACTCCGCCAGTGAGTGGTGGACACGTATCGGTGAAAGAAGCAGTTCTTCCGTTTAACCGATTCCCTGAAGTGGATACAGCACTCGGACCAGAAATGCGTTCGACTGGTGAAGTCATGGGTATCGACAGAACATTCGGACGAGCATTTGTGAAGTCGCAAACGGCAGCCGGAACAGTGTTGCCCACCTCGGGCACTGTGTTCTTGTCGCTCAACGATGGGGACAAGCCTGCGGGTCTTGTCGTTGCGAAGCGACTCCGAGATCTTGGTCTTGGTGTGGCTGCAACAACGGGAACCGCTGCGTATCTCGCAAAGTTCGGATTCCCCGTTGATCGCATCGTTGGCAAGCTGTCAGAGATGGAAGGTTCTTCCATGGACAATGCAGTTGAACTGGTGGCCCAAGGCGAGATCAGTTTTGTAGTGAATACACCACATGGTCGTGGTTCGCGAGAAGATGGCGAAGCAATTCGCAAGGCGGCTAACGCAAACCGCGTGTCGTCGGTGACAACAGTTGAGGCCGCGTTGGCTGCAGTGAACGGTTTGTGGGAGCAGTATCAATCTGAAATTGAAGTGTGCTCACTACAGGAGTATCACGGCCGATGAGAAAATCACGTCGTGCTGTAGATGCACTCGTGTCACTCGGTGCAGTGACAGTGGGTGGTGTCTCTCTCAAGATTCCATTCATGACTGCATCGGGTACTGCAGGCCACGACGTTGAACTCAATCACTTCATGCCCATGAATCAACTGGGCGCAACAGTGGTGAAAAGTCTCTTTCATGAACCGTGGCCGGGTAATCCGTCGCCACGTGTACACCTTGCGCGTGCAGGAATGTTGAACGCAGTGGGGCTCCAAGGGCCTGGTGTGCAGACATGGTTGCGCGAGTCATTGCCTCTGTTTGCAATGCTTCACGTCACTCCCATTGTCAGTATCTGGGGTCGCACTGTGCAGGAATACACCGTGGCGGCAGAACAGCTGCGTGATGCCGGCGACGCGATTGCTGCGATCGAAGTGAATCTTTCGTGTCCTAACCTTGAAGGACGCAGTGGCATCATTGCTCACGACCCAACGTTGGCAGGTCATATCATCGCTGCTGTCAATGCTGTTGCGACAGTTCCTGTGTGGGCCAAGCTCAGTGCCAATACTGATCGGATTGTTGAAGTCGCTACCACCGTGACCGATGCTGGTGCGCACGCTCTGACGTTGGTTAACACAATGTTGGGAATGCAGATTGATGTACAGACAGGTCGACCCACACTGGGAAATGGTGGAGGAGGTCTCTCGGGCGCTGCGATTCATCCGATTGCCGTGCGCGCAGTTCACGATGTCCGCATCGCGCTACCGAACTCTCACATCATTGGCGTCGGTGGAATCTCTACTGGTGCCGATGCCGTGGAGATGATGATGGCCGGTGCAAATGCGGTGCAAGTCGGAACAGCATCTTTTGCTGATCCAGCAGCGACATGGAGAATTGCGCAAGAGGCGGCTCTCATTGCACAGAAGCGAGGCGCTGCCTCGTGGGAGGACATCCTGTCTCTTGTGCATCGTCACAAGTACAATTGACCCATGGAAAGCACGGTCAGCGATTTCGAAATGGTGAAAAGCCTTCGAAATGCCCGTGTTGTAGCGGTTAAGAAGGCCCATGAGGGCAAGTTGGCAGGGGTGTTGTCTGTCTCTGATGACTCTTTAGAAGCACAGGTGTATGTCGTCAAGCTGCTTGATGTGCACCCTGCGCTCGGCAAAGTCTCTGGTCGCCGTCTACTGGCAGATCTCGGTGTGGTCCCGTTCACCCGGGTGGGCCAACTGACAAGTGAGCAACGAAGCGGAATTCTTGCTGCGGTGGGGGAATCCCAATGAGCGACCCCATCATCGTGATTGTTTCGGGTCCTGGTGGGGCTGGAAAGGGCACCATTGTTGAAACTCTGGTGCAGCGAGATTCAGCGTTGTGGCTCAGTCGGTCGTGGACAACCCGAGCCCAGCGCGAGGGGGAGTCTGACGATGCCTATGTTTTCGTCGATAAGGCCACATTCCAAGATCGCATCGACAGCGGGGGGTTCCTCGAGTGGACCGAGTTCTTGGGCAATTTCTATGGCTCTCCGGCTCCATCTGTCGATCAGGGCGTCGACATTGTGCTTGAAATAGAGCTTCATGGAGCCCAACAGGTCAAAGAGCGCCATCCCGAAGCAATTTTGGTCTTCGTTCAGCCCCCGTCTCGTGATGAGCAACGCCGCCGCCTTCAGGGCCGTGGGGACTCAGAAGAACATGTTGTCCAGCGGCTGAAGAAGGCCGAAGACGAAGAGCGCTTGGGAGCTCAACAGGCCGATGTGGTCATTGTGAATGATGACTTAGAGCGTGCCGTTGCTGAGATTCAGGGCATTATCGGTGCAGCCCGCAGCGCTCGCCGATAGCCTTTAAGCGACTTCGGAGGTCCCACATGTCACGTCAACACGACTCCATGATTCACCCAAATATCGAGAGCTTGCTCAACCGTGACAGCATCGAGGGTTCAAAGTTCGCATTGGTGACCCTTGCCTCTTACCGTGCTCGCCAGATCAACTCGTACTTCAACCAGTTGGGTGAAGGTCTCGGACACATGGTCCCTCCTCAGGTGTCGTCCGTTGCGCGTAAGCCTTTGTCTATTGCATTCGAAGAGATCGCTGCTGAGAAGATCATCAAGATTGAGCGCCTTCCGTTTGACGACATGGAACTTGAAGCTGCAGAAGCATTTGGCGAATTTGGTGACGACGCCTTCGACGTCGCTGAATCTGACGCTGAATAGATTCGGTCTCACCGTTTAGTCACCCCGCGTCATTTCTATGGAATCGGTACGCGGTCGTCGCATAGTTGTCGGAATCTCTGGCGGTATTGCCGCCTACAAGGCAATCGAAGTCATTCGACGACTTGTTGATTCAGGTGCACACGTCGCACCCATCATGACGGAAGATGCCCATCGGTTCATCGGTCCTGTCACCGTGTCGGCATTGTCGTCCGAACCTGTCCACACCAGTTTGTGGGACGACGCATCTCCCATTCCTCACACGAGGCTTGGTCAGACCGCAGATCTGATTGTTGTTGCGCCTGCAACTGCACGAGTTATTGCTGCCTATGCAATGGGCTTTTCTCAAGATCTCTTGGTCGCAACGCTGATCGCTACTCGTGCTCAAGTTGTCATCTGTCCGGCTATGCACACAGAGATGTGGGAACACCCATCTGTGCAGGACAACCTTGCGTTGCTGCGTTCTCGCGGAGTCATCGTCGTTGATCCGCAAGAAGGTCGTCTTGCAGGAGGCGATGTCGGCACTGGTCGACTTGCAGACCCCGAAACGATTCTCTCGGCTATTGATTCAGCACTCTCAGGTAGTGGACGTGACATGGAGGGGTTGTCTGTTGTGGTGACTGCTGGCGGAACCAGAGAGCCCATCGATGCAGTACGAGTTATTGCGAACCGTTCCAGTGGCAAGCAGGGCTACGCAATTGCAGAACAAGCACATCGTCGTGGCGCCTCAGTCACTCTGATCTCCACGGTTGAACGTCCCGTTGTCTCGGGCATTGAAGTGGTTCCAGTGGAAACAGCGCAACAGATGCTTGATGCAGTGAGTCTTCTTGCGCCATCGAGTGATGTCGTTGTAATGACGGCTGCCGTCGCTGATTTCAGACCCGTGCACGCTGCTGATGGCAAGATCAAAAAGCACAACGGAATCCCTGAAATAACACTCGAAGCAACCCCAGACATTCTCGCCAGCCTCGGCGCTGCGAAGCCTGCGGGTCAGACGCTGGTGGGCTTTGCTGCAGAAACTGATGATGTGGTGGCCAACGCTCAGGGCAAGCTGCAGCGCAAGAACCTCGACATGATCGTTGCCAACGATGTGTCGGCCCCGGGCGTCGGATTCGGTCATGACACCAATGCTGTGTCCATTTTGCTTGCCGATGGGCAGCAAATACAGGTTCCCCTAGCCACTAAACACACAATCGCCACTGCTGTATTAGATAGCGTGGTCAAATCGCGGACGACCCCTCGTCCGTAACTACGAAGGAGTTGTCGTGAGGAATTTCACGTTCACATCAGAAAGCGTCACCGAGGGTCACCCCGACAAGATGGCAGACCAGGTTTCTGACTCAGTTCTCGACGCCATTCTCGCGAAGGACCCACACAGCCGAGTTGCATGTGAGACATTGCTCACCACTGGTCTGTGCGTCGTCTCTGGTGAAATCACCACCGATGCATATGTCGACATTCCAGCAATCGCCCGTGAAGCAATCAACCGCATCGGCTACAACGATGCTGCATTTGGTTTCGACGGAAACACCTGTGGTGTGCTCGTCGCACTTGACGCTCAAAGCCCTGACATTGCTCAAGGCGTTGACAAGTCAGAAGAACTTCGCAGCGGACAAAGCGCTGAAGATGCACTCAACACTCAAGGTGCAGGCGACCAGGGAATGATGTTCGGGTACGCATGTAACGACACTCCAGACCTCATGCCATTGCCAATTTGGCTTGCACACCGTGTTGCAGAGCGTTTGACAGAAGTACGCAAGAGCGGCCTCATCCCGTACCTTCGCCCAGACGGCAAGACACAGGTCACTTTCGAATACGAAAATGGCAAGCCAGTGCGTCTCACCACTGTGTTGATTTCAACTCAGCACCGCGATGGTGTGAACCGTGAGACTGAGATTCGTCCTGACCTCATCGAGCAGGTCATCTTGCCGACAATCCCTGAAGCATTCAAGGGCGACAATCCTGCGATCTACATCAACCCAACCGGCAAGTTCGTTCTTGGTGGACCACACGCCGACACTGGCTTGACTGGCCGCAAGATCATTGTCGACACATACGGTGGTATGGGTCGTCACGGTGGTGGCGCATTCTCCGGTAAGGACCCCTCAAAGGTCGACCGTTCCGCTGCATACGCAGCACGGTGGGTTGCCAAGCACGTCGTTGCATCAGGTGCAGCAGAGAAGTGTGAAGTACAGGTTGCATACGCAATTGGTATGGCACAGCCAGTGAGCATCTTGGTGGAAACGTTCGGCACCAATACGGTGAGCGAAGAGTCCATCGAAGCTGCAGTGCGCAATGTGTTCGACCTTCGTCCAGGCGCAATTGTTCGCGACCTTGACTTGAAGCGCCCGATCTATTCGAAGACAGCTGCATACGGACACTTCGGTCGTAACGAGCCAGAGTTCACGTGGGAAGCACTCTCACGTTTGTCTGACTTCAAGTCCGCCGTCAAGCTCTGACGATTCTGTCGCCGATCATCGCGTCGGTGGTGCCCGAGGTTTCGGGCATCGACAAAGTCTTTGATTACCTCGTACCCGAGTCCCTTGTGCCACGTGTTGGTCGAGGGACTCGAGTTCGTATTGACCTCAATGGGCGTCGTGTCGGCGGATGGATTGTCGAAATCGGCAGCGCTGATGAGCGCACTGATGTTCAAGTAGATATCAATCGGCTCGTTCCCATCGTCTCTGTGTCCGGAGATGGTGTCGAGCCTGACGTTGTATCACTCACGCAGTGGATGTCGCAGCAGTGGTTTGGTAGTTGGCGAGCGACTTTGAGCAGTGCATCGGCACCTCGGATGCGTGGTCGTCATGTCAATCCGCGTCGTGGACAAAACCCAACTTTTCCTCACGATGAAGTAACGACGGCCACACGAGAACTCGTCTCTCGTGGTGGCGGTGTATTGATGGTGCCGCCGTTGGCATCAGCCCTGCATGTCGTTGCAGAACTTGCTCGTGACGGTTCCGTCCTCGTGGTGTGTCCCACCCAACGCATGGCTGTGATGGGTGCAGCCGCACTTCGCCGGCGTGGTTTCACAACTGCCTTAGTTCCCGATGATTGGGACGCCGCAAAGTCGGGTGTCGACATTGTGATTGGTGCTCGCTCGGCAGTCCTTGCACCATGTGCTGGATTGTCTTCAATCGTTGTCATTGATGAGCATGACGAGCTACATCATGAAGAACGTGCGCCAACGTGGAATGCACCGCACGTTGCTCGGGAACGTGCACGGCGTGCAAATGTTCCGTGCGTACTTACTTCCCCGGTTCCATCGGCCGCTGCATTGCGCACGGACACTGATCTTGTTCGTGTTTCACAAGGGGAGTCTCAGTGGCCCACGATCAGCATTGTGAATCTTGACGATGTTCCTGTCAGCGGATCTTTGCTGTCGTCTGAGCTCCTGGAGAGTGCAACAACTCCAGGAATGACCACGGTGTGTGTGTTGAACACAAAGGGCAAAGCACGACTGATTGCGTGTAAGTCCTGTCGTGCTGTTCAAGCATGTAGTGCATGTTCGTCTCTGTTGACGCAGTCAGATGATGGTGTGCTGTTTTGCGTGCGCTGTCACACTTCGGCGGGATCAGTGTGCGTGTCGTGCGGCCGCACTTCCTTTGTCGTTCCTCGTAGTGGTGTGTCTCAACTTGTTGCTCAAGTGGTGAAGTCGACACGTAATCCTGTTGTTGAAGTGACGGCGGATTCTGATGACACGTGGACAAAGGGGAGCGTCTTCATCGGCACAGAAGCAGTGCTGTATCGCATTCCTTCAACCGATGTCGTCGTGTTTGCTGACATCGACCGAGACCTCGGGGCACCGAGAATTACCGCATCGAGAGAAGTTCTTTCTCTGGTTGCCCGTGCTGCACGAATCGTTGGCCCATATGGTCGCGTTGTTATCCAAACGCGTCAACCGCAACACCCGTTATTGCAAGCATTGGCTGCGACAGATCCGTCAACAGCCCTCATCGGTTGGATGCAAAAAGACATCGCGCAACGCCAAGCGTTCTCACTTCCACCATTTTCTTCAATGGTGCGCGTGAGCGTTGCTGCGCCAAAGTCGCTTGATGATGTTCCATCTCTCAACAATGTTGACGTCGCACGCGACGACGACTCTCTCGTTGTGAAAAGTGTGGACAATGTCGCACTGGCTGCAGCTGTTCAGACACTGCGACAGCATTACGGAACTGCACTTCGTGTACATGCTGGCCCGAAGCGTTACTGACGCGCGGCTGCCTCAAAGACGCGGAACCCTTTGCTGCTTGCCAGTTTGCGAGTCGCAAATCCGCTGTCGGTGAGCCACTGTGCGAGAGAGTCTCCGCCAAGGTTCTTGCTCACGACCAGATGAGCGATTCCATCAACCGCAAGCCGTTGCATCCACTCATCGAGAAGTTGACGAAGCGCTGTCTTTCCGATGCGAATGGGTGGATTCGACCACAGCAATGCATAGCGAATGGACTCATCAAGTTCTTCGGGGGCGAGAACTGTGACATTCAAAAGGCCGTTTTTCTTGGCGTTTGATGCGCAGAGGGCACGCGCTCGCTCATTCACATCCACCGCAACAACAGTGCAGGCCGGATACAGAGATGCCAAGGTCAGTGCGATAGCTCCGGTGCCACATCCGATGTCGGCAAGAAATGATCCGTCGGTGATGGTGGGGTAGTTGCCCCGACTCATGATGTCGAGAAGGACTGCAGTTCCCTTATCAAGTCCATGACGGCTGAAGACGCCCACATCAGACTCCAATGTGAGGGTGTGTCCTTTGACATCGATGTCAAACTCGGATGGCCGCGACGGCCCTGCAGGGCTCTCGCTGAAATAATGCGAGTCGCGGGATTCAGGTGACGAGTTCATGACCCATGTAGCCTTTCAGATTATGGGTTATGACATCCGCACCTTCGGAGATCCGGTTCTCACCGCAGTGGCAGAACAGGTGGAGAACATCGACGGCAAGGTCATTCGCCTGACGCAGGCGATGCTGCAGGCGATGTACAAAGCGCCAGGGCTTGGCTTGGCTGCACCTCAAATCGGTGTTCAGAAGCAGATTTTTGTGTATGACATTGATGGTGAGCCAACAACATTGATCAACCCACGCATCGTTGAATCACGTGGCGAATGGGTCTACGACGAAGGTTGCCTCTCTATCCCTGGTCTCTACGTTGAGATGCTTCGGCCTAAAGAAGTTCTCCTCGAGGCAGTTGATCTCAACGGCAACACCATTCAGGTAGAAGCCGATGACTTGCTTGCTCGCTTGTTCCAACATGAACTTGATCACCTCAATGGCGTTCTCATGTTTGAGCGCATGACTCCCGAACAGCGCGAAGAAGCTTTGCGTGAATACGCACGAATCGCAGATGGTGGTTCGTACGAAGGCGAAACTCGTCATATCGGATTGAAGTAGCCATGGCAGCGGAGGCTCGACCTCTCGTGTTTCTTGGTACGCCTCCTGCCGCAGCAGTTGTTCTCGAGCGTCTGGTCGATGCCGGCTTTGAGATTGCTCATGTCGTGACACGGCCCGATGCAAAGCGTGGTCGCGGGTCGTCATTGTCTCCCAGCCCAGTGAAAGAAGTGGCACTGCGTTTAGGCATTCCCGTGAGCCATGGTCTTGAGTGGGTCGTCGCTCATCGGGAAGAGAACTTGTTGGGCATCGTTGTGGCGTATGGCCGAATCATTCCCGCGTCGATTCTGGCTCACACACCCATGATCAATATTCACTTCTCGTTGCTTCCACGATGGCGTGGTGCAGCGCCCGTCGAACGCGCCATCTTGGCGGGGGACACCACAACAGGTGTGTGTATCATGGACATCGAGGAGACACTCGACACTGGTGCTGTCTATGCCCGAGAAGAAGTCGCGATCTCAGACGTGTCGACCTCAGTGTCTTTGACGAACGAATTGGCACACTCAGGCGCAGACCTCTTGGTGCGCACATTGAAAGCTGGCTTAGGAACTCCGATAGCTCAAGGTGATGGCGAGACGTATGCCAAAAAGATTTCCGTTGAAGAGCAACGTATTGACTGGTCTTTAAGTGCAGTCCAGATTCACCGTCAGGTGAGGGCGTTGCGGTCTTATGCAGTTGTGGGCGGCTCCCGAATCAAGATTCTTGAAGTGGCGCTCGTTGATGGTGATGCAACATTGGCTCCAGGTGAAGTCGAGTCTGATTGCTATGTGGGTACAGGACAAGGCGATCTTCTTCTCGTGCGAGTGCAGCCAGAAGGCAAAGGCCCCATGCCTGCAGCCGATTGGATGCGTGGCCGCGCGACTCTCGCCCCGACTCAATTTTTGTAAACACTCGTAATTCAGGGGTTATGGCAGAGGGTGCCTAGATAACCTCATGCCGTGCTTAAGTTCGTACTCCCCAAAGGTTCTCTTGAGAAGGCAACCTTCGATCTCTTCGAAGCTGCCGATCTCTCCGTGGTCCGCTCTTCCTCTGTTGACTACAAGGCCTCTATTGATGACCCTCGCGTTGACTCGGTCCGCATTCTTCGTCCACAGGAAATTGCTTCATACGTGCAAGAAGGTCTGTTTGATATTGGTATCACTGGTCGTGACTGGATTGAAGAAACCAATAGCGATGTCGTCAGTCTTGGTCAGTTGAAGTACTCGAAGGCCACAGCACTTCCTATTCGCGTCATCGTTGCTGTTGCTGATTCGTCACCCGCTCAGTCAGTGAAAGATCTTGGTGAAGGTGTGCGTGTCACGACCGAGTATCCAGAGATGACCCGTCGCTTCTTTGCAGCACAAGGGGTGAAGGCTGACATCCGTTTGAGCTACGGAGCTAGTGAAGCAAAGATTCCTGATATTGCTGATTGTGTTGTCGACATCACAGAAACAGGACGTGCATTGCGTGCGGCTGGTCTGCGCATTATCGACACAATCCTCGTGAGTTATACAGAACTTATTGCGAATAAGAAGTCATTTGAAGATCCAGCGAAGCGTCACGCAATGGAGCAAATCATGACGCTTCTCACGGGAACACTTGAGGCTCGCGACAAGGTTTTGTTGAAGTTGAACGTTTCCAAAGAAGCGATGGAAAAAGTTGTTGCCTTGTTGCCATCAGCGAAGTCACCCACCATCGCGCATCTTGCCTCTGGTGATTATGCGATTGAAACCGTTGTTGCTAAGCGTGGCATCAATACGTTGATTCCTGCATTGATTGATGCAGGTGCATCTGACCTTCTTGAGATTCCGATCTCAAAGATCATTCACTGACCAATGGCTCAGACGGACTTTCTGACCGGTCGCGTCACTCAATTCGATCGTCGAATTGGTCTCGGTGAAATCACCGACGGTGAAGGTCGCGTGTGGCCATTCCACTGCGCCATGTTGACCGATGGCTCTCGCATGATTGAACTAGGCACAGCTGTGCAGTTTCGGCCTCAGTTTCACGTGATTCGTGATGAGGCCTTCGAAATCAGCTCTCTGTAGAGCCATTCACCTTCTGGACAAAGACCAGTCGGATGTTTCCGAGTGCTGCTGCCAAAGTCTCTGCATGCTCACCCAAACGGTCGCCCAAGGTGTCAACAAGAGACCCCAAAGCATCGATAGCCAGTTGGGCATCATCGAGGCGGGGAGGCTCAGATGAGAGGTGGATCGCTGCCAATTCGAAGAGCCCCATGGCGTGATTGGTGACGACAACTGAGGCAGGAACCTCAGAAAGCCGTCGCCGGGTCTCGGCAACTGCCTCGAGGGCCTCGGCTGTCTGGTCGTCGAGGAGAGGTTCTGTGGGGGGCATGGTGTCGTCTGCGCTCATTGGGCGATACCCTAATCTGCGTCAACTGAGCGAAGTGGGGTTCCGCCCCCACCTGTCCACCCTGGTTTCAGGAGTGCGTCGGGTCGAGATTGCGAGCAACTCTTGTTGCTCTGTGTTCTGCTTCGTGCACTGGCACGAACGAACCACGAAAGTGGTTCCACACAGAGGAGGGCGAGGCCCATTGCACAAGAGAGACAGCCATAGCTACGCCGCAGAATAATGAACCCCGTTACAACGAGCGCATTCGTGCGCGCGAGGTTCGCCTTATCGGTCCCGACGGTAGTCAAGTTGGTGTTCGCACCACCACTGATGCCCTCACCCTGGCGCGAGAGTTAGATCTTGACTTAGTCGAGGTCGCACCACTCGCGAATCCACCAGTGTGTCGCATCATGGACTACGGAAAGTTCCGCTACGAAGAGGCGCAGAAAGCCAAAGAATCACGGAAGAAGACAACCCACGTCACCATCAAAGAGGTGAAGTTCCGACCAAAGATCGGAAAGGGCGACTTCGACACCAAAGTTCGGCATATGCGTGACTTCCTAGAAGACGGACACAAAGTAAAGGTCACACTGCAATTCCGCGGACGAGAAGTTGCCCACCCAGAACTGGGCGCAAAGATTCTCGATGCGGCACTTGAACAGCTTGGAGCACTTGCAAAAGTGGAAACCCAAGCCCGTCTCGAGGGTCGCAACATGACAATGGTTTTGTCTCCTGACAAGAAGGCACCCGCCAAAAAAGTCGAAAAGGACCAGGGACCAAGCGCAGCACCAGCACCAGTTGCAGATGCAGTAGAAGCCCCGGCACCAGCCGAACAGAGCGATAACGAGTAGAGGAATAGAACATGCCAAAGATGAAGACAAGCAAGACTGCTGCAAAGCGTTTCAAGCAGACCGGATCAGGAAAACTGCGCCGTCAGCAGGCCAACCGCCAGCACCTCTTCGAGAAGAAGTCCAGTGTGCGTACACGTCGCCTTGCCGGTGATGTCGATGTACATCCTGGTGATGCCCGCAAGATCAAGCGCCTTTTGGGCCTTCGATAGACGTCAATTAGTAGAAGTAGGAGAACACCATGGCAAGAGTCAAAAGAGCCGTTCACGCTCGCAAGAAGCACCGTGCAGTACTTGAGAAGGCAAAGGGTTACTACGGCAATAAGAGCCGTTCATTCCGCGCCGCTAACGAGCAGGTTCTGCACTCCGGTCAGTACGCATTCCGTGACCGTCGTGCAAAGAAGGGCGAATTCCGTCGCCTTTGGATCCAGCGCATTAACGCTGCATGCCGTTTGAACGACATTTCATACAGCCGCTTTATCGCAGGCTTGAATGCTGCTGGCATCGAAGTTGACCGCAAGATCCTTGCTGATCTCGCAGTGCACGATGCAGAAGCATTTGCGTCATTGGTGGTTACTGCAAAGGCCGCACTGGTCTGAGCAGGACACCACTGTCACCCTCGAACCCTCGGGTTCAGACTCTGCGGCGCCTCATTGGGCGCCGCAGTTTCCGTTATGAGGAAGGGACCTTCGTTGTTGAAGGACCCACGCTTGTTGAGGAAGCTGTTCTCGCTGGTCTCGACATTCGTGAGCAATACGTGCGCGAGGACTACGAGGATTTCGAAGCCCCGATCAATACGCACGAATTAGATGCTAAGACGTTCAACTCCGTAGCGGATACAGAATCACCCCGCGGAATTCTCGCTGTCTGTGCGATGCCCGATGCTGGGTCATTGTCGTTTGAGGCTTCTGATTGGTTGCTCGTTCTCCACGAGGTGTCCGACCCTGGAAACTTAGGAACTCTGGTGCGCAGCGCAGAAGCAGCAGGTGCAACCGGAGTCGTCTTGGTGGGAAACTCGGTTGATCCGTGGTCTCCGAAAACAGTTCGCGCATCTGCTGGCGCCATCTTCCATGTCCCGGTCTGGCAGGTTGACTCTTTGCAGACGTTGAGCGCAGTAGGCGTTCGGCTGCTCGGGACAACCTCGCACGATTCGCTGGGGGTGTCTCACCCCGAGTCAATCTATGAAGCAGACCTGTCGGGCCTGATCGGTGTCGTTCTTGGCAATGAAGCACATGGTCTTCCTGCTGATGCTGCTGTTGATTCCTGGATCACGATTGAGCACGCCGGCCGTTCGGAGAGTCTGAATGTCGCCATGGCTGGCACTGTGGTGGCGATGCATGTTGCCCGCACACGCCAGAAAGATGCGCAGGGCTAATCCTCCCTGTCGTTCGCGATAGAGGCGAGTAGCGTTTCAACGTCATGGCAAGTGCATCAATTCCCGAGAAAGACCAGTTGGCAGCAGCTCTTGCTGAAGGTCTGACCAGCATCTCTTCATCGTCGTCTTCGGATGATTTGCGTGCACTCATGTCGGCTTTGGCTGGCAAAAAGGGCGCCATCGCTGGTGTGAAGTCGTCGCTCGGCAAAGTCACAGACATTGAGGCTCGTAAGGAACTCGGCCAAGCTGTCAATGAGGCGTTGAACGCCTTGCAGAAAGCATCTGATTCTCGTTTACGAGAACTGCGTGCCGGCGAGTTTGCGTCGCAGATTCAAGCAGACCGCGTTGACATGACTGAGTTGGCGATGTCGGCTGAAGCATCGCGCCGCCGAGGTCGCATGCATCTTGTCACGCAGGCCACCGAGCGCCTTGAAGATGTTTTTGTCGGATTGGGTTTCCAGATTGCCGAGGGCCCTGAAGTGGAGACCGACTTCTACAACTTCGAAGCACTCAACATGCCTCCAAGCCATCCTGCGCGCAGTATGTGGGACACATTGTTCGTTGAAAGTGACGAACCTGGCAGTGTTGTTCTGCGGACACACACGTCACCGGTACAAATCCGCGTGATGCAAGAGTGGCCTCCACCGATCTATGCCATCATGCCCGGCCGTGTTTTCCGCAAGGAGACACCCGATGCAACGCACATGCCTGTGTTCCATCAGATCGAGGGTCTTGTGATTGATCGCGGTATTACCTTCGCTGATCTCGCTGGCACGATTGAATCGTTTACGAAGGCCTTCTTTGGTGAAGGCTTCACAAGCCGACTTCGCCCTTCCTATTTCCCATTTACGGAACCAAGTGCCGAGTTTGATATTCGCCGCCCCGATGGTTCGTGGATTGAACTTGGTGGTTGCGGCATGGTGCACCCGCATGTGTTGCGTGCAGGTGGACTTGATCCGAACGAGTGGAGTGGATTCGCATTTGGCTTCGGTATCGACCGCATGGCAAAAGAGCGTCATGGTGTGAACGACATTCGCGATATGTATTCCGATGACATCCGTTTCACGGAGCAGTTCTCATGAAAATTCTTCTCTCAATTCTTCGCGAGATGGCAGACATTCCGTCGGATCCTGAAATAGTGGCGGTTGCACTGACAAATCTTGGTCTTGCCGTCGAAGAGATGGACGTCGTCGGCACTCCCGTTCCTGGCGTTGTAACAGCACGCATCAATCGCATGGAAAAGCATCCTGATGCTGCAAAGGTGACTCGCTGTTTCGTTGATGCCGGTGATGGCGAAGAACGTCACGTGTGGTGTGGTGCAACAAACATGCAGCCAGGAGACATTGTTCCCTTGGCAACACTCGGAACCAAGATGCCCAACGGTATGGATATTGCGCGTCGCGGAATCCTTGGCATTGATTCAGAAGGGATGCTGTGCTCCGAAGTTGAACTCGGCATGAGCGATGAATCAAGCGGTCTGCTCATTCTGCCGAAAGATTCGCCTCTGGGTGTTAGTCCCTTCGAAGTGTTGGGTATCGAACACGATGTTGTCTTTGATCTTGATCTCACACGTAACCGCGCTGATTGCTGGGGTCACCTCGGCGTCGCTCGTGATCTTGCAGCTCACTTTGGTGTTCCATTGAATGGTCCTCGTATCGATACCGGATCGTTGGGTGCAGAGAAGTCTCTTCCTGTTGTTATTGACGCTGAAGAAAACTGTGCATCATTTTCGGTGTCCTACATCAGTGGAGTGAAGGTTGGCCCATCTCCACGGTGGGTATCTTCCCGGCTCGCTCATCTCGGAATGCGTTCCATCAACAACGTTGTTGATGCTTCAAACTTGGTGATGCTGGAAACGAACCAACCCAATCACGCCTATGACGCTGCAGTCGTTTCTTCATTCCGTGTGCGTCTTGCTGCAACAGGGGAGACGCTCACCACTCTCGATGGTCAGGTGCGTACCTTGCATTCAGAAGATCTTCTGATCTGCAACGGCGCAGATAACTCAGGAGTTGGGCTTGCTGGCGTCATGGGTGACCTACATTCAGAAATCACCGACACAACGACAACGCTTGCAATAGAGAGTGCGTGGTTTTCTCCCGACCCAGTGCGGTTCACGGCTATTCGTCACGGGCTTCGCTCGGAAGCATCGGTGCGATTCGAGCGCGGTACCGATCCCAATGGCTGGGTTCTTGCAGCAGAGCGCTTCGTGACCATCTTGCGTGAAACATGCCCTTCTGCCGTATTGCACACTGGTGCCACAGTGGTGCGTACATCGCATTGCCCACAGCCAATTGACGTTCATGTCAGTGTTAATGCAGTCGAGCGAATGCTCGGAATTCGGATTGAAGCAGATCGCATTGTCTCGATCTTGAATGCAATTGGTTTCGAGGCTCAAAGCAATGGCGATGATGTCACCTGTGTTGTGCCGACATGGCGCCCCGATTGTGCTCAGTCCGTTGACATCATCGAAGAGATTGCTCGTCACTTTGGGTACGACAACATCGGCAAGACAATTCCCAACTCAACAGTGCATGGTCGCTTGTCGAACATGCAGCAACGTCGTCGCGTCCTGCGCCGCGTGTTGGTGGGTCTTGGTCTTGATGAGGCAATGCCGTCGCCGTTCCTTGCTCCAGGTGATCTGACAGATGTTGGACTATCGGAAGAGGATGTGTTGCGACTTGCGAATCCACTCGTGGCCGATGAGTCCATCTTGCGCACGTCACTTCGCCCGGGACTTTTGCGTTCACTTCGCTATAACCAATCACATCGCGCACCTCGAGTGGGGCTGTGGGAAATTGGTCATGTGTATCCAAAGTCCGATGCTCAGTTGCCAAACGAATCGGAACAGCTTGCGATTGTGGTTGCCGGTGGAGATGCAGAAACCGCATTGGCGCAGTGGAATGCAATTTGTGACGCATTGTCGGTGGGTGCACAACTTGATCAGTCTCGTGTTCCGCCCGGTCTTCATGCCACACGTTCAGCAACGCTGGCACGTGGCAAGAAGGTCATTGGTGTTGTCGGCGAGGTTGATCCTGTGGTGCTTGATGTTCTCGGAATCGAAGGTCGCGTCTCCATTTTGGAACTCGACCTCACGACTCTGCTGAATGAAGAGCCGAAGCCAGTGCAGGCACGTGACATCAATCGTTTCCCATCGAGCGATATCGACTTGGCGTTCGTGCTTCCGGAAACAATCGCAGCAACGAATCTGCAGCGAGCTCTCCGTCAAGCAGCGGGTAAACGACTTGTGAGTATTGAACTTTTCGATGTCTACCGCGGCAAAGGTGTTGCTGAGGGTTCACGCAGTCTTGCGTTTCGTTTGCGCCTGCAAGAAGAAGGCGGAACATTGACGGACGCCATTCTTGCTGACGTACAAAAGTCGTGTGTCGCTGCAGCTGAAAAAGCTGGCGCAACAATTCGCGCCTAGTAGTTGTTAGTTGACCGTTGGGTCAGCGGGGTAGTCCGCAAGCTTTCGTAATTCGCTTGTTTGACGTGCCATCACTCGTGACCACAGTGTGAACGGATCATTGTCGAATGCATCGTTGGGCTCAGATGGCAACACCCACCATGCGTTCTCTGTGAGTTCGTACGCCAGTTGTCCTGGTCCCCAGCCGGAATAGCCCTGAAAGACCCGATGGATGGATGATGTGTTGGGGTCATCAGACATCATGTCCATGGAAGTGACATTGGAGGGCGAGCCAAAGTCCTGGGCGAGGCAGATGTAGCTGGATTCTTCGACTGGACCGCCAATGAACTCCACGCGTGGCCCCGCCGATGTGGCGATCCATTCGCTCAATGGTGAGCGGTCGGGGGAGTCCAGCATTGACCCCGGGCGATTAATCACAAGACCCATCGACCCCTCGTCGTCAATGTGAGCAAGCATCAATATGACCGTCCGAACGAAGTTGGGATCATCCAAAACGGGCTGAGCCACTAAGAGGGCCCCAGCCTGGGGGAGAATGATTGAATTATCATGCACGAACCCGTATAGTAATACATCTATGGTGAAAGTCGGAATCATTGGGGCATCGGGGTACACCGGGGCCGAATTGCTTCGTTTATGTGCTCAGCACCCGTCCGTGGAGGTCGTGGCTGCCACGGGTGATTCCCAAGCGGGAACACTTGCGAGCCACTTGTACCCGTCTTTGGCGGCTGCGTACCCCAATCTGGTGTTTGAAGAATTCACTGTTGATCGCTTCACGGGGCTCGACGTTGTGTTCCTGGGTATTCCACATGAGGCTGCTCTAGAAATAGCGCCACAACTTGTCGGCAAAGTCGGCTGTGTCATTGACCTCTCGGCTGCGTACCGCCTGAAGGATTCGTCGTTGTATCCCACTTGGTATGGGTTTGATCACACTCAGCCTGAACTGTTGGCTCAAGCTGTCTACGGATTACCTGAGCTCTATCGCAGTCAACTTCCGAGCGCACAGCTCATTGCGACACCTGGCTGTTATGTGACGGCTGCATCGCTCGCACTCACGCCGCTTGTTCGTGCTGGGCTCGTGCAATCTCAAGGCGTCATTGTCGACGCCGCATCTGGCGTGAGTGGTGCTGGTCGGGCACTGAAGCATGGTTCGTTGTTCTCAACTGTGGATGAAGATTTCACCGCGTATGGACTTCTTGATCACCGTCATACGCCTGAGATCGAACAAGTAACAGGTGCACAAGTTCTTTTCACACCGCACTTAGCGCCGATGAATCGGGGCATTCTGGCAACGTGTTACGCGCGACCGCAAGGTGATGCGCCGACAACAGCATCGCTTTTGGCATCACTCGCAACGTTCTACAAGGACGAGCCCTTTATTGTGGTGCGTCCTCAAGTGCCATCAACAAAAGCAACGCTTGGTACCAACACGGTGCACATCACCGCTCGATATGACGAGCGCACCGGCTACGTCATGGTGCTTGCCGCTCTTGACAACATTGCAAAAGGTGCATCTGGTGGCGCAGTGCAGTCAATGAACGTGGCACTTGGTCTTCCTGAAACTTCAGGTCTCAGCACAGTAGGGGTCTATCCATGAGCGAATTAACTCGTGCTGACGTTCTCGTTGAGGCTCTTCCGTACATTCGTCGGTTCGCCGGACGCACTGTCGTCGTGAAGTATGGCGGTAACGCGTTGGCCGGCACTTCGGAACATGATGCTCTTGCTTTGTTTGCTGAAGACATTGTTCTGATGCACACGGTGGGCATTCGTCCGGTCGTTGTTCATGGTGGTGGCCCTCAGATCAACGACATGTTGTCGCGGTTGAACATTGAGTCGAAGTTCGTTAATGGTCTTCGCGTGACAGACGAGGCGACCATGCAGGTCGTGCAGATGGTGTTGAATGGCAACGTCAACCCGCAAATTGTTAGTGCAATCAATGTGCATGGCAATGTCGCTGTTGGTCTCTCTGGTGAGGACGGGCGCACATTGCAGGTCACAGCACGTGATGCATCGCTTGGATTTGTCGGCGATATTGAAAAGGTGCGCACGCACGTCATTGATGGCCTTTTGGCCGATGGACTTGTGCCGGTTCTGTCCACAGTGGGTGTCGACGTCAATGGACAGCCATACAACATCAATGCAGATACGGCTGCTGGAGCAATCGCAGAAGCATTGGGTGCTGAAAAGATTGTGTACCTCACAGACATTGCCGGACTTCGCAAAGACATTGATGATGCAGCATCGCTCATTCAGCGCATCACGGTGGATGAACTGTCAGCGCTCATTGCAGATGGGACCATCTCCGGCGGAATGATTCCGAAGGTGGAGAGTTGCATGCAGGCTGTACGTGGGGGAGTCAAGAGTGCCCACATTCTCGATGGTCGTATTGCCCACGTTCTGTTGTTGGAACTATTTACCGATCAAGGTGTCGGCACGATGATTACGGGAGTATCTCAATGAAGCACGCATTTTATGAAAATGAAAAAGCTGTGACAGCGAATGAGTCGCGCGATTATTGCCCGTTCATCCCTGTCTTTGGTCCGCCAGCGGTCATGTTTGAACGTGGTGAGGGCACTCAGTTGTGGGATATCTCTGGAAAGCGTTATCTCGATTTCCTGAGTGGCATCGCTGTTGTTTCTCTGGGTCATGCCAACCCAGTTATCGCGAAGGCAATAGCTGAACAAGCGAACACATTGGTTCACGTTTCTAACTTTTTTGCAAACACTGTGGCAACAAAGACCGCTGTCGAGCTTTCGGGGCTTATGCGTGATGCAGGTGCAGGGGATGGTCAAGTTTTCTTCTGTAACTCAGGTGCCGAAGCAAACGAAGCTGCAATCAAGTTGGCTCGTAAGTTTGGTGGTCGTGGTCGACACCGAATCGTGACGGCACTCGGAAGTTTCCATGGCCGTACTTTGGGTGCACTCGCGCTGACCGGTCAGCCAGCAAAGCATGAAGTGTTTCAACCAATGCCTGAAGGTTTCAAGTATTGCGAATTTGGTGATATTGCGTCTCTTGAAGCACAACTGGATGACACTGTCGCTGCGGTGATGTTGGAACCTATTCAGGGCGAAGGTGGCGTTGTGCCAGCTGATGCTGCTTATCTCCAAGCAGTGCAGAAGCTGTGTAACGAGCGTGGCATCTTGCTCATTATCGATGAAGTGCAAACCGGTTTCTGCCGTACCGGTAAGTGGTTCGGCTTTGAACATGCAGGCATTCAGCCCGATGCCATCACAATGGCGAAGGGCATGGGTAACGGTATGCCCGTTGGTGCGCTGTGGGCACGAAAAGACATTGCCTCGGTATTGCAGCCCGGTGATCACGGCTCGACGTACAGTGGCACCGCTCTCGCAACATCAGCAGTATCCGCCGTCATTTCGGAGATGAAGCGCCTCGATGCTGCAACACTTGCAAACAAGCAAGGTGCGCGCTTGCGGGAAGGTCTCCTGAAACTCGCAAAGGTGGATCACGTACGCGGTTCTGGTCTTTTGCTTGGTGCACAATTGGTGGAGGGTGTTCTCACTGCCGATGTTGTGCCGGTGTTGTTAGATGCTGGTCTCATCGTAAACGGTGTGAATGCCACAACGATTCGTTTCGCACCTCCACTGACTGTGTCGGATGCTGAAATCGACGAAGCACTTTCCATTCTTGCGACGGTGTTGTCATGAAGCATCGTCACTTGGTTGATATTGCGTCATTGGGCGCACCCACTCTGCGACACATCCTTGGTCTCTCCACTGCAACGCCACAGCCGCTGTTGAGTGGAAAAGGTGCTGCTCTGATTTTTGAAAAGCCATCAAATCGCACACGTCACTCCATGGAGATGGCTGTGGTGCAACTAGGTGGTCATCCTGTGTACACACGCGGTGAAGAGATTGGTTTTGACGTCCGTGAAACGGTGGAAGACATCACCAAAATCATGGCTGGCTATCACGCAGTTCTTGCGGCACGAGTCTTTTCGCACTCGGTCATCGAACGCATGGTGGCGTGTGATGTAGTTCCTGTTGTCAACATGTTGAGCGACGCATCGCATCCGTTACAGGCACTAGCCGACATCATCACGATGGAAGAACACTGCGGCCCCATCAACACGCTGACAGTTGCGTGGTTGGGTGATTACAACAATGTGGCACGTTCGCTTGCTGAAGCGGTCTGTCTTCTCGGCGGCACTATCTCGCTCGGTTGTCCAGAGGGCTACAACGCTTCTCAGGAAGAGTGGGCACGTCTAATGGCACTTGGCGGCTCGGTGCGTCAATCCGCTGATCCGATGAAAGCTGTGGAAGGTGCACATGTTGTGCACACCGACACGTGGATCTCGATGGGGCAAGAGGCAGAAGCAGCCGAACGTCGAGAGATCTTCTCTCAATATTGTGTGAATGATGCCGTGATGGCGAACGCTCTCCCTGGTGCCAAGTTCATGCATTGCATGCCCGCGCATCGTGGTGAAGAAGTCAGTGCCGAAGTCTTTGACGGAGCAAGCAGCCTTGTCATCGAGCAGGGCCATCATCGTTTAACTGCAGCTCGTGGCGCCTTGTCATGGGTACAAGGAGCTTGATATGAGCACGAAACAACAACGTCAACAACTCATCTCTCGTTTGATTGGCCAAGAGAACATCTCTAGCCAGCCACAACTCCAAGAGATTCTTCGCGAACACGGAATTGAAGCCACGCAGGCCACGGTGTCGCGTGACCTCGAAGAGCTCGGTGCTGTGAAGATTCGCATCCCTGGTGGTGACACTGCCTATGCGATTGCCGAATATGCACCTGCCCGTGTGGCGCCAACTGATCAGCTCCGTCGCGTGATGGCGGAATGGGTCGCAGAGGTGACATCAAGTGGAAATCTTGTTGTGGTGCGCACACCGCCAGGGTGTGCTCATGTGGTTGCATCTGCGCTCGACCGCAGCGGTCTCGATGGTTTGCTCGGCACAGTTGCAGGCGATGACACGATCTTCTGCGTTGCCGCAGAAGAGATTGGCGGCACTGGGCTGGCGCAGCAATTGCGCACGTTGTCTGGCGTTACAGATGCCACTGGCGGCATTCCGCGTCGAAAGGGGACAGTCAATGTCTGAGAAGAACGTTTCTGAAGGCGCAGCACTGTGGCATGGTCGTTTCGATTCTGCACCGGCAGATGAATTGATGGCATACACCGAGAGTCTCTCCTTCGACAAGCGACTTTGGGTGGACGACATCTTTGGCTCGAAAGCACACGTCACGATGCTGATTTCTGTCGGCATTATGTCGAAGGATGATGGAGACAAGGTTCTCTCAGCACTAGACGCGGTTGCACAGGAATTTGCATCAAACACTTTTGTGTTCGAGGCATCTGATGAAGACATTCACACGGCCATTGAGCGTCGTGTCACTCAGATTGCAGGTGAACCTGGCGGACGTATCCATACGGGTCGTAGTCGAAATGACCAGGTGGCAACCGCAATTCGCTTGTGGTGCAAGAGGGAAGTACGCACCGTGCGTGACTTCATCTTGGCGCTCGTGGACACGCTTGAAGCGCGTGCACAAGAAGCTGATGCAAACAATCCGGCTATTCGCTTGCCGGGCTATACCCATGTGCAGCATGCACAACCAGTGCTGCTCTCACATCATCTGCGGGCACATGCGTGGGCGATGTTGCGTGACGCAGATCGTCTTGCAGACGCGCTCGAACGCCTCGATGTATCGCCGCTTGGTGCCGGAGCACTTGCGGGTTCTTCTTTGCCGTTGAATCCGTCCGTTTCTGCGCAAGAGATGGGTTTTGCAACAACGTTTGCAAATTCGCTTGATGCTGTGTCGGATCGTGACTTCGTTGCTGAGATTCTGTTCGACATTGCGTTACTCGGTGTTCACTTGTCTCGTATTGGCGAAGAGTGGGTTCTGTGGACAAGCGCAGAGTTCGGATTTGCTTCCCTAGACGATGCATACGCCACAGGGTCGTCCATGCTGCCTCAGAAGAAGAATGCTGATATTGCCGAGCTTGCCCGCGGTAAAGCAGGTCGTCTCATTGGCAATCTCACCGGAGTTCTTGCGATGTTGAAGGGTCTGCCACTTGCCTACAACCGCGATCTCCAAGAAGATAAAGAGCCACTGTTTGATTCGGTGGATCAAGTTCGTCGTGCGCTCATTGCCCTGAACGGGATGATTGCGACAGCAACTTTTAATGTTGACGCAATGACTAAGGGTGCTGACGCAGAAGCATTGGTGGCGACTGATCTCGCAGAATGGTTGGTGCAACGCGGCATGCCGTTCCGTGAGGCGCACGCTGTGGTGGGCAAAGTTGTTCGTGATGCCCTTGCTACAGGTACACCGATGGTCGACATCGTTCGTGGTCATCCGCAGTTGGGTGCTGATGCTGCCCAGTTGTTTGCACCAGGTGTTGCAGTGGGCAATCGTCGAACCCCAGGTGCCGCAGGACCAGAAGCTGCACCAGTTCAGAAACAGCGTCTTACTGACGCCATCACACAAGCAAAGGCGAAACTATCATGACATTTGTGGAACGTATCCGAGTTCGCTACAACGAATGCGACATGCAGAACGTTGTGTTTAATGCCAACTACTTCATGTATGCCGATGATGCTGTTGCTCAGTGGATGCGACAGAGCGTCAACGCAATGAATGGTGGCAATCTCGACGACCTTGTTTCTTGGGCAGACATCGGTTTTGATTTCATGTTGAAGACCACAACGGCAACGTGGCATAAGGGTGCAACGTATGGCGACACAATTGACGCACGTTGTGAAGCAACACGGTGGGGAAACACGTCGTTTGATGTATCAGTGTCGATGACTGTGAAAGATCAACCCATCTTCGATTGCACCATCACGTACGTCAGCGTGACTCCAGGAACGCATACTCCGGCTCCTGTTCCCGACACTTTGAAGAAAGCGCTGAGCTAGTAGGGCAGTAGCCAGTTCATCTCCTGGCCGTGATACCCGATCTCGGCGAGAAGGAACTCTTCCGGGTCACCTCCGCGCCACATGGTGACTCGAACATCAGCAACTTTTCCTGCAGGTTCCATTCGTGCCCATATCAATGGTTTTTCAGGAGTCGCTGTGATGGACGCATCTTCCAGTGCTTGTCGAAAACGACGCTGCACGTCGGGTCCCAAGTACTGCCACACAATGGAATGAAACACGACAGTCGCCTTGTCGCGGTGAGCACGCAACTGTCGCTCAATCCACGTGTCTGCAGACTCTGTATCAACGATTGGCTTATGTTCTTTTGCAATCTCAATTGCAGCACGAATTCGTTGCAGACGTGTTTTTTGGTCCGGCCAGACAAACGATAAGAGACGTATTTCTTGCGATGGGTCAGTGACATCAATGGGGGACACATCAACTCCTTTGCAATTGACAACACGTGCTCCCGTTTTTGGTACAAGTGGTGCATTGCCAAACCAGTCACCCATGAAACGAAGCGCAGAGGAAGGATCACCCATTCGCAGTTGGCCAAAACAGCCATAGAACTTCTCGAAATTGAGATTCAAACCAGCGCTCGCACCCACTTCGAAGAAATCAAATTCTTCAACACCAAACTTTGTCAGCCAATGACTCAAGGTCAGATGCACAACGCTTCGTCCTACTTCATTTGTCTGAACCTGACTAGCTAAACCACTCTCCACTTCGTCAAGGTGCTCTCGCACATATCCAATGAAATCAGCGCCAAAGTCTTCTCCGGGCTTACCGCCAACACTGGGGTAATGGCGAGCGAGACGATCATCTTCACCTCTGAGAACAACGCGATGAATTGCTCCGGCAAGTCGAAGTGGCACTGCGTCATGGATAGGTCTCGCACTGCGCCCCGCCAAGAGCGCATAAATACGCCCGCCTGCTTCGTAGTCATCAGCCAGTTCGGTAAACAGGGTTTCATACATCTTGGAACCGAGGGGTCCGCACACCCGAGCCTGTGCCCGCAGGGCTGCCAGCATGGGGTCTTCTTCAAAGAGTGATGATTGACCGGGGAGAGACATGCTCTGTTGATAATAGGTTCGCTGCGCTTCACATGACTCATGGCAACATAGAGGCGTGACAAATCCTGGCCTTTTGGGCGAACTCAGTACACGTGGACTCATCCATGATTCCACCGATGCCGTAGCTCTTGAAGCGCGCCTCAGTACGGGCCCTATTGGTGTGTATGTGGGCTTTGATCCCACTGCAGATTCTCTCCATGTGGGTCATCTTTTGGGCCAACTCACATTGCGTCGATTTCAGATGGCAGGACATCGCCCCTTCCCACTTGCGGGTGGAGCAACCGGAATGGTGGGGGATCCATCAGGCAAAAGTGAAGAACGTAATCTTCTTGATGCTGACACTCTGCAACACAATGTTGAATCAATTAAGAAACAACTCGCGAACCTTCTTGATTTTTCTCCTGGTTCCAACGCTGCAACTTTGGTGAACAACGCTGATTGGACAGCAAACATCAGTGCATTGGAATTTCTTCGTGATGTCGGCAAGCACATCACTGTGAATCAAATGATGGCGAAAGAATCTGTCAAGAATCGTTTGAACTCTGAGAACGGATTGTCATACACCGAGTTCAGTTACATGTTGCTACAAGCCAATGATTTCAGGCATCTTTGCGCTACTCACGATGTTGAGTTGCAGATGGGTGGATCTGATCAATGGGGAAACATCACTGCTGGTATCGATTTAATTCGAAAGACTTTGGGACGTGGTGCATTCGGTGCAACGTGGCCACTTGTAACGCGCAGTGATGGGCAGAAGTTTGGAAAGACTGCAGGCGGTGCAGTGTGGCTTGATCCACAACGCACTTCGCCGTATCAATTCCGACAGTTTTGGATGCAGATGGCTGATGCTGATGTTGTTCGCTACTTGCCGCAGTTTTCACTTGCGTCACTTGATGATGTTCGTGCACTCATCGCAGAACATGAACAAGCACCAGAGAAGCGTGCAGCACAACGTTCCCTTGCTGCAGAGATGACATCACTGGTGCACGGAGCCGAAGCAGCGCAGAATGCTGAAGCTGCTGCTGACATCTTGTTCGGGGCAGACCCGACGTCGGCTGCCATCGATGCACTGCGCGCGGTCGCCGCGGAGGTCCCGACGACCGCTGTTTCCTCAACAGAGCTCGATGACCCCATCGCCCTCCTCGTTCGTGCCGGAGTCGTGACATCGAACAGTGATGCTCGACGCACGATCCAGCAAAAGGGCCTCAAGGTCAACGGTCAGACCCTCGAAGAAGGGGAAACCCTTGCAAATAAAGGTATTCTGCATGACCGCTGGGTCTTGGTCCGTAAGGGCAAGACCTCGTACCACCTCTTTGAGGTCTCGGCCTAACGGTTGCCGGGCACAACAAAGAATTCCCATAATTTGTGGGAAACCCGCGTTGTGATTGGTTGTGGCGTGCCGTTAGCATTGCCACTCGCCCCTAAGAAGCACTCGTTGCGGATTAGGGGGTCGGTATCAATTCCCTTTGGGGTATATACCGAGAGCATTAGCTCCTTGAAAACAGAAGAGAATACTGAACGCCAGTGCGGGCAGCACGGTGGCTTTTTGCCATTGGAGCTGTCTGTCAATTCTGGGATGGAGACCATCCATCCCAACAAAACAAAAAAAACAATTAAGTTAGGAACTGGTGTCTCGGGGTTATTCCCCCCGGACACCACGGACTTTCCAGAACGCAGTCACTTCGGTGACAAGTTCTTGATGGAGAGTTTGATCCTGGCTCAGGACGAACGCTGGCGGCGTGCTTAACACATGCAAGTCGAACGGAATCCATGGAGTAGCAATACTCCGGAAGATTTAGTGGCGAACGGGTGAGGAACACGTGAGAAACTTGCCCCGGACTTTGGGATAACAGTTGGAAACGACTGCTAATACCGAATACCTTCGGAGGCCCGCATGGGTCATCGAAGAAAGAATTTCGGTCCGGGAGAGTCTCGCGGCCTATCAGCTAGTTGGTGGGGTAATGGCCTACCAAGGCAACGACGGGTAGCTGGTCTGAGAGGATGATCAGCCACACTGGGACTGAGACACGGCCCAGACTCCTACGGGAGGCAGCAGTGGGGAATCTTGTGCAATGGG
>Ga0208463_1000001_pt1 | contig 121581 bp, 174 predicted proteins | sample LakMenEpi09Jul08_FD_150752 | JGI IMG/M metagenome (GOLD analysis project Ga0208463, IMG submission 150752) | Freshwater microbial communities from Lake Mendota, WI - 9JUL2008 deep hole epilimnion (SPAdes) | ecosystem: Environmental > Aquatic > Freshwater > Lake > Epilimnion/Euphotic zone ... | reverse complement strand
AATGCTGGAACAACTAGGATAGGATAACTAACTGTAGTTAAGTAATTTAACTACAGTTCAACTAAGTTTATGTACACACTACACAATGAGGATGCACGTCTTCTTCTAACTAAACTTAACAAGGAATCATATGATGAGTTTCTCTTCTCATGTGATGATGACGATGATGTAATTATGGAGGAATTAGAATGAGTAAATTAGGACAAATCATCGTAAACATTTTAGAAACTAAAGCTGAAGTTAAAGAGTTAGACGTAACTAGAGAAAAGAAAGAAGCTGAACTTAGTTCTTTAACAAGTGAACTTAAATCTGCATTAACTGATATTCCACTTGAATCTGATTATTATTATGTTAAGCTTGATGATCAACTTATAATACTCGCAAGTAATGGTGTAATTGTTGATGTAACTACTGTTATATACGCAGAATAATGAGTTTAGATGTTTGGTTAACGATAGATGAACCAGTTGTAGTTGTATCTGATGAAGTAACTACTACTGAAGTGTTTACTGCTAACATAACTCACAATCTAAATACAATGGCTGAATTAGCTGGATTGTATGAGTGTTTATGGCATCCAGAAGTAACTAATGCTAGTGAGTTAATTAAACCTCTAGCTGAAGGGTTGATTGAATTAATTAGTGATCCTGATAAATACAGGAAGTTAAATCCCGCTAACGGTTGGGGTAAATATGAGGATTTAGTAAAGTTCGTAAGTAGTTATCTTAGTGCTTGTGTTATATATCCAGATAGTAGGATTAATGTTAGCGTATGAACCACAAGACATTCAAATTGTAAGAAAAAGAGTAAGTTGATGAACACACCGATTCTTATTAGGAGTATAATGAAGAATTTTGAACTTGAATGCGGCGGTATTAATCTTAAACGTTACACAGCATGGAAACCAATTATTAATGTAGTAACAGATCAAGATGGTAAGAAAATATTAAGTATAGCTATCAGAATACGTGTTGATGGTGAATACTATTATGTTAGAGGTTTAATTGAATGTCTTAAGCTATTGGAGAAATTAAAAGTTGATAATGCTAAATTTATGAAGTTATTCTATGACACTGTAGATGATAACGATTTAGATCGTGTTGAGTTAACTCGTGATGAATTATTTGCTATGGAGAATCGTAATGAAGTTAGATCCTGATGAAAGAGGTAATGGAGAAGAAAGTCCAACTATACCAGCACCACAAGGAGAAGATGAAGATGAATAAATTCAATATCGGAGATAAAGTTGTTTTACTTAATCAACCACAAGGTCATGTGTTTGAAGTTACATATATAACTAGAAATGGTTATTATTATGTAATTGAACATGAAGATTGGGGTGAAAAGCTGGTTTATAATAATAATATTGAATTGTACAAACCACCTGTTTTTTCTTACTTTCATCCACATTTAGGATTACATGATTGGGAAATTGTATCTGAAGGTATAAAAGGTGATGTGCATATTCGATCAATTACTAATCCTGAGAATATTTATTGTAATGTTCCACTAGCATTAGTTAAACATTATCTAGGAGATAAGTATGTCGGATAAACGATTAGTTGGAATTGAAATTGTAATTAAAGATGGAGTTAAGACTACAACTAGTAGTTATGCAGATAAAAATACTCCACCTGAGAAGGTAACTGAAACTAAGATTGAAGTTGAGGAACATACGGGGAAGATTGAGACTAGTAATATCAAGTTTAAGTAACCATATAGATTATCAATTAAGGTAGCGCAGCAATTAAGTTGCGCTTTCTTTGTTGGTCAATTTATTTAGAGGACAATGTTATGAGCTTCAAGATCGCCAACAAACCATACGAGTTAACACTAGATCATCTGATATATGGTCTAGATAAAATTAAACTTACTAGACCAAATTACAATACTAAAGCTGCTGTTGACAAAGGTAAGAAAACAGAGTTGTATCTAGTTAACATTCTCAAGTTACTTCAATTAGATGAAGTGCATCTAGTTGAAAATTACACCATACTTGATTCTGTATATCAAGTAGACATTGCAGTTAAACGAAATGATCAATGGCTTGGTTTTCAAGTTAAGTCCAGCGAATATGCGTTTTATCAACATAGAAATAAATCTAGTGTAGGTGTAGTTCAATGTACATCTGATACGGAATCACTTAAATTATTAATTGAGTTATCTAAATGGTTAGATGTACCAATTAAAGATAGTGTTATTGAGGAGTTACGTAAATGGAAACAGGTTAAACAGATGGAAATTAAATCACGCACAGATCTCCGATTCAAGTCATTTCCTGTAGATTGGAAACTGCTAACTCTACTTAAGTTAGTGCGATTTAATAGTGAACTATTAGTTTATTAGGAGATTGACAATGCCAATACTATTTATTTTCTTACTTGGTACACTATTTGGATTATTTCTATCCAGTGTAATTGATTTACTTTCTAAAATATTAGGAGAATAACATGAGTAACGTATTCGCTAGACCTGCTAAACCCGGTACATCTGTAGTTGATAGATTCGAGTTACGTGAAGTATTCATAGTTGGAGATAAACAGTTTCTAACTTATGATGAAGCTGTTGAATTAAGTAAACCAATTAAACGTGCAATCAAGAAAGTAAAGGTGTAATATGAATCAGCGAACAATTGAATTTCTTTCTAAGTTAGAAGCATTGTATGTTGAATATGATATGTCTATTGGAGGTTGTGGTTGTTGTGGAAGTCCTTGGTTGGAAACAGTTAAGAATGAATATTTGGGTGATGAGGTTAACTTTAAGAATGGTGTATTAACTGTTGATGGTAAAACATTAGCTGAATTAGTTGTTACTAACTAGTTAACATTCAACTTAACGAGGTAACTAAGTTAAGTAACTACTATGGAATTAGGATTTAAGGATAGAGTGTTCATAATATTAGCTATTAATAATCTAATAGTTAAGTATCAAACTCGCTCTAGTTTAATTGATGACGAAGATGAAATTTCTGATTTAGGGAATGACATCATGATGTTAACTGCATTAAGTAAGAAAATAAGTGAGAGTAATCAAATGAGAACCTACATGAGTATTGAATCAACTAAAACTGTAAAAAGAAGTTATGCTATGACTAAAAATTCAAAGTATGTAGTTAAGAATACTAAAACAAATAAGTATTATAAAAGAGGAACTTTAGAATGGGGTAATTCTCCTAATGACGCTACTACATTCCTTAACTATGAAGATGCTTGTGAAGTTTGTACTTACTATCCCGACACAGAAGTAGTAGAATACTGGCAAGCATTACAAAAATATTTACCTGAAGCTTGGGAACAATTGAGAAAGTTAAATGAATAAGTGGGCTACTAAAGTTACTTTACCTGATGTTGATTTAGAGAACACTAACTTAACCTTTGTCACTTTTGATAGATTAGGGAGATTTGCTATACGTCAATTAAACAAACATCAAGTTAAACAACCTACATCATACAAAGACATTCTAAATCTGTTATGATTAACATCTTTAACTCATTTATTAAGTTGCAATTATAATGCACTTAATTAACATTATTTAACTACTGTTCAATTAACTCATTCTAACTGGAGATAACATGATTTACTTCGCACTTAATCTAAATGCCGCAATTGTTTCCATTCTACCTGCTAACTGTACATTAAGATATCAAGAGTTTAATGCACTTCTTAATAGAGAGCAATTAGAGAATGCTATTAACTTGAGTTACACTAAGTCTCGCAAAGTTAAGTTAATTAAAGATACGTTATCTATTGATATAGGTAAGCGTAAACGAGGTATTAAATCTTTAGTTAAAGGTGATGAAGTTATCGTACCTAATGTAAATGATGGTAAACTTACATTCACTAAGTTCACATTAGTTTAGTTGATGTAGATTATGTATTAGTTAATTGATGTACCTTAACTCAATTAACTAATAGTTCACTTGTAGTTATTGGAGTTAGAAATGAACGAATATAAAGGTTACGTATTAACTGATATAACTATTAACTCAGATATGAGTTTAACTGGAAAGATTTACTATGGTACAGAATTTAAAGACGTAATGTGTGCTGCAAATGCAGAAACTCTTCTTTTTAAATTTCATAGGTTTGTAGATAATGATATTCTGAAACAATCTGAACTAACTAACTGCCAGTTGTCGGAGGATGAATTAGTTGATTTGATAGTCGGAATTACGGGGTTGGATGATTGGTAGTAAACTGAATGTACATAATTAAAGACTCGTTGACTGGCGAGTATTGGCGACAATCTAGAGCGTCAGGAACACAATGGGGTAGGTGGTCAAAGAAGTTATCTAGTGCGCGTGTTTTTAAAATGAAACATCATAGTAGTAATGTATTAAAAGCATTACTAAATGACAAATCGCGCCAACCAGTATTAGTTGAAGTTCAATTAGTTGAAGTAGTTAAATAAGGAGAATCTCATGAAATTAACATTACAAGCTGTAGGTGCGTTAGTATTAACAGTTAGTGTTTTTGTACTAGGAGGATGGTTACTTCAAGTTATTATAACTAAATGGTTATTAACATTTGGTATCACAACTCAAGTTGATTTATGGTTATGTGTACTAACTAATTCATATCTAGTTGGATTATTTAGTTCAGCGAAGAAATAGATAGTTATGTGGGAGTTCTATACTCCCCCATTAATATTCAATTATCAACTTTCTAAGTCTGAATTAATAATTATTAGAGGACTAAATATGCTATACCAAGATATGCTCACGTTAGCCGCTATCAATTTTAACAAGCCTGAATTAGCAGAATTAGCTCGTGGATTAACACCTGAAGAATGGCGCAGTAAGAGAATAGGTAATAAGAAGTTAAGTAGGCATTTATTATCAATTGGATTAGATAATAAGAATGTAAGTGATTTATTATCAGCTACAGTAACAAATTCTACTACACGTATAGTAAGTGATGAAGATACCTGTTGCAATCAAGGTAATTCGATTTACTATTCATCATGCCAAGCTACAGATGATCGTGCCAAACATGATGCTAATTCCAGAATGAATAAAATAGATGGAGATATGAAGCATCTAGGTAAGACTCTATTTTTCTGGGTAGCTGGAGAATCTATGTCAGTAGATGGTAAAGGTTTCACCGCAAGAGCTAAATTACGTATAATGTACAGTGATCCTGATCATACTAAGATATTTGGTTTATGGTTAGAGAATATATACGGTAATGCTCTGATATTATTAAGTAACTTTAATGACTTAAATGAGTGGTGGCATGGTACTATGCAACAATCTACACCAGTATACAAACATTGTAATCATAGATCAAATATTCCAGTATTTATTCCGTCAGCGGCTAACGGTTATCAAGATACAGCGTCAACTAGTACCTATTATTATCAGCTAGTAATGAATGAATCATTACTAGCTAAAGCCTACAAGATGAGATCAAAGAGTTCTAAGACATATCAATACCCACTAGCCGACGTTAAATTCAATCCTCAGAATTGTGAATTTATCTTACCTAAAGTAGTAGATAAACCATGGAGAGGTAAGATAGATAGTGATACGCGTCGTTACATTAATATGTTAATTGAGTTATTTGGATTTCCTAAATCTAGTGAGTTTGATAAAAATAATAAATATCGCACTACCTACATAACATTTAGATACGAGAATAATGTTAAAGCGGTACTATATTTTTGTGGTACTAGCTATAGTCTACATTACGATGGACATTATCTCATAAGTTATTACGATAATGTCTTACGTGTAACTAGCACGCATAGTGGTTTCTATATAGCATGGGATATAGAGTATTATCGAGGATTAAGTAAAAATATATTAGATTGCATAAATGAGGAGTTTGATGAACTTTATGAATCAGCTAATAAAATTAATTAACGAGAGTAAACGTACTGACTGTAAATTAGTTGCGAATTACACTTGGTCAGTGTTGTTCCATTATGCAATTAGTAATCCTGATTATCTGATACTAATAGAATCCGATGGTGTAAATAAGAGAGGTGATTTAATTTTAATTAAAGATGGTAAATGGGGAGCTTGTATACCAGTAACTAAACTTAAACCCGATGTTCTTGGATTTTGCTATAACTCAATAGGTAAGAAATATTTCAGTTATGTAACTAGAAAAAGACAACTAATTACAGTTAAACGCCGCATTCATAAACGCGATGTTAAACCATGCCTACCTGGACAAACTGAGTATCTGATGAGTAAGTTAAGTGATTTGTGTCCACACTGGTTCCATATAGCTAAGAGGTACTTGATTAATGTCTAATAGTAGTAGTTGGTATACACCACCATATATTTGGGATAAAGTTAATTCAACATTAGGTGTAACTTTAGATCCATTTCCTCCTGATGGTACAGGCGGCTATGAATTAGATTGGACTGGTAATGTATATTGTAATCCGCCCATTCCTGCTAGTCGTGCGGCAATTAAAGCAATTGAGACATACGAGAATGATAAGAGTGTTAACATCATATTTGCTGGTTACAGTGAGTCTGTATGCTGGCAAGTACCTGAACTTGAAACCTATGTTCATGTTAAGTGTCGCAGCCGTATTAATTGGATAGATGGTAGAACTGAGGTTAATGGTGTTAGTAACCCCAATTATCTCCAACCAGGACGTAATCCGGCGCATTACTCTTCTTTTTTCTTACTAAGTCAGGATACTGCGATAATTCAACGCTTCATAGACAACTTTTCTGATATGGGAGTGATTAAATATGCGACAATATATAATCAAGGTTATAGATTGGCTTGAAGATTTAGCAACTACACCGTATTCATGCGTCGCATCAAAGAATTAAATAAATAGGAGTTTCCATGTTAGATAACTTAATCAATAAGCTCAATAATGATGGATTTATTAATGTAGATGAGTTTGCCGATACATTTATGTTGAGCGTATTAGCTGACATCCCAATCATCTATCATGGTGAAGGTGGATATGGTAAATCAGAGATGTTAATTAGTGCATTATCTCTGTTCAATGGACGTTTCGGAATGCTTGAATGTGATCCTGAAACAACTAGTGCTGCTATTAAAGGTGGCGCAATTGCAAGAACCATTAATCAAGAAGGTGGTAGTTTAACTGAAGCGTATTACAATGTGGCTAATTCGCTACTACAGCATGACTACTTCATGTTAGAAGAAGTATTAGATGCGAGTTTCAATGCACTTAGTTTCCTGAAGGCTGTGATTACAGGTAAGAAAATACATATTAATGGTGATGAGATCATTAATAATTGTAAGATTCTAGTATGTGCGACTAACATTAATCCCACATCTGTAACATCTACAGTACGTGAGAATCAACGTAATAGTTGTGCTGCATTTCTTCAGAGGTTCATGATAGTTGAACATGGTTGGAAATCTCATAATGCTGACGATTATATTGCATTATATCCATCAGTTAACGAATTACCAGTTGTTCAATTTGAGTTAACTGACATTGATAAATGGCGTAATGATGTTAAATTAATTGAATTTAATATTGACTTATGGCGACTATTAGCTAAGTTAGCTGAAGATAGTGCTAATAGTGGTAATACTGTTAGTCCTAGAGCATTTCAATGGACAGTGCGATTAATTAAAAGTGCTGCATTATTGCGTGGGTCTAATGTAGTTGAGAGATGTGATTTCAGAGTTATTGATTATCTAAGTTACTGGAGCGTTGATTGGGATGAAGTTGATGAAGCAATTGAGGAGATTGAATTGAGACAGGTATCTAATGAAAAGTTAGATAACTTTAGTAGTAGATTAGTTAAAGTTAAGAAAATGTATGAAGAATCAACTAATTTTGATTTTAATAACTTGGAATTATATTGGCATTTACAAACACTTCATTTATCTATAACTAAGTTATATGATGAGTTTCTAACTACAGTTACGTATGATGATGATACTGAAGTTAAATACAATGAAGTTAAGTTGCAGTTTAAATCTCTGTTAAATGAAGTTGCAATAAAACTAGATAAGTTATTAACTCCAATTCAACTATGAGAACTATCGCACATCTAGATGCAGTTACTCCAACTACTGATGAAATGGATGTAGTTGCTGCTAAATTCGACATTTATAACTATTGTCCTACTTTAGTTACTGATATGTTTAATATGTTAACTGGAGGTACATTAACTTCAGTTGAATATATGCAGCAACAGTGTATAGATAACATTGATTATGAAGTCAATGTTCAATCTTTCCTAGAGAAAGTACCATCATTAGCTAGTAGTTTATCGGGATCTCCATTAGAACAAGTATTTAACATACTTGAGTTATTAGCTAATGGTGAAACTGGTGATGATAATAGTAATAGTGAATTAACATTACCAATATTCAATAATAATCATGAGGTAAGAAAAAAGGTTAAGAGTATTAAGGAAACTGTTAAATCACTGAGACGTAGATCCGCCGATGAGAAGTTACTTCTATCTGGTGAAATCAGTTATAAATTAGCTGAGGTATTACGTGCTAGTGACACTCTTGATAAGTTAGGTATCATAGATACTAGTAATACTATGATCGCCGATTCTACTGGTGAATACTGCGAAACTAGACCTATACGCGGATTTGATGAACTTAATCTAATCAATCCAATTGAGTTGATTAATCCAGTTAATTATCTCAGTTATCGCATCATTAATAATGAATCTCACATTATTGAACGATATCGGAAGGAGGATAAACTTTCATTTATAACGCTAATATGTGATGTTAGTGGTTCTATGCAACGTGATAACAAGATGAATAAGGCTCTTGGTATCATATTCAACATAATTAAGCGTGTCCAATCGGGCGAGTGTGAACTACTTTTTTCTTACTTTGAGAGAACTTGTTTCGATTGGTATCACGTAACTAAGGATTCAGATGTTACTAGTATCTGGAATGCTATCTATCATACATCATTTGATAAAGGGGGTACTGATGTTCAGAGGTGTATTAAAGAGGCTATTAGTAAGTCTAGAGGTGTAATATCAACTAATAAACAACTAATTGTAATTAATGATGGTCAAGATGAATGTAACTTAACTCTACCTGATTTAGATGGATTTAAGTTACATAGTTTTATATTAGATAGCAGTAATTATAACTTACAGAAGTTATCTATTGCTAGTGGTGGTACATATCGTAATCATATCTAGGAGAATCACATGACATTCAATTTAAACAACGTTTTATCTAACGCTGGATTTATTAACACCGCTACATTTGCTAACTCTATGGAATTAGCTGTTGTATCTGGTATTCCTCTTATGTTATATGGTAAGGGAGGATACGGTAAAACTGAGATGATTAAAGCTGTATTTGACAACATTGATGGATCATCTGCAATGTTAGAGTGTGATCCTGAGACTACAGCTAGTTTAATTAAAGGTGGTGCAATAGCTCGTACTACTAAGACTGATAAGGAAGACATTACATTAGCTCACTATAATGTAGGAGCTAGTATATTACGTAATCATAGCTTCTTTTATGAAGAGATGTTAGATGCTAGTTTTCAAGCACTTAGCGTACTTAAAGCTATAATTACTAATAAGCAATTAACACTTAATGGCGAAGTAGTTAAGAGTATTAATAGGTTGTTAGTTGGAGCAACTAACGTTAATCCTTATGTTCGTATAGAAGAATTACCACCATCTGAAGTTAATTCATGTGATGCGTTTCTTCAACGTTTCATTATTGTACGTCATGAATGGGATAGTCATGATAGTAGTGATTATTCTAGATTAATTCGTGCTATTAGTAATAAGAAGAATAATGATAGCAAGTTAACTATTGCTCAGATTGATGAAGCTCGCATTTCTCGTGAAGAAGTTAAATTAGATAAAGAGTTACAAGGTATTCTGTGTTCTCTAGCTGAGAAATCTGGTAATGAAGGTCGTATTATTAGTCCTCGTATGTTTATGTGGACTATTAATATGATTAAGTCTCAGGCGTTACTGAGTAATAAATCAGTTGCTACTATTGAACAACTTAATGTACTCAATTATCTTCCAAGTTGGGATCAATCACTTCTATCTAACTTAGAAGAAGAAATACAACAACAGAAGATTTACAATGATGCTAAATCTAGTCTTGATACATTTAAGACTCACTTTGATAGAGCCGTTGATAAGATTAATGAATATAAGGCGAAAAAAGATGTTGTATCTATATTTGCTCTAGTTAATTCACTTCAACTTATGGAGGTTGAAATTATTAACGTTAGTAATATTCCAGATAGTTTATTTAAAGAGAGAAATGATCTTATTAACACGGTAGGTAATCAAGCTAGAAAAACTATGGATGAAATTCCTGCATTAGCATCTGCAACAGTAATTAAGTAATTAACATTATGTGGGGACGTATTATCCCCACTATTACTATGACAATTAGAACAGAAGCAAGTAGTTATTACACTGTATTTCCAAGGGAAATACGTCAAATGACAAGTGAGATGAATGTCGCGCATTATGATGAAGAATTAGTAACTGATCTAGCTAATATGTGGAGTGGTGGTCAATTAACTACTCTTAAACATATCAGAAGTAATACTAATTATCGCAATCTACATACTGAGTCTAATGGTGAATATAAGTTACCTAGCGGTGGAACTGTAACCAAGCTAAGTCAGGCTCAAGATGAATGGCATAAACATGACGTAAAGGTTCAAACTGATACTCAGGAGTTTATTAAAGAAATAATGGGTGTAGATGTTCCAGGAGATAGTCCCCTCGAACAAGCTATTAATACTATAAAGTTTCTTGATAAAGATCAAGACATGAGTAGAGGAAGAGCTAAACAATTAGCAGTTAGTATTAAGAAGAAATTAGAAGCAGCTAAGTCAATGGATTCAGTTGACATGAAGATAACTGGTAATAATGATGTAAATGACGTAAATCGTGCTGCTAAATTGGACAAATCCTGGACTGAGATACTACGTGTTAGTGCTGTTATGAATAAGATAGCTGCGCTTTCTACTGCACCAACTCCTACATTAATACGTAAAGTTAATGGAGATATAGTTCGTAGTCGTCCCATAACTGGATTTGATGAACTGCATAAGATACCACCGAGAGAGTTAATACTACCTCGCAATGTACTTAATTCGCGGATCATTGAGAATGAATGTCATGTTAATGAAAGGTATGAAAAACAATCCAAGATTCCATTTGTTAACTTAATAGTTGATAATAGTGCATCTATGCGTTCTGCCAATAAGAACTATAAAGCTATGGGGATTATATATAACCTAGTTAAACGTGTTTATGCTGGCGAATGTTGGCTCAACTTCTCTTTCTTTGAGCAACATTGTCATAAATTCTACTTTCTCCCATTTGATTATGCTGATATAAGTAGTTTCTTCAATTCAGTTATTAAAAATGAGGGTTTTAATGAAGGAGGTACTGAAGTTGGTAATTGTATAGTTGAGGCATTACTTCAAGCAGATAAGATAGCTGCTGAACATCCTAATCAAATAAGTGCTAAGGACAAACATCTTGTAGTGGTTAATGATGGTGATGATTATGCTGGTAACATAACATTGTCTATGCTTAAAGGAGCTAAATTGCATAGTTTCATATTAGATAGTAAGAATGCGGATCTCCGTCGCATTAGTCTTCAGAGTGGTGGTACATATAGAGAGAAAATCTAGATGTATAATTGTCTTAATTGTAAAATTGACGTATATAAGTCAGATAGGTGTTATATGTGTAAACGTCTTGATGCAATGATTCATAACTTTCGATTTATGGCTAACTATAATTGGTTTCCACGTAAGGAGGCAGTTAAAGATTATAAGTTAATGAAAGATAATCAGTTCTTTGATTTTCTCAACGATGTTCCAGATCAAATTAAAAGTCCAGTATTAGCTATGAAATTAGTTGAGCAGGTTATGTATATGCACATGAACTATGGTATACGTAAAAGATCTCTAGGTGAATGGGCAAGTAAGATCATGGATATTTATAACACTGAGTTAATGAAAACTGTTGAAGCTAAACAGAAACTTGAATCATTGATTAATGAGTAGACGACGCAAATTCAAGTCACTATTTAAACAACGTAAGAAAAAGGAATTAAAATGTCTAAACAAACAGAAATTGCTCAACTAGTAGCTGAAGGTTGGGAAATATTCACTCCTGAGATTGATATATCGCGCATTAATCTCTGGAATGCAGGTAAGTTTATATCTACAGTTAGTAATGAATTGTTCAATGTAACTAGACATCCTATAGCTAATATTATTGCTCTATTTAGCGAAACTGTATCTGATAGTTGGGATACGTTCATCGTTGAAACTAGTAAGTGTAATATCGAAGATGAAGGTGGGTTCTACTACATTAGTGTAGATGATACAACTCGTAATACTGGGAAGGTTAATAATAGCAATAATAAACCTCACATATTAGACCTACTTCAATTAAGTATTATCTATCGAATAGTTAATTTACTTGGTCTACCTAATAGTATTATTCAATACGTATGGGATGATAGTCGTAGAGTATTTCTATCACATGATGTTAATGTAGATGTTGCTAAGTTAACTTTAGTTGGAACTATCGAAGTTAAATGGGATAACGCAACGTGTATTATCCATACTCAATATGGGGACAATCCGCGTATTAGAGTTAGTTTTGCTGATGAAACTACATTACATAGTTACATTGATAAAGCTGCATCTAATTTAGCAGCTTATATAACAAGTGATAATTATCAAATTGGTTATCCTAATGCTAACTATGAATTAAGTAGTTTCGTTAATAATGCTGAATTAACTAATGTTATTAATGATAAAGTTAAACAACTTGAGTTAGGTGAGATTAATAAACTCAATGTAATATTAACTGGAGAACCCGGTGTTGGTAAAACTAGTTGGAGTAACTCCTATTGTAAGGAAGTGTTATCTAAACTAGGTTACATCATCATCAACATGGATAGTGCTAGTATGAGAAGTTTTACACCTCCAGCATACCTATCTAAAATAGCCATAGTTGTTAATGATGCAGATAACATAGCTCCAAGTCGGACATCTAATAATGATGGCGCAACTGAGAAGATGTTATCTTGGTTAGATGGTAATGTCTATACAGCTATTACACCATTTGAACAAACTCGTTTACCTCAAATCATTACAATCTTCACTTGCAATACAACTGAACGATGGGATATTGCAGCTATGAGAGAAGGTCGTATTGATTTTAATTATCTATTCGTTAAAGAAGCTTAGAGTAGTGCGGGTTAATAGCCCGCTTAATAATATGATTCAATATGTATTTGCAATAGACGATAAATCTGAAGTTAAATATTCTCCTGCTAAATACAGCAAATATCAAGCTTATAAAGATTGTAAAAAGCATTATCCTAATGCAACATTAACTCAATTTCTTAATGGAGAAGATTCTGATGAATAGAGAAGATATAAAGTACGTAAGAAAAATAGATGTGTCAAGGAAGCCATCTGTATATCAAGATTGGGTTGTTCAAACATCAAGTGATAATGTTAATTGGTACAATCTAGTTGTTGATGTAGATGAATGGTTAGTTGATTTAATAGTAGATGCACTTAAATTGGTTATAGTTCTACGGGTAACAGAATGTATAGGGAGTAATTATGAACGATAAACTTGGAACAACAATAATAAATAGTAATGTAACTATATCTCAGATAGCTAAATCAACTGGATATAGTGAATCAGACATATTACTTACTATTGAAGGTGTTAAACCAATTAATGAATATCTAGCTAAACATCTAGCTATACTATTAGGACATGATGAACATTACTGGTTAGAGATTCAACGTGAATACGATAACTCGCGGAAGTCAAGCTTATACAGATCACTACTTCACATAGTTGAGATACTAATAGATATAGGCATACCAAGTTTATTTGTTAGTCTATCTTGGCAGTATGTCAACATACATAATAAGTTGTGTGTAGATCGCGCCATCCATATTATTCCCGCCATAATGATTCTATGTGTAGTTATTTACATTATTAAGCAGGTTAAATATGTTAAGTAATGATGTTAAGTGGAATAAGATATAAGAGATAATACGATTGTTATATGATGTTGAATATGAAAGTTATACAAACTATCAAGATTGTATGGATTCTCATAATGCAGCTAAATTAACCCATCGTGACACTTGGATATTAGCTAATCAGATATATGATGTTGCAGTTGATGGATGTTACTGTCACATTAAAATAACACCTTATTATGATAAAGCTCATCATTGGCAATATACTATTAATAGAGTGTTGTCATTAGGTGATTACGGTAATGAAAATTTAGAGATACTTTATAAATTCAGAGATAAGTATTGGGAAGAATATGATTACTTAAACTCATGATATTTACATCAATCAGAACCATAACTATTTTTCTTACTGAGTCAGAAGCTCTCAGGTTATTAGATACTGGTTATGTTTATTTCTGGGGTACTTATGCTGATGTAGTATCAATAACTAAGGATCTTACATTAGATATGTATTGGGTTAAGTTAGTGTTTTTAGATGACATTTATCCATTAGGAGAATAATTATGGTCACTTGGGTTATTGAACATGGTATATTTGATAACGAAGTTCAACTTATTGAAGAGGTAAGAAAACAAGGTCATAATGTGATTGAGATTGATTATAAGCATGATTACTACGTTGACGATATAGCACGTAATCAACGATATACTAAACTACTAAGTCAACCAGTTATATTCAGAGGTTCACTTAATGTAAGTAGTGAAGTGGAGTACACACTATGGATTCCTGGCACATATTGTAACCGTGATAACTTTAATTGTTCAACATATTATGCTTACTGGGGTAAGTATATGTTGAATACCAATTACACCATGATGTCAGGATCTGAGTTAATTAGACGATGGTATGCTGATAGATTATTTGTTCGACCTGATATTGGATTCAAGGAGTTTAATGGTGGAACTTATACTAGAGATGAGTTCATTAAGTTGAATCTCCATCCTGAGTTACTAGTTATTAGTTCACCAGTTAAAAAAGTAGATTGGGAGTGGAGATTTGTAGTTACTGGTAATACTATCGTTGCAGGATCTCAATATCTGCCAATTGAAACAAATGTAACATCTAACGCAGCAATTGAATATCTTCAATCAATATTAAATGAATTAACTTGGTGTCCAGATGATATCTATACAGTAGATGTATGTTTCGCCAATGGTAGTTATCATGTACTTGAGTTGAACAGCCTATCATGTAGCAATTTATACCAGTGTGATTTGGCGGCTGTAGTTGAAACTGTTTCTAAATTAGCAATTAATGAGTACGATTACTGGAATGAATAAACTACTATATCAATTAGATACTGAATGGTATGATTTTTTAATGATGGGAATTGTTAATTATAACGGTGTTAAACATCTAGCATTATGTTTAGAACAAGAAGATGATTATCAATCCTATGTTTTCTTACCTGTAGATGATAAGTTCTTTAATAGAGAAATTGATTTATTTACAGCATTTAAGTCATGTAATTCTATGTATTTAAGTAATTATATACCTAGTATTGATTTAGAGATAATTACAATTATAACTGGATTACCTGATAGAGATTTACCTAAACCTGGAGTGTATTATGGATTATAGACCTGTTATTGATCGTTGTGTTGATACTGAGTTAGCTGCTATTATATTCAATGGACTATTACGAGGTGATGTGATAGATCCTGATAAACTTAATACATTCAAGATAGCTAACTACAATGAATATAATGAGTTAGTTAACATAGCTAACTATCTAACTAATGATATTTACTATGCTAATAATCTCGGTGACATTGAAGAAGTTCCAGCTTGGAAATTTCAAGGAAAGTTATATCATAATAAATCTGATGCTGTTAGTTGGCGAGATAGATGTAGAACGGTTAATGTATCAGATAAGTTCTGGATACCTAAAATTGGACAAATTATTTATGTGATTAATGATCGATTACAAATGCGACGTGTAGTAAATGTTAAAGTGTGGTATTCAGGTAATAACCGTGAATGTCAAGTAATACATGAGGATTTAAATGGTTATGATGCAGAGGAAGATTATATCTTTCGGTGTTTCAATAACCCAGAGGATTCTTATGATTGGTAACTTATGACTAAGTTTGAAGGTGGATATTTTCGACGAGTAGGTATAAGTATAGAGAAGATTTACGGGATTATCTTCATCTAACATACGCTGATTTATTAGATGATAATGTTACATCATCTAATGTTAGTTATCAAGACATATTAGATGCGTTATGATCCCGTAGTTGAGTAATAATAACTTGAGCCTGATATAGTTTAAGTTGACATTCATCTTCAACTTTCTCTAACTCAGTTAACTTATTACGTATCTCAATCAATTCAGTACGTAATTCATCCTTATCTTTACGTATCTGAGTTATTTCATCATTTATTAATACTTGAATACGATTACGCTCTTGAGTTATATAGTCGTATTCACGTTGAGATAGTTTATCACCATTATTGTTACGGGTAAGAAAATAAGTGCCGATTCCCGTAACAGCAGCAGATAGGATAGGCGCAAGATCACTTATAATTTTGGAGAAATCAATCGTGGCTAATAACATAGAAAATTCATTGGTTGAGTTGGGATTGGATGATGAAACTAGAAAAAAGATAGCAGCCTTAATAGCAGGTGTTCCTAAACGTCGTAAAACAGGTATCCTCAAGTATGCTGAGTCATGTGGTACTGACATTAAGAGTAAGTTTGAATTAATACTAGCAGCAATACTCACATTATATCCTGAAGTTATGAATGCTTCAACACGTATAGTTGATGAGTTTAAGGAACTTAATTATACTAATGTTGAGTTATTGAAGTTAATTAGTAGTTTAGTTGATTGGAAAACTAAAGGTGAATCACTTGCATTAGTTGTAAATCAATTAACTGATGTTCCAGTTGCAGAAGATGTAGTAGAAGATGTAGATGATTTATTAGACATAGAGTAACCTTAGTTGGGGTAATTAATTTACCCCATTTTAATTATGATGACTTTAGATACTATCACAAGTGACTTTATTCTATCTCAATTACCAGAACTACCAAATGAAGGTGTTGTAGCTGGTGGAGCAATTGCATCTATTGTATATAGTGCAGTAACTGGACTTAAATCAGAGTATGGTGATATAGATGTATTTAGATTAGTTACACAAGAAAATTGTGACTATTATCGAACAACTCATAAAATTAAAAACTTATATTACCAAGATAAGCATTTTGCAATCTTTAATGTTAGTAGAGTTGATAATATTAACTATGTTGATATTTATTCAATTAATAGTAAACTAACTAATCTCATTGACACATTCGATATTAATTGTTGCATGATTGGTATTGATCTAGCTACTAAACAATTAATATATAGACCAGAATTTGCGGCATTTCTAGTAACACGACAAATAGAAGTAGTTAACTTCAATACCTCTAAATTTACTTTATTTAGATTACTGAAGAAGAAACGTCAATATCCCGATGCTTATTTAGATGTAGATAAGATAGTTGGTTATATCGCACATATTAATCCACGGTATGCTCCAACAGCTATTAAAGTACCATCATTTACTAATGAAGATGAGTTGAATTTGATATCTAATTACTTTAAATTAGTTAATACTAAACCAATTGAAGTTATTTCTAATTATGTAATACCTGAGTTAAAGTCATTAGCATTTAATGATAAACACTGGAACATAGTATTTCAACGACTATATGGTAATGGAGTTAAGAAGCATCAGAAGGAACAATGGTTAGAGTTACTTAAATACTACACGTTATGTAATGCTTGCATAACTAATGATACCTATTTTCTTACTCTTCCAAAAGGTTGGAAAACTCAATTGGCGCGATTAGGTAAGTTTACTAATGAACATTATGAAATTACTAATTGGTTTAAGTATCTTAATCTAGATAAACAATTAGAGTTATTTAAGTTCATTGAGAATCTAGTTACTGTTGAAGGTAAATGGGTTATCGGTATATTGGAGAATGACTTTTATTCGGATTCTTTATGTATTGATTTAATTAAGTTAAAGATAACTGAAAAAATTAACTCTGCTAAAACTAGATTAAATAAGGTACTTGTAACTCCATTACCAATTAATAGACATTACCTAGAATGTGAAGTAATTGAGTTAGTTACGTCACTTCAGTTACTAGATGAAGGTAGATACAATAATCACTGTGTAGGTGGTTATTCTAATTCACTTAATGAGAATCGCCGCATCTTCAGTATTAGGATTGATAAGTATAGATTTACTTGTGAATTTACTCAAGGTAAATATTCTAGAACTGATAATATAACTGATTGGAGATTAGTTCAATGTAAATCATTCAACAACACGACACCTGACAAATATCCAACTATTAAAACACGAATTGAGGCTGTCATATCATGGTTACTACTACAACTGGAACAGACCAACGCATCAAAATCCCTCGCTTTCTAGACATTAAAACTATCAATTGGACAGAGTTTCCTAAATTTCTAACATTAAGTAGACTCCGAACTGCCATACTTAAATGTGAGTATTTAATTCGAGATATTGAATTACAAATAGCTCAACGTAATGCAGATCATCGTCTTCATCAACTCCGATTAGAATCTAGTGATCCTGCTCTAGATTACATTGAAATTGATTATCAACAATGGATAATTAATCGTAATGCAGTATTACGTGGTCAAATAGCTGCATTATTCGTATATCAAGTAGCATTAAACAATTACGAGGAGACTTTATCATGAATGCAGTATTAGATAGAGAGCCATTTACATTTGTTAACAATGCTCCAATGGTTAAGTTGATTCTACATGATGACAGCATATTTCCTGCTGAAGTTGTAGTAGAGATATTAAGTAGTGTTATGGGATTCAGTAATGATAAGAGTTATCAAATTATGATGGATGCTCATCTTAATGGTAAAGCTCTAATAGGAGAATATACCGAACCGTTTGCTGAATTAAGTAGAGATCAATTGGTAGCTGAAGGTTTAACTGTAACTGTTGAGAGATAAGTATGTTTACTAAGAAAGATGTTAGAGACTGGATGATTAATAACAATGTATATAATGTTGATTGTGTTCAAAAAGTAGACAAACGACTAAGAGATAAAGGTGATACAACACTTAGAAGTATATCATGTAACTTTGATGATAATTGGGAATCTAAGTTTGATGCTTACTTTAGAGAGATCAGAAATAGTATTTATAACAATTTACCAGACGGTGAACCTACTATTAACTATCTTGACATACTGGATAAATTATGATAACTAAAAAAGATATTAGAGATTGGATGATTGAACATAAGGTATATGGTGGAAATATTGAGGAAATAGATAATAGATTAACTCACGCTCAAATAAATCGTTACATTGTTAGATCAATATCTGCTGATTTTTCTGATTTAGAAGACAATGAGGTAAGAAAATTAGAAAATGACTTTGATAGACATTTTGAAGATGTAGGGTCGCATATATATAATGAGTTACCTGATACTAATGAACCTCAATTAAATTACCTTGACATACTGGAGAAACTCTAATGTGGATAATGACAACCGTGTTACGTGAATATGGTCAAACCTTAACTAAAGGCGATAGAGTTCACTTTCTAAATACTACAGCTACTGTTGAAAGTGTGGTATTATATGGTGAAGTAGCTGAAATACAATTAACACTAAATGTTAAATGTACTTTAGTTAAGATTAATGACGTAGTTGAACCAGTTTATTTAGAACAATTAGGATAGATTTATCATGGCTTTAATATTACCAAGAACAAGTACAGTTGCAGCTAATACAGATCCACGTATTTTAGTGTTACTAAGTAATACCAAAATAGGTAAGTCGTCAAATTTACTTAAATTACCTAATAGTCTACTTATTGACCTAGAAGATGGTAGTGAATATTATGATGGTACTAAACTTAACTTACGCAAAGAAGCTGCTACTAGCGGTACTGGTTTAGGTTCATTATTAGAAGAAACAGCTAAGTTAATTAAAGCTGAAAACGTTAAAGCTGGTAAACCCATATATGATTACATTGCACTTGATACATTAACTGCAATTGAAGCACTTGCTCTTGCTAAGGCTACATTCGAGTATAAGAAGTCGCCTATTGGTAAGAACTTCACGGGAAAGGATGTAACTGAGTTACCTAAAGGTGCTGGTTATGGTCTACTTAGACGGGCATTTATTGACATCGTTGAACCATTTAAAGGTTTAGCAGGTAAAGCTCTTATTCTCAGTGGTCACATTAAAGTAACGTCTGATGAGAAAACAGAGTTAGATGTGAAGGATATTCAGTTAACAGGAAGTCTTAAATTATACACAGTAGCTAACGCCGATGCTATTGGGTATATGTATCGTAGTAAGAAAAATAAGAATCAGAATATAATTAGTTTTCTTACTGATGAATCTAATATTGCTACTGGTGCTAGAAGTGAACATTTACGTAATAGTGAATTTGTGATTAGTGAATTAGATCCAACAACTAAAGAGTTAACTGTACATTGGGATAAGATATTCACATCATTAGGTAGTAATCCATTACCAGTTGTACCTGCAACTAAGAAGATTCCTGTATGAACGATGCTGTAGCATATCAAGTAATTAGTCGTAATAACGATAGATCCGGCAATCCATATAGACTTATATTAATTTATGATGCGGGATTTAAGGTTATCCATGTTGTAGAATCTCGCCAATCAAGTCCTAATTATGTCTATCATGAATGTCGTGGATTAATAGAGTTACCATCATTTCATCTAGAACCTAGAAGATACAATTCTTTTAAATCTAGATATGATGTAGTTAGCGAAATTTAACTTAGTTAGTGCAGTTAGTAATAGCTGCACTTTTTAATGATGATTAACAATAAACGCGTGTTAATTAAGTTTGGAAGTTGTCCAAATGATAATAGATATTATAATCAATCTCGTCTTTGTAACATTCGTCATAGAATCAGACAACAAACTAAGCGACAATTAAAAGATATAGCTGATAATTATTCAATAAATCGTAGTTGGGATAACTTTATTCAACCAATATGCTAGTACAAGAATATCTCCGAACTAAGTCATTAAAAGACTTAACCGCCGAATTAGGAATACAAGTTAGACGACATACTAAATATCCTAATCTAGTTGGATTATGTTATTGGAATGTTACATCACCCTATTATCATCCAATAGTAACTGAATGTCGCGGATTAATATTAGATGAAGCTAATGATTGGAATGTTGTAGCATATCCATTTGATAGATTCTATAACTATGGTGAATCATGTGCAGCAGAAATAGACTTCGATAACTCTTATGCTTATAAGAAGTTAGATGGCAGTCTAATCATTATGTATTACTACAATGATGAATGGTTAGTTGCAACTACTGGATCTCCTGATGCTGGTGGAACTATACTTGATTATAGTGTTACATTTGCTGAACTTGCATGGACTGTATTTATGCAAGAATCATATAAATTAGATGACTTTGATGTTAACTATACGTATATGTTTGAGTTATGTACACCATTTAATCCAGTAGTTGTATCACATAGTAGTAACTCATTAACTTTAATTGGAGTTAGAAATAGAACTACATTACGTGAGGAGTCGATAGCACAACCTAAGTTCACTTCGTTTAAGTTAGTTGACTATCTTGAATATGGTTTAACTATAGATGAAGTTAGAGATGAGTTAGTTAAGTTAGATGGATTACATAATGAAGGTTATGTAATAGTAGAATGGTGTACTTGGAAACGAGTTAAATTAAAACACGATGATTATGTTAAATATCATAGGATTAAATCAAGCGTTACCAAACGTGACATATTAGAGTTAGTTAGAACAGGTGAAGGTAATGAGTTTATCAGTTACTTCCATGAATTTAGTAGCATCTACAATAACTACTTAACTAAATACAATAAGTTATGTGAGTTAATTGAACATGATTTAAATGAGTTCGCTAAAATCACCGATAAGAAACAGTTTGCAATAGCTATCTCTAACATCAAATGGAAAGTTATCCTATTCTCAATTAGAGATGGTCATAGTAAGTCAGTTAAAGAAGCACTATCTAAGTTGTTGTTAAAGAATTTTGAGGAGTTGATGAAATTATGCAAGTAATTATGACAGTTGGCTTACCTGGATCTGGTAAAACTACATACGCTATACAATTAGTTACCGATGTACCTGGATGGAAGCGTATTAATAAAGACGATATTCGCACCATGATGGACAACGGCGTATACAGTAAGAAAAATGAGAAGTTTGTTATTCAATGTGAGGAATTACTAATACTAGAGGCACTTAGTAATGGGTATAATGTGATACTTGATAATACGCACCTTTGTCCAAAGCATAAGACTAGAATTGCCGCATTAATTGAAGGTAAAGCTGAATTAATCATCAATGATAGTTTTCTTACCGTTCCTCTATCTGAGTGCATTAAACGTGATCTAACTCGAACTAACTCAGTAGGTGAAGCTGTTATTCGTGGTATGTACGATAAATATCTGTATGTTGATCCTCCTAGTGCAGCTAGAATAGAAGGTCTTCCAGATTGCGTCATAATTGACCTTGACGGTACTCTAAGTCTACTTAATGGTCGTAATCCCTATGATGCTAGTACGTGCGAGGATGACCTACTTAATGAACCAGTCTATGAGTTATATAAGTTGTATTATCCGAGTAAGAAAATAGTATTAGTATCAGGACGTAAGGATACTTGGAAAGATCAGACTATTAGTTGGTTAGATAAACATAACATTAGATATGATGCGTTGTATATGCGTGCTGAACTTGATCAACGTAAGGATAGTGTAGTTAAACAGGAGATATATGAAGCGTATATCAAGAATGTTTATAATGTTCATGCTGTAATTGATGATAGACCACAGGTATTAAGAATGTGGCGGGATAATGGACTATTCACTATTAACGTAGGACATGGAGTTAATTTCTAATGATAGAGAACGATAATCAACTTGAAGTTACATTAAATGCAATATCTAAGTTTGCTACATCTATTGCTAACTTAGCTAATGTAGATAGAATTGGTACTACAACTAACGATAAGTTAAAAGGTGTTAGAGTTGTTCAATTGTTAAGTAATCATCAATTAGAGCAATTAAATCAATTGCGACAAACTGATATGTATGAAGCATTAGATACATTATCTAATTGGGTTCAGGCTATGAATAATAATAATGATGTACCTGATGAATTACAAGCTGTATATGACCGTGTTTGGGAAATGGAGAAACACAATATTTAATTAGAACATCAGTTACTAATTAATGACGGCGTAGCAATAACTGTTGTATTAATACAGTGGTTATTACTACGTTACTAAATATCTAGTTCCTAACTATGGAACTAAGTTAATTGCGCGAACATTATTGAATTAACTAGTGTAATAGGTGAAACACATGGAAACACAAGAGATATTAATTAAGATACTTGAACTATTAGACAAACAGAATTGTGTAATTTCTGATCTTGCTTGGAATAGTGAAAAAGACACTAATTTTCAATACGATATATGTAAAATAGGTGATGAAATAACCCAATTGCATAATCAAATGATAAGTAATGCTAAGTCAACTGATATTACATGGGATGCAAGTAAATGATGAAAACAGAATTAAATTTAATCAAGATTTAGCATTACAGTTACTTGAATCTGAAGTAGAATTTCCAATTGATTTTGAAGATGCTTGGACATGGTTATCATGATATGATAAATCTACAGGTAAAAGAGCATTACTAAATTGTGGTTTTGTGGAGGAATTAGACTTCCACATTTCTGCGGAGGCGACAACCACAGGCATTTCAGCCATTCCCAAGGAGTCTATTTTTCTTACTAGTCTCACATTTACATTAATTAGGAATTAAACAAATGAAAGCTACAAGAACTACGATTAAATACGGTTCAGTTGATTTAGAAGTATTTATGCTTTCTGATGGTACGTATAAACTTAGTCAAACTCAAGCTGGATTATCAATAAATAAACGTCCTGCAAGCCTTAACGAATTTTTAGCAGGTAAATCCTCAGAAGCTTTACCACATAAGGATTCCAGCCTTGTCGAAGTTGAAATTGACAGTAGACCTGGTATTAAATTTAACGCTGTACCTATTAAACTTATTGTTTCTTACTGGACATATTGGGCTAATAAAGGTAATACCTTAGCTCAAGCGTTATTAGCTGCTGGTACAGAAGAAACTATTAATCGTCTATGTGATACAGCATTTAACGTAATTAAATCAGATGAGGAATATAATAATCAAACATTAGATAACATTAATCAGAATCAGATGTTATTTGAAATGATGAAGATGATTAACTCAATGAACGAGAAGTTAACACAACAAGAAGAAACTAATAAACAACTATTATCTAGAACAACTAAGTTAGATGCTATTGAAGAAGCTCACACTAATAATCCTGGTATTAAAGATGTAATTGATGCAGAGTTAGAACATAATTATTCAGATGATGTTAGTTTTACGGTAGTTGAATATCTTAATCATAAAGGAGTTAGCTTAACTCATGCCACTACATTAAGTAAACGCGCTCCTCAGTTTGTTAGATGTGGTAGTTTTGGACAACCTACACGTAATAGTAAATGTCAATACGTTTATACAGGCAACCAAGTTAATTATCTAGATTGTGCATTAAGAACTATATTGGATATTTAAATTATGAAGATAACATTACCAATTCAATACTTTCTATTTAGTGTAGTTGCAGAACATAATAATCCCGCAGTATTGAAATACATTGCTGATGTATTATGTGATCATTACTTTGTACCTGATGAAATAACTGAAGCAATGTTAATTGACTTTGCTGCTAGTAAAGCTGCCTGTAATAACGCTACTGAATGTGAGTGGGTTAAAACAACACTAATAACTTGGTATAAGAAGTATTATCGACCTAATCGTCATAGACCCATGTAATTTTAGATTATTGTGGTAATATAGTTGAAGTAACATCGTGCGGGGTGACTAAGCACAACAAACGACAAAGTTAAATAAGGAACAAAGAATCATGGCTTATCAATTTTATCTATCTGGTACTGAATCTACAATTGCTGGACGTTTAGTAGCAGATATTGTTATTGAGACTAAAGGTGAGAAGCGTACTGCAAAGATTAAGATTGCAGCTAACGCAGGAAGTAAGAAAAATCCAGCGGGTGATTATGAGAACATTGTAGATTTTTATGATCTCACAATCTGGGATAACGGTGGCGCATCTACTGAGTTTCTAGATGCTATTGAGAAACCACCATCTGAGAAGTTAGTATTCAAGAAGGGTAATAATGTTGTATTCCATGGCATGATTACTAATGGAGTACGCGAATATGAAGGTAAAGCATATAAAGATACTAAGGTTAATCACTTCTTTCATCTAGCTAAAGTAATGCCTAATGTAGCTAAACAACAAGAAGATGTTAGTGGTGGTTATTAATGCAACTAATACTAAATCTAATAATAGTAATATTAACTGTATTTAGTTGTACTGCAATTGACGCATCTGAATTAACTCACACTAATATTAATGGTGTACTAGTTGATAAGTGGCATGAGGAATCATGTACACCTAACTTCGATGGTAGCGGTAACTATCTAGGTGAAAGTTGTTCAGATAAGTACACTATTGTAGTTGTTGATGATACTAATGAACGACATGAATATCAAGTTAGTTACAGTGAATTTGGTGATTTATTAACTAAGTCATCCATCTCTGTTTCTTACGATATAGGTCGTCTTGGTATATTTCATAATTTCCATTTAGAATCCAAGTAATGTGATATATTAGTCTTATATTTAATATGTATAAGACTAATATGTTAACTCAAATAAATGATGAAGTAGAAGGTCGTTCATATCAATTAGATGGAACAACTAAGAAATTTAAATCAGTTACTACATTAATTAACTACGCTAAACCTAAAGAGGGATTACTTAAATGGCGTGCTAGTGTAGGTGAAGCTGAAGCTAATAAAATAACACAGACTGCTGCAACTCGTGGTACTGAGGTACATAAATTAATCGAGGATTATTATAAGAGTAAGAAAACAAGCGTAACTCAAACAAGTGATGATGTATTCTTCAATAAGTTTCTACCTGTACTTGATTTCATAACTCCCATAGCTGTTGAAGAGAAGACATATTGGGTAGATGAAGCTACTGGACGTGGATTTGCTGGTACATACGATATGTGCGGCAATGTAGATACCACTAAGTTCATTGGTAGAGATAGTGGGGTTATTACTTCATCTAATTCAGTGGCGGACTGGAAAAACTGGAATAGAGCTAAATATCCAGTTGCACAAACTAAAGATGGTGGTAAGTATTATCCTCTAATTGGGTACTACTTACAATTATCTGCTTATTGTGCTGCTATAAATCAACGTACTAATTGCATTCATGAAGTAAGTAACGCATATATTATTGGAGTTACTGAAACTTGCAGATCACCATTTATCTATTATCTTAATGATGATGCTGTAATGTTCTATTGGGATAAAATGAAGAACTTAGTTAATTGCTACTATGATAATGCTAAGTTCGATTGGGAACAAATGGAAACTGAAGCTGAACGATATGGGTTTCTAGGAGAACGAGTAGATTTAGTTAAATAGGAATAGTAACATGACATATTCATACCAATACATTCACAATCATCCAGGTAATCCATTCATTAATATCTACTATCAAGATAAGTACGTTTACATTGATTCAGATGATGTAACTAGAGATTATGTATTTAATCTCTACTTTACATTACTTAAGTTTGATGATATTGAAGTACAAGTTAAGTTAGCTGAGTTATATGAGATAGCTAAATCAAAAGGACTTGAAAATATTAACTTCGATAGAACTAGTTATCATGACTTAGATGGAATTGCGCTAACTAAGGATAAGTCTGCGCGATTTATAATTGCGTTAGTTAAATGTAACGGAGAATTAACTAGTTATATTGTATGGGGTGATGATAGGTTAGCAGACAGAAGTAGAAGTATGAGTTGCCGCATTAAATTACCTTATGATAAACGTGAGCAATTTGAGACATTAAGTGGTTTAACGTTACATGAAATAGAAGTAGTTGTAGGAAATTAATTATGCAAGTTTACAATGCAATAGTATTACGTAATTTACCTGAATGTCGAGGTGAAGATGTAGATTACTCATTCTATCCTGGAGATAAAGTAATATTAACCATTGAAGATAATGGTGTTATGTGGATTAATGAGATAGGACATAATCCCGCAACTAGTATTGAAGTAGATGAAGATAATGTAGCTTACTTTAAAAGTGATAACTTATTTGAGTTATTAGAAAGACGAGTTAATTACGATCTACAACATGATTTAGATGGAGTAGATAAATATCTAAATGATTTAGCTAGTGTAATCAAATCACATAGAACTACAGTTAAGTTAACTAGAGATAAGTTAAATAAAATAACTGATGATGAAGTAACTGTAATTAAAGATAAGTTAGATAGTGCGTTTAATTTAACGTGGTTTACTGAAAATAATGAACTTAATTGTATTCAATTTAAAACTTCATTCAAATCTATAAATTTACGAATTTATCATTTTCATGATAATCGTAAATTCATACTATATATTAATTCAATGTCTGATATTGATGACGAAATAGGAAATACAATTGACAGTTGTGTATCTACCGATTTAGATGAAGTAATAAACCACATCTCTACTTTTTTCTTACGTCTAAAAGATTCCGTTAATTATTTAGAGGTTAATAATGCAGCTATTCATACCATCGCGGATTAAAGTTGGATTTCAAGTTAGAAGTGAATGTTTCACTAAGCAATTAGCTTATATCATCTACTATGATGCTACTGGTAAGTTACGCAAAGAGAAGTCATTTAATGGTTGGATAGATACGACTATCCCTACATTAGAGTTAGATAATACTCCTCGATCTGGTTTCATTCTAAATAAGGATGTAACTAGAGATAGTTGGTCACACTATTCAAGTGGTAGATCAATGATTCGAGTATACGATGATAGAGGATTTGAATTTGAGATAACACCATCTAATCTACTATTCATATTAATGAATACTAACTGCAATAAGCGAGAGTTAGAAGGTGAGTTTATCTATGCTTGGGATGGTAAGGAATTAGTATTACTACCAGCTAACTGTGAAGAGTATAAAGCTGCCAATCAATTCACATCTCTTCAAGGTAAGAAAATAGGTGTGCGGGATTTAATACCTGGATGTATCTATCAAACTAAAAAGCAAGTTAACTTAACTTATCTTGGTAAGTATGATTGGTATGATTACAACTGGTGTGATTTTAGTTATGACTTAGTTAAGAGATATGTGTTTATTGATGATAATAATAAGTTAGTTCCTCTAACTGGATTAACTAGTTTATCAGTTAGGTTAAGTGAGTTACCTGTAGATAACTATGTTGACTTACTAGAGATAATGAACTGTAGTAAAAACATATCTCTTATAAGTCATGTATCTCTAACTCAATTAACTCCTACTAATGATAAACGTTATGTATATAAAGAGATTAATGGTCATATCTATGGTTATTATCTACAGGGTTATCTTCCATTAATTTCAGATTACGTTGTGTTAAGTTACTGTAAGTTAATTACAGTTAGTAACAATGCAGTTAACACAAATGAAGTTAGTTGTCATGATAAATACATAACAGTAACTAAAGATGATTTATTAATGAACTATTCTGATTTAGTAGTTCATTTAGTTAACGGTAAACAATACATTCAAGGATAGTGAAACATATGTCTGATATTAAAGTTCAAGAATTACTCGATATCGTAAATAAGAAGAAAGCTGAAATCGCGGCACTTGAAGTTAAACCTAATTGGGTTACTAATTGTGCATTTAAATGGTTTGTTGATGCTAATGCTATTGTTAATATTCAAACTGCAAATGAACAACAAATACTAGACATACTTGTTTTCTTACTTAATAAAGAAGTTATGCACACTAGAGCAACTGAAATATTAGGTTTAGATAATAAGTTTACTTATCTAGGTTACACATTAAATGAATGGACAATTGATCTTAAAACTAGATTAAGTAGATTAAGTATCAGTACGAAGAAGAGTGAGTTGGCTACATTAGAGAAACGTCTAAATAACTTAATGAGTGCGGATCTTAAAACTCAATTAGAGTTAGATGAGATAACTAAGTTACTTAATAATTAAACACTTTAACTAGGGGTTAATTAACCCCTGTACTATTATGGATTCACTTGGAGATAGAATTAAAGGTTATTACGAGAGTAGATGTACTCTAACACCTGAATTAGAAGAACATTTAGATAAGTTAGTTAAGTTAATTAAAGATGAGACGTATGACTTATTTCAATTAAGTTCATCATATAATAACTACATTATAGATATGGTACTTGAAGGAGATGAAGTTCTAGTAACTCTAATTGATTATAAAGGTGATATAGAACATAGGTTAACAATACATGGAGTAGTTCATCATGCACATAAGTAAAGATCAATTAGAAGCGTTATTATCAAGTTGTTTACGCTTTGCTGATTTAAGATTAAGTCATACAACTTTTAACGACTTAGAAGACTTACAAACTGAAATTTCAGTTTGTTATCAGCAGTTATTAGATGGTGATAAAGATGAAGTTACTATTGAAAACTTAACTCAATACATAATAGACTTAATTTAATATGCCTAAATTTAATCTAGCTGATTGTAAGTTAGAAATATTAAGTGAATTAGCAACTGAGATATGTTATAAGTGTCCTAGTTGTGGTGGCAAATTAAAGTATAAGAAACTAGATTGGGCATACTTATGTGTAACTGAGAATTGTTCAACTGCTCAAATTAGAACAGCTCTTGGTTTATCTAGTTCTAGTGGCATAATTACGCCATCAACATTAGTTATTAAACAACCTACAATAACTAAGTTTGATGCACTCATGGTTAGTCCGCCCCATTATCAGTTAGCTAAACAATATCAAATAGGAAATCGCCGCATCACTTATTTTTCTTACTCTGATGAATTTATTGTTGAACGAGTTGATAGTGGTGGTAGTAAGCAATTGTTTCCTAAATATAAGGTTGGTAATCAATGGATATATGGTAGAGGTAAGAATACAAGTCTATTTAATCAAAGATACATAACTAATGGTAGTGTTTTAATTGCTGAAGGTGAGAAATGTGCAGATATAGTTAGTTCAATTACTGGATGGTTAACACTATCACCCCCTTCATTTGGATGGAGTAATAATTATCTATTCGCACAGTTAAGTAATCCTCATATAACTGGAATTATTTATCTTCCAGATAATGATAAAATCGGTAAAGTTAAATCTGACTTAATTAAATATGTAGCATGGTCACTTGGTAAACCATTTTATCTTGTACCTCTTGATGATGTTACATCTGATGATGGTGGTGATATAGCTGATTTGGTAGGTACACATAATATAAAGGAACTTCTATATGCAAGATTACAACATTTATTTACAGATGTTGTTGGAACTAACACCGCAACTTAGAGAGGAGGTAATTCATCGAGATTGTTCTGATTATGATAAAACACCAGATAAAATAGAAACTGATTTTAATACACTATTAGAAAGTGAATTTCGTAAACGTATTGCTGTAATGACAAGTTGTGAATCATTACTTAAACAGAAGAGAATTAAAGCTCAATTAACTGAATGGATGTCTAAGTTTGTAACAGATAAGAAAGACATTGAACAGTTAATTCAAGTATATAGCGTAGAGCAACAAGAGATCAAACTCTATACGTTAGCTGAGTTACTTAACTTACGTAAAGATAAAGCTACTCAATGGATATTTAAGGGACTACTTAAATTTGGTCAACTCATAATGGTAGTTGCTAGTCCAAAGGTAGGGAAAACTAATTTAGCTACTCATGCGGCGGTTGCTGTAGCTAGAGGTACACCATTTCTCAATAGAGAATCTACTGCGGGCAATGTTCTATTTATTGAGAACGAAGAACCTATTGATGGTACTACTATAACTCGTATCTATGATCACGGTTTACAGTTACTTGAGTTAGAAGAACCTGAGTTATATAAGGAACTCATTAATAGTGAGAAGTTAATAGTAACTCGTAATGTAGATATTGTATTAGATCAAACTAAGATACTAGATATAGTTAAAGAGAAGAATATCAATCTTATTATTATTGATACATTAGCGGCTAGTCTCAAGGTATCAGGTTATACAGAATATAGTCCTGAAGTACCAAGTGCGCTCTATAAGTTACAATCATTAGCTCAGGAACATGGATTCAGTATTCTTCTACTGCACCATAATACTAAGATGGCTAACGCTAATAATCGTACTGGTATGATGAATGGTGTGGCAGGATCTAGTGCCTTAACTCGCGCTAATGATGGTGTATGGAGTATGTTTGCTGCTGATGATGGTACTGTTAATGTTCACACCATACCTCGTGATGGTGAACCTATTAAGTTAAGTTTATTATTCGAGAAAGATGAAGCTAACTATTGGTACTTTAAGGTACTTAAGGAATCAGTATTATCAATTGAGAATATTGAATTACAGAATCAAATACTGCGATTATTATTTGAACGATGGGAACAATGGCGTGATGAAGTTGATGTAGAGGATACTGAGGTTAAAGTCTATGGGTTAACACTTAATGATATAGTCGAACTAACTGCCGCATCTCGTAATGATGTAGTTAAGCGACTCAACGATATGACATCTACTGAAGGTATCATACGTTATGTCGGTAATAACAGAGCATTTATATATGCTATTGATAGTAGTGGAGAATCATGGATGACTGTATATCTAGAAGCTGAGGCAGATAAGAAATATAAAGCTGAAGAGAAAGAACGTGTAGCAGCGTTATATCAAAGTGAGTTAGAAGTAATTAAAGTTAAGTTAGTTGCAGCTATTGATGATGGAGTTGATGCAGTTAAAGAACTGGTTAAATCACTTACTATTACCGAGCGTAAAGACGTTCAAGCTAAGTTAACTAATGATGAACGTAATAAACTTGTGTTATTACTAAACCCATGTGAATTTAAAGTAGGAGATACTGTACAAGTTATAGAAGAACCTGCTATTATAAATAAAGTAATCAACATTGAATTTAGAAAAGTAGATAGGGAGAATAGTTATCACATGATTACACTAGACAATATGCCCGATAGAACATTTAAACCGGAACACTTGAATCTATATGAAACAGAAAGCACGAGTAATCACGACAGCGACTTATTGTAACGGTACACTAACTGCATTTGGCAGCACTTATCCATGTACACTGAGTCAAGAAGTACAATATCTAGTAGATAATGATGAACTAGACTTGGCTGAAAGCAATGAACTAATTTTAGTACCTAATACTAATAATGTAGCTATCTATAATCAGAGTGATACACAAACTCCATATCTATCATTCACTATAATTGGTAGAGTTATTGATCAACCTAATGTAGAACTAGATGTAGTTAACATTATTGGTAGGGTAATATTTGAGAATCTCAATCATAACTATCTAATTGTTAGATTACAGTATGGTAGAAATTATCAAACTATTAAACTCAATGGACGTGTTAGTGATGGTAATGCAGTATTAAAGTTATATGATATTAATGCTACTGTTAATGGTAAACGACTTGAGATTATTGATAGTAGCTTAATTTACGAAACACAATTAATTGAAAAACCTATATTGCGTAAGAAAAAAGAGATGTAGTTCTCATCAATCACATAAATTAGTTAGCCCGTTAATCGCGGGCTTTTTCATAGGTGAAACTTTATGTACGTTAGATACGATTACGAAGATGGTAGTTATAGTATTAGTGTTATTACTGGAGATAACATTAATGAATTTGCAGAAGGTGACTTAGTATTAACAACTGAAGTTACTAAAGATGATTACGTTAAGTACATGAATTGGAAATATCCATGTCTATAATTAAACAATTAAAAGAAGTAGTTGATAAGTTACTTATTTTTCTTACATCAATCAATAGAGTTGAATTACACTGTGATTTATTTAAACTACAGTTAGATGATGATAGTTTTATCAAACTTAATTGTTGCAGCATTATTGATAGTAAGTTAACGTGTTCAATTAATGATGATTTAGATGGATATTATGACATAGTAATTGAGAATGATAATATCAATATTACTTTAATTAACTATGAATGGGACGACGAAGATGACATTCCCATTCATTTAAAAACACCAATAGTTGTAGATAATATATGGTTGGTAGAACCTTCATAAGTTTTAACTTCATTAGATGGCGCAATTAATGATACGCCGCAATTTAAGTTGTTTAGTAAGGTTTATGATCACGAAGATAAGAACTTTATAATATGGGACTAGTATGTTAGAGAAATTATATGACAATGGTTATGTATATGATATTGAGATATACAAGAACCTATTTTGCTTAACTACTTATTCACTTGCAACTAGTGAATATAAGACTTATCTATGGTATGACGATACTGATGATAGGCGCGATTTAGCTAACTTCATTGCAACTAATTCTATATTAATTAGCTTCAATGGATGGAACTTTGACGATGCTGTATTAGTGCATCTTTTACGTCATCCTAATATCAGTAAGTTAGAATTGTGGGAATTTGCACAAACTCTAATTAATGGCGACCGCAATCCATATAGGTATGACCTCCCCTTTGTTTCTTACGATGTATTAGAAGTTCTACGTGCTGGATTTAACACCACGTCGCTCAAGATGTGTGGAGTTAATCTTAAACATCATAGAATACAAGATTTACCCATACATTATCTAGATGAAGTTAGACCAGATCAACTTAACTTACTTATTGATTACAACAAGAATGATCTTGATATAACTTATAAGGTACTTGAGTATCTTAAACCTCGACTAGAGATGCGTGAGTTATTAAGTGAGAGTTATAAGCTTAATCTAAATAGTTTAAGTGATTCTGGAATAGGTAAGGAATTATTCCGTAAGTTATATGTTGATAAAGTTAAAGCTAAGAATCCTAATATTGATGTTAAGAAGATTAAGTATGGTAGGACAGTTAGAAAGACTATTGATTTCAAGGATGTAATTAATCCAGCTATTACATTTAAGACACCGCAACTTCAGGAATATCTAACTCAATTAAAAGAGATAAAGCTAACATGAGTAAAAACTTTGATCTTAAATTACCACCCGTAACAATAGGTGATTTAACAATCCAACTTGGGCTTGGAGGTTTACATAGTGTTGATAAACCAGGGATATTCAAAGCTGAAAACGACTACGTATTATTAGATGCGGATATCTTCTCATTTTACCCATCAGCTATTATTAACTACGGTATTGCACCAGAACACTTAGATTTAGAATTATTTATTGAGACATTACTTGATGCACTTAATGATCGTAAGGCATATAATAAACGTAAGAAAGAAAGTGTAATATATGCTGCATTAGAGTACGGACTCAAGATATCGCTCAATTCGTGTTTTGGTTTGTTTGGATACGCTAATTTCCTTTTAAGTGATTTGTTATGTACTTACAAAACAACTGTTAACAATCAACTATTTCTATTACAGATAATAGAACGGTTACATTTAGCTAACCACAATATCATATCTGTTAATACAGATGGTATATTGTTGTACATCCATAAGTTAGAAGTAGATTCAGTTAAGTCAATTATTGAGGAATGGGAAACTGAAACTAAGTTTACTTTTAAATATGCTGAGTATGATTTATATGTACGCCGAGATGTCAATAATTATTTAGCGCGTAAAACTGACGGTACAGTTAAGATTAAGGGTAGTTTCGTTCCACAGGGAGCAACACTTGAACCTCTTTTTTCTTACGATTTACCTAGCAGTAATGGTAAGTATCTTCCAATTAACGGTATTCTTAAGGGCTTTGATGCTCCAATTGTAGCTCTAGCCTTGCAGAAATATTATTTAGAAGGAATACATCCAAATGACTTTATTCGAGGTCACAAGGACATATATGACTTCTGTATTAGTCAGAAAGTAGGTAGTCAGTTTACTAATTACTCCTATCTAATTGAAGATGGATTAGTAACTGAACGTACTGAATTACAGAAGACACTCAGATTCTTTGTGAGTAATCCTACTGGACGCGATATCATACTCAAGAAGGTCACTATAGGTACTAAGAGGGAGAAGAGATTAGTTAGTGAACGCATCATAATTCCTGCTGTATATGAGACAGAACGACGCATTAATCCCGCTAGTGGTCGTATGAAGAACTTCACAACTAAGGTATCCGATAGAGTTAATATACCTGCTGTATATGAGACAATCGAGTATCAAGGTGAGAAAGAAGTTGTATATGCTAGTGGTAATGTAGTAACATTGTTCAATGATTATTATGATGCTGATGACCACAACATTAATTATGATCACTACATCAATCGAACAATACGTGAAATAACTAAGATAGGATTAATTAACGATATGAACGTAACTATTAATATTGTTGAAGAAGATGGTACTGTAGTTAGTACAGTAACTGGAGATGCTGCTGATGACTTAAATAGTTTAATAGACGATGAAGATAATTTAACTGTTGAATTTGAAAACGATTAATTAAGGTAAGAAAAATGGTGAAATAATTATGCAATATTTATTATTTGCTTACAATCAGTATTCTCCTGGTGCGACAAGTGGTTTAAAGTTCATCACTAATGACTTTCATTTAATACAAGATTAAATAGATAATTATAGTGACGACTATGATTTCATTAGGGTATACGATGTAAGTAGCGGTAAAATGGTACTTATAAATGAGTTCTTTATGATCCAGAAAGATGATAACTATTGGATGAACAAAGATCACTAATAGTATTTAGTTACCACGACCTAAGTTATGTCACTAAACTAACTTAACTAACATCAATAACTAACGTCAATTAAAGTCACTTAAGAAATTTAGAGTTATGCAACTAGTTAATAACAATGGTATTCTAACTGTAGATAGTCGTGTTCTAGCTAACACACTTAATATTACTCATGATCATGTTCGTAAGTTAGTTAGAGTTAACTTAACTAAGTTTGAGTTCTATGGTGAATTAAGTAAAGTAACTATAGCTAAACAGAGTACAGGTAAGGGTGGTAACATCTACTATTTATTCAATAAACAACAAGCTGTACTATTAACTGGGTTAACTAAACGTCAGAATAAGAATGAAGTTAATACATTAATTGTAGAATCATTTAGAGTTAAACGTGAATTACCTTTAACTAGTTATGATGGCGCAAGCTATGAGCATCCTGGAATCACTGAAATAACTGATGCTAACATAACTCATGATCCAGTAACTGCACAAGACTATATTCGTGATAATGGGTTCGCGCTAACTCAATTACAAGTTAATCAAGTTACAAGACGTACTGCAACTGTGTATCGCGTCAGCAAAGGTAGATCACCCATTAAAGGTAATAAGGTTTATGATAAAAGATATCGCTATGCTGATAATGATGTAGCTTATATTGTAGCTGCAATTAAATCAGTAATGTAGAACTTAGTGAGCTAGGAAATCCCTAGCTCTGTTATTATGAAAATAGGTTTTAAGTTTAATAGGACGATATATCCAGAAACACCTAAATATGTATTACGTGAAATTTATGTAAGAAAACAATGGCATGATAAATGTACAACCGACATAGATTTTACAGTTAATCTATTTAATCAGATTCTTAAATGGATGTATTTGGGTAATCCAGATAACTTAGTTTTAGATGAATATGTTGGTATAACTGTTAATGATGTTTACATTAATGATGCGGTAGACAAATACTTAATTAACAATCAAACTAATAATGACTTTTATTACATTGATTTAGAAACTGGAGATATTACAAGCGTATGATAGTTACACTTAATCCCGCCATTAATTCAACAACACTATTCTATGATAGTGATGGTAATAACGTTGATTAGAATGTTAGATATTCATTAACTAATAATAGTGAGTTATTACATAAGTTAGTTAACTTCAAGTTAAGTTATCTACTTATTAATGAGTTAACTAGACGTGAGTTAATTGAGTTTCATTTAACTGGATTTAACTTAGTTAAGTTACTTAATGCTACAGATACTAAGTTTAAGTATAGATACTACTTGAACTGGTTTAGTTTAGTTAAGTTAGTGTTGTTTAAATAACTTAGTTTAAGAGTCAGTTAAATCCTGACTCTATTACCTTAATTGGAGTTCATTAATTATGGATGTTAAAGAAAGAATGTTATCTCTATGTAAACAAGCATTAGATAAATGGGGTAATGATGTACAGTTAATTAAAGTAGTAGAAGAGTTAACTGAGTTATCATTAGAAGTACAACATTTACGTTATGGTAAATTTGACATTTATGAAGTTAAAAATGAATTAGCTGATGTAATGATAATGCTTAATCAGTTAATGATGATGCTTGAAATAACTAATGATGATTTAGAAGTAGTTATTGATAGTAAGTTAAATAAATTAGATAAGAAGTTAAGTGAATAATATGTTTTATACATGAAATCAATAATAATTTAAATACTAAATCCTTTTTTTCTTACCTTACAGAGATTTTATTTATGTCAGAATTACAGTTGTTTAATTTTCAATATAATCAAGTTAGAGTAGTTGAGATTGATAGCAATCCCTGGTTTGTAGCTGCTGATGTGTTCAAGGCATTAGATATTGCATGGACAGGTTCTCAATCATTAGATAAAATTAGTGACGTATGGAAGGCTCAGTATGATGATGTATCATCTCAGGAAACTTCTGGCCTAGTACAAATACCTAATAACACTTGGTTAATAAATGAACCTGGTGTTTATAAAATTGCATTCCGTAGTAATAAACCTGAAGCTGAAGCATTTACAAATTATGTAGCTGAGGTGATTCTTCCTAGTGTAAGAAAACAAGGGTATTATGTTTCAGATACTAAAGATGTGTTATTATCTGCAATAGCTGAATTAACTAAATCAGTAACTCAAATTAAAACTGATTATTCTGATCAAGTTAAATATCTAATTGAAAGTAATGTAGTTAAAGATGAACAAATAACTCAATTAAATAATCAACATAATGCGCTACAGGAAGTATTAAATCTATATCCTGGTTTAGATAAAGCATTACAAGAGTTTCAGTTAATTGAGGAAACTACAGAATCATTTATATTGAAGGATTACTTACTTGATCATGCAATTAACTTAGATAAAGGTCAACGTATAAGAGCGGGACAACTCGTATCAGCGTGGCTTAATCTATTACAACAACAACCACTATTTAAACTTAATGGTAATTCATTGTATACTGCTAAACACATACCATTAATTAAGTTAGCTATTGAATACATATTTGGATGGAATTAATCATGTTAGATAAAGCATTAGAATTACTAGAAGAAGTTAACTTACTAATTACTAATGGATGGATAAGTATCATTGCTATTAGTAAAGATTTCTTCGTAATTAAACGTATAAGAAATTGGAAAGAAGAGTTTATTGAATGTGAATCTCAAGATAAATTGATTGCTGAATTAATTAAATTGAAAGAAGCTATTGTAATTGAAACAACTGAAGATTAAATAACTATGACAATTAATACCAAAGACTACTACAATTTGATTGCGCCCCAATATATTACTTGGGATTTTTATTCTAAATACATTTTATTAGAACCTCCCTTTGGTGAACTAGGATTACCTGTTTTCTTACGCACTTACAGTAGATTTATTAAAGAATTAAATAGACGTGAGAAATGGTGTGAAACAATTCTTCGTAATATTGAATACTCATTATCATTAGATAATATTTCATCTGATGATAGTAAGAAAAAAGAAGCAGAATCTTTATTTGAGATGATGTTTAATATGCGAGGGTTTCCAAGTGGTAGATCATTATGGACTGCGGGAACACCTCAAACAACTAAAGATCCTAGTAGTAGTTGGAATTGTACATTTAAAGTAATTGATAATTTAAGTGCATTTAGTGAAATCTTCTATTGGTTATTAATTGGAGCAGGAACTGGATTTAGTGTTGAAAATAAATACATTAGTAAATTACCTAAGTTTAATCCTGATATTACAATTAAACATGATGATTACTTTTATTTAAAAGATGATGAAGATGGAAGTCATTTAGTATTAACTAAAGATGATATTAATCCTAATTACATTTATTTAAGTCCTAAATCTATTATTAATGATGATGATAACTTTATTAATGAAGATTTATCTACTTACACTAACGCTAAGTTAACTATTGGTGATAGTAAAGAAGATTGGTGTAATGCTCTACGTTGTTTCTTACACTTATTAACTTATTCTAATATTAAGACGATTACGTTTAATTACAATTTAATTCGTCCTGAAGGAACGTTAATTAAAACATTTGGTGGTAGAGCTAGTGGACATAAAGCTCTATTGGAGATGTTTAATAACATATTAATGATTATTAAACGTTGTAATGGTGTATTAGATTCAGTTGGTGTACTTGATATAGCTAATTCAATTGGATTAAACGTAGTGTCAGGTGGCGTTCGTAGAACTGCTGAAATTGGATTAGGTGATGCTAATGATAATAATTTTATTACAGCTAAGTTGAACCTATATGATGATCCAGATAAAGTTCAGTATAGAGCTATTAGATCAATGTCAAACAACTCTATATTGTTTTACGAGAATCCTGGATTAGATAAAATTAAAGATGTAATGACATCAATTAAATCAAATGGAGAACCTGGATTCTGGATTATAGGTAATGCGAACTTATTAGCAGAATCACCTATCGCTGGAACAAATCCTTGTGCCGAAGCGGGTTTAGACGATGGACAGTCATGTAATCTCACAACTAAGAACGTTAAAGCTCACGTATATTTTAATAAGAAAACTAAGAAATGGGAATATGATTGGGAATTAGGTAAGAAAACAATTGAACTTATTACTAGAATTGGTTCACGTCAAACTACTGCTACACAGTGGCATCCAAGATGGGATGAACTTCAGAAGAGAGATAGATTACTTGGTGTATCTATGACTGGTTTAATGGATGCTTTTGATCTACTAGAATGGGATACAGAACAACAAGAATACTATTTTAAATGGGTTAAACTAATAGCTATTAATGCTGCAAATGAATATCATAATTATCTTGGTATTAATAGAAGCACTAGAGTTACGTTAATGAAACCTGAAGGTACTATTAGTCAATTACCTACTGTTTCATCGGGTATTCATAGAGCATATTCACCTTATTACTTACGTCGAGTTAGATTTAGTAAAACAGATCCACTAGCTAGAGTATTATTAAATCTAGGATTAACTCCAGTTCCTGAAAACAATCAAGGTGATAGTTTATTTGCCAGTGAATGTACTACTTGGGTTTTTACATTCCCAATTAAAACTAATACCACAATTAGAGCTATTGATGAATCTGCCATAGATCAATTAGAACGATATAAGTTAGCTCAAGTTAATTATGCTGATAGAGGTCATAACATATCAGCTACTATTACATTAGCTCCAGATGAATATGATATTGCCGCAAATTGGATAAATGATAATTGGAATGACATTATAGGTGTTTCATTTCTACCTAGATTTGATCCAATTAGCGATGGTAAAGCATCATATCCATTAATGCCGTATGAACCAATTACAGAATACGAATATCACAATCTATTTAATGTTAAGTTAACTGAAACAGAGTTAATCGAAATATTAGCTAAAATTGAGAATAAGTATGAAGAACAATCGTTAGATAGTAGCTGTTCAACAGGAGCTTGTCCGATAAGATGAATAAACGTATAACTGCCACATATAAAAACGGACATGGAGATCGTGGTTTATCTCCTTTAATGAATGGTCATATTGTTCGTAAAGATGATCCAAGTTGTTTAATCTACAGTGAAATTGAACATCTTAATAATTTAATAACTGAAGTATTAAATACCTTTGATATTAAATACAATAAGCTATTTGAACAACTCAACTGGCTTAAAGTTAATAGCTTTAGTATTAGTAGTTTCTGTTTTATGAAAGGTGATTCTACTAAACACAACTTATCTATTGAATTTAATGATGAATTAGAATCGTTAGTTAATGAACTTAAGTTAGATAAACAAATAGGAGAAGCATCTGATTTCATTATTCACAATAAGATTAAATACATTAAGTTAGATGCAATTAGAATTAGAATACGTGATGTAGAACGTGCATTCACTACGTGGCGTAATCATGAGTTAGTAGTTAATAATTTAATGGAGTTGTTAGTTGATGATCCAATTCATGCACAACAAGTTATTATTGCAATTAACGCTTACAGCGGTTTCCTTAATAGATTATCTACATTTATCTGGTTAACTACTAGAATGGAATCACTGTTATCTGGTGATTACGATAGTCAAGAATACTGGCAAGGTCAAATAGTCAAATAAACAATCAGGTGGTTAATAACATAATAGTTGTTGCCACCTTACACAATTGGAGAATTATATGAACTTAACATTTGAATACGAAGGTAAACTATATCAAATTGAATTGAACGCTGAACAGATTACTCGCTATGAAAAATACAATGTTGTAGAAGCAGATGTATTAATAGCAGATAAAGAGTTTGTTCGTGTTGAATGGTTATTTGATAAAGATAAACAGGTAAGAAAAACTAGTGTATTTGAAATGCGCGAACTTAATATACCTACATTAATTGATAAAAAAGAGGTGTAATTAACACCTCTTAATAAGTTATTTAATCTTCTATATTAGGAAACATCTTATCTTTAAACTTCTCATAAGCTGCTTCCATTATATAGAAGTCAATATTACGATAACCCCAACCTTCTTTAACTTTAACTGTTTTATTAGGTTTATTTTTGCGAGGTTTAGTAACATATTTAATTTGAGGATTTTTACCTGTTAATGTTTTATAGGTTTGAGCTACTAGATGTCCAAAGCTAATATAACCACCTCTAGTTAATTTAACACCTTTAGATGTTAACCAATCTTTACCAGAATAAAGACAATCATCTATTAGCATTAATTGATTAGTTGATGCTAATCCATCATTAATATGTTTAGCTCCTGGATATAAAGTTACAGTAATACCATCAAGACGTTCTAGTTTTTCTACTTTAGTTTTAACTATTTCTAAATTTTGATCTAGTTTGCGTAAAGTACGCAATATCTCATTGTCTTGTTCTTCTACTGTAAAATGTGTAATTTCTTTAACCCAACAATTAAAACCTTGTTTAGCAAAAAGAAATAATGACTTAGTAGCTGTTATATTTTTACGTTCAATTGCGTAATAACTAATAATTGTTACAGCAGCTTCTTCAGTGATAATCATTGCATTATCAGATCCTAGCGCGGAGGTGTTGAAAACCTTACCCCATATAGGTTGTAGAGATTCTGGTATTGTTTCGCGGGGAGTCCCATTTTGACAATCTTCCATTAATTTATTCTTACCAGAAAATAAACTCCCCTTTTCACTTAACCCTAGTAACCGTTCTAATCCTGATATACTAATTCCTGTTTGTTTACCATCATTGGAAATATAAAAGGTAATTCCATTATCAGACTTAACAGGTGTTACAATGTCCATAGTTAATCAACTCAATATATAAATGATAAGACAGTTTACTCGCTGTCTTTTTCATTATAAACATAAATAGTTAGAAATAACAAGTAATGTTAAAGGAACTTATGACAATTGACTTCATCCTCAAATCCGCCGCATCAGTAGATACAGTACGTCAGATAATGAATGTAACTGGTAGTAGACGTGAGAATGTAGCTGAACATACGTTTACTATGGTTATGATGTGTGTAACTATGCTAGATGACCGAGTAACTAATGATCAACCACTGCACATCATTAAGTTATGTCTAGTACACGATCTAGGTGAAATAAATGCGGGTGATGTAAACTTTGATGACCATACTGATGAACACGATACTCAAGAGGAATTGGCGGCACTCAACCTTTTTTCTTACCTTGAATCATCTCTCATAGCTGAGTATTCTAATCTATGGTATGAATTTAAGAACCAGTTAACTATTGAAGCTAAGTATGCTAAAGCTATTGATAAATTAGCTGGTAGTATGCTGGTCTATTCTCATCTAGTTAATGGTACTGCTCCACCGATGTGGAAACAAGTTAGTGCTTCATCAATTAGAAATAAGATAGCTGTGTACATTGATGAGATGTTACCTGAATACAGCTATATAACTGAGTATTGTATTACTGAAGGAATTAAGAGAGGATTAGTGCAAGATGAATAAGTTACCTGATACAACTGATGAATGTTTAGTTCAAATAGAATATGAAAGCGGTAAGAAAATATATCTATTAGCTAAATATATAGATTACAGATGGATAGACTCTGATTTAGAAGTTATTGAACAAAATGTACTTAATTGGACTTATTGTAAGGATGTGTTCCCATGCGACGACAACTAATTGAGTTATTTTTTAATGACATTCCAGGTAGTGATAGTGTTGCAGTAATATTAACGTTTTTAATTGCAGCACCTATCATCATCTATCTCCTATATTTAATAGTAGATACATTAAAGTCACATAATAAATAAGAGTTATTGAAACTAACTCCTGCTGGAACACGAGGTAATTTAGATAGACTATTATTAACACTGTTATACATAGTCTTCTCTCTATTAAGTCCTGTTTTAACTGCTCTAGCAGGATTTAGATTACGTCGAAGAGTTCTACCAGTAGATGTAGCACCCTTAGTAATGCCAGTACGTAGAGCTTTAACTCTACCAATCTTAGGTGTATTAGTAGTAGCTATTCTCTTAGCAACACGAAAACCCTTATATACAGGTTTAGTTGTTTTCATTGCTACTGCTGCACCTTTAAATGGTACTGCTGGTGCAACATTAGCTAGTGCACCAGCAGTACTATTACCAATACCCCAACCAATAGTATCTTGTTTAAGTTCGCTATTAAATCCCTTCTTATTCGCCTTAGCATAACCAGATGCGCGTTTAGCTAGTATGCGAGCTTTAACGTTAAGTGGTTGTTTCTGAAAGTTAGGGTTATTGCGAATCTTAAATGCGTTACGAGTAGCTTCAAGATCGTCTAACCCTTTACGTGCTGTAGCTGCACCAGCCCAATCTCCAGCTAGTGAACCTATTTTACCGCCGATTGCTGCACCCTTAATACTGCCAATTAATCCACCAGTATTAACTAGCATATCCTTACCTCCACCTTTATAAACTCCACTAGCTATATGTTTACCAAGGTTAATAGCTGTTTGTCCGCGAGTTTGTCCAGTATGATATCCCCATTTTTGAACAGCTAATTTATCTCTAACTAATCCAGATTTAACTGCTTGAATTGGATTTTTAACAACGGATTTAATTGCATTACCCGCAGATTGAAGTATCTCACGTTTACCGGGTAATTGACGATTGATTAAAGTTCTACCAATAATAGTGCTTTGATTATTTGCGATATTATTAGCAGTTTTATGAGTATTTAATCCCTCTTTTAATGTATTAATTGGATTTTTAATGAAAGATTTAGCTCTGTTTGCTGTAGCCTGTAGTAATTGACCTTTGCTTGGTAATTGACGATTAATTAAAATACGTCCTAATAAAGTTGGCATAATGAAGTTATTTATAGTTTGGTCTGATAAGTCTGATGCAGGTAAGGATACAGTAGCTGAACTACTGAGTGAATTAGTTCCTCTAACTATAGTTAAGTTTAGTCGTGCATTTAAAACACCATTAGAAGATTGGTTAGGTTTAGATAGAGGTAGTTTAGATGATAAGGAGTTTAGAGTTAAACCTGTAGTTAATCCAGTTACAGGTAACTTAGAATCATTTACCTACAATGATTTAATGTACAACTTCTTTCATGTATTTAAGTCACTCTATCCAGGTGGTAACTATCTAGTTCCTGGTGCAACTAAGAATGTCATTAACTCTATTATAGGTAATGTAGCTATAGTTGATTGTCGCAACCAAACGGAGTTAGAGTTATTGAAGTTACTAGATTATGAGTTAGTGTTACTTCACATAGATGGGAGAGGTGAAACTAAATCAACTGACCTGGACATTAAATTAGATGATTGGTCATTCGTACCAACTCAATATTATATTGATAATAGTGGTACAATAGAGGAATTACGTGATAAGGTAAGAAAAATAGTGGAGGACTTGTATGAGTAAAATAGATGATGATTTAGAATCTACATTTAAGTTTATTAAGAAGCTTAGTATTAATAAACCTACTACACCTAATAACTTATTATTAGTTATCTTATTTATATTAGGTGTAGTTACTACATTAACGTTTAGTCGAGTTAGAGTTAATACAGTTAATCTTAAATTAGAAGATTGTGTATTTCCAGATAACTATTACACTAAGCAATGTAAACAATTAAGAGATAACATAGGTAAATAAACATGAGTTACATTGTTGCGGTATTAGATGTTGAATCAATGGGTTTATATGGTGATGCCTTCAGTTATGGTATTGTAATTGGAGATAGTAATGGTAATGTAATTGAGGAAATATACAAGTATTCTGAAGCTAATTATAAGTATGCTAAACGTGTAGGTAAGAAAAAAGATGTAGATTGGATTGAAGTTAATGTAACACCACATCTAGGTGAATCTAATAGTGAAGAATTAACTAGGGATTTTATCTATGATTGGATTGATTTAAATAAGAGATATCCTAACATTAAGTTATTTGCAGATGTTCCATTTCCAGTTGAAACTAACTTCATTACATTAGCACTGGAAACATGGGTTGAATTTGACTCAATAATGGAATTTTCACCATATCCATTATTAGATGTAACTTCATTTAGATTAGCTCGTAATTTACCTGATTATTATGAGCGATTAGAGAATGAGTTACCAATTCATAATGCACTTAATGATGCACGTCAAAGTTATCGCGGTTTAGTACAAGTAATAGGTAATTGATAAATGATTGAAGTAGAAGTTAAAGCATTAGTTAGTGATGTTGATGATCTTAAATCTCGCATCATTACGTTATATCCAAATGTAGATATTGTAGATAGCAATCAACTTAACCACTATTTTTCTTACACAGAGGAGAGTCTTGTTAAATTAGCAGATAAACTAAATCTGTCATTTAAGAATGAATTACTAACTACATCTAAGTTAGCTATTAGAACTAGATATGACGATAAAGGTGGTACACTATTAATTTTCAAATACAATACTGAAGATGCTGATAATGGTGTAGTTCGTGTAGAGAAAGAACTAATTAGAGGTGAATCATTACATGAGTTAGATAACATACTATTAAGTCTAGGTTTAACATATCAATCTAAATGGAGTAGATGTAGACGTGAATATAAGACTGATAAGTTTAATATCTGTGTTGATATTAATGCAGGTTACGGTGGATTATGTGAAGTAGAAGTAATTGTAGATGATCAGAAAGATGTAACTAGAGCAACTAAGTTATGTCGTTCTACGTTAACTAAGTTAGGTTTAACTGAGTTAGATAGTGAGTTATTAAATAAGATGTTTAACTACTATAGTAATAACTATGATTATTATTATGGTACTACTAGATTAATCTGGGATAGTGTAGACTTTCAAGAGTTAATTAAATAAGATATTTAGTGTTAGTTAATATTAACTAACACTTTTATTTAGGAGTTAGTATGGTTACACTTATAACAGGTGGTGGATTTGATGTATTACATGATAATCATAAGTTGTTTTTAATGAAAGCAATTAATGAAGTTATTGGATGTCAATATTATCATGCTGAAGAAATAGGATTACAATTAGCTACACCAGGAGATGATTTATTTATTAGTTATTCTCCATGTATTTACTGTGCTAGAGAAATTGTAAATAAAGGTATTAGAAGAGTTGTTTACTTCAATGAACACTCTAAGTTAGAAGGATTACAGTATTTAATTAACAATAATATTCAAGTAAGGAAAGCTGGATTATGTCAGAACAACAATTTTTGAACCTGCTACAAGATGTAATTGATAATGGCGTAAGAAAAAATATATATGGTCATGATGACAAATATATTATTAGTAGATTTGGTGGTTTAGTTAGATTTAATCTATCAGATGGATTTCCACTATTAACTACTAAACGTACATTTTATAAATCAGCATTCAATGAGATGTTGTGGTTTATAGATGGTAGCAATGATGTAGTTAAGTTACATAATGTTAAGTGTACTATCTGGGATGAATGGGGTGCTAAACAGTATTGGCGTAATAAAGGTGTTAAGTTAACTGCTGATAATACAGTTGAGTTAACCAAACAATGGCAACAGTTAGTTGATGATGGTGTTATTACTAGCGAAATTATTCCACTTCATTATAGTAATAGTACAAGTTGGGAATATACACATTATTGGTCTACCCAAATAGATTCTGAGTACAGATATAGTACACTAGATCAAACTAGATTTGTAATTGATGGAATTAAAAAGACACCTGATCGTAAGTCGTTTCTTGTAAGTTATTGGAATCCAACTACTGTTTATTCAATGGCTTATAAATGTGGTAATGAATCAGTAATACTTCCAGCTTGTCATACTCACTACTCAGTCAATGTAAGTAATGGTAAGTTAAGTATAATGTTATACCTACGCAGTTGGGATTTATTCCTCGGTGGCGCGTATAACATCGCTCAGTATGCACTACTTCTATCTATGTATGCTAAATGTACTGGATATGAACCAGGTGAGTTAGTTATTGCAACTGCTGATCATCACATCTATAGTGACCATGTTGAACAAGTTAATGAGCAATTAACTAGAGTTCCCTATACGTTACCTACTTTAACTATTAGAGATAGAGGTCAACGGTATTTGCAAGACTTCGTTATTGATGACTTTGTAATTAATGATTATCAACATCATCCAACATTACGTGGTGATATTACAGTGGTAGGAGGATATTAATCAACTTCGCGTAGCAGAACGACTTAAATAACATCACTTAAATAGACATCATATAACCTTAGTTAACATTAACTAGGGTTATTTTAATTAGAGGTAATAACATGGACATTTATGAATTTGCAGCATATTTATCTAGTAGATCTACTGATAAAGCACAAGAGTTATATTATCAATTAGGTAGTAATATATCATTCTATGATTCAGATGATAGAATGCTTGATATTATTGCTAATGACGATACTTACGATAGTTATAATTATAGTTATGATGAATTACGAGAATGGTTAAATGATGATAGTGAGGCTTATGATTATGTAGACTATGTTATTAATTCTAAATACACTAGTTTCTATGATTTACTAAAAGCAGCTAAACATAATAAAGATTACGATCAATATCATAATATGTATGCTGAATTAGAAAAAATATTAGATGACTTTGATGGTGATAATGAATTAGATGATGATGATGATACACCTGTTACATATGAATCAATATTAAATGCACTATGATAGATAACTTGATGTAAGTTAAGTGGTACTTTAGATAACTTAACTACGTTTATCAATGTAACGGTGTTATTACTTGTAATGAATTATTAGATTGGATACATTAATCAGATGAAACAACTGAGATGGATTAGTTTCACATTACTAACTGGCGGATTCATGTTTGGAGTGGCGGATAGATACTTAGCATCAGATTATACAAGTGTTGAAATCGCCCTACCTTTTTTCTTACTTACCTGTATTATTATGAATTATGAATCTTAAATAATACTTAATTATTTTATTTACAACATTTCCTATCCACCCCTGACAATGTTGTAGTTTATAATTAATCATATACAACATATAAACCCTTAATAAGATGAATGATGTATTTGTTGAAAGTCTATATATTCCAAGTTTACGACACACTGTTATGAATCTTGAAGTTGAAAATGTAGAAGTTGAATATATAGGAGGTTTATTTCCTAAAGGTCGTGTTAGTGCTGTAGTTGCTGAAGGTGGTATTGGTAAAAGTTGGTGTCTAGTTGGTGCTAGTTTATCAATAACTAGTAATATACCATTTTTACCTAGAGAAGATTATGAAATTAAAGATACAGGTAGAGTATTAATTATTGATACAGAAGGTCGTATTAAATCATTCGTTAAACGTATTGATTTATTAGGTGGTAGTAGAAACAACTACATTACACCTAAAAATCCACTAGAGATAGTTACATATAACGTTAGTGATGATATTGAATTAATTGAAAAGATTATTGAATCAGAAAACATTGAACTATTAATAGTTGATTCGTTATCTGGATTTAATATTGTTGATGAAAATACGTGTCAAGTTCTACCTTGTCTACAATGGTTTGCTACTATCGCTCTTAAATATAATATTGCAGTTGTATTTACTCAATTAGTTAACAAGAGTGAAATTAAGGATAATAAATACACTACTAGATCGGTACGCGGTTTTAGTGGTATAGTTCAATATCCTGAAATTATTTGGGCATTAGATCAACCATCTCCTAATAAGAAAATTAAACGCTTATATCAAATTAAAAATAACATTGAACAAATAGATGAAACAAATTACATCTTTAAATTAGAAAATGGAAGTATTGAATGGCAAGTAGATCCTAATGAATATAAAAATAAATCAGAGGTAAGAAAACAGATTTATGATGAAAATGTAAGTTTATCAAATAAAGATATTGCTGATTTAATTAAAGCTGTAGAACCTGATACTAAAATTAATACAATATTACAGTGGATAACTAGACAAAGGAATTGATTATGAATCTAATAGCTAATATATCTCTCAATAACTGCATTGGTAATGGCGGCAAATTAGTTAATTATGACTGTGCCGATATGCAGCGTTTTAAGGCACTCACAACAGGTGGAGTAGTCATAATGGGAGCTAATACCTTCAGAGGTGATCTACGCTCTAGGAAGCTTCCTAACCGCGTTAATATCATCATTACGCGCGACAAGGGATTGACTACTAACGAATCTGAGACATTCTTCATCAGTGATATTAATACTGCAATCAGTGTAGCTAGATCATATAACAAACCTATCTGGATAATAGGTGGATCTAGTATCTATGCTACGCTGTTACCTCATGTAACTAAGTTATTTATTACTCATACTTATAATGTAGTTAATGGTGATAGATATCTTAATTTGGATTGGAGTAACTGGACATTAATTAATCAAGTTAAATTAGATAACATAACGTTTGCAGATTATGATTTACGTAATTAGTGATTTACATCTATTTCATCATAAGGTAATTGAGTATTGCAATAGACCATTTCTAACTACTGGTGATATGCACGATGTAATTATCAGCAATTGGAATAGTGTAGTTAATGATGATGACATAGTATATAACTTAGGTGATGTTACGTTTGCTGGATTCCGCGACACTAAGTTAATAATGGATCAACTAAATGGCAGTAAGTATCTAATTCGTGGCAATCATGATAAAGGTCACACTAATACATGGTTTAAGAATGTTGGTTTCCTCGATGTCTATAATGAGTTAGAACTAGAGGTTAACTTAACTAATGTACTTCTAACTCACAAACCAGTAAGTAGAGTTAACTTCATCAATGTACATGGACATCTTCATAACTCAATAACTACACACGACTCTAAGTTGTTTAAATGTGTATCTGTAGAATGCGTTAACTACACTCCAGTTAATATAGAGTTATTATTGATGTAGTTAAGTTAACTATAATCATGATATTAATTGGCATAGATCCCGGCATTGTTAACATCGGTTATTGTGTATTCGATACCGATGTTAATAAGATTATCTCTACTGGAGAAATAACAGCAACTCAACCTGATGATTCCGATAAGTTAGTTCATATTTATCACCAATATCAGAAGTTATTGACGGAGCATTCACCAGATACTCTGATATACGAAGCACCAGTATTTCTAGGTCGCGGTAACAATGGAGAACGCCTAAATCGCGCCATTGGTATATTTGAAGTATTAAGTAGACTAAAATCCATGTCTATTTATAGTTACACTCCTAAACATATTAAGTTAGTAGTAACTGGAACTGGTAAAGCTGATAAAGCTATGATTAGTAACTCAGTTAATGAGTATCTAGGAACTACTACTAAGTTTACGAGTTCTCATAGTGCAGATGCAACAGCTATTGTAATTACATACATTAAAGATGAAAGTATTAATATTGATGGGATTGCCGAGTAGTGGGAAAACTACATTTGCGAAGGAACTAGAATCATCTAATAGTAAATGTATTAGACATATTGATTTTGATGATCTACTTAAACGTTATAAGAAGAATGCAGTTAATAAGTTAACTAGGTTAGATAACTATATTCGTTATATAACTGATACATTTATTATTGATGGTTTAATTCACACTAATGAACAATTAACTCTAGTTATTAATGCACTAGTTAAGAATAAAGAGTTAACTGAGATAGAGATACATTACTGGGAAGAGAATCGTAATCAGTGTTTAATTAATGATGTTAATAGACGTGATATCTCTAGTGCATTTAGTATTAAGACATTACCTCTAGATGTACCTAACTTAGATGAATTTAAATTTCTATTTGAGAATACAACGATGAAGTTACATAAAGTTGCAGTTAAACCAGATTGGTTAGTATTCTCTGATAAATATAATTTAGGTTGTACCATTAATCAACCATATTTTAAATCAGATAGTTGGTTTACTGGTGGTAGTCGTGGTAACTGTTGGGATGACGATATTACATACTACGATGGCGATGAACCATTAGCTAATTTTGAGGCATTTGATAATCTAATTACTAGCATAGATCCGACCATTAGTTTTCTTACCTATAAGAAGTTATATGCGATTAGCTGCTCAATGGGTGAAATTCATGAAGATGACTATTATGGTGGAAGTGGTTCTCACTATACTTATTATCAATGTAATATAGAAGTGTTATACAATGAACTAGTAGCTCTTGGTATTTTATAAATGTGGTTATATCAACAATACCTAATATAACTCCTGATCAATTACGTGAAGCACTTAGATTCTACGTTGGTCAAGTTTTGAAAGAATAAGGAGTTATATTGATAGGAGATGGAACTCATGATAGAAGGAATTAGATGGTTATGCAACTGCTCAATATGCAATTAAACAAGGTTATAAGTATGTATAATATTCAGGATACCCAGGATACAGTAGATTCACTTAAGGACGAACTTAAATTTTATAAAGATTCTATAAATGATCTACATGAGCGATTAAATAATAAATTAAGTAAGAAGCAAAGTTTAGTTAATAGCTTTGAGTCTCCGGCTGACTAACTTCTGTAGTTGGTGATAATTTCATCAACTCACGAAACTTATTCATTGCTTCTAGATCAGTCATGGGTATTACTTGTGTAGTAAATGCAGTTATGAAGTTTTGTATCTGTGCGCTCTCCTGAGTCGGATCATTAACATTAGTAACTGCGAAGCTACCATAATCATCTTGAACACCATAGTTCCATATAATAAGTGGACGTATAACTTTCTCAATCAGTTGATCTCTAATCTTCTTAACTGTTGCTTCAACTGTACTATCTAGAATTGACAAATGTTTAACACTGAGTGTAGCAGTTGCAATACCGCCACTACCTTCGTCAAGCACCATACTAGGTACACCAAATGCAGCAAATATATTCTTACGCAACATAGATTCTGCGAGATTCCAGAACTGTTCACCTGCTGGTATCTGTAAGGCACTAACTTCATTACGTTTATCGGTAACTATATGACTGTGAGTTTCAAGGTTCTGAAACTGTTCAGCTAGGTTAGCTACAGCACTAATAGCTACAGGTTTACCAGTTCTAACGTCTATGTATTGACTACCATCTTTATTTTGTAAGTAAACAGTATTCTCAGTATCAGCACGACCTAGTAATATACCTACCGCAAGTGTCTTAGCACTAACCGCCATTTCACTGAATATAATCTCGTATAGTTTGACGTATGGATAGGCTGTTTCGCACTCTGGATCACCATAAGCAGTACGTTCGTTATAGTTAGTAACTAATCCGTTAGTAATATGAAGACACTTGTTATAAGGAATCCATAATGCACGAATCCCATCGTTATATCGAATATGAGTTAATTTACCAGCAGCACCAGCATAACGCACTCTCTTAGGATCGAGTAGATTAATTCCCTTCAGTGTGTAGCGAGTCTTACCAAATGAACGTATTGGTTTAAATGCTATTTCAGCACTGCTATGTCCAAATGGCATAGCACTACATAATCGTCCTACTATGTCAGATAATGTGCCATCCATATTAGCTATAGCATCAAGTATGAAGTCCTGATGTTCTTTATTCTTATTCTGATAATCACCTATAGTTACAGTTGCTCTGAGTGATTTAATATTACAGCATTCCTTAGCCCAGGGATTACGAAGTATGGATTCATAATCGCGGATTGTGTGTTTATGTGGACTTACTAACTCTTGAACAATGTTAGTAGTTAATCCAGTTATTTGAGATGACAGATAATGGTTATTCATTAAAATTTAATATAAGTGCTAACAATACGTAGTTTGTTTACTTCTTCAGGAGAGATAATATTAGTATCTAATTTAGGACTTTTCACTTTAAATGGTTCTTTCCTACAACTAGTAATTTTATGTTTAGTAAAACGACATTTAACAATATCTAGATTAATAGATTGTTCTAAACTTAATGCTTCAATAATGAAATCTAAACGTGAAGATTCATAAAAATATAATATCTCGTATAATCTATTTTGATGCACTGTAACTAGGTTTTTACCATAAGTGTTACCAATAATATTATAAGTATTAAAAACATCTTTGCGCCATGTTTTTAATACAGGAAGTTCTTCTGGATATTTATAGGTTGTAAATACGTCATCTTTTAAAACGGTTAATTCACTCAATCCCCTTTTTATAACAACATAGTTACTATCAATATAATAATCTAAGTTAAATGGTACTACTGTTTCTGGTAATTCATACTTTTTCCATTTGTTATCTCTAATTGTATAAATTATGTTACTCCACTTATTAAATTGATTTGTTTCAGTTAGTAAATAATCAATAGTAGGTTTAGGTTTATCTTCAATACTTATCTTCCTTCTACTAGTTATTATATTTTTTCTTACCTCTTGATTATTATTAGCTACTACAACTAACCATTTACCTTCATATGAAACTATGAATCCTCTACCAATAGGAGAATTATTAGTTACTAAATAGCTGGAAGCGTATGTTTTACCATTATCGTCAGTAAATGTAGTTCCATTATAGTAACCAATAATTACATCATTGTTAACTAAGCGTTTAATTTCATCTATTAATTTACGTTCGTTCATAATAAGTTAGATAGTAGTTGTTGAGCAAATTTCATAATTAAACATTCAAGTAAGTGTCAGTTTCAGGGTTAAAAGTAGTAGTATACCTGCCAACAGAATCAGTTAACCTAACTGAATCTACATAACCACCATACAATTGTCTAACAAACGTCCCCTGATAATTATCTCTGTTACACATTACTCTAGGATTTGTTGCTGTAAGTGGGATTTCATAATTACTGCTAAATACTTCTAATCCGTTTAGAAATATTTTTTGAGTATAATTAGAACGAGAAAAAGCAATATGTTGAAATGTATTGTAAGTGAATGCTACATTTGTTGTAATATCCCATGATACGTTTGTTCTACCTATTCTTATTTGACTTCCATTAATACTAAAATCAACGTCCCCAACCATACTACCAGCAAATAAAGTCCAATCAGATACTACTGTCTGGTATATCCAGACTTCAAATGTATAGTTTGACAAGTTTATTGTAGTAGTTGCTTGTACAAAGCTACCCAAAGTTGTATCTGTCGAAAACAAACTACTCCCACCATATTTACTTTGCGCTGTACTAATTTGAGCAGTGCCAAAAACAGAAATTGTTTTAGGAGTTGGTGAACTGTCAATGATATTTGTACTACCATTAGTGCCATTGCCTTTAAGAAATAGAGCTACGTTTGCGGCAAAAGGATCTACACCACCACTAACAATAGGATTAAAAAAACCAACTGGAAAAGTAAACATGATTAAACCTCAACTGATATAGGAGCTAATGTAATTGCACTAGATGATCTAGCTACTCCAGTTAACATATTAACTTTATTAGCTGTTGTATTAACTGTAGTTGTATCACCAGTTAATCGTTTAAATATAGCATTAAGTGTAATAGTTCTACTACCAGTTTCATCTTGAATTAAGTAGATGATATAAGTTGCTCCAACTTGAATGTTGTTCATGGTCAGAGTCAGGTTTCCAGTTAGAGTTAGTATGAAAACATTACTAGCACTACCGTCTAAAGTTACTGTCCCAGTAGCAGAATTATTAATAACAGGTGTAGCATATTGTGTTTGAGTAAATGCTTGAACTCTATTTAATGATGCTAATGTTCTAACTGTACCATTATTAACGTCTCTAGTTTTAAATAAGTTATCAGTGCTATCGACATAGAAACCAACTTCGTTAGTTGATGTAGTAATGGGACTTCCAACAGGAGTTAATATAAATCCAGATGCGGCATTTAAACTACCAGCACTTCCAGTAGAACCTTTATCTCCAGCTATTGTTATGTTCCAACTAGTATAAGTTCCACTACCAACTGCATTATCTGATGTAATAGTAACTGAGGTACTACTAACAGCAGTAACTACACCTTCCATATAGTTAGAAACATCATACGCAGCACGCAATCTCGTACTAACTAACCATCCTAAGTTAGAACTAGCAGTATAAGTAAACGTCTTACTACCAGTTCCAATACTATTAGACATTGTAGAAGTTCGCGTAACATCAACATTAACACCACTACTTTCAAAAGTAATAGTATCTGTAGTGGTGTTAGTTGTAATAGTCATTCCAGTTCCAGCAACTAACGTAATAGTATCACTGGCACTATCAGCTACTACATCAGATTGACCACTAACTGCAATTGTACTAAATGTATTACTAACAGCAGTTCCTGCGATAGTTAATGTATCAGTAGCAGAATTTGTAGTTAAGGTAATACCACTACCAGCAGCAATAGTTAATGTATCAGTTCCATTATCAGCAACTATATCAGATTGTCCAGCTACAGTTATTGTACTAAATGTATTAGTGACGCTAGTTCCAGTAATAGTAATAGCATCGGTTGTGGCATTAGTAGTTAATGTAATACCAGTTCCTGCAACTAGAGTTAAACTATCATTAGTTTGATCTGCAACTACATTACTTTGTCCACTAACTGCAATAGTAGTAAATGAAGGTGAAATAACACTAATATTTCCATCTAAACTCCAAGTATCATTAACCTTCTTATAAATATTAGCATTATCATAATTAAGATAATATGAACCATCTTCACCAATTAAACTACTAGGAACACCATTATCGCTATACCATACTGTTGCACTAGTTGAGAATAACTCACTCAGGTTACTTGTTATCTCATATAACTCACTAACACTATGATCAATAACTGTAACAACTCCAGTGTATTTAAATGCAACAAACACTTCATAACTACCAGTAGGAAATGTACTACTGTTAGATGGAGTTGAAGTAGTTACACTTAATGGTGTATATAAACCATAATTACTAGATGGTGTTGCTAATGTAGAACTAGTAAAGTCACTATAATTAAGTACATAAACATCATTACTAGCAGATGGAGTTATGTTAACTTCAGTTACGAATACGGCATTACTATTATTCTTAATATAGATAACAACATTAGTTGCATTAAACTTACCTTTACTAGAACCTGCAATAAGAGCATCAGGATAATTACTTCTAACACTAGTTGGATAATTAACAGTTACAGATAACTTCTTAGTGTTATTTAACGCGAAGCTACCATAACTAACTGGAGTTCCTATACCATTAACTGTACTAACTACACATCGCTTAACTGCACTAACGAATGAACTAGTAGTTGATGCGAACGAAGTACCATTACTAGTAAGAAAAATATACTGGTTGGCGGTATTAGAACTTAACCCTGTTATAGTTTCGGCGGATATATCATTAAGTTCATAATTATTAACTATTCCACTACCCTTACTCTTAATTACACTAAGTCCAACATCAGAATAAATGCGCCACTTATCATATTCGTTGTAAATTAAGTTGCCGAATACACCAGGAGTATAGATACCGCTAGTTGGAGCAAATGTAACGTATGTAGTTAAGTTAGCTAGATATGGAACATTGTTATCTAAATCAGTAATGGTGAATTTAGGACTAACTCTAACTACAGCAGCATAACCAATGTCGAGATCCTCTGGTAATGTTAACCATTGACTACGAGGTTGATAAGTTACTTCACCACTACTAACTGAAGCATCTAATACTCCAGTTATTAAATTAACATAACCAAGTAGTTCTAGTATTAGGAGACTATCGAACAATTGAGATTTATCTTCCTCAAATAATCGCACAGTACAACTAATTCTAGTTCCACTTGAAATAATAGTGCTAAATTCATTACGTAACCAGAAGGTAACTCCATCACCTTTACTACCATCACAAGTATATGATGGTGCATTAACAATTAGATTAGGTGTGCGAACATCTTGATCACATCCATCTGTAGCTGTAGTATCAGTTATATACGTACTAATTGCACCTACTCTAAGCCATCTACCAGTAGTTGCAGTTAATACAGTTAAGTTATCTACAGTTGCTGTACTGTATTCATCGTATTCATAGTAGTAGTTGAGGTTAGTTATGTATCTTATAAGTCCCTGAATTGGTGTTGCTGGTAATGCAGCAGAGTTAGCTACAGTACGAGCAAGTGTAGTTAGCTTGAACAACTCAACACTAGTTAATATAACTGGCGAATTAAAATCAGCACTATTAACTACCATTACTTGAGTTAAGGCAGATACGTTATTAGTAGTTGATGCTGATATAACTATGTCAGACCAAGTTTCACCACTAGCTAATGATGGTAATGTTATAGTTAATGTAGATGTTGTAGTTAAAGTAACTGGAACTAATGTACTATTCAGATTAAGTCCAATTAGATTCCGACCTTGAATAGAGATATAGTAAGTTCCTGTAACTCCTAAGTTACCTGAACCATTAACTACAGATACATTACCTGAATTAAATGTAAGTTGTAATTTACCCGAACTATAGGTTGTTGTCATGAGTAAGAAAATAGTGTATATGAGTAATTATAATATATGAACTTACAAGAAGCTCAATCATATATCCGCAATTTAATTCGATGTTCTTATAAAGAAAGTGGTAATAGACCTACATCAATTAGATTAAGTGGACGTACTTATAATCAAATGTCCGCTATAGCTAACCCATTTAATATGACTACAATAGCTTGGTTAGAGAAAACTTGTAATGTAGAAATAATAAATCTATCTGCTGTTAAAGAATTACCACAACTTAGTTACCTTGACATATTAGATAAACTATGATAACTAAACAACAAGTTAGCGACGTTATTAATAATGTTTTAAATGGTAAATTACCACCATTAGAAGGATTACCTGATAGAACAGCTACACTACACAATATTGGTATTTATTTAAAAGCTAATGGTTATAATACAGTACGTTATTATGGATTAGTTGAAGATTATTTAAATGTGAGATTCTGTGATCTACCAGATGTTATTACTGATATTAAACTTGTTAGTTACCTTGACATACTTAACGCACTATGAATAACCTAGATAAAGCAATCAATGAACTACTTCAACTAACATTAGTTGATAATAAACCAGTTTATTTAACTCAATTAAATGAACTTTATGAATGTAAGAAAAAAGAAGAGACGCTTAAATTAGAAATAGAACAATCAATTAATCGCGCCTATTTATTACGCCATAGTGATTATGTGCAACCAGTATTACTTGATCTATTTAAATTACAGTTAAAAGAAGCTAGTTTACCTAAAGGTTATACCTTAGATGAACTAGTTACTAAACATAACATAGATTTAGTTTTACTTAAATTAGCATTAGATCAACAAATTAAAGAGGGAAATATTAAATTACATGGTGTATTAAATAGTGAGAAACATATAGTAGAGGAACGTTATTATAGTAGGTTTAAATACGAGGACGCTACTTACTATTAATACTATTTTTTCTTACGGTTGTTGTATTTGTTAGAGGTACAGTTATTTGTTTACCTCTAACATCAATAACATAATTACTATTAACTACATTAACTGTAACCTTATTCTTAACTAGTCTTCTTAACTCATCTTCTAGTAACTTCATATAGTCGTTCATGATCCACGTCCTAGTGTATTTGGTAATAATGAACCTAATTTAAATCCTTCAGCATAAACATCAGATGGGGTTTTAGGTGTTGGTTTAACGGGTTTAACTATCTTTTCTTTTTTACTACTAACACTAATATCTCTATCAATACCCATAGTTAAATTAGTTACTGCTGTAGTTTCAATACCAACATTAGTAACCTCTTGTTCTATAGAATGAGTTATACTAACTACTCGTCTTCGACATTGTAAACCATTAAATATAACAGTTACTTTATCTCCAGTTGTAATACTATCGTTATATGGAATAGTCATAGTTGATGTTAATGTATTTCTAATATCATCTATTCTAAGTTGATTATTAACAGCAGCAGTTACTTCATTTATATTCTTAGCTTTATCGAAGTTATAACTACCAGTTCTAGGATAACCACCAGTATAAGGGGTTGTCCAATAAACATATCTATAATTATTAGTAACTTTATCTTCTTCTTTCTTAGGTTCAATTAATTCATATTTAGGTGGTTTACGAGTATGTACAGGAGGTATTCCTGTATTAGTTGAACTACTTGTTTCTTCAGTAACTGCACGAAATCCAGGATCTTGTGATGTAAAGTTACTAGTATATGAGATATAAGTGTCTTCACCTTGATAGTCACTACGGAAGTTCTGTTGTTTAGCACTATTCTTAGATGGTAGTATTTTAAGGAATGTTCTGTTATATGTCTCTTGTCCGCTAGTTAATGGTGGTTCAACTGGATAACTTTGACTGCGTTCTAAATTAAGTGGATTATCAACACTTAAGAAACAACTATATTGTTCTGCTTCAGCTATTACAAACATAGGTTCAATATAAGTTGGATCTGCTACATAACTACTAGAACCATCTTTATTGCATTGTTTAATAAACTTAGATTGTTGTCCAAATTGACGATAGTAATCTCTATGTTGAGCTAACTCATATCTCTTAGCTCCTGTAACACGAACAAACTTAAATTGATAAGTGTTATAAGTTGCAGTATCCGCACTAGATGGAGTTTCACCATCGTTAACTGCAAGTTGATATTCTTGAGTATATCTATCATCACCTTCTATATTGGCGCGAATTAGTTTACGTCCAGTTAAATCATAACCAAGTAGATATCCAGTTTTATTATCATAGTTATATGTAGTTTTAGTTTCTTCAATTAGTGTCCACCAATTAGTAGCAGCACTATCTAATTCAATACTTTCACCACTAATTAATGTTATATCCCATGCTGTATATGCAAATCCATAACGTCGCGTAACTTCACTTATTGGATTATTATCTTCTTCAGTTATATCTATGATAGTTTTAGTTACACCACTCTTATCATGATTAAGATCAAGTGTTTTAAGTCTAGTTATGTTAGATGGACAAGTTGCTGCATCTAAATCACCTTTAATATAAGTACGTTTAACTGGTTTACGATTTTCAAACTTAGATTGAATATCCTTAGTTGCTTCCTCAATAACTATATTACCAGCGTCATTAAAGTTATCAGGAGTTGTGTAATTGTAGATAGTTGGATATGGAATGATAAATGTATTTTCAGCAGTTAGTGATGTTACACGATTAGTTATAGTTGTTGGAACTAACGATGTGTAACTGATGTTGTTATTGATTGATCCGTAACTACCGTTAATTGGTAATGGTAAATTACGATTAATAGTAGTATTAAAGTTACTTAATATCTTATCACTATTATATGTCCAACTAGTAACAGCATTAAGTTTTCTACATACTATTACATCAGGTTTATTGTAATCAACAAATGCAGAATTAATATCAAGGTATTCATTAATTAAACTACCTAATGTTACAGTTGCATTATTATCTGATTTATCTACAATTACAGTTCCTTCAATGCCAGTTATCCTAGCTCCACTTTTAGCAGCAACTTCATTAATAGTTACGTACTTCTTAGTTTTAGCTATTTCAGTTGCATCAATTGAACATTCTGGATCTTGAAAGTTATTGTTAATATCAGTTGTATTATTAAGTGCTATTGGATAATTAACATAGTTATCCCATTTTCCGCGCAGGTTAATATTAACTCTTAATATATCATCATCACTAGATAACTCTTCATTATAACTATTAACTACAAACTGATATTTACTGAGATTAAATAAACTACTTACTCTAAATAGACTTCTAACTTGAGCAATGTAATTAACGCTAGTAACTAAACTAATAGATGCAGTTGGATGATCTTGAAATGATTCACTAATAGTTATGTTAGATAGAACTGGCAATCCTGCTAATCCATTTATAGTAGGTATTCTAAGTGAATTAACTATTGGTGAACTAAATACAGTTACATTAATTAAATTAACTGCACTATAAATAACTACTTTATTATTAATGTAAATAAACTCACCATTAACAGGGTTATTAATATCCTTAGCTAATGTGAATGTTCCATTTGTAGTTGTTATTAAATCAGGTAATGTATCTGTAGTTAATTCGTATGTTCCATTATTATTCGCAGTTACAGTTGTAATAGTTGTAGTTACATTACTAAATAGCTTCGATATTAAACCACTATTAGTTAAACTAGTTGATTGTTTAAGAATGCTATTAATACAACTGTTATAGTATGTAGTTGCTAATTCCGGTAAATCTGTATTAGTAAGAATAAACATAATGTTGACTTTGTCCTTTACATTATCACTCGTTTAGTTATTTCATTAAATGTAATCTCATAATCTTCAGTATAGTTACCAGTTCTACCATTACCAGCAGATAAAGTTAGCATACCTTTACGAACTGTAGCAGTAGCATCAGTTACTTCAGGTCGCACATAATCAATTACAGTTACTGGAATATAGTTATTGTAACTACTAGTAACACTACTAATAGCTAGAAACTCTAGACAACGATGTACATTCCAATCATTGTTAACTATACGTACAGTAAATCCAACTCGCACAGGTTTAGGTCTAATAAATGCGGTATTTAATGTATCTACTAATTCTGATCGTTCGGTTAATAATCTAGTATAATTAGATGATATAACTGGAATAACTAAATAACTAACACTATTAAATGTAGCTCTATTAGTTATGCTGAATTGATCTAATATAGGTGTTTGACATTCTATATATAGATTCTTGATTAAACTAGTTGTTGATAATTCGCAAGTCATGTTAATTAAAGTGTATAACTCCGTCAATTACAAGTGTAACAAGTATGAGTAAGAAACAAGTAATAGAATTAGAATGGTTTAGTGTAGATGAGATGTGTAGATGATGATGATAGTGTAGTTATTATTGAAGATAAGTTAACTAAGTTAATAAATGAGGTAGATAATGTCCGAATTTGAATGCTTCTATAAAGGTACTGATTTATATTTTACTGGAAACATTAATAACTTATCATCAACTAAGTTTGTTTATCTATTGCGTGAATTAGAATCTAATTTAAAATCATCTGCTGATAAATCAATTACTATTTATCTAGATTGTTATGGTGGATGTGTAACTAGTTCACTTAAGATGTATGAAGTTATTAAACGTAGTTCACTTAATATAACTATTATTGCAGAAGGTTATGTAGCTAGTGGTGGTACATTATTATTATGTGCAGCTACTAGTAAGTGTAGTAGTTATACAACATTTATGGTACATGAATTAAGAGGTAGTATTAATCATGATTTAACTGGAACTAAGAATGTAATTGATTGGTGGGATAAATTAGAGTCATATTGTATGGAGTGTTATAAAGACACTAAATTAACTAGTGATATGATGTTGAAGGATACTTATTTAACTGCACAACAAGCAGTAGAATTAGGACTTATTAGTGAAATTATATGAACTTAAATGAATACTCAACTTGGTTAATTAACTTTAGCGATAAATATGCAATTGCAGATGAGCGAAGCAAATTGACTGTTTATATTGCAGGATTAATAGAGGAACTTAATGAATACAATTTAGCAGATACTGTTGAAGGTAAGAAAAAAGAGTTAGGTGATTTACTAGCTTATTTAGTATTAGCATTAAATAAAGTAGGATTTCCTCCATTAAAATCAGCTTTAAAATTTGAGTTTGATAATTTATTATCAGTTAGTGAATTATCATTGCAGTTAGCGGGATTTTTAAAGCGACTATATAGAGGTGATAATAATACAACTGATTGTGTATTTACACTGCTTAGTTATCATGACTTTATAATAAATGAATTAAAACAACTTAACTTAACTATAGAAGAGTTAATTGAGATTAACGTAGCTAAGTTAACTAAACGTGATGTAAACAACACATTAAAAGGTAGTGGTGACAATAGATGAATAAGATTAAAGAAGCATTAGCTAACAGAAGATTATCTACATTTGCAGCAACTACAGTTACTAATACTCCTAATGTAACTAGTTTATTAATTAGTCCTGAGATCCGCACCCATTCTGTAACTAAGTTAAGTGAGTTACTTAATCTACTGTTTGATTTACGTAACTTAACTAGAATAAGTCATTGGAACATTAAAGGTATGAACTTTAAAGCAGTTCATAGTATGTTAGATGATATTCAAAGTGAGTTAGATAGTTATGTTGATGTTATTGCTGAAGTTATAGTAGCATTTGGAGGTAATGCTACTATTAGTTGTAATACAACTGAGTTATCTAACGTTGATATTATCAGTTGTTGTAGTGATAGTAATGAATGTCTCACTAAACTAGCTACTCTATTTTCTTACGTTATTAAAGAAGTTACTGATTGTAGTAATGATTTAGATGATAATGGTGATAGAGTTAATGCTAATACATTATTAGAATTAGCAGCTACGTTAATTAAGTTTGTTTATTTAATAGAGAAGCACTTGCAATGATTGAACAATATGATGTTAAATTTAACTATCTTAAATCAGATGGACATTGGTGTATTGGTGCTAATGAGTTAGTTAATGTAACTGTTAATCGTGAGAAGTGTAATCATCAGTTAGCTGGTAATGTAATTAAAAGTAGATATGTTAACTGTGAGATAGTTAGAGTTAGTTACGTATGAGATATAATGGCATATCTAGATTAGTTTATCTATTGTTAATGGCGAAGCTTAACAGACGAGATAAATAACATACTAATAAATCCACTAACTTAATTGCTAGTGGATTTATTTTATCTATTTAAATACTTCTTTAACTAACTTAGGATCTGCTAATGGATTATTAAAGTAACCTATTAACTTGTTATCTTTATCATATAGAGGTACTAGTTTATCTGTAACTAAAGTACCAGTTAATTTGTTGTTAATCATGTTGTTTAAAATAGTAAGTTATTTAACATAGTTATATCATCAATATTAACTTCATTTAAGTTATCGTTATTAATAATATAACTTTTAATTGTGTTTACTTCTACCTCATGTGATTTCATATAGATAGCTAAACATTCTAAATGAGGTTGAATGTAGTTAATTAAGTAGAGGTATTCTAACTCAATTTGAACATCATCTAATTTAACTAATTGAATTGGATCAATTACTTTACGTAACTTAAATTCATCAATTAATGTGTTTGTAACTTCCCATAAAGTTAACGTTAGTTGTTTTAGCATTACATTGTAATCTATTAATCCTAATTTGTAATGTTCAATAAATGCCGCTACTATATTATTTTTTTTACTTAACTTAACTAATTGATTATTCATAACTTAAACCCCCATTAAATTATTAAATGCCATCTCTAATATTGGAAATTCATCTGACGAATATAAACAAGTATTAGCTTGTACTTTTTTCTTACCATTAACAATACGTTTAACAAATGTACCTCTAACTGGTTCTTTATTTGTGGTTGACTTATAAGCACCACTAACTAAGTGAGCTAACTTATGTAGTGTTTTTCTATCTAATGTACAACCTTTCTCAACTTCTAACCATTTAGTTAAAGGTATTCTATCACTAGATGTTAATGTTAAATCACTATCTAATTCTAAATAATCGTTTAATAATTTATCTACTCCTGGAATAATAGTAACTGTTGTATTTCTAAGTTGTTTATATTCAACTACTATCTGTTGATTCTCAAGTAGTTGTTTATTATTCTCATCTACCTTTAATAGAAGTTGAGTTAATGTATTCTGAATGTCATTTAAGTTAACTGATGTTACATTATCAGTTGGTGTAAGTTCTTTAATATAAGCATTTAAACCTTTCTGTGCTAACAAACGAAAATTAGTTTTAGCTACATCTGTTTTAACTCTAGATTCATAAGCGTAATACTCAACTATTCTAATTGCAACATCTTCCATTACTATTTTTGCACCTCGTTCTCCAGTTACTTCCGGGTTAAAAACCTTACCAGCTAAGGGTTCTAGCGATTTCGGGTATGTATTCGTTCCGGGTGCTGTTAAGCTGTTAGTAACTTGACTTATTGCTTTTCTAGTTACACCACATAATTTAGCAAGTCCTGATAGACTAACTCCTGTAACTTTACCATCGTTAGTTACATACAATTCAATATCATCTTCACCAATATAAGATTGTGCGTAAGTTATCTCACTCATATTATTAACCTTGTGACTACTGTTTAAAGTATAGTACCTTTATTTCAAAATGACAAGGATAATAAAAAACTCAAGTACGCTAATACTTGAGTTAGGAGGCAATATATGTCACAAACAATCCAAACCGAAAGAATTGAACTTTCATGATGTCCTCTTCCCAAAAGAGGCGGCTTACCATTAGCCCAGGTTTGGTTGGAGAGTTATCCTTAATGTTTCACCGACTAACAGTTATGATAACTTGATAACTCTTTGAGTTAGTAATTAACTCCTAGTAATATCATAACGTAGGGTCGGATATTCTGCTAGTATATCAAGGAGTACCTACGTCTAACATTAGTTACTATAACTCTATTCTTCAACTTTGTCAATATGATAAAAATAATTATCTGTATTCTCAGTTACCCATTTATCTTGATTCTCGCACTTCCAATTATGAGTATTAATCTTATAACCAGGAAACTCAGTTAATGGTTCTGTTATGAATGATGGATCACCTAACCAATAGATACGATTATTAGGTTGAATTGCATAACATCCATTATCTAATTTAATTAGATGTCCACATTTATAATCACTAGCTTCTTCTGCCCAATCACCACCTATCCAATCAATAGTAAATACATATTCACCTTGATACCAGTTCTTATCTTTAAGTAGAACCTTACATTTCATTTCCTTCAGATAATCGTAAGAAACAACTTGAGTTTGATAACTGAAACAATCCCATAATTGTAACCAATCAAGATTTAAGTTATTTGCATCAACTCTACTAACTAATGCACTAATTGGAACTCGTGCTATTTGTGCGCCACCATTAGTCATTATGTGAAATCCAATTGCACGTCCAGTTAAACTAGTTAACCCGAACACAACAACTGGAGTAAATTCACCATAACCAGATTCTAAGTTAAATAGATATTCATTGCGAACGTAACATTTAATTAGAGGAATTGAAATACTAAATTGATACATGATTAGTTATCCTATTTTTCTTACGTTATTAAATTAATTACATTATTATTGTTGCGACTATAGTAGTAATATTTCTCACCTGGAACTTTTTGAGTTACATCTGTTATTTTATCTCTTTGATCTTTCATATTTTTATTTTGCATTGATTGTTCAATTGATAAATTTTGTTTTTTATATTGATTATACGAATTAATTTTTTGTCGCATTATTGAATCGGAACTAAATAAATTATTATGTTTTTTTACATCTTTTACATATTTAAGATAGCTTTCTTTTTGATTTCCTATAATATCTTTACGTCGTTTTCTAATTAAATTTTTAACTTCATTTATATTATTAAACTTTAATTTACCCCTACCTTTATTTTCACCATAAAATAAATAATTTAATCTATTAGTAACACTTTGAGTATTAGCTTCTTTACCTTTAATACCTAATGCTTTTAGATTACCCCGTTTCGCTAACTCAAGTTGTCTAGCTGATATATTATCAGGTAAAGTTATAGGGTTATCTTCATTTAAACCAAAATAATTTGTTTTATATTTAGGTTTACTAACTGTAGTTACGGGAGTTTTAGTTACTGCTTTACCTTTACCTCTTAATGCTAAATAACCTAATCCACCTGCAACTGCTAATCCACCAACTCCAATTGCAGCATTACGTAATAAGTTACCTCTACTTTTACGTTTAACACGATCTCTACCTCTACCATAGTTACTTAAATCAACATCATTTAAAATAAACATATTTAATCACTTATTAATTACACTTATTATATCAGTGGCTACGTTAGTTACCTAATTCAGTGTTAACTTTACGAAGTGTTTCATGAAGTCCCTTAATCCACTTATCACTTTCACTATTAAGTTGTTTAGAGAACTCCTTAACATCAGCATTACCTTTAACTTCAATATTAGTAGTTGGATTAAAGTTAATAACTACATCTTTATTTAACTTACTATTACTTGATTTAGACTTACCACTATTTGAATCAAAGTTAGGTCTTTCTAAGTTGACATTACTATTAGGGTAAGAAAATAAGTTGGATAACTTCTCCTGACTGAAATTAATACGAGTGTTATCTAACTCACGTCTATCTCCTCTTAGATTATTCATTAATGCCCGATAAATGGCACGATCATCAGCAGTAGTAAATGTAGATTTAGCAACTGCAACGGTCTTATCTTGAGTTTCATTACGTTGTTTATTATCTAATGCAGCCTTTTGAATAGTATTAGTATATCTATTTAATTCTGCTTGCTGTTCTAATATAGGACGTTCTTCTAACTTAGCTTGATATGCAAACTTCTTAGCATCTAATGTTGCTAATGATCCTTTCTTCTCTTCATCAGTTGCAGTTCTACTCTTTAATACTTTAGCTGTTTCAGCTTCTTGTACTTTAAGTTCTGCTGCTAATTTCTTTTCGGCACTCTTTTGATCTAACTCACTTTTAATTAGAGCTAGTTCATTCATCTTAATTTGAATAGCTAATATATCACGTTCTATTTGATGTTTCTTATTAAGGTTAAGTAACTCTTGTTTAGCAGCTTGTTCTGCTAACTTACGTTTCTGATAATCACTTACTGCTAATCCCTCAGCCATCTTAAACATACGTTGTGTATTATCTTGATGCTGTTGTTCTAATTCAGCTTGTTTATTAAGAAGGTCTAATCGCATTTGGTAATTTTTAATTTGTAGATCACCAGCTAATTGCATTTTATTAGCATTAGTTTCTGCAATTGTAGCTTCTAGATTTGCCAGTTGTGCAATCTTCTCATACCTAGCTATTTTCTCATTTTGTTTAGTTATCTCTAGATCGAGCAATCCACCTTCTCTACCTATACGTTGTCTAATCTCTAGTTCTCTACTTGCATTACTATTAATCTCACTTTGATTACGTTTAGTTACATCTAGTAACTCATTCTGTTTAGTGATAGCTAATTGTTCTTGTTTATTAGCATCTAATCTAATTTTAATTGCATCTATATCTTCTTTATTTCTCTTCTGTTTAATAGCTTTCTCTAACTCAAGTTGTATTAACTTACTGTTATTATTAGCATCATTGCGCCGACTATCTAACTCTATTTGTTGTTTCTGCAATGATAATTCAATTAACTTCTGTTGATTAATTAAACTACGTTGTTCAGTAGCATCTGTAACTACACGATTAGATTCGCGCAGTTGAGCTATCTTAGTTTCAATAGCAGCACGTTTCTCAATATCGTTAGTTACTTTAAGTGAGTTAGTTAATCGCGCACTTTCATTTTCAAGTGTAGATGATGTTAACTTATTACGACTATCTATTATCTTATTCTCTTCGTTAAGTGATGCTACATTATTATCAATGGTGTTAGTTAATTCACGGTAAACTAACTTAGTTCTATTCGCGGCATTTTCAATGAGTTTACTACGTTTAGTAAACTCACGTTCTAAATTATCAGTTATTATCTTCTGATAATCTAACTGTAGATTAAGTAATTGATTCTGTATTTCCGTCTGTTTAGTTTTATCATGTTCAACTAACTTAAGTTGTTCATTAAGAGATAGTTGTTTATTTAATATCTCCTTTTTTCTTACCACATCTATATCTCTGATAGATTGTTCTTCAGTAGTTAAGAACTTACTTCTATTCAAAACAACTAAAGCTTGTTCTCTAGTTAACTCTAATTCACGTTTTTTAGATCGTACATTAATTGCACGTTCTAAATTAGATGTTATTAACTCTTGTTGTTGTACATCAATTCCTAGTAATTGATTATTAATAGACTTAGTTTTCTCTAAATCATTTTTATTTAACTCTAGTTCCTGTAGTAGTTGTTTACGTTTTAAATCTAAGTTACGTTTAGTATCCTCAGCTATCTTATTGTTATATTCTTCTTCACTAATAAGACGTTTAGCTTTATCTAACTTAATTAACTCTTGTTCTCTATCTAATGCTACTTGTTGTTGTTTAAATCTTTCATCTAATTCAGCTTTAAGATTATCACGTTGTTGTGCAGCTAGTTGTTGTTCAAGTAACTTTAACTTAGCAGCATCTAACTTCTTCTGATCTGCACCAGATGTAGCTTTAGTAAATTCAATTAGTTGTTTCTGATTATTAATTTCCTCTTCTAACTTAGCTGCATTTAACTTACGTATCGCAGCATTTGTTTCTCTAGTTGATGTAACTCCACTATCTAACATAGCCCGTCGAGTTTCACCTTCTAAGTTAAGTAAGTCTATTGTTACTTTACTTCCATCTCTCATGTAACCTATAGCTTGGTTAATTCCATTAATATAATCAGTTATATTCATCTCTTGTTTATTAGTATCTAATACAGCTTTAAGTGTTTTAGCTGCTTCAGTTGCACTAGTACCATTAACTTGATATAACTGATCAATACTACTAATAACTCCATTAACATTAGTGTCAAATTTATTAACGTAATCAGTCATATCAGTTACGTCAATTTTAACCTTCTTATTATTAGCATCAAGATATTCACCAGTTCCATCTAATGTTGCTTTAACTTGACGACGATATTGTTCTAGATCAGTTTGCGCCAATCTAAGTCCCTTCTTCATTCTAGTTTGAAGTGCGTTAGCTCCTTGATCACCTTCTATAGTAGTGCTACCTTTTTCTATTTCCAGATTATTATCTAATACGCGCTTAAGTAATATGTTCTGTTGAGTTTGATATTCTATTCGCGCCTTATCTATCTCTTTTTTCTTACTTAATACATCTTTCAATTTATCATTAGCAGTTTCTAATATTGTACGATGTGTATCTAATTGTTTTTCGTGGTCACTAGCTTGTTTACGTTCTTCAATACTTAACTTATCGAAATCTTTAAGTTGTTCACTAACTGCCTTAATTTTATTTTCATTAATTGATATTTCTAATTCAGTTCTCTTAGTTGCAACTTTAGCTTCATTAGCAATTTTATCTATGTCTGTTGCGCTAAGTATTTTACCTTGCTTAATTAATTTATCTACTTCTTCAATTCCAGTAAATCCCAATTGAAGTTTCTTAGTTGATTTAGTTAATTCATTAATAGAATCACGAGTTTTTAATGATGCAACATCTATATCATCAAGAACTTTTACTACAGCATCTGCTCTAAATAAATTAATAACTTTACCAAATCCACTGATAATACCATTAAATATAATTTTAGTTGCATTAAACTTTTCTATAGTATTATTAAAATCGCCCACACGATCCATAACACCTTTAGAACTTTCATCAGCTTCTTTAGCTACACTTACTGATTCTTTCAATAGTTGTAATCTCTTCTGTTCTGATTCATTAAGTTGTTTATTAATTTGTAATTTATCTAATTCACGTATTAAATTAAGTTGTCCTTGTTTATCTAATTCTTTTAATTCTTTATTTAAGTTATTTAATTGACCTGTCATTCCGAAGAATGCTTCATAACCAATAGTACCAATTAATCCTAATGCTACTGCTATGGGAGCTAACGCTAATGTAAATGGAGCTAATTTAAGATACAGTGTTGTAAGTTGAGCATCTAGGAATCTTAATGTTGCACTAGCTATACCAATTGATGTTGTCCATAAACCACCAATTACACCTGCAAATCCAGTTCCTGCAACACTAACTGCTTTAGTAGCTCCAGCTAAATTAGTAATATCGAAGAACAGTATTCTCGTTAGTAAACTATTAGCAATGTAACTAGTACCTAAACCTACTTGTACTTTAATTAAATTACCATCAGCAACTTGTTCTGCTAATGATGCTGCTATTTTAAGTTTTCTAACTTCTGCATTACCAGCGATAATAGCAGTTTGAGTTGTAGTTGCTAACGTTGCATATTCAGTTGATTTAGTTTGTAGAAACTCTGCACGTTGTAAGAAAATAGAAGCGTTGGCAGAATCAACTTTAGCTTTAGTTCTTAATAACTCAGCAGCAGTAGATAACTTAACTGCTTTCTCATTATAGATAGTTAAGTTAGCTTGCAGTTGTTCAATAGCTAATTGTTTAGTAACTATAACACTAAGTCTTTCCTTAGCTGCAAGTCTAGTTGAATCAAGTGCGAGTTCTGATGTTACTAATGCTTTAGTTGCATCACCATACTTAACGTTATTTACGTTAATTAACTCTTGTAGTTGTTGTTGTTCATCAAGTGAATTAGTTAATTGATTATTAAGTAGTATTGATTCCTTCTGTAATGCAACAGTATTAGAACCACCTAATTTAAGATCATCTTCTACCTTAATTAATTTAGTTTTAATATCAAGTTGTTTAGCATTAGATATCTCTAACTCATCTAATAGTTGTAGACCTTCTTGTTTAATAGAGTTAGCTGTAGCTTCAGCATCCTTTACTTTAGCCGTTGCTTTAATAACTCCATTAACTTTATCTACTTGATTATCAAGTATCTTATTTCTACCATCTAATGTTTTGTTTAACTCACCTACATTAAGTTCATATTGTTTCTCTAAACCAACTAATTGTTTAAGGTTAGTTAATCTATCACCTTCTCCAGTAAATACAGCTTTAAGCAATTCACCCCTAGTTTTAGTAACTGTATTTAATTTAGTTTGTATTAATAGATGTGATTGATCAAATCCCATTAACTGTTTAATTACGGGAACTAATCCTGCTTTAGTTTTAATTAATCCATTAATTAAGTTGAACTGTTCACCTATAGTTCCATTCATGAACATCAAGGTTACTCGCAAACCTTGATATGCTAAGAATGCTTTAGTTATAGTTCCAACTAAAATACCAATAGTATCAGTTACTTTATTAAATGCTAATTGACCTAGCAATATTGATGCTATAGTCTTCTTCATTTCTGGACTAATTCCAGATAATGTTTTAGTGAACGTTTCTAATGCTTTAACTCCAGTGTCAAAGAATGGAGCTAACTGTTCACCAAATTGTATGAATTGTTCAGTTATTCTATTTACAATTGCATCGAATGTTTCAGCTTGGTTATTTAATTTAATTCCAAATACACTATCTAATGCTTTACGTGCAACTTCACCTGTTTTACTAACATCAAACATCTTCTGAGTAAATTCACCCAATTTCTCAGAGTTATTAGCTGCTAATGCTAAGAAAGTATTATAAGAAGTAGAATCTGCAATTATTTCACGAATTACTTCAACGTTACCCTTAGCTGCTATATTTAAATCCTGTATTGCTTTAGTAAGACCTTTAGCTTTTATTTCACTAACGTCAAATCTAATTGGTTTACCACCTTCATCACGTAATTCTCGCAATGCAGCAGCAGCTTGAGGAGTTTTGCTGATAATTACGCGCGATAATGATTCAATACCTGTTAATGCACTGTTTGTGTCAAAACCTTTTAATGTTAATGTTGCTACAGCAGCACCTAACTCTTGCAATTTAATCTTAGCTGCGTTAGCTGTTACTGCTGCTTGAGCAAAACCATTACTTAATTCTGGTATTGTAGTTATACCTAATTGTACAGTTTGATTTAGAACTGCACTAACTTTAGTTGCATCACCAGCACTCAGATTATAAGCACTAATAGTTTGAGCAAGTACCTTCATAGTTGCTCCAGTATCAGCACCACCAGCTTTAGCTAATTTAAGTCCTGCTGTCATTACAGCTTGGTTATCAGCAGCTTCAGTAAAACCAGACGACGCAGCTTCATAACTAGCTTTTAATGCGTCAATACTAGTTACTGCATTTTTAAGATCCTCATTAACTAGTTTCTGAATACTAGTAGATAGATTCTTAATAAATGGATCATTCTCAGGAAACAATGTAGCTACTTCTGATTTAACTTTATTGAATCTATTAAATGTAGTTAATGCAGTTAAACTAAATGAATCTAGAGCATTACGACTTCCTAATACTGCATCTTGTAATTGCGTGAATTGCGTAATAATGCCAATATCAAGTCCACTAGCTTGCATTGCTTTCAATCCATCATTAAATCCATCTAAGTTAGCTTTCGCATCATTAATACCAGTTCCTAGTATTGAGAATACTTTAACTACTCCAGTTACTGCAAATGTCTTATTTAATAGAACATCAGTTGTACCAAGAACCTTAGTAAACTTAGCTAAGTTATCAGAGTTAGTAAATAACTGTTTACCAAATGCACCTAACCCTATGTTAAGTGCCATTATCTTGAATTGTAATGAACCAACTTTCTCATTAACTTTATCAATAACTCCACTTATATTATCTTCACCTTGGAAGTTAATGTTAACGTCTTGATTATATTGATCCATTAGAACCCCATTAATTGATTTATACTTGTTTTCTTACCGTCTACGATTATCTCCTGATCTAGATCATTATTAATAACATAATCATTCCAATCTCTTTCTACTTCCTCAGCATCTCGAACTGATGGATCTTTACGTAACTCAGTTGTCTGATTAATCAGATCATGTATCTCCAGATCATCTAGTGAGTTAACTAGTAGTAGTGCATTCTCAACACCACCATATATCTCAATTAATGCCGCTAAATCTATAGCGTAGGAACTTCTGGTTGTTCCTGTGTCATTTTTTTTATTGCTTCACCACTATCTCCTCGATAATTAAGTTGATGTAACTGACTGATGAGAGATGGCTTGTACCATGTTTCAGCTTCAATCATCTTACCGATATTAGTGTATTGAGCTATTTCTTCAGGTGTAGATGTAGTGAAGAATATATTACTTAACTGTTCTAAATTATCCTCAAGTAACTCTAACTTGACTGCTCCATCTCCAACTACTGCTAGTAATTTAGATGTAGTTTCAATTACACTCCAACACGCATCATCAGCAACACAAGCCCCGACATTAGCATTATGAGTAAGAAAAAAGTAGAGGAGTTTCTGTTGTAGTACAATTAAGTCCTTTAACTTAGTGCGAGTTACACGCTTAACTGTATCTATAGTTCCGTCACTGTATGTTATATCAAAGTTATTCATAGATTTAAATAGTAGATTATTCATCTACTATTATTACATTAATTAGTTACAACCAACTTGAATAGGTACATAATTCCATTCATAAGGGAAACAGACACCTGGAACATCATTAATGAAGAATGGTATTTCAATTGCATCTGCCTTCGGATCAAGTGTAGATCCCGTGTAACTAGGTGTTACGTTATCACATTTAAAGTGAATTACTTTATTAGCCTTCGTAATTAGTAATGCACTAACTTTATGTGCGCCAACTACGTTATCACTAATACCAGTTCCAGTAAATGTTTCAGTTGTAGTTAAACTAACTGTTTCATTTGCGGTAACGAGATTATTAGAGAACTTAACATTGAGAGATGCTCCAACTGCAAATGTATCATCTGTAGTTGCACTAAAACTCGCAATACTAACTTGAGTTAATTGAACTGAGAGATTATTACGTTGAACAGATGCTTTACTAGGAGCGTTAAGTGCAACACCATAACCTAGAAAACCAGTTGTAACTGCCGCATAGTTATTCTGAGTTACTTGATAACTCTTAACTACATCTAATGTGCCAGTCTTAGCATCAAATTGATTGCCAATTTTAAATTGCAGGATCTCTGGTTGCATATAGGAATAGACAACTCGCAGAACTGGCATACGTCCAGTAATGTAACTACCAGAACGAGTCATTTCACCCTGGTTATTTTGAGTTGTTTGAATCTTTTCTTCAATACCGTTATCAATTACAAATCCAGTTGGAGTAGGTAGATGTAATAATGCACCATCAGATAGACGAGTTAACTTTAAATTAGCAACGCCTTTAATAGTGTCGTATAATTTACCGATTGTCATAATTGTAGCCTTAACAAATAGTAGGTTGACCTTCTGTTACGTTGAAGGAGAAACGGAGGAAACTATAAATAGGAGTTCCTAACTCATTCATTAATGTTCTGTATTCGCAACGTTTAGAAGTTGGTTCTATAAATACAGTTATATCATGTAATGCAAAACTAAGTACCTCATTAATATTATAATCAACCCAATTTAAATAAGGTAATAATACCTCTAGATTAGGTAACACTAATGAATAGTGAACTTGAATAGAGCTAAGTCGTTTATTACTAACAGTGTATTGTGAACTAGTTCTAAATACTTTAATTAGTGGGAAGTCTTGCACAGGTACATTAAACGCATCATATAAACGATAGCTATTAATAATAGGTACAGTTAATCCTTCGTCATTAGCACGTCTATTAAGTTCACGTTTAAGATAGTTAGCTATATGTCCAGTTAAGTAATCTTCATTAATCATGGTTTCAGCAACACCTTAACTATAGACTTAATTAACTCTTCGTATTTAGTAGTAGGTCTAGATAACTTCGCTACGTTAGGAATACCTTGATTAACTCTAAGTTTAATTGGATAACTAACTTCATCTAATATAAGTGGCGCAATATCACGATCTCCAACTGTGTAATCTCTCATCGTTTTAAATTGATTACTTAACTCAGTTAACTTATCACTGTTTATCTTCACCAGTATATATCTCCTTTACCTGTTTCATTAATAAACTCAACATTACGAAGTGCTGCTAACTTAGGTCTAGTTGTAACGTACACTTCAAGTCGAGTTATAGTATCGTCATAACTACTTCTATTAACTTCACCTGTTAATCTAATTGGTTGAGGTTGTGCAACTCCAACATTAGTTGCTACTAGAGGCATACCGGGAATGTATATGTTATGACCAGTAGTTAACATCGCCAGTAGACTGTATGCGTGTAACTTAGTATCTGTACTAGTTCCCGCCACATCACCACCTAGTTGCGCCATTCCAGTTCCTATGAAGTGGATACGCAGTAACTCCGCTATTACTAGATCATCAACAATAGTAGTTAGTATTGAGTGATTATTGATTAGCGGTAACTCATATATCTGATTGAGTATTAAGTTAAGGAACTCCTCTTGTTGTTCGATAACTTCATCAACCAGAACATCATCAACTTCATTACTAGGTAGACTACTATATGGTGCAGATTGATATTGACTTGGTTTGATATTAAGTCGCGCCTTCAATTTGCGCCCGATTGATTCCTTATTGCAGTAGATAGGTGTATAGGTCATTTATTCACCTTTAGCTATTTTTCTAGCTGCTCTGAGGAAATTAAGTCGTCGAAGGTCATCTTTCGTGCGATTTACTAATTTGAACCAACCACGAAGTTCACGACTTATATTAGTCCCAGTTGATGCTAACTTTTGACCTACTTTAACTGTATCTTTAGTTTCTTTGTAGTTGATTCCCTTTTTTTTCTTACGCTTAACTTTATCTCGACCGCGTTTGAAGTTAGCTGTTCTAATGACAGCACTCCTATTGATATCTGTCATTAGGAACATATTACACCTTAGTTATTTCAGTTGTCTCAATTAAGTCACGTTGTTTAACTACTTGCTTCTTAACTCTCTCTGGACGATTAGCAGTACCAGCATCTATTTCATCTACGTTAATCATTTGATATGGTTCTAATGTAATCTCAACTGTTTCAAGTGATTTAACATAAGCACCATTATCTCTAATGTCTTCTGGTAACTGACCATAGAGATAAGGTAAGTTAGCTGGATAGATGTTACCATTACGATCCATGTATTGTTGAATTAAAGTTACTTTAGTTGTTAAGTTCATGAGTTTTCTGGTGTATCACCAGCTTGAGTTAAGAATGTATTTAAATCAATTATATTACCAATAGTGCCAGCACTTAATAATGGAGTTGTACCACCACTAGAATAAGTAGTGGCACTACCTGGAAATACATATTGTTTAGGAATAACTGTTAATTTGTTATTGAGAATATTAAGTGGAATAACAATACGTTGAACAGTTTTAACTACTGTAGTTGTATCATCCTTAGTAATAGTTAAGTTAATATCAACAATAAATTCATTTGTACCTTGAGCAATAGCACCAGTAAATGATAATGCTTTAGATAATGTAGGATTTAGTTTCTCACGGTTGAATGAAGATGAGATAGACATAGTTGTTACGGTAATTGGTTAAGTTAATAATAACATTAAATTAATTCCTCAACATCACCAACTAAAATAGCCCCATATCCTGCCAACTCGGCAGGGCTTATCAATATTTGCTCTTGATAGCTAGGGTCTGGTTGAGTCCTTTGAAGTAACGCTATGATGGCATCAAAGTGAGCTTGGGTTAGTTTACCCCCACGTTTTAAAGTAGTTAAATTTCCAATAATCCAATCAGGTCTTTTTTGGACAATAGCATCTAATATCCTTAAATAGACTGGACTCTCAGCTATAGCTAATACTTCATTGTCAGCAACCACCGCAGATACTTCCTCTAAGGTAGTTGTCACAGATACTTGTCCTATTGGCACTGGATTATCTACTAATACTTTATCGTTGAGGTATGAAGTTAATTCCCTGGGAGATAGTTCAGGGAATTGTTCAATTTGAGAAAGCAGCCATTGTTGTTTTGTCATGGTTTTTAATTATCCACTAATATGATTTTCCTCAAGCTACTGTGATGCTGTAGTACTTACCCTGATTGCGCTCAAGCGTTTGGCGGTCGGTGGTGGAGAGTGCCGATGGGAACGAAATCAATTCTGATACAGTGCCGTCGAATGGGAGCAATGATCCAGTTCCATTCAACGAGCCTATCGCGCTATTGACCCCCGTATAGACGCTCGTAATTGTTGCGCTATCCCATTCCGTGCCGTTCTTAAACAGTTTCCACTGCTCGCTTCCGGTGCTTGATATAGATGTGATTAAAGTGGGTGTATTTGAAATAGCAACTTCTGCGGCGAAACCACTGCCTCCTCCGCCTCCCGTCGCTGTAGTGTTGGCTAAGTTCAAAAACCCAGCCGACGCAGCTCCACTTGAAATTTGGTTTGCAATTAAGTAAAAACGGCCAATTTGTCCAGAAGACCACTGCCCAAAAACAGTCCCAAATTCATTTTCAATCTTTGGTGTGAATAAAACAAACAGACTGTGCGTTGTGTCAATAAGCGGAGAAGGGGCAGCTAAATAATCATCCACGCCATCGAACAAGATGGCAGGCTTTCCGCCTTCCGTTTGTAAAACGCCATTGCTAACAATGCGCGGCCGCCTCCCCGCCGTTGAAACTGCATGACGACCATTGCCAGATTGGTCATACCAGATAACAATCTCACCGTTGTCCGAACCGACAAATGCTAATAATGTAACAATGTCTAAATCCTCTCCAATAAAACCTATATCTAATTGTGAGTTATCACTAGTTCTCATTACTCTTATAGCTGCGCCAGTCCAAAACCTGGAAAGCCGTCTTAATCCATAAGCGACAGAGGCTATAGCAAAAATTAAATCAAGAACACATTTAAAACCACCCAACACCACCATTCTAGTAGAAGTTCTCATGGTGCAAAACTCCTAGCACGTATAGTCCCTGTTTCTGAGTTAGCAGCCGGGTCAATTGCACCGTTAGTAACCAGATATCCCCACAAACTTGAACTGGTTAAAATAAACAATTGATTTAAGTCTCTAATAACGCCAACAACCTTACCCCCTCCTTTAGCTAAACTCATAGGTACATTGAAACCTACAGGGTCTAGAACAGGGTCAGAACCAATTGTCCAGATACTATTATCTGCAATATTTGTAGGTGCTGTAGGGTATAAGTGTACCGCAAAAGAAGTCATACCTGCTGGTACAGAAGATAGATTGAGAGATATTTCAAAATAAGAAAGGAATATACCTTTACCAGCTTCGCCTATATTTTGAAGTTGGAATAGACCGCCATAAACATCAAAGTTTGGTGCAGAAGCAGTATAAGTTGTGGTGTTAGCAGCGCGAGTAATTGTGGTTGAGGATGCGTAAGCTAATCCCGCAGGTGCAGCAGTCATGCTGACAGGTTGAATATTTTGGAAAAATGTACCTGTAACTGGAATAGATTTACCCCCTGTTACACCTTGTACTGCTACTGCTTTTGTTGCATCACTTCCTGGATTAGCTTGAACGGCTGTTTGATTAGTGGCACTAGCGTCACCACCAGATCCACCACTAATAGCAGTTACGAATTGTAGTAATGCTTCTACCTTCTCATCTTTAGTTAATTCAACGAAGGTCTTATTAACACCATTATCTGCTGCATAAACTTCATTGTATTTATCTATAAGTTGTTGCTTAGTTATTGTCATATTACTTAACTCGTTTGTTGTAACTACCAAATGATTCACGAATTTTAGGTGTTCTACTTGCTCCAAATGCTCGATTACTAAGTCCTTTAGGTTGAGATGGTTGAAGTGGTTTAACAGGTTGACGTGGTTTAAGTCTACTTAATAGTCCAAGTTGATTAGCTTTACGTGCAGCACCTCTAGTTGCATAGGTTTTAGTAACTCCAGTTCTATTATTACCAAGTGATCCAACTTTAGATCCTGCAACACCAGGAACACGTTTAGAAGCAGCTTTTCTAAGTAGATTAAATGATGGTAATTTAAATGCCATATTAATTAATGTAGTTTACTTAATTATAATTGGAAATGTTTAACTTGTAAGAAAAAAGGAGAATGTTATGTATTTTAACTATTTATCAGTTATAATGAGGTGACTTAGATAGTTAGTTAGTTTGTATCTAAGTCAAGTGTAGTTAATTAAGGATGAATTAGTCATGTCAGATAAAATTATTGTACAACCCTCTGTTATTAATGATGTTGAGTTTTACATTACTCCAGATGGACGGGATGCTGGAGTTAGTATTAGTGGATTGGCGCGATTATGTGGAGTTACACAACAAACAATGTCTCAAAGAATAGTAAACCCATTAGCTGATAATACTGGTGTTAGTACACAGCTAAAAATGCTAGAACCTTTACTGGGTAACGTTTTTAGTCCACAGCTAGAAGGAAATAAAGATGGTGGAACTTGTAAAATTATTACATCAACAGCAGCAACTTTAATTATCGAGTATTACGCATTTGAATCTAAAGCTGCTAATGTTACTGCACGTAATACTTATCGTAAGTTAGCTCAATATGGTTTCGTTAATTGGGTTAAGGATTTAACTGGTGCTGTTGTTAATGATGATAATAAAGCCATACTTAATTCACTTAAGTTACTTAGCGATAAAGTAGATGAATTATCTAATATAACTACAGAATATAAACAACTTAGAAATGCCACAGTAACTAACTTTCCTAATCTTGATGTAATGTTAAATGAGTTAACTGTAACTACGGAACTAACAACTCATAATGGATATGTCATTTTAAGTGACTATATTAAGAGTAAGGGTTTTGTTGCAGATAAATCTACAATGCACAGATTCGCTAACTTAGTTGCTGATACTTATAAGACAACTACAGGTAATAATCCAACTAAAATTAACGTTAAGTTAGGTAAAGGTAGATATAGACCTAATACATCAGCTTATGAAGTTGAAATGATTCCTATGTTAGATATGTGTTTTCGTAAGTTAGTTAATAGTTAATAAATACCACTACTTCTCATAACTCGATTTAATGCGTTCTCTTAGAGTTGGTTTAGTGTAGTTGTTGTTCATAGTTCATCCATGTAGATAACGTTAATAACTCTAGGTTTACCACCAATATTAACTATCTCTTTTTTCTTACTACTAACTTTAAATTTAGTACCAGGTAAATAAACATATTCATTTTTCTCTATTAAATGAACATCACCTAGATTTTTAGCGGTACTATTAACTTTAGGTTTATATACCATTTTTACATTAGCATCACTAGCGACTAAAGCAGCTTCATTTATATCTTGTTTATTAATCGGTAATCCAGTAGTGCTTGTTATTTGTGGAGTTACATAATCTTTACCAACTTGATAATTATCAATTGTTTCAGGATTAAGTTTAATATATCTATCTAACTTAGGTATCTTATTAACATCTATTGATTGTAATTTATTTATACCACTTATAGCGTTATTAGATAATTGTTCTAATTCATCATTATATAAGTTAGGATTTTTAACTTTATCTCTTAAATAATTATTTATCTCTTTATAACCACCTCCCATATAAGTATGAACCCCAATAGCTTCATCAATATTAATATTATATTGTTTAGCTTTTTTACCTAATTCACCTCCAACTAAATACCAGGGATTATTCTGCATATTCTTAACTAATTCGGGTGATGCAGTTGGATAATTTTTCTGTATTAAATTATTTACTAAACTACTTTTATTAGTTGATTCAACAACAGGTTCAGTTACCTTTTTAACAACCTGATTACGATTATATTGTCTAACTAATTTACCATTACGAAGATAAGATTTAACTCCTACAACTCCTAATAAACCAGTACCGAGAATTGCGCCACCAAGTAATAAGTTATTACGTTTACCTTTTTTCTTACTAAATGTAGTTACATCTGATATTAGAAACATATTAGTTACCAATTAATTTTCCTACTCCAGTAATTAGCTGAGAACTTATCGTTTTTAGTTAATTCACCACTCTTATTTCTAATACCACCACTACGAGATAAGTAATTTGAACGTCTCTTCTTATCCTTGTGTTTAGTCCAATCACTCATTGTACTGTCACCAAAGTTAAGTAGTTTATATTTAACAACTCCATTTATTTTCTTACTTGCTAATACAGCATTCTTTTTACCAGGTCTAGTTGCAGCAGTTACTTGATTAGGAGTCCACCATCTACCAGCACGTTTAACTTGTCTCTTACGTTTATCCTTATCACCTTTACCTCGTGCGAAGTTAGCCAGATCATTGATTAGAGTTATCATAGTTAAAGTTGTTTAAGTTATCTATCATGTATATTCCTAAGTCTAAATGGTATAGGTTAAGTAAGTCATTACAAAAGAGAATTAGAACTAGAGAATCTAAAGTTAAAAATGTTAGTAGAGATAAAGTATTGCAGAAGTTATATAAACAAGTTAAATAGAGTTATTTATTCTTACGTTTAGTTAACTTCTTATAAACTGCATAACTTCCACCTGCTGCTAATGCTCCAATTGCAGCACCTCCTAATAGACGTGATTTAATGATTTTATTACTTGCGTTATAAGCATCATTTTTAAGTTGTTTAGTTATAGTACGTCTAACATTAGATTGCGATTTACCTCTATCTTTAGCTTGTTTAGTAAACTGCTCAATTAACTTATTCGGACGTTCCATAACTTCACGTAACTCATCATCGTTTATCTTAGCTCCCGTATCTCGTTTAGCTTGATATGTAAGTACCGCTACTTTCTTAGCTTCATCTACAATACGTTTACCTGATTTAACATCATTACGATAATCATTAGCAATAAGTTCAGTTAGTTTACGTCGTTTATCCCTTATGTCTAAATTACTTACACCTAACTCACGTTTTCGTTGTTCAGTTAATGATTTAAGTCCAATCATATTAACTCCACTTCCTACAATTGCACCAAGTCCACCTACTGTACCTATGTTAACTAATCTAAGTTTACGCTTCTTCTTGTCTTTAGAACCTAGTTTACGTGCCATGTTATTTGAGCCTATTACGTTGTTTCTTTGCTCGTTGATTAGCTAAGTAACCCATTGTAATTCCAGTTCCTATAGCTGCTCCTGCTAATGGTGTTGCAACTTTAAGTAATCTAGTTGCATTTCTAGTTTTATTAATAGCATTCTTATATTGATTTATTACATCATCATTCATTGCACTGAGTCTAACGTCATTCATTAAAGTAGGTTTACGTGCAATTGCATCATCTAAATTATTTTGAGCTAACTTAATATTTGCATCAAATCTTTTAGTTAATTTTCTACTTACACCATATCCAATTGTCCCACCTACTGCAGATCCCGCTATTGCGTAGTTCCTTGTTTTCTTACGTTCATTAATTAGATCACTTCTAGTTAAACCAAATTGATTGCGTTTCTATCTCTTAACTTTATCCTTACTACCAATACGTCTACCCATAATAAAAATGATGATAATTACTACCATCATTATAAGTGTTATTTGCTTCGCTGTTAATGTCAGTTTTCTATCTTAATGCACGTCCAGTTTTTGTGATGTTTAATTTTACCCTTAATTACTTTAATTAAACAACTACCATCTAGACCATGTGATTCTCGGAGATGAACTAATCCATAACAACATAACTGTTCATTAGTTATTAAGTTAGTTAATAGGTAACGTTTATTAACTACTTGTTGCCAACTCTTTTTAGCATCATTGATTAACTTATCTTCAGCTAACTTAGCAGCTTTATCAGCTAATAACTTATCTCTTGTTTCCTCTGATTCATTAGCTCTAACACAACTCCAACCGTTAATTTTGCGACCATAACGAGGACTATTTGGATTCATTAATGGGTACACCGCTTTAGCATTTAATCCAGTTTCTTCAGTTAAATCTTCCATACCGTAACGACAGAAACTAACACCTTCAGGTGTTGTCAATATGAAGCGTTCAGCATCTGGTAGATATTGTTTAATAATTGGTTTTGCATTAATATCTCTAACTTGATAACCGTTAATTAAATTAGCGTTATTAATGTGATGTGATATTGTCTTCTGACATATATCTAATTTAAGTTGTTCTTTAATAGCATCAATACCATAAGAACAAAAACTGTAGTTATCTTTATTTAAACTAATACATTCGTATTTGTTAACGTAATCTAAATATGTTTTATCTACAGTTACATAATCATCATTAAGTGATTTAACTTTATAACCTTTATGATTAGTCATCTTATTACGAGCAACTTTAATTAAACTACTTACATCTAAATCTAGTTGTTGTAAGTGAGTTACACCGTAAGTACAATACTCAATTCCATCTGGTGTAGTTATTAAGTAACGACGATTTCTAACTAAACTATTACCTCGTTTTAATTTAGCTTCAGAGGTATTGTTTTTTAATCTAGCAGAAATTAAAGTGCTACCTAACATAGAAGCTCGATAACTTTTATTCTGCCAACGACTCGTCATCGTTCTTTTTAAATACTCTTTACCTTCAGGTGTTAGAAAACAACCTTTACCACCATTTAATACGTTATAACCGTTAGGTGTTAAAGCATTATATTCTTTAATAAAATAAACTTCAGTTTTATCAATTTCTGACTGATCTGTTGTTTCTAAAGTTTTAATAATTTCAATTTTAAATTTATCTACACCATATTTCTTAATTGCTTTTGATAATAAACTTTTAGTTCCAACATAATTACCGGCTCTAATATGTTCTGACCAACGCTTTTCAATTGTCCTATTTGTTTGTCCAACATATTTTTTATCATTAATTGAGTTTGTCACCAAATAAATAAATTGTGGCATAATAATCTCATTTACGTCATAAGATCATTATACCACAACTTAAACTCGGTCTAGTTAGAAATAGGGAATTATTATCTAACTACTTGAGCATACAGATTCTTGGGAGAATAAATTACTGGTAAAACCATTGATCATTTTGTTACCACGTAAGCTCTTTATCCTACGTATCAGTAGTTTCATGTGTTATATCTACTGTTCAGACTATATCATCATCCACTTGGGATGTTCGGCACTCGTGGGTTTGTTACTGTCCGGTCTGGACTCGAAACCTAGTCGTTGAACCTTCAAAACCATTCCTGGTTAAGCTTGGCTGCTGATTGTCCACTTCTGGAGTTTCCAGCAATTCACCGAATTTTTACTACTTAATTACTTAAATAGGCGACTACAAAAAGTTTCAATCGCTTGCAAAACATCGTTGATAGGCACAGTTGTCTTCTCATAAACACGTACCATTACAGGAGATTCAGTACCTGTTAATACACCATCTTTAACAACTTTCTGTTCTTCAGGAGTACCAATAGCTTGCTCACCCATTCCATCCTTGAGGAATACGAAGCAATTCTCATTAAGGAATCGAGCATTACTGATGTAGCTATCAATAGTATTAGTATTACCAGAGTAGGTATTATCTACTTGATAGAACTCATCATAATCCTTAATAGGAGGTAGGTTATTAGAAGCCATTACCTCTTGTAACATTGGGAAGCTAACAGAACCTACTTGTGCAAATCCAACTGATTGTCTAGCACGAGCAATAGTAGATGCTTGTTTCTGAAGATCACGCAATGCAGTATTACTCATTACGATGAGATCAGGCTTGTAACCATTAGTATTGACATAAGTAGTTACAGCATCTTCTAAGTTAGCGATACCATCAGCATTAGCGTAGTCAGTCCACTTGTTCAACTTAGGAGATGCAGTGTTACCAGTAGCAACAAGAGCATCAGGGAAGTGGTTATAACTAGCACCAGGACGACGGAAATCAATTGTCCATGCAACCTTAGTAATTGCATCAGATACACTCAATTGACCAGTCTGAACAACTTGCCAAGCCATGCTAGTAAGTCTATCAGCATGAGATTGGACGATCCCCTCAATGTGACCATAGAGATACTTAACGAGCATATCGTTAGTACCCTTAATGACGGAGTTATCAGTTAACTTCATGGTCATAACACTAGCGCGTTTATAGGCAGCTTCTTCCATTGCCTTACGCATCTGTTTCTGAGTTACTTCATCGAATGAATAGCTATTACCTAACTTAGCTAGTTCACCGATTACTCGACGGAAACCACCATGAGAGATAACTGGAGGTTCAGCACCAGAAGCAATAAAGTTCGCAACTGGTGTGAGACGTTCACTTACGTATGCTAGGAACTCATCGTCCTCATACGTCTTAATAGGCATGAATTGATCAATAAGTTTAGTTCTCTGACGCAGACGAGCAATAGTATCGTCTACTAGAGTTTCGGCAACTTTAGCTTGCAACTTATCGGTAAGAAAATTAGAAACTGAACCCATAGTAAGAAAAAAGTAGGATAGTGGGCGCGATAACATACATCATTAACATACGTCATTAACGCCCGGTTAGTTAGAATTTGTAAGCGAAATTGATGCTAGGGAATCGTCTAGCAATATCACCATCGAAGTATGGTAGATACTGGATACGAACACCATTAGCAATAGTATAGAGAGCTAGATCCTTAGCTGTTGCAACAGTATAATCAACTGCATGAACATGAAGTCCTACAATTGCATTAACTCTAACACCGATATTAGTACCAATAGGTAGAGCTACACTTGCGTTACCAGTTAATGTAATAACACCAGTTGTGTAATCAATAAATGCAATAGTACCAACAGCAGTTGCATTAGGAACTAGAGTTGCACTAGATAATGCAGCACTAGTTACAGTACCAGCAGTTGTAATGGCGCGGTTAGTAAGTCCATCAACTGCAAAGATAAATACCTTGTTAGTAATAGATGCTGCACGAACTAAATCAGATAATCCAGCAGTAGCATTAATAGCAGTAGCAACTTCACTAGCAGTAGTTGTAGTATTGTTAGTTGTTGCAGTTGCAGTTGCAGTTAAACCTTCTACAGTAACAGTTACAGTTTGAGCAGCAGTTACAGTAGTGATAGTTAGCGTAGAATATGGTTCAACTACAGTTAATACATCACCAGCAACAAAGATATTAGTTGGAGATGCAGTTACAGTTGCAGCACCAGTAGCAGTTACAGCAGTTAACTTAGTACGAGGTAGGAAGCGCAGTACGTTACCTACTTGAGCAACAAATAGTCCAGCAGGAACTTGTTTGCGAGCTTCAGTATTAAGACTAATGTAAGTATTCTGCACAGTTGCCGACACATTAGGATGATTACCATCACTGAATGCGAGAATGGCAGGATCAACTAGAAACGTTTGAGATTGATTGAAATAAGGCATAGTTTATGAACGATATTTTTTAATGTAGTTAGCAGCAATAGAACTCAAATCAGCTTCTTCATCTAATTCTTCTTCATCAAGAACTTCCTCAGCGAAGAATCCCATTTCCATAGCTGGCATACGGTCGAAGATTTCAAGTACAGTATTCATTGCATAGAGTTGAGTTGCAGGATCAACTTCGTTCTCAGCACACACGGTACTAAATGCCGCGATACGTTCATTAGCACTGAAGTTACCCAGTAGAGATTGAACTGCAAATGGAGTCATCTTACCAGCTTCTACAAGAGCGTAAGCACGTTCAGCTACATCAGCTAGAGCTTCTTTAATCTCAGTGTTGCGTTTAAATTCGGCGAACTCACTGTTCTGGTATGTAGCATAGTCAGCTTCCTGGTCTTCTTCATCTAATTCTTCATTCGTATCTAAGTAATCATTGATGTCTTCACCACGACTTTCAATACCCATAACTAATAGTTGATTTTCAGTAGCTTCATCAAGTCCGAGAACTTCAGATAGTGCTAATGAGAGATTATCAGTAGGAGCAATTTCACCTTCAATGATACCAAGTAATACATCAGGATTACATTCTAGAGCATCACTGAGATCAATTAGATATTCCTCAATGTCATCATAACCAGCAGCTTCGCCAAGTTCAAGTAACGCTGCACCATATTCACTACCTACACTAAATTCGGCAACTTCATCACCAGTAGAGTAAGCAGCTTCACCAACTACATCATAGATATCTTCTTCATCAATTTCTAATTCAGCAGCAATGCGTTCTTGTAGGTCGAGATATGCTTGAGTCATGTGTTGCTTATATTCGTCCTTCAACATCACACCAGCGGCAACTGCATTTTGTAGATTCTCAACTAAATCCGCAAATAGTTGATTGTGATATTCAATAGCTTCGTTCATAATACGTCTTAGTTATTTGTTTTGTTGTTTATATGCGTGTCTTATACCGAGTCCTGTACCAATGGCTAATCCAGCAGCACTACCTCTTAATGTTCTACGAAATGTATTTTTAGGGTTACTAGATATTAAACCTAAGACTCCACCGATTTGCGCTCCATTAGCTGCACCACTAGCAGCTTCACTAGTTAATGTAGCTCTACCTAATTTACGTAAGCTAAACTTGCGAGGTTTCTTATCCTTACTACCAGGAGTCCTAGCGAAATCAGCTATTCGGTAGTCAGATAATAACTGCATTATTTTTTCTTACCTTTCTTCATAGCTTTGTAAATACCATAACCAGCACCAGCAGTCAATCCAGCACCTAATACTGCTAATCCAGGAGCAGATGTAGCTAACGCAGCAGCTTGTTGTCCACGTAGACTAGCAAACTTACCAGCTTTACCAGCAGCACCTTTAATACCATCAAATGCTCGTCCAGGTGCGCCTTTATAATCGTAGTTCTTAACTCTATCACCCATATCTTTAAGTGATTGAACATCTCTATCAAATTGACCTTTAGCTCCACCACGAGCAGCTAAATAACCTTTAGCATCAAAATTCTTTTGTGCTTTACGCATATCATATTCTGGTTTACCATATCTCATACCAGCAGCTCCAAGTCCGCCTAATCCAACTGCACCAGCACCAATACCAGCATATAAACCAGCACGAGATTTACGTTTCTTCTTATCCTTACCTCTACCTCTAGCAAAATCAGCGTTGTCGCTAGTTAATGATTCAAATTCTGCCATCGTATAGGCAGCAATAGGACGATTTGTATAATTCATAGACGTTAGTTATAGTTATTTATTACAGTTTGTTTCTTACCACTTAATCCGCGGTATGCTCCAACAGCTAATCCAGTTCCAACTAATGCACCAGTACCGATAGCTAAACCTTTACCAGTTTTAGTCTTCAATGCAGTTTTACCAGCTTGATAAGTTGCAGATCCGTATTTACGTAATCTTCCAGCTTTAACTTGTTTCTGCTGTGCAACTTTATTAACAAATGATTGTTTAACATCATCTGCATCTTTACTAACGCGATTAATAACACGTTTACCTAAATTCTTAACACCATCAATGCTTTCGCGGAGCAACCCGAACTCAGCACGATTAACTGCTTCCATCTCAGCCATACTAAATGCTGCAATAGGTAATCCACTAGCATAACGAGCGTTAGGATCATTAGGAGGCATACCCCAATTCTGTTGTTGACCTTGAGCTTGATAACCTTGCACTTGGTTCGGATAAGATCCACCATTAGCTTCCTGCATCATAGGATCTTGTTCTTCCTCACCAGATCCAATCAACGTAAGAAAACGAGTGGCGAAATCATTAATAGCTTGATACTGTACTTCTTCACGACTCTGACCGTTAAGTGCTTGTTCATCAATAGTCTGAATAGTTTCAGTTAGTTCCCATAACTTATTAGTTAAATCTTCGTATTGATTACGAATCTTATCTAACATATCATCACTGTTCTCTAAGTCGTCAAATGTAAGTGCATCTGATTCAAATTCGGCACGTTTAAATAGACTTAGATTAGCAATGGCGGGATTAGGTGTTGCACTAATTTCACGTATTGCATTACTTACTACATCAATGCCAGGACTAAGTGTGTTTAATAATCCTTCATTTAACTGACGTATTGCTTCACCACTTTTAATTGCGATTTGATTAACAAAGATACCTAACTTACCAGTTAATCCCTTATCATCAGCACCAGGAAAATTATCTTCATTAATAGTAGTGCATTGAAATTGAGATTCTACATCTCCAATAACACTAGATTGCTCCTTCTTATGATCCATCAATACTGGAATGCGAGTCTTAGCAAATAACGCATTAGAGTTACTAACTATCTCACGTATTCTAGCTGGACTAAATGTATGTGTTCTCTTCTTAGAGTCAACATGAGTACCTTCAATTAGGACTAATCCTTTCTTAATTACCTTATTAGGTGACTCACTTATTGTTTCTAAATTAGAAGCTGAAAAATAAGCTAATTTATTCATACTTGTTTATTGTGATTTAACTCCTACTAGCTCTATATGTTTCATAATAGTGAATATAATAGACATAGTGGGTTATTGTTCTTAATAAGCACATGATAGATAAACGTAAGTTAATCGGTAACAAAATTAAACGAGCTAGACAAGAAGCTAATTTAACTCAGGAACAGTTAGCTAAGGAACTATTTATGCAGAGAAGTGTATTAAGTAAGATAGAGACAGGTAAGTATTCTGTAGCAGCAGATAGACTAGGCAACTTTAGTCGAGCATTAAATAAAAAAATAATCTATTTTCTAAGTGACATCTAATGGTTAAACAAGACGTTAAAGTTAAATCGTATGTAAGGAAAGGTAAACTAGTTAAACAGTACCAACGTAAACAAGACAGTGCATTAGTTAAAGCAACTATAGTTACTGCAAGTACACTTGGACTAACTGCTGCTAGTTACCTATTACTAAAACGACGTTATATTAATGGATATAAAACATCAGCTAAAGAAGCATTTAAATTAGCTAATAATATAACACCTGTTAAACTATCAGATAAAGTAAAACGAGTTCACTTTACAACAGGTGGATTTAATGCAAGTAATCTAGAAGCACGTCAATCAATTAGCTTTGCACATAAAGTACGAAACTTATTTGATAAAACGCAAGAACACATAATACCAGTTAACACATCTAATAGTAGTGTGAAGTATCTAGGTAGAAACTATAAGAATAAATTAGAGTTATTAAAGAATGGATCTATTGCATGGGCTAAACCATTTATTAAAGATGGTTATAATCCAACAGCTAGAGAGTTAGCGGCTGATATGTATTCTTACGCTAAAACATATCCCGATAAAGATTTAGTTTTACATGGATTTAGTTCTGGTAGTTTTATTAATTCTGAAGCTATTAATATCTTTAAAGAAATGGGAGGTAACGTTAGTAAAGTTAAACAAATTAACTATGCTGGTACTTACTTAGGCATAAATAAAGTTAACCCCGGTAATACACTTAGTTTTGGAAGTAAAGATGATTGGGATTTAACATCAAAGTATTTTCCTTACCCTGACATTAAATGGATTAAAGGAAAAAATCAACACACTATATCGGAGTATGTTGATGATAAGAATATTGTTAACCAAGTAAAACAGTTTATTGGTTATGAACCATTACAAATAAGGAAGGTTAATAAAGCTCCAATTAATGTAGCTGATGAAATTGCTCACATTAAAGATAGACAACGTAAATTAAAACAACTTCGATTTAATACGAAAATTCCAGAAAGTAAGAAAAAACAAGCGATGGATTCTGCTGTACAAGAACTTAATAAGGCTAAAAATAGACTCAAAATGGCTATTGATGAATCGCGGCGATCTAAATAGTATTTAAATAATCTAGAAACTCTTTAGACTTGGCGTGATTATAATAGATATTCTTAATTCTAGAATCGCGCGATTTTAATGCTTGTTTAAATACATCATCATCTACACCATCTAGAGCTTTAAGGAAATTTCTATCGTATTCATTAACAAGTTGTTCTGGCGTGTAATTGTTATGTAACTCAGTTAATGTATCTCTTAATTGATTTAGATTACGTCGTTTAGTTTCATTTAGTTTGCGCGATTTACTTTTAATTATCTTAGTTAATGAATCATAATCAAACGGTAATGTATATGCACTACCGTTATCTATTGCTGTGAATGCTCCATTACTAATGTTATAAAATAAGTTACCAGCATTTCTATCAGCATTACCAACAAATATATCAAGTGCGCCGATTTTAGCAGTATCTTTATTTAGTAATATATTATCAATTACCTTAGAGTATTTAGATTTAGATACTGGATTAGCTACAACAAAATTCATGTCTTTAAATAATTCAGATGCTGGTACACCGTCAACTATCTTATGTAGACTTCCAGGTAAACCAGCTTTTTTACCATAAAATATCTGATTCGCTGCTATAATTTCAGTTTCTTGTACAGGTATTTTAAGTTTGTTTCCAATAGATGATATTAGTGCTTCTGTAGCTTGTTCATTACCATGAGGATAACTTCCTATACTTAAATTACTTAATATATTAGAATCTAAGTTATCTCTACCTTCTTTATAGATGTAATTAACTCCATCTTTAGTTACTAGTTTAATAGTGTTAGTTGATTCACCTTTAAATATTTTAAAGGTGTTTAGTATATTTAACTTCTCTATTGGTGATTTAACATTAGCTACATTTAACGGCTTAATATTTATCTTGTTTACTTTAGATTGTATTTTAGCTAACCTAAATAACTTATATAACTTATCTGCATTTTTAATTGCAGCAAAACTACCACCAATTAAACTAACACCTTTAATTATATTCTTATATTGTTGTAACTTCTTATCATCTTGCAATCTATCATAAGCTTTAACTATTCTACCTTTACGTGTAAATGATTTAACTTTAACTCGTTTCTTCATTGATTACTCCTATCTTTTCTAGGTCTACCACGTTTACGTTTAACTGGAGTTGCTGGATTTGGAGTTCCTGGATTAACTCCTAACTGTTGTTTAAGTTTCTTAGCTAATGCTTTACGAGTTGCACGTCTATCTTCAATATTACTAGCTCCCTTATAACTAAAGTCTTTATTAGTCTTGATAGCTAAATATAGATCATTATCTGAATTATAGTTAACTGAAGTTAGTTTACCACGTGCATTATTAACTCGTTTATTAAGTGTTGCATCATTACGTTTAATACGTCTAGTAATTAAACTATCTTCACGTTTAGTAAACGGTTGTATATTAACTGCTTCACTTGGTAAGTTATCTAATTCGCGTATGTATTTACGTCTAGCGTCTCTAGTCATAGCTCCACCAGTTACACTAGCTGCCATAATATCACCAGTTGTATTAGTGATAGGTTGACTTATAGTTTTAGCAGTTTTATTAAATACGCGCTTAACAGTTGGACTAACCTTATTTACAATCTTCTCACTTAACTGAGCTATGTTGCGACGATATTTAAATGCAGTTAATAAACCTGCTATAGAAGTCGCGCCTATTAATCCTTTACTAAGATTGGTTAACTTCTTCTTACCATCCTTATCTCTCTTAAATAACTTATCCGTTACTTTAGTTAGTACACGATTATAACCACGTACTAACTTACCTTTACGAACTGATTGTTTAACTTTAACTTGTTTCATTTAGTTTTATTTTTATTATTGTAATATCTAGCTGCTAACGTAGCTCCTAATAAACCGCCACTTAAAGTTAAACCTATCTTTCCACTTAACTTACTTCCTTTTACACCTTTAATTAAATCTTTAGTGTCATCTATATTCTTAGCTATACTATCTCTAAGTTTATAATTAGAACCACCACCTTCAAGTTCTACACGATCTAGGTTCTTTAATACGTTACGTTGTTCATCTACAAAATCATTTAACGTTTTAATACGTTTATTTATTTTAGGTTTGTATCCATATTTATAAGCACCATAACCTAAACCACTTCCAACTAAAGTAGATCCACCAACTGTTAGTAACTCACGTCTTTTATTACGAGGTTTCTTATCCTTACCTCTACCAAATGTAACTAGTTTGTATTGCATAAAATATCTAGCGTTATCCCTATCGTATTGGTATTTTCTAATCGCATTAACTCCACCTCCAATAAGTCCACCTTGAATACCTCCAGTTAGTGCGTTTGCTCCAGCAATTAATCCTGCACCTCCAGCTAACATACCTGCATTTTTTCTAAGACTAGGATTACGACCTTGTGCTTTTAATGCTGCTCTCATAGCTTGTCTACCATCTTTACGAGCTAATGCAGAAGCAATACTTAAACCAGTTAACCCAACTCCAAGACCAGCACCCCATTTAGCACCAGTTAACATACCACGTCTAATACTAGGACGTTCTCTCTTCTTCTTATCTTTAGAACCTAATCGTCTTGCAAATGTTGATAATGAATAGTCAGATAAAATGTACATAATTTATTTAGAGTTAAGTGCTTGTTTTTGTCTACGTTTAGCTAAGTAATAACTTAATCCACCACCAAGTCCAGCACCAATAGCACTAATTCCATCTATTAATGATTTACTTTTTCTTTTCTTTTTATCTTTATCACCAACACGTCTTGCAAAGTTACTTATCATAATAGTTTAACTGAATGAATAATCTGCCATAGTCATAGGTCTATTACTTCTAACCTTAGTTACTAAGTTATTAATAACCTTAGATACTTTACGTTTACTAGACTTAGATAACTTAGAATCTTTAATAGGTTTAATAATTAAGTTCTTTAATCTGTTTCTGTATATTTGTTTAACTCCAGTTTGACTACTAGGATCTACCCTTAAATCAAAATCATAACCAGAATTATCTTTATAGAACTGTTGTCTTAATTCACTTTGTCTACGTTTAATTATATCTGACTTAGCTTGTTTACCTTTAACTCCACGAGCAGATAAGTTACCACGAGCAGATAATTCTTGATTTCTCTGAAGTTCTTTAAGTGGATCTTTAATTGTAGGCATATCAGGTACAATTTGATCAGCTAAAGAATTACCTAACTTTGAACCTTTAGTTTTTAAATCTTTATTAAATCTATCAATACTTGATGTATCAACTTTCATATCTTTAAATTCATTAGCTAAACTTAACTTCTTAGCTCCAAATATTAGTCCAGTTCCTAATAGTGCCGTTCCAGCAGTAAGTAGATATGGATTAATGCGGGATTTACGTTTCTGTTTATCTCGACCTCTTCCAAACGTAGCTAATTTATATTGCATAATTACAATTTAATGTTATTGTGTTTGTCTATCATCTGTTTAATATCTAATTCAGTAAAACCACGTTCTTTAAGTGACTTAATTATCTTATTTAAGTCTACACTACCATTAACTCTAGTTGTGTCAATATTATTAGCTTTAGCATAAGCATCTAATGATTTTTTAAGTACCTTACGTTCAGCTTCTCTAACTGCCGGATCATTCATTTTAGCAACACCAGCAAAATATTTACGTTCTGCTTTACTTAAAGTAACTGCTTTATAAATAGTATCTCTTAATCCATCTTTACCTTCAACTGCTGCTACACGCTCACTATCAATAACTATTCGTTTAGCTATAGGAGTTAATGTTTCATCATACATCTTCAATACATCACTAGCAGTTGGTGATTTATTCATTTTAGATTTAATACCATATAAATTAATACTTAACTCTGCTGATTGTAAATCACTATTACTATACAACGATTGATATTTCCTTCTAAGTTCATTTAAATCTTTAGGTGCAGTTCTAGCTTGTTCTCTAGCTTTAATATTAAATGCAGCTACAGTATTACGATATGATTCATTTGGATTAAATAACACTAATGATTTAGTATTACGGGCTTTAATAAACTTATATCCTTTAATTCCACCTAATGTAGCTAATCCTAATCCACCTATTCCACCAACAGTTAATCCTATATTCTTTAATTGTTGTTTAGCTTTCTTGTTATTCTTATTAATTAAGTTAGAAGGTAATGATCCTAAGTAAGCACCTGCTATACCACCCAGAGTAAATTTATTACCCCAACTTAGAGGTATACGTTTACCATACTTAATTGCAGCAAGTCCTCCAATTCCAAGCCCTGCAACACGTCCTACATCAAATACGATATCTTTAATTGATCTATTGTATGATCTAACAGTTTTACCTTTGCGAACATAAGACTTAACTTTAGATTGTTTTACCATAATAGTTTACTTACGTTTATCTTTATTATAGAAGGGATTAAGTCTCTCAAATGTTTGCACTAGTTTACCTTTACGAGCATAGGCTTTAACTTTAATCTTACGACTTGGTAACTTATAGTTTTCTAATGTTTCTTTACGATCTTTATATTTATTTAAACCAGCTTGTATTCCAGATGCTCCACCAGCTAATGCTCCTAATGCTACACCTTTAACTAATCCATTCTTAATACCTAATGCAGTTCCTACACCTAAACCAAGATAACCTCCCATTGCTGCGTTAGTTAATACAGAACTAGGTAATGCTTTAAGTATCTCATTTTTCTTACTTATCTCTTGTTTAGGTTTCTTAACTACTGCTATAACTTTAGGTTGTACTACTACTTTCTTCTTATCATCTTTACCTTTTAATAGTTGAATACCTTTAGCTCCAAGTAATCCAGCAGCAGTTCCACCAACTCCAAGTATTCCAAGTCCTGCTAATACTCTTCCTTTATTAGCACCCATTAATTTAGATGCACCTTTAATTAAGTTACCATTACCTTCTTTTTCTAATAGATATTTACTTGCACTAAATCTATTACCAAATGCTCTAACTTTCTCTTTAGTTTTAAGTGCATTACCACCAAATCCACCTTTCTCTGATGTGAATGAATCTTTATATTTAAGTGGATTACCAAATGGATCATCTATATCGTATTTAAATCTATTTGTATCATTGAAGTATTCATCTGTTCCTGGTAGATAAACAGTTTTACCAACTCCAGCAGCACCTAATAATGGAGATTGTAATAACTTCTGAGTCCAACCAGCACTAAGACCTAGATTCTTACTAACTTCTTGAGCTTTTAATTGATTTTGTAATCCATCTTTCAACTTCAATAATCTAGCAGCTTTCTTATCACCACTATCAACTTTTTGTTCTAAAAAATTATTAAGTAAACTATTATAATTTGTTTTACCTTTTCGTTTACCAAAACCTCTACCATAAGTATTAAAATCTTTTTTACCTTTTTGATATTCTTTAAATTCATCCTTATAATCATTAAATAACTTATTAAACTTAACTTGAGTTTTTCTAATTGATTTAATTCTACTAGGATCTTTATATCCACGTTTAGCTACATCTTGAGTATTCTTAACTAACTTCTCAATTTCACGTCTCATTGATTTTAAGTCACGTTTAAGTTTCTCTGGATCTGCTACATAACTATCATATAATGCCTTAACATCAGCACTTATTACTGATTGTTTCTTCATCTCAGCTAACATTTGTTCAGGAGTCATTCCATCTAATTGCTTCTTAAATGGTTTCAATATACTATTTACTCTTGCACCAATAAATTTAGAACCACGTTCAACATCTTTTTCAGTTAACTTACCTGCTTTAGAACCACGATAACCAAGTACCTGTATTTTCCTAGTTATTACATCACCTATAGAACTTAATCCATTTCGTTTATCCCAAAATACATGATCTGGATTCTTACCACTTAGAAATGTATAACCTTTACTACGTTCTAGGAACTCTTTAGGTAACTTCATTGAAGAAGTAACACCTTCCATAGTTCCACCATAACCAGGATCTAAATAACCCTCTTTAATAATATTTGCAGCAGCTTTACGACTAGTACCATGTTGTTCTAAACGTACACCTAATGCTCTAGGTAAACCACTTCTAATAGATTGAGTTCCTATAGCTGCTGATCCACCTAATAGTGCAACTCCACCTATTTTCTTACCTACTTGAGATTTCTTCTTATCGGAGTTATCTGAGTCTTTGAATTGTGCAATAATCATAGTTGTATTATCTATTTAATAGTTTACTTAATTTAGGAACATCTGTATCTGTAAGAAAAAAGGAATGGCGCGATTTAGTGTCATTAAATAATGTTAGTTTGCGTGAACTACTAAAATCTTGTAATAATCTTTCAGTTCTTTCAATGTCATATTCTCTTTCAATAACTTCTGGAGATTTGCGACGTTTAGTTAATTCATTTTGATAAATCTGTTTAATCATAGTATCTCTATTATTAATTTTCTTTAATCGAGTTACATACTCTTTATCTACGATAGATTCAATAACTAATTTATCTGGTTCTATTTTAGTTAGACCTAAACTATCTCGATATAGAATTATCTCTTTACGTAAATAAGAATCTGTATAGTTATGTTTACCTGTTTTTAATTGATTTAAACTAGTTTGTAAACGTTCTAAATATACCAATTGTTTATTACTTTCTGCATACTTTTTAAGTCGTTTATTAACTAAACCAATACTTTGTTCTAATTTAGCATCAGTCATTTTAGCAGCATCTCTAGTAGTTTTATTAATAGCAAACTCAGTTAAGTTATCTACTCTTTTAGGTAATGGTATTCTAGTTATGTCTACTTTAATAACGTTATCTTTAACTGCATTATCTACAACCTCTTTAACTTTACTTGACTTAGTAGATACTTCTTTAACTGTGTTATTGATAACTTCTCTAACTACACTTGGAGTATTAGTTACATTAACGATTGGAGTTGGTACATTAACTGGAACTTCAGGTTTAATGTTCTTAATTAATGACTTAACTTCATCTAATGATCTTGCACCATTACGTTTACCTAATAGATATGCACCACCTAATAATGCAGTTCCAGTTGCACCAATAGTAATATCACGTAATCTATCTCCTATTGATCTATCGTAACTTCTGACTACTTTACCTTTCCTAATAAATGATTTAACTTTGGTACGTTTGAAGTTAACTGTATCTGACATTAAAAACATATTATTTCTTACCTTTATTAAGTTTACGTCTACGTTGTTTCTTATCTTTAGCATTCTTAGTTCGCGCAAAATCTACCATTAAGTACATAAGTTTATTGATTAAGGTATCATATCTATTTTACATCTATTAATAGATTTCTTAATCCCATAGCTCTAAGTTTACTTCGCATTAAACCATTCTTATAATCACTAATAAACTCGCTAGTTAATACTGCCATATCATTACCTGTGTAATTACGTGCATCTAAACTAGTCAAACCTAACTTATTCTTAATTAACTCAAGTTGTCCATCTATTGCTAACTCAATATTATCTAATTGTCTAACATATGATTCAAATTGTTCATTACTTACATTCATGTAATTAGAAAGTATAGTATTCTGTAACTCTTCTAAATCACGTTCTAATACTCTAGGATTAACTTGTCCACCAACAAAAACTTTTTTAACTTTATCAAATTTACCAATTAATTTATCTTGTAATCTTAATAGAACACCACGTTTACGTTTAATGTACTCCAACTTAAATAACTCATTATCTAATAAATCATTTCTGATTCTTTTTAGTGTTGAATAATGACTAGTTTCACCTAACTTTAATGAAATTGCATTCCTTAATGTATTCTCAGATTGTATTATCTGATTATCTAATCGTTGGATAATAGGATTACTAATAATAACTTGTTCTGGAGTAAATCCAGGTGGAATTAATTCATCATTTAGCTTATTCAACCCTTCATCTATAATTGCTTTTCTAGCTAACTTCATTGATTGAATAGATGAATAAATCTTAGTATTAGCATCTTCTATTTCATTAATGTAATGTTGAATTTTATCTACATCTTCTTTAAATTGATTAAGATCATCTTTAGTTAAAGTAGCTTTAGTTATAGAGTTATATTGTTTAACTCTAGTTGTAATGTCATCTACTGAAGATTCAGTAGTTGCTGTCATAAATGGATTAACTAATTCATATCTATTATCTATTTCAATAGCTTTAGTAATAGACTCATCAATAGTATTAGTGCGCCAATTAACTACATCTTCTAATACTTTATTTGCTCTATCAATGTTAATTGTAGTTGGTACACGTTCAGGTATTTGTAATGGAACTAATGGAACATCAATAATATCATCTAGTAATGCTTGACTTAATGCTTTAGTTGTAACTACTGCTGGTTTACTTCTAATAATATCAGGTATGTTAAGTGGAGTTACATTACTCTTCTTAAATGCCGCATACATAGCAGCAGTTCCTAATATGCCAGCAGCAGCCCATTTAACAACATTGTTATTAAGTAATGATGATACATAGATTGGTACATTAAATGGTTCTTTAGTTTCAGATTCCTCTACACTGGTAAGAAAACACGAGCAATTTGCGTGAAGTAGTGGTTGACTTTGACTATTACTTAACAAGTCATCTATCTTAATTATTCCTTTACCATAACCATAATCATAGATAGCGCGTTCCTGACATATTGGACATACAATACCATCCATCTTAAATGACTCAAGTTGTGGTGATCTATTAATTAACTCAGATAATTTATTGTATATTTTACGATATCTAGTATTATAATCGCCGGGAATCATAGCACGTTTATGTTCAATACTATTGTTCCACTTAACAAACTTAATATCTTGTTTAATGTAGTAATCAAGCCGTCCAAGATTATAAGCGTGTCCCATTTCAGTTATTGCAATACGTTTAGTACGAGCCTGATTATTCTTTAGTTTTCTTACTTTCTCAAGTAACTTGTCACGATAAGCTCTTAAATCCTGCATCTTATAAACTGCTTTATCTGGTAACTCATTAAGTAGTTTCTTATCAGGGATAGTTAACTTAACATCAGGATCATACTTCTGTTTAAGGAATGCTACACTCTCATAAACATTCATATCTTTAGTTGCAGTTAATTTAGTTGGGATATCATCTAATCGAGTTTTAATTAACTCAAGTTGTTTATTGTATTGCTCCATTTGTTTAGCATCTTCTCTAGTTAACATTGCACTAATACGTTTATAATAAGTAACGTCTTTATCAGGGCTATTATCTGCTAAATAACCAGTAGTTTTAGTTTCTTTTTCACCAACAAGTATCTGTTGTAATGTCGCTTTATATCGTTTGTTCAGATCATTACCTATAGTATTAATACGTCTATTTAAATACGATTTACCAAACTCAGTTTGTTCAAGTAATGGTACATCGCCTCTAGTAGATTCAATTTGACGACGTTGTTCAATTGCTTGAACTGAATCTCTAATATTAGCAGGTATCTTACTAGCATCTAACTTAGTTGTTTGTAACTTCTGTTGCTTCTTTAAGGTACGTTCAATTAAACGTTGTTCTCTAGTTGATATACCTTTAGTTGATTTAGGTCTATCATTAATATCATTAAGTGTTTGATTATGTCGTTTAACTTCATTAATTAAATCAAGTTCTTCTCTCTTCATTTGTTTTAATACATCAGCATCACTATCAGAAGTGTCATAACCTTTAACTCTTCTATACTTAGCTAAGTTTAAATTACCATTCTCATCTACAAATGATTTACGCCAAGCATCTCTATCTCTAACTGCTTTACTTAATTGTTGATTAACTTCAGCTTTATTAACACGAGGTAATACTTCAGGTGTAACATCTTTAGTATCTTTAGATAACTCATTTAACTTAGCTATGTTAGCAGGATCAGTTAATTCAAAAAACTTATCTTGTTTATCTTTAATTAAGTTATCCTTAGCTGCGATAAGTGCATTTAACTCATCTTCACGATTACGTATAACTTGAATAGCTCTAACTTTATCTACATCATTATAAGTACCTTCTTTATCAATTGATCTTAATATCTTAGTACCACTATAATTACCTTCTTTATCTTGATAATCACGACGTATTCTATCTAACTCAGATTGATAACCTTCCTTTTCCTTAGTAATTTCATCAATCTCATTTCTTAATTTCTCAAGTGGTGATGCAAATTCCGCAATGCTATCAGAGTAAGAAAAAAGGGATGGCGGCGTTTCATCTATTGCATGAGTACGTCCGAGATTCCAACTATCATTCCATAACTTATTTAATTGATTACTGATAATGAGACTTAAGTTATCTTGTTTACGCGATAATGAGTTACCTATACTATTAGTTAATCCATCTGTAAATGCAGTAACTAACTCATCTTGTTCTTTAATGTACTTGTTGATGTTCATAATAAATAAGCCGCGATTAGTGGCGGCTTCTAGTGTTATATGTAGTTTAACTTAATTTAGTTATCCTTAGTTAGTTGTAATTAAGTTACTGAAGTAATTATTAACAGAGTTTAATATCTCATCTTTAGCTTGCTCAGATATAACTTGATCTGGATATACTGGGATGTTAGTAAACACGTTATGTTCAATACTTTTAAACATTATATGAGGATAAGGAACATACTGTTGTAGATGAGCTTTATATGTGTCTACAAAGTTAGTGTTAACGTAGTTAATAAATTCAATGTTATTCATGTTGGCGTAGCGAATGACTTATTATATGCGGCGATAACTTCAGTTGTATACTTCTCAATAATTAAGTTCTGATATATCGTATCTAAATCAAAGTCAGTTATAGCTAATCTATAACCCATTAACTTATTACCTACATACCAAGTTAATTTAATTGTCCATAACTTAGATTCGTTATCGTAGTTATAAGTAATGTAGTTAGATGTATCTGGTTTAAGTTGTTCATAAATAACACCACTTAAACAACTTATTAATACTGTGTGTTTCATAACTCTACTTTACCTTAGTTAACTTAACTGTAACATCATTAATAAACTCATCTGTGAATAGATGTGAGAACTTATCATCTTTAACTTGCACATCTAAATACCATTCAGAACTGCGCCACTTATTTTTCTTACCTTTAACATAATACTCCTGACATAGTTGTTGTGTAGTTAGGAAACTCACATCATTCATCCTATCTAGTAGTAACTGTGCTTCATTAGTTATTCCTAATGGTGATAGAAATATAAACTTAATAGGACGGTTGAACTTATCAGCACATAACTGATAATAACCTTTATCTCCTATAGTCTTAGCTATGTCACTTGTAGTTATCTTATTTAACTTTAACTCATATACTATAACATTACGTCCATTAGATTTAACGAAGTCAACTCTTCTAGTTTTAGTTGTTGCATTAATAGTATTGATTAGTGGATGTTCAATGTAGAATCTACCACCATCAGTACATAAATCAATCCAGTTCTTAATGCGGAATGCTAAATCAACTTCATTACGTGGCGCAATTGGAATCCCGCGTACATTGGCGGACTCTTGTTCTAGTAGTAATTGATGTGACTGTTGATACTGCTGTTTTAGTTGATATAGAGTTAAGTCAACTTTAGCAGCAAATTCAGGTGATAACCATTGGGCTATTCGTATTGCAACTATTTCATGTACCCAAGTTCCTTGTTCATAAGGATTACCACCTTTAATTGTTTGAACAAGTTCGTTACCCTTAATTCCGGTGATCGTGGAAACCTGTTCTATATAAGACTTTGACCATTTGTTCTCGAAAAAGTGATCTATTCTTTTACCACCTGCTTTGCACATTGCAGTTGCATTCCAATAGTTATCTGAAGTGCGGCGATAAATTGATTCGTTATTAAAATCAAAGGCTTTAACTATATTACTCATTAATTTTGTTCTCCATCATAAATTTAATAATTTGATTAATACCTTGAAATTCTTCACCTTGTTTAACTCTAATAATAGTACAGTTCAATTTAGCAATTAAATACTGTTCACGTTTAATATCGTTATCTTTAATATCTACGTTGTTATGATGTGTTTCGTCGTATTCAATAACTAGATTATATTTTTCATTATAAAAATCTAAATAATAATTATCTACTTTCTTTTGATATTCAAACACTAATAGGTCTTTAAATGTAGATTCTAATAATAATTTAAATTCAGTTTCGTCTCTTTTAAACTCATATCTAATACTATGTACATTTAACCATTGTTGAAAGTACGGTAATAATTTGTTATGAATCCATGTTCCTTGTTTAGTAAAGTTACCACCTTGACGTTTAATTACACATTGTTTTAAAATTTCAGACTCGACTGCTTTAATAGCTTTTTTAGTTCCTGCGTTTTCTAACCAATGTTTAACCTCTTTACCATGCTCTTTAGCAAGTGCTGTAGCGTAAATATATTCATCTAAATAGACATCGCTCATATTACTTATCCTTATTTTTTCTTACCTCTACATCATACTACAATAATTCAAGTTTTAGTTTAATGTAGTTACTAATTGATCTCTTCTCTAGTTCAGCCAACTTAACTAACTGTTGATATTGTTCCTCAGTTACTTTAAAGTTAACCATCTTAGTTGCTAATGTTTTAGTCATAATACACTACTTAATTAACTTACTCATCCACTATATCATACTAACTTAACTTAATTAATGCAAGTAGTTGTCATTTCTCATAGATCTATGTTATCTTAGTTATTAGTTAATTACATACACATAACTACAATGAACGTTGAACATTTAGTAGAAGTTGGTTCTAGAGCAGTTTACGATAAGTTCACTGACACTATTCCTAAGTACAAGTTACAAGTAGCTTTCATGGCTATGATTGAAGCAATTAAAGCAGCATCATTAACTGAGTCAGTTAGCATTAAGGGATTTGGTACATTTAGTACAACTGAAGTTAAGGAACGTACAGTTAGCACTATCTTTACTAAAGAACCTAAGTTAGTTGAAGCTCATAAGAAGGTTAGCTTCAGACCAGCTAAAGAATACAAGAGTAAAGCACGTTACGATAAACAGGGTTAATAGACGAAGTTATTTAACTACTGCAACATAAAGAAAAAGCACCTTCAATTAAGAGGGTGCTTATTTTTTTGGTCACTAACGTTATTATAACATGAACGCATCTGGTGGTAACTTACTATCTACATTTAATCTAGCTACGATACGACCAACTCCAATAACTAATGTTCTATCAAATGTATATTCAATTAGACAAGTTCCATCAGGATGATACGCCGGACTCATGAATGTTATCTCAGTTCTAGTTAATCTAGTTACTATTGCATTATCAAACTGATATTCGATGTTGTCTATAAACAGAGTTATATGAGATTGATCTGTATATGCTTTCTTTAATATCTGATTAATAGTCATAGTGTTATTCAAATAAACCTTTAATATAGTTACGAGTCACATTAACTGTAACACCATAACTACTATCCATTATATGTTCTCTTATTTCAGCACGAGTTGTATTACCTGGACTATCTGTAATAACTTGAAGTGGCATATAAGTAACGATGTTTGACGTAACTAGATGATTAAGTGCCATCTGCATACTATCAATAGCATCATCATTCTTACCACGTGGAAACATAGTAGCTTCTAGTAATAGTGGTTTAATCCAACTATGTACATTCTCATCTGGAACTAATACGTTACCTGCATTAATTTCTGGCACACAACTAAGGATACGTTGTTCTTTATCACCTTTAGTTATGAGTGGTATAAGTCCAGTTATCGTGCGTTTAAGTAATGCAATTACAGCATCTCCATTTGCACGTTGTTCAATTAACCTAGTTCTTATCATCGGATACTTATTACACAACTCAATTATGGATTCTACTTGTTTAAGTATATCCATTTTGCCATACACTAAGTCAATAATGTAGAACTTGTTATCCTTACGTCCCATAACTATAAGTGACGTATTATCGCTAGTTTCCTTATCGTTCATAGATAAATCGAATGCCATGCAAGTTGCATCAAACTGAGTTGGAAGTATGTACCAATTCTGCCACCATTCACGCCTAATAAGTCCACCACCGAGCGGAACTGGTTGTTGTTGATATTGACTAGCATAGCTCCATTCCTCGTCCTTCTTGAGCCTCTCAACCACATCTCGCGGAAATCGAATTGGTTCAAGTAATTCATTCTGATTAGTGCGCCAATCAGTCCAACCAATGCGAGTCCAGTATCTCTGAGTGTCTTCATATTCCATTGGGAGACATAGATGTTCCCAAACTCCTTCTTGTTGTAAGAAAAAACCAGTCATATCCATTTCACTAACCCTTTGTTGAACCAAGATGATAACACCTTCTGATTGGTTGTTTAAACGCGACATCAGAGTATTGCTGACCCATTGATTAACTTTATCAAGTGTATTCTTACTATATGCAGCGTTAGCTTTAACAGGGTCGTCAATTATAATTGTGTCTGCACCAATACCAGTGAAGATACCTTCAGGACATGATGTGGCGAATCTACGACCATTAGCATTATTCTCATAGTCATTCTTCATATTCTTATCGCGTCTGAACTCCCATGGTGTAGCACCCATATCGCGCCATACTGTAGCCATACCTCGCTTATACCAATCAGATTGCATTATCTGACGACTATGTACACTACCTTCTTCTGCTAATCCATAACCATAACTAACGTTGGCGAATTTAAGATGAGGCTGCCTTATCCAACAATAGGCTGGAAATGCTTTAGTTACTAATGCTGACTTAGCAGTTCTAGGTGGTACGTTAATTATAAGTCGTTTTATTTCACCAGTTAATGTTGCATCTAGATGTTCGGCTATTGCGTGTAGATGTTTAGCTGGTAGGAATACTTCACCATTAAATGTCTGCCAACTATGAGCTAGGAAACTGTAACTAGATTGATATGCTTGAACGTAACTTTGTTCTTCTAGTAGTGATTCTAATTCATACTGTTCATCCTTATTATCTAGTATCGCTAGTTCATATAACTTGTTCTCTATGTTAGCTAGTTCTTTTTCTAATTGTTCGCGGGAAGTCATATAATGTATGTGTAAGTTAATATGTTTTAATTATGGCGCGTAAATTAGGATCTAAGGATAAAACTAAAAGAAAATCTAGAGGTTTGTTAGTTAATAGTGCATTACTTGGTGGAACAACTGCATTAGGTGGATACGTTGGAGGTAAAGATAGTAAAGTTAATGCACGTCAAGGTAATGCTTATAAAAATGTAATTGCAAGAATAAATACTGAAATGCCAGGAATTAAGGATAAGTATCCTGAAAAATATGAAAAAGCAATTAAAATGCTTAAAAGTAAAGAATTTAGACAAGCGGTTAGACAAGATGTGAAAGATATTGAAACAACAGCTAATAAATATAAGTTTTTAGATAATAAACTTAAAAGAAAGTTTAAAGAAGTTAGATATAATAACAAACTTAATAAGATTAGAAATGTATCTATTGGTAAAGGTGCATTAATAGGATTCGGAGTAGGTAGTGCATTACTTGGAGCTAATGAATTAAGAAAACGTATGAGTAAGAAAAAATAGTGTGTTACTATTAATTAAGTTAATACTACAAGGATAACAATGATTAGTAACAAAGTTACAATGCAACAATTACTTAAAGCTTTATCTCACATTAAGTTTAATGAGATAACTATTAAGGGTGATAAGTTTACAGCAGTTTATACATCACTTAACTTAAAGGTTGTAGTAGAATACCTTCAGTTAATTGCATTTACACCATATATTAAAGCAACCACTTATTTGAATAACGCAATTGTAGATACTTATACTACAGTTAATTTAAATGAATTTGTTAATTATATGAATGATGTAGTTGATTCAACTACAGTTGTTGATGTTAAAGATAAAGAGATAGAACGACTTAAACAACGTATAGTTGAGTTAGAACAGTTACTTAAGTTAAGTAACGTTAGATATATGGTAGGAACAGCACCAGTTAATGAACGTATTACATTAGATGAGTTAATTAGTAAAGTTAATACAGTTAATAAACCTATTGTATTTGGTTCATCTATTGATGATGATTTAATTAAACAACTTAAAATAGGGAAACCTAAATATGGTTATTATAGATCCGCCAACTTATGATGAAGTTATTGAAGATGTACAAGAGATAGTTGATGAATACTTATCAACGTTAGATGAGATAATCGAGTCATTAACTGAAGAAGACTGTTAAACAAAAAGCTACCTAGTTAATATGTTAGGTAGCTTATATTGTGCCGCTCTTGTACTTAGTATAATTTTATACTTAGGTTAGGTCGCGCCTTGATTAGATTGCTTCGTTGTCCTACCTTTTTTCTTACGTGATAGTTTTGCTTTTGTTTTAGATTCTATTGAAATCTTGCATTCCGTCTAGAGTTTTTAAATGTTTATTTACTAAGATTACACCTTTATTATTTTTATTCATATCTTCTTTAATGTAATATCTAATAGCTGTATTATTTGATTTAGCTGTATGTGCTATTTCAATGTAAGTGTCTGACATACTATCATCATCTAATTTAATATTATTATCAAGTTTTAAATTAGATGGTGTTGGTGTATTTTTGTTATCTATTTTAAAATAAGGACTATTTGATACAAGTTCGTCTAATTGATCAGGATCTAATACTTGACCTTCTTTAAAGTTTTTAGCTAATTTATGTGGAATAACTAATCTCATAACTGATTGATGATTATCTATTATTTCTTTAGGTGTAGTTAACTTCATTGGATCAATGACATTATTTACTTTGTTAACTTTACGTGTACTTTGTCTAACTAATTTACCATTCCTTAAATAACTACGAACACCTATAGTTGTTAATGCAACACCTCCAAGTAATCCTGCTCCTATCATTAAGTTACGTTTGAGATTGTTGTTCTTAGCTTTACTTTGTTTGAACTCCGCTATATCTGACATTAAATAGATCATGTTGTTATTTAGTATTGTTGTTATCAAGTTGCTTACGTATCTCAGCACGTCGTAACTCTAATTCTTCTTTAACTTTATCACTATCAGTTAGTAGTTTGTTTAAGTGAGCAAGTCTAGTTTTACTTACTTCCTTATTCTTACGCTCAGTTAATGTTGCTTCTTTAATCTCATCTAATAGTGATGCCGTGTTAGGCTCACCTAGAATACTTCTCACTGTAGTTACGCTATCTTTAATTGCTCCTATTATATCTTTGAGATCTCTTGGTTTAAGTGGTGGTAAATCATCATAACCTCCTGTTACGTATGGTTCTAGAAACTCTTCCATTAGTTGATTAGTCTTCTCTAGTATTCTTAGATGTTGTGCATCGAACTTACCGCTTTCTCCCATCAAGTCATCTAGATTAATTTCGGTATTCTTGATGCGTAGTTTACGTTTGAATTGAGTACGTTGTAATAACCATTTGCCACTTTGACTTCTATTTCTTATTGTTTCTAGTTTGCAACCATATTGTTGACATAGTTGTTCATGAGTTGGAAATGTCTTACGTTTAAGTCCAGTACCTGCATCTCTCTCATCTCTACCTTGTACGAACTCTCTTTCAATGATGTCCCAGGGGAATAGTTCATTTGCCATGACGTAATTATGAGTTTTATTATTACCTTAATTCTACATTGTATTAGTGGGGGTAATGGTATATATAGTTGGTATGTAGTTTTGAGTTAGTTGTGTAATGTATGATTTATGTATTTGTTTCACCCAAAATCCCACATTCCTCAACCTCTGAAACCCTTACACAGTAAGGGTTCTAGCCTTCAAAACTATGTAGTAGAGTATGTAGTAGTCAGTGTATATTAAAGAAGTGGAGGAAACGACCTCACACACTGAACCACTGAAAACCAAATAATCTCATCCTACGGGAAAGTAGATTGTTGTAATACTTGATATGAAAGTTAACTAATCATAGTTAATAAGTCATTAGTTAAGTGAAAGTAGGCAACTATAGCACTTAACTATCTATGACTATCCGCTAATCCCGTAATGATTTATAACGTTAGTTCTCTATCTTAGAACTGATAGTAAGTAGATGTAACTGCTTGGGATAACCAAGACTACAATAACTCTAGTCGTAGTATTAATAGTATTAATACCATGTAGAGTCAGGAGTACATTAAGATAGCTATTGATAAGATAAATGGTTTAAATACCCGAACTAATAAGCTAGTTAATAAATCACTTCTAGCAAGAGTAAAATAGTGGATAACTACTATGATTTATTAACTATGGTGCAAGTCCAGAATTAAAAGTAATGTTTGCTAATACCATAAATTAGCTAGGTTTGTAAGGGTGACTAGTTCTATGTCACCTGACAAGGATCTATGAAAGCGGTATCACGTTAGGGGCTGGACGTGGATAATATACGCAATATAAATGTATTGACTCAATTTCTTAACACTTCTAAAAGGTTAACTACTGGATGACTCCAGTACTAACTAAGTAAGAAAAAAAAGATTAATAGGAGATAATTTAATGAACATATACTGTTTTAATGAAGTCGAGTATGACTTCGATGCACTAAACGAATTAGATTTGTTTAAGTTAGAAACCCTTGCAGTGAACTGCAAGATCGACTTAACTCAAATTAAGCAAAATACTGATTTTGCTTATCGCAAAAAAAGAGATAAATCAGGTTGGGAACAAAGTTTTGTTAATAGACTTATCGATGCTATTGAAGATAGTGTCAGATAAGTCTATTAACTAACTGTTAAGTTAATCAAGTTAGATATTTGATTAACTTTGCAGTTAGTTAATTAACTAACTGATCACCACATTACAAAATTAGAATTATGTTACTACCATTAGATAACGCAACTCAAGTTAAAACAAATTACGGTTATCAATTTAATATTGATAATAACCGTTACTTCTATCAACTTGTTAATTGCACTAATAAAACGATAGATATTCAAGTGCAAGATACATTTAAAGGTGTAAGAAAAAACTATACTTCATTAAATGATGTAACTAAACATGAATTAGATAGATTATTAAATGCGTTTAATCAGTGTGATTTTAATGAATGGTTAAAGTTAATTGATTAAATACCAGTTAAGTAACATTAGTTTGTATTAATGTTACTTTACTGTTAGTTAATATAACTACAGGTTGCTAACTTCATTCAATAGGGTAGAATATCATGCAATTACAAAATCAAGTATACGCATTATCTAATGCTAGTAACTTTGGAGTAAGTTATTCTTGTTTCGGTGGTAAAAAGGGTAACGTACCAATAGTATATACGTTAGAAGTTTCTAGTGGTAAAATACAGATTTATTTTCATTCAACTGTACCTGTTAAGAATGAGTTAACTGGAAAAACAAATAACATCCATAATAAAACACCTATGGGTGAGATTAAAGCTGTACCTGGTAGTCTGTACATCCAATTAAATGAAGACTTGTTGCCAAATAAACTTGTATTTGATGAAACTAAGTTTCATTGGGAGGTGTTAGTTAATAGTGCCTTACCATATTGGATTAATAAAGCTAGTGATTTAGTAGAGAATAACCGTATCGCGCCAGTATGGTTAATAATAGCTAAATTAATCAAGTTAACTAGCTATGATGTAATGACTGATTTACTAGATATCTATGATGTAAGCACGGTTAAAGCGTTTACCGCTAATCAGTGGTGGGATGTACTAGATATATGCGCTAGGGAAGTGCCTAGTATACCGCAGTTTAAGAATGCTCTAAAGGGAAAACCAGTTACATTAAATCCAGTTGATCCGCGATTTATACCTTGTATGAGTAGTGATGATCAAGATACTAGACTAGAGTTATTAATGAAACATCTATCTAGTAATAGTCAATCTACATTAGCTAGTGCAACGGGAATTAAAGTTACGCAATTATATAATCTATTTAGTGACATAGATAGTTTAGTAACCTTATGTACTCAACACAACATAGAAATAACACCTGTAACACCTGATAATGAAGACATAGAACCAACCGTATAAATAGATATTCAATTACATCTATCTAGTATATTAACCATACTAACTAGATAGATGTTGTTGGTTATTTATTACATCACATAAGGAATACGATCATGAACTTTAGAGAATTGAATCGCAACAAGTTACAGCAAGAATGTAAATCAAGAGGAATTAAAGCTAATGGTAAAACATTAGAGTTAATTGCAGCACTTGAGAACTATGAGTTAAGTAAGAAAAATAGTGATGATTACACTGATTTAATTATTAATGGTACTTCAGCATTACAAAATCAGTTTATAGATGATAGCGCGGATCTTGACGGTTATCTATCTAGTTTTGATGTATTTGGGATAGATGTATCAAGTGAACCTGTTATTAATGAAGTTACAGGTGTTACTGTAACAGAGATTAAAGTAACTCAACCTATTAATAAAGTAGTTGCACAACCTGTCACAATTCAAGTTAACAATACTAACGTTAGTAATACTCAAGTTACTAATAAAGTTTTATCCTATGAACAACTAGATAGTTTCTATAACAAAGGGTTTATCTGTTTAAACAATAACTCTCACATAACGGGTATAGATGCCCGCATTATCCTATCTAAGTTATGGGTTAATTATCCCATTATTCAAAGTTACTTAACGGATTATGAAGATCATACTTCTATCCTTAAAGTGCAATTTGGGTTAAGTAAAGAAATAACGGAAGCCAAGAAGATCATTAAAAAAGGTCGTAACTTAGTACCTGCTACTGTGGAAACTGGTAAACCTAAAGTTAGAACAATCTATGTAGCTAATGATCGTGGTAACGATCTCGGATTACCAAGTGAGAAAAGATCCGCCTATAAAAGCGGTTTAAAAAATGGGGTAATTGATCATAATGTTGCTACATCAATATATATTGACAATAAGTTGTTGTATTCTGCTAGTGGTAGTGTGACTGTATTACCTAGTCAAGCATACACTAAAAATGGTAAATCTAAGGAACATAAAGCTGATTGTGGATATATAGGACAATCTAAAAATACTAAGAATAAACGTAACACTGGAGTTAAACTGACTTCTAGTGTACAGCAAGGTATAAATACCAATCTAATGGGTAATCTATTCAAACTAGCGGGTCATGATCATAAAATGCAAGTAGAAATTGCATCTAATGGTACATTGTACTTAAATCAATACATTAGAACTGAGAAAATACAATCTAGCATAGGTAAAATTGGTGAGTTAGATTCTAGTGGACGCTATCAAATTGAATATGCAAATAACTATAAACTAGCTAGTAACGCAGTAGTAGATCGTCATATCCAGATGATCATAGGTAAGGCTATAAAGCATGATACTAACTTCTTAAAAACACAATCTACTATACAAGAACCTACTCAACAGTTAAGCCGTCGTGCTAAAAAAGCGATTAAGAAACAACAATCTAATACACTAGTTATCAATAGCGATACTAACTTAGTATCATTAGTCAAGAAATAATCTCACCTGTAAGAAAAAGAGAACTAAACTAACCGCCGAACTACTCATGTAACAAATGATACCAGTAACTAGAGCCGCCCCTAACAAGGTGGCTTTTTTGTTGCGTAGTTGTAATGGATTATCTTTTTTTTTTCTTACGGGAATTTTTTTCACGTCTTTTGATTTATTAAGACGTTAAAGATAATAATGTCTAGTTAAACATCCAATTAATTACAGGAACTTGGAATTATGACATTACAAGAGTTAGTACAATATAAACGTGCTGCACTTGAGTTAAAACAATCGGAATATTTAGCTCAATCTCGAACTTTGTTTATAGAGCAATTAGTTAAGTTATTAGGAATAGACTTAGTTGAGTCTATGGACTTAACAATTAAATCCCGTTATAAATGTCTAGTATTTGTTGACATTGAGAACGTTCAAGCAACATTTAATTATGGTACTACTAAGTTTCTCATTCAATTAGAGAATGACTACTTCAATATATGCAAATGGAATGGTACATCTGACATAACTCATGATGAAACCTGGAAGTTAACTGGTGATATTAGAAGTAGTTTAGTTAACTATTTAGCTAACATTAAACCATTTCATAACAACGAAATTTAACTCAACTTATTCTAACTTAAGGAACTTATGAACGACTTAATCAGCTTTATTAAAACCGACTCTACTCCAACAGTAGTTCAGTTAGCGTGCATTATCTTAGCTTATTATGCTGGATATAAGTATACGCTAGTTACAAGACAGAGTTCTAACTGGTACTTCACATTCATTGCAATGTTTAGTTACGCTATCGGTACATTAGTTAAAGCATGGTTCGCCATCGTGGTTAACTAGTTATTCAGTTAAGTAAGATTAGCGCAAGTTAGTCTTACTTTGCTGGTTAATTATTACCAGATAAACATCCACTTAGAGGACATTAATATCATGAAATCTGCAACTCAACTTCTAACAACTGCTGCTAAACTAGATGATGCTATTGATATCAAAGATAGCTTCTCTAAATACGAAATACTTTTGCTTTCTAATAAATGGGCAACCATACATTTATTAGATAAACTCATTCCCACTAAACGGGAATTAGAAAACAATATAGAACTACTATATAAGAATATAGTAGAGAATAATGGTACTGTTACTTACTATGATACTGAAAATCATAGTATCGAAAATAGACCTATTTGTTGGTTAGATCTAACTTACACTGAAGAAAATATACTATTTTACGGTTGGGATGTATTTCCCAGTTACGATTACATAGAATTTATGGTTATCAATAAATATGACGATTATAGGGGAGAAGCGTATAATCTTTTAACTTTTGATATTTCATTCTCTGAATGGTGTAAGGGTCTTGAATTTGTTGTTTCTAATAGACATTTAGATAATCCTGAAATTATTTGGATGTTAAATTTACCTAAATGGTTGGAGAAACCATTAGATGAGAATATTAATAGAAACACTAATAAGAATGAGTTACTTTTGCTAATTGATAACTTAGCACATGAATTTAACTTGGGTAATCTTAACCAAGATGACGTTCTAAATGTCATTGAGTTAATTTATCCAAATAAAATAAGTGATGTTATTAACTTCATAGAATCAATAGCATCATTAACTGTTGATTATTCCCTATTTTCTTACCTAATACCTATCATTATGGATAGAAGTAAGAAAAAAGTAAGGGAAGTTAAATTTAACTTGTTAAATAGTCGTCCATATTGGTGTGATGACCATATATGGAAGTTATTTAATGATAGTAAGTGTTATAAAGGTGCTGAAATAGTACATCAAATAGCAACAGCATTGGTGCAAAAATATCAACCATCTAAATACTTCTATGTGTGTATGGCTCGTGATGCTGTACCACTATATAACTTGTTATTTAGCATGAATTACGATTCAATGTTAGGTGTATTTAGCCGTAGTCAGATAGGTGACGACGCTAGTGTTGAGTTATTAAAGAATGAAATAGCATTAGCTAGTGAATTAACTGGTAAATTACCTGTACTTGTAGATGTACAAGGTAGAGGTACTATTTACGATTATCTACGTGAACAAGGATTAAATTACGAAATGATATTTGGAGTATCTAGTAATCCCGATAATTGTAGATATCCACTACTAATAGATGATGAATCTATTGGTAATCGTGCCATTAAATATATTGAAAAATTACCTCAATCCAATGGACGTGCTGAAGGCGTGTATCAAGTTAATAGATGCCAGAAAACTTATCTTGATACATTAATAGCATGGGGATCTCGAGATCCCAATGTTATGGGTGAAGATATGAAGGATTGGGAAATTCTCCAATTCCGTGGTCTATTTATGGAAACAATGGGCATATCCCATGTTCATGCTGGGATGATAGGTAATGACAATCAGCAACGTATGTGGGGAATACTGAAATCTCGCATTAATGTTTCCATTCAATTGGGAATCAAATGTAAGGATCAACATATAGACTTGATCCGCGCGACTAGATTTAAGTCGCAACATGAAGTTGGGCATTCTGGAGGTATGAACGATCCAGAAACTCGCTTACGTGATGAAATCTCCCATTTTGGCAATACAGGTATCCGCATGATATGTGGTATTGCAAGTGATGATCGCCATAATGGTAAACAATATGGTAGTAATTTCTGTTTAGTTAATACTAAACAATTACTACCATACATAACAGTTACAGATAGAGATAGTTTGTGGCAAAGTGGAGAAAGTCATTATCCAGTAACTAAATTAAACGAATTACCAGATTGTCATAGTTATTATCGAGAAGTTCAATACAATACTTTAGTAACATGGGATAGTGTGGTGGAGGTTATACCATGTTAACTAAACAAGCATTACTATATAATCTGAATAAGAGACATATTCTCTTATATAGGTTATTTCTAAATGGATATATTACTAATCCACTATTAATTAAATATTTAACTCGTTTTAATAGACGAGTTAACTGGAATGTTGACTACACTTATTTACTTAAGTGGGAAAACCGTTTAAGTAAAATAGAAGATAGCGTTTGACTTTCAGTTACAGGTAACTAGTAATCCATTAGTTACCTGTTGCTGGTAGTTAATACACTATCAGAACTTTCATCAAGTAAGAAAAAAGGAACAATTATGTCTAATATCACATACAAGTTTGGAGATCAAGTTCAAACAGGTGATTTCTTTCAATATGAAGTAATCGAAGATAAAGGTGACACTGTAGTAGTAACACCTGCTTACGGTCATAATGTTCAATGGGGTGAAAAAGGTGGTGAAAAGTATGAGTACAAAAAAGAAGATTTAATTCCAGTTATTCATTAAATATCAGTTACGGGTAATTAATTTAATTTAGTTACTCGTTACTGCTAGTTAATTGCTAGTAGATAATACAAAGATAGGAGACAAAATGAGAATATTTAATTTATTGGGTGTAGTAGCAATCCTTGCTATTTCCCTTACTGTTTCATATGTTGCTCCGACAATCGCACGTCATGAAGATGACTTTACAGACTATTTATTGGTTTTAGTAGGAGTCTATGCTATTTCAATAATAACAATCGCACTCTGCTTGTTCAACTTACCTAACTAACGTAACTTAGTACAAAATAATTGATAGTTAATTAAGTAAATTAAGTTCTAGTAGCTTAATTTACTTTGTTTGTTATCAATTCAGATAGCAATTTATTTAAGGAATGAGCTTATGACCATTATCAACTTAACACCACATGACTTCGATGTATACGCGGAATCTAGCTTTGTTAATCTAGAAAGAGTTAACGCTACAACACTTATTGCTGATAGTGTAGAAGGTAACGCAATATTAAGTTTACCTTCAGTTGGTAGCATCAGAATTAACACAACTACAGTTGAAGGTGAACCTATTAACGGTATTCCAACTGTAGTTACTAAATATGGTGATGCAGTTGGTATTCCAGAAGGTGTTCAACCTGAAGATGTATTAGTTGTATCATTGCAAGCATTATCTATGGCAGTCGCATCTAAGCATCCACTAGCTAGTCAAATGACATCCCCTTATAAAGTAGTTAGATTACGGTCTAACACTTCTATTGTACTAGGTGCAATGGGATTAAGTTTCCAGTAAGCGGCACTAGACACTTGTATCAAATAACACTAAGTAACTAGTTCGCGCTAGTTACTTATTTTTTTATTAACTTTTTTTTTAATTTATGAACGACAAACAACGCAAATCTCAAGTTCGCGGTAAACTCAACCCAGATCCACTTAAATTCACAACTACTAAGTTGCAACCACCAAGAGGGTTCGGCACTAAAGCAGCTTCCATTTGATAGCAGCTATATTGGTAATTAAATGTTGCCAAGTCATAATATAGGAGATTAAAGATGACAGACTTTATTTATGTTCCAAGAGGTTCTGACACACAAGCAGCAGTTGGAGGCTTCATACTTGATGAAGTAGCAGGATACAAATACACACCGCTGGGTAATAAACTTACCTCGGGAAGTGACCAATCACGCTTGGTAGTGGTTCTAAAGCCTACAGGTGAGAACAAAGAAGTATTATACTTCTTTGGTAAGGTGGCTGACAATCTTCTTTCTCAAATTGAGGATAGGATAACTAGTCTGGAGGATTAGACAGCGGGGACATCAAACCCCTCTCTCTCTTTTAAGTGAATGAGTTATACAGATGATGGAAGAAAAAACTTGTAAAGATTGTAAATGGAAAGTTGATTTATTTAGTAACGGAAACGTCGTATCCTCATATACGATAGATACAAGTGAGATAGATCAAGCTGCTAATGATAAGTTAGTAGAACGACTGTTAGTTGAATATGCTAATAAACCTAAATCTAATGTTGAGGTGAAAATTAGTTAGTCAATTAAGTGAGTTAAGTACCTTTATTTAACTCACTTTGTTGGTCAATTAGTTGATCATGTTAACCTACTGGAGAATACTATGTCTGATTTACAACATGAATTAGATGTTATTAACAAGAAAATTAAGAAATGTAAGAAGAAATTGAAGAGATCTGAATTAGCACAACAGTTAAAGCAACTTAAACAAGAAAGATCGTTGTTGAAAATCCGTGTGAATGAATTAGAAGATGTTGAACGTAAGAAACAACATGAATTAGATAAACAGACGTTAATTGATTTAGGATTTGAGCTTAGGGGCGATTATGAAGTTATTTTAGTTGATGGTCATTGTCCACAACTATATCAGTACGCAATTGTTCATAAAAATGTGCCGCAATTTGAATCAATTACTGTTAATCGTCAGACTAAAATTAAAGTTTTAGTTTTAGGTCTTAATAGCAAAGGGATTTGGTATGATGCTATTAGTAAATGGAATCGTTTAAGTAGTGAAGAACAACAAAAATTCATGAACTTAGAAGAAATAAAAGATTTGGCATTAGAAGATTTAGGTAATGATATTCAACTGGACATGATGTTAATCCCCGGTGGCACTTTTATCATGGGTTCACCAAAAGAAGAGGAAAATAGCATGGATAGTGAACGTCCACAACATGAAGTTACAATAGAACCCTTCTTTATGGGTAAATATCAAGTCACCCAAGCACAATGGCGATTTGTGGCACAGTTACCCCAAGTGAACCGTGAGTTAGAGCAAGATCCGTCTCATTTTAAAGGTGATAATCGTCCCGTTGAGCAAGTTTCTTGGGAAGATGCGGTTGAGTTTTGCGATCGCCTTTCACAATATACAGGTAGAACCTACCGTCTCCCCAGTGAAGCAGAATGGGAATATGCCTGTCGTGCTGGTTCTGCAAAACCTTTTGCTTTTGGTGATACAATCACCACAAATGAGGTAAACTATGATGGTAACTACACCTATGGTAATGCTCCCAAGGGAGAATATCGAGGAAGAACAACTCCAGTAGGAACTTTTCAGCCCAACGCCTTTGGTTTATATGATATGCACGGCAATGTATGGGAGTGGTGTCAAGATAATTGGCATAGTAACTATAAAGGTGCGCCAACAGATGGTAGCGCATGGCTAGATAATGAAGAGAGTAGTAATAGAAAGCTGCTGCGCGGTGGTTCGTGGTTCAACTATCCTGCTAATTGCCGTTCTGCTTTTCGCTACGACAACGATCTCGACTACCGCATCGGCAACTTCGGTTTTCGGGTTGTATGTAGTGCTATGTGCAGTAAATTGAAATAATTTATCTTGACATGGTAAGAAAATAAGTTAAACATCACAGGAATTAAGATAATGAAAAAAGTAACTAAGTATCAATCCAGAGATGGTAAGTTATTTGACACTCCTGAAGAATGTCAAGCTCATGAAAATAAGTTAATAGATCAACGACGTAGCGCGGTATATGATATTGCTGTCGAATTATATGAGGAAATGTTACTAGAACAAAAACCTTCAGTATTAAGTTGTTTGAATAATTTAGTTGTAAATTTATTAAAAACTAAGTTATGATATTACTAGCTAATATCGAAAGATCCCTTGATACTGCGTCACGTAGTTTACGGTATTGGCTGGTATGCGGAGTATGAGTTTAAGGGGTTTACTCATTCCGTAGGCACTGGGTCTTATCAAGACACCTCAGAACACCAGTAGTCTACACCGTGATCAGGGTGAAAGTCCTGGCTCTAGAGCTAAAACATAAAGAAGGTCACTATCACGGTTGCACAATGTTCGGACATCTAGAGATACCAGGTAATGTCCCGACAAGTCAAGTGACACCACCTAGCAATAGTTAGGATCAATGGTAAGTAATTAGTTGCACTGAGTTAACAACAAGTCGCAACGTTAAAAAGACTACTAGTAGTAGTAATGTTAGGTATTTAGGATAGATCTATCTAAATTTCCTAGAACAGTGTAAGGGGCGAGTTAGTGAAGTATCTTAGTATACTAAGTATCTTAATTAGAGAGATATTTAGTTAAGTAAGAAACAACTAGCTCAATTAATAGTTGCTTTAGTTCCTGTAACTTGTCCATTATAAGTCATTTAAGTTTGCAGGATTTAGTGATAACTATTCATTGTTAATTAAGTTAGTTTAGAGTTAACACAATTAGGAGACTTAGAGTTATGCAATTTAATGAATTTAAAGTATTGTTTCAAAGTAACTTCAATAAACTCATTGAAGGACAAGTTCGGTTATATGTAACTGATGTTAATAAGAATGAGTTATGGGATGCTTATTTAAATGCGTTTCCTGATGATGAACGTCAAGGATTTAACTGTAACTGTTGTAGACAGTTTATTAAACAGTATGGTAATGTAGTTGCAATTAAAGATGGTGAAGTTAAGTCAATGTGGGATTTCACTGTAGATGACGTTATGTATGCAGGAGTTATAGCTGCATTAGATAAGTTAGTTAGTGAATCTAACATAACTAATGTATTCATAACTAAACAATCTAAGTTAGGTACAGATCGTAGTTTAACTATTGATGTAGAATGGCAACATCTCTATTATGAGTTACCTAGTACATTAGTAACTCAATCTTTTTTAACTGAAAATACCTTGATGTCTGATAAACGTAGTAAGAAGGAAACATTTAAACGAGCATTAAATGAACTATCAATTGATTCAACTGAAACAGTGCTTGAGTTAATTGCACAAAATCAGTTATATAGAGGTGAATCAAATAAAACTAGTTTAATTGAATTACTTAAACATCAACAAGAATACAAGGATACTATTAATAAGGATAACTATTGTTGGATTAACTCTAGTTCGTTTATTGCAGGTATTAGAAACACTTCAATAGGTAGTTTATTAATTGATTTATCTAATAGTGTTGATATTAATGTTGCAGTTAGAAAATATGAAGCTATGGTAGCTCCATCTAACTACATGAGAACTAATCAAGTTATCTCTACTAAGAAACAAGTAGAGGAAGCTAATCAACTTGTAATTGAACTAGGTTTAGAATCTGCATTAAATAGGAGATTTGCAAATGAAGCTGATATTAACGTTAATGATGCTCTGTTTATTAATCGCTCTCAGAAACTCAATACTAATGTATTTGATAGCATATTAGATGAAGTTCCTGTTAATCCTAAGTCATTAGTTAAGTTAGATGAAGTTAACATAGATGAGTTTATTAATGATGTGTTACCTGGTGCTACTAATGTTGAGTTACTACTTGAATCGCGCCATAGTGGTAATTTAGTTAGTTTAGTAACTGCTGTAGATAGTGCAGCACCTACATTATTTAAGTGGGATAACTCATTTAGCTGGGTTTACAATGGCGGTAATGCTGATAGTATGCGTGAGAGAGTTAAAGCAGCAGGTGGACGTGTAGATAATGTAGTTAGTAGGTTTAGTATTCAATGGAATGATAATGATAATAACATTATTGATTTCGATGCTCATTGTAGAGAACCTCTTTATTGTGAGATTGCATACAATAATAAAGTTAGTAGAAATACTGGTGGCTCGTTGGACGTTGATATACGCGTTCCTAGAGGAGTTGCAGTAGAGAACATAGTTCACATAGATCGCCGCCGAATGCTGGA